>Ga0208398_100046_pt1 | contig 152995 bp, 146 predicted proteins | sample LakWasMe79_HOW10_2_FD_183905 | JGI IMG/M metagenome (GOLD analysis project Ga0208398, IMG submission 183905) | Freshwater sediment methanotrophic microbial communities from Lake Washington under simulated oxygen tension - Sediment Metagenome... | ecosystem: Environmental > Aquatic > Freshwater...
AGCCGGTGATGGAGGGCAAGGGCTGCCTGTTCAAGAAGTTCGCCGGCATCGATGTGTTCGACATCGAGCTGGCCGAGCGTGACCCCGACAAACTGGTGGACATCATCGCCGCGATGGAGCCGACGCTCGGTGGCGTGAATCTGGAGGACATCAAGGCGCCCGAGTGCTTCTATATCGAGAAGAAGCTGCGCGAGCGGATGAACATTCCGGTCTTCCATGACGACCAGCATGGCACGGCCATCATCTCCAGCGCGGCCCTGCTCAACGGTCTGGAGCTGGTCGACAAGAAGATCGGCGAGGTCAAGGTGGCGGTGTCGGGCGCTGGCGCGGCGGCCATCGCCTGCCTTGACGTGATGGTGGGCCTGGGCGTCGATCGCAGCAAGGTCTTCGTCTGCGACTCCAAGGGCGTGATCCGCGAGGGCCGGGGCGATGTGCTGGACGAGTCCAAGCAGCGCTACTGCCAGCGCACCGAGGCCCGCACCCTGGGCGATGTGGTCAGGGATGCCGATGTCTTCCTGGGCTGCTCGGCCGCCGGTGTGCTGACGGCCGAGATGGTGGGCACGATGGCGCGCCAGCCCATCATCCTGGCGCTGGCCAATCCGGAGCCCGAGATCCGCCCCGAGCTGGCCAAGGCGGTTCGGCCCGACTGCATCATGGCCACCGGCCGATCGGACTACCCGAACCAGGTCAACAACGTCCTGTGCTTCCCCTACATCTTCCGCGGCGCGCTGGACTGCGGCGCGACCAAGATCACCGAGGCGATGAAGCTGGCCTGCGTGCGTGAGATCGCGGCGCTGGCCAAGGCCGAGACCAGCGATGAGGTGGCCGCCGCCTACGCCGGCCAGGAGCTGGCCTTCGGCCCCGAGTACCTGATACCCAAGCCCTTCGACGCGCGGCTGATACTGCGCATCGCCCCGGCCGTGGCCCGCGCCGCCGAGGAGTCGGGTGTTGCCACCCGGCCGATCAAGGACCTGGACGCCTACCGCCAGTCGCTGGAGCGCTTCGTCTATCAGACCGGCATGTTCATGCGCCCGGTGTTTGCGGCGGCCAAGGCCAAGCCTGCCCGCGTGATCTATGCCGAGGGCGAGGACGAGCGCGTGCTGCGCGCCGTGCAGGTGGCGCTCGATGAAGGCCTGGCCCGGCCCATCGTTATCGGCCGCCCCGAGGTGATCGCGATGCGCATCCAGCGCGCCGGCCTGCGGCTGAAGCTGGGCGGCGATGTCGAGGTCATAGACCCGGCCAACGACGCGCGCTTCCGCAGCTACTGGGAGACCTACCACCGCATGCTGGGCCGCGAGGGCATCACGCCCGAGATGGCCAAGGCCGATGTGCGGCGTTCGTCCACGACCATTGGCGCGTTGGCCATCAAGCTGGGCGACGCCGACGCGATGATCTGCGGCCTGGTCGGCCGCTATGACAAGCATCTGGACCATGTCGCCAAGCTGATCGGCCTGAAGCCCGGGGCGCCGAGCTTTGCGGCGATGAACGCACTGATGATGGACAAGCACACGCTGTTCATCACCGACACCTTCGTCAACGACGATCCCACGGCCGAGGAGCTGGCCGAGATCGCCGCAATGGCGGTGGACGGCATGCGCCGCTTCGGCCTGCCGCCCAAGCTGGCCTTTCTGTCGCACTCGATGTTTGGCTCCTCGACACGGCCTTCGGCGCGCAAGATGCGCAAGGCACGGGACCTGTTCGTTGCCGCGCATCCGGACATCGAATGCGACGGCGAGATGCATGGCGACGCGGCGCTGTCCGAGGCGGTGCGCCATACCTTCCTGATGGACAGCGGCCTCACCGGTGCGGCCAATCTGCTGGTGATGCCCAATCTGGACGCTGCCAACATTCTGTTCAATGTGCTGAAGGTGACGGGCGGGCAGGGCGTTACCGTCGGCCCGATTTTGCTCGGCGCCGCTGCGCCGGTCCATATCCTGACCCCGTCGGCGACGGTGCGTCGCATCGTCAACATGACGGCGCTGGCGGTGGCCGATGTGGCCGAAGCCGCCCGATAGGTTTCGTACCGCCGTGTAACCGAATGGCGCTGATAATCAGCGCCTACTTGACCCGAGTACCGAGAGCCAAAACATGTCCCGTGCCACCAAGATCGTCGCCACCCTGGGCCCCGCTTCGTCAACACCGGAGGTGCTGGAACGCATGATTCGGGCCGGCGTCGATGTGGTGCGGCTGAACTTCTCGCACGGCAAGGCGCAGGACCATATCGACCGCGCCACGATGGTGCGTGAGGTGGCCAAGGCGGCCGGCAGGTCGGTGGCCATCATGGCCGATCTGCAGGGCCCGAAGATCCGCGTCGGCAAGTTCGCCAACGGCAAGATCGAGCTGATCAACGGCACCAAGTTCATTCTCGACGCCGACCGCGTGGAGCTGGGCGACGAGCAGGCCGTGGGCCTGGACTACAAGGAGCTGCCGCGCGATGTGAAGCCCGGCGACACGCTGCTGCTGAATGACGGCCTGCTGGTGCTGATCGTCGAGGCCGTGCGCGGCGCGGCGGTGCATACCGTTGTCAAGGTCGGTGGCGAGCTGTCCAACAACAAGGGCATCAACAAGCAGGGCGGCGGCCTCACCGCCCCGGCGCTGACCGGCAAGGACATGGAGGACATCAAGACGGCGATGAGCTTCCAGGCCGAGTATGTGGCGGTCAGCTTCCCGAAGAATGCCACCGACATGGAGATGGCCCGCCAGCTCTGCAATGTGGCCGGCGAACCCTATCGCCACAAGCCGGGCCTGATCGCCAAGATCGAGCGCTCTGAGGCAATCCCGCACCTGGAGTCCATTCTGAAGGCCAGCGACGGCATCATGGTGGCGCGTGGCGACCTGGCCGTCGAGGTCGGCAATGCGGCCGTGCCGGCGCTGCAGAAGCGCATGATCAAGCTGGCCCGCGAGCTGGACAAGGTGGCGATCACGGCCACCCAGATGATGGAGTCGATGATCGTCAACCCGGTGCCGACGCGCGCCGAGGTGTCGGACGTGGCCAACGCGGTGCTGGACGGCACCGATGCGGTGATGCTCAGCGCCGAGACCGCCGCCGGCAAGTACCCGGTCGAAACCATCGAGCAGATGGCCGCGATCGCGCTGGAGGCCGAGCGCGCCGAGTTCGTCAGTCTCGACACCGACTTCGCCGGCCGCCAGTTCGGTCGCATCGACCAGTCGATCGCCATGGGCGCCCTGTTCACCGCCTTCCACCTCGGCTGCAAGGCCATCGTGGCGCTGACCGAATCGGGCTCCACCGCGCTGTGGATGAGCCGCCACCGCATCCAGGTGCCGATCTTCGCGCTGACCACCCAGCCGCTGAGCCAGACCAAGATGACGCTGTACCGCAATGTGCGGCCGCTGCTGATGCCCAAGTTCGAGGACCGCGACACCGCGCTGGCCGCCGCCGAGAAGCTGCTGGTGGACCAGGGCGTGCTGATGCCGGGCGACACCTATGCCATCACCTGTGGCGAGCCCATGGGCTACCCGGGCGGCACGAATATGTTGAAGGTTTGCCGGGTGGCGTGATGGCAATGGCGCCCCGGTAGAATCGGCCCCAGTTACGGCGTGGTTACAGGGTTTGAGAAGCACCCCATTGCCGCGCGCACCGGTTTTTCAACTTAGGGGACTCTCATGGCACTCGTTTCCATGCGCCAATTGCTGGACCATGCCGCCGAACACGGCTACGGCATCCCGGCCTTCAACGTCAACAATCTGGAGCAGGTGCAGGCCGTGATGGCCGCCGCCGACGAGGTCGGTGCGCCGGTGATACTGCAGGCCTCGGCCGGGGCGCGCAAGTACGCCGGCGAGAGCTTCATCAAGCACCTGATCCAGGCCGCCGTCGAGGCCTATCCGCACATCCCGCTGGTGATGCACCAGGACCATGGCACCAGCCCCAAGGTCTGCGCCGGCGCCATCGACCTGGGCTTCGGCTCGGTGATGATGGACGGCTCGCTGATGGAAGACGGCAAGACGCCGGCCTCGTTCGAGTACAACATGGAGGTGACCCGCAAGGTCGTCGAGATGTCTCACAAGGTCGGCGTCACCGTCGAGGGCGAACTGGGCTGCCTGGGCAATCTTGAAACCGGCGAGGCCGGCGAGGAAGACGGCATCGGTGCCGAGGGCAAGCTGGACCACAGCCAGATGCTGACCGACCCTGAAGAGGCCGCCGTCTTCGTCAAGGCCACCCAGCTGGATGCACTGGCCATCGCCATCGGCACCAGCCACGGCGCCTACAAGTTCTCGCGCAAGCCCACCGGCGACATCCTGGCCATCGGCCGGGTCAAGGAAATCCACAAGCGCATTCCCAACACCCATCTGGTGATGCACGGCTCGTCCTCGGTGCCGCAGGAGCTGCTGGCCATCATCAACCAGTACGGCGGCAAGATGAAGGAGACCTTCGGCGTGCCCGTCGAGGAGATCCAGGAAGCGATCAAGCATGGCGTGCGCAAGATCAATATCGACACCGACATCCGGTTGGCGATGACCGGCGCGGTGCGCAAGTTTCTGGCCGAGAATCCCGACAAGTTCGACGCCCGCGAATGGCTGAAGCCGGCGCGCGAGGCCGCCAAGGCGGTTTGCAAGCAGCGCTATCTGCAGTTCGGCTGCGAAGGCCAGGCCGCCAAGATACAGCCCCGCTCGCTGGTCGATGTGGCCGCCGCCTATGCGCGCGGCGAACTGAATCAGGTCGTGCAGTAACAAAAGCGCATCCACAACAAGAAGGACGCCTCGCGAATCTTGCCCGCCGTGCTGTCAGCCCGGCGGGCTTTTTTGCATCAAGCAGCGCCTAAAATCCAGCCTTCTCCGACGGAACCCCACCATGACCGCTGCCCTGCTCGAATCCTCGCTGACCTCGCTCCCCCTGATCGCCCGCGGCAAGGTGCGCGAAAACTATGCGGTGGGCACGGACCGCATACTGATGGTGGCCAGCGACCGGCTCTCGGCCTTTGACGTCATCATGGGCGAACCGATACCCGGCAAGGGCGCGCTGCTGACGCAGATGGCGCTGTTCTGGTTCAAGCAGCTCGACGGCATCGTGCCGAACCACCTGACCGGCGATGATCCTTTGTCGGTGGTGACCGAAGCCGAAAAGGCCCAGGTGCGTGATCGCTCGATGCTGGTCAAGCGGCTCAAGCCGCTGCCCGTCGAGGCGGTGGTGCGCGGCTATCTGGCCGGCAGCGGCTGGGCCGAGTACCAAAAGAATGGCGAGGTCTGCGGCGTCAAGCTGCCTGCTGGCCTGAAGAATGCGAGCAAACTGCCCGAACCCATCTTCACCCCGGCGACCAAGGCCGAGATGGGCGACCATGATGAGAACATCTCGTTCGACAAGATGGCCGAGATCATCGGCGCCGACCTGGCCACCCGGGTGCGCGACATCTCGATCACGCTGTACCGCCGCGCCGCCGACTTTGCGCTGGGCAAGGGCATCATCATTGCCGACACCAAGTTCGAGTTCGGCCTCGATGCCGACGGCACCTTGACCCTGATGGACGAGGTGCTGACGCCCGACTCCTCGCGCTACTGGCCGGTGGAGAGCTATGCCGAGGGCATCAACCCGCCCAGCTACGACAAGCAGTTCGTGCGCGACTGGCTGGAGCAGGCCACGGTTGACGGCAAGCCCTGGGGCAAGGTGGCGCCGGCGCCGGCCCTGCCGGCCGAGGTGATTGCCAAGACCAAGGCGAAGTATGAGGAAGCCTTGGCGCGTCTGACCCAATGAGAGAAACCAGCGAAGGGCCCGTCATGCTGCTGACCTCCCGATTGAGCAAAAGCCTTGAGCGCGAGATCGCCAAGGCCGGCAACCCGATCGAACTGGCCTGCCTGAAGGCACAACGCGCCATCCTGCTGATGCGCCATGGCCATCTGCCCGAGGCGCGCGAGGTGCTGACGGCCCTGCACCAGCAGGCCTTCCAGTATCCGAACCCGGCGCTGGGCGCCTGGCTGCATCTGGCCGAAGGGCTGATGAGCTACTACACCGATTTCAGCAGCAGCGCCCGCGACAAGGTGCTGCGCGCCCATGCGATCAGCCGCAGTGCCGGAATGCGGCCGCTGCAGGCGCTCAGTGCGGCCTGGCTGGCCCATATTCACTTCGCCGAGCATCAGCTCGAGCCGATGGCGCTCTATCTGGCCGAGACCCTGCGGCTGGCCGCACCCGACCAACATGCCGCCCGCAGCCGGGCCTGCATGGTGGCGGCCCAGGGCTATCACTTCGCCGATCGCATGGGCCAGGCCAGCAGCTGGTATATGCGGGCCCGCACCCATGCGAATGCCGAGGGTGACGACGCGACCCTGTCGCACCTGATCCACAACATGGCCCAGCTGCGCACCGCCCAGGCGCGACGGGCCCACCTCACGGGCCGGCCCACAGCCGCCGATGGCGGCCTGATGCTGGGTGCGGATTCGATCCAGCACTACGACGAGGCCGTTGGCGGCTCTGCCATGGAGGGACTGGTGCCGATACTGCGTGCCCAGGTGCTGGTGGTGGAGGGCGATTTCGCCGGTGCCCAGGCGCTGTACGAGGAGCATCTGCCTCGGGCCATGTCGCTGGGCCTGGCCCGGCTGGGCAGCAGCCTGCTGGCCGATCTGGCCTGGTGCCGGGTCAACACCGGGCAGACCGAGCACGCGCTGCGGCAGGCCCACGAGTCCGAGGTGGAGCTGGACCCGGACTGCGATGTCGATGACCGCGCCGCCACCCATGCGCGCCTGGCCCAGGTCTACACGGCCTTGGGTGATCCGGTCGCGGCGCGGCGCCATACCGATCTGGCCGAGACGGCATGGCTGGAGTTCGAAGTGCAGCAGCGTCAGTGGGCGGCTGCGCTGGATGAGGGCTTGAGCGGCCTGGCTTGAGGCCTAAGACCCAGGCAGTTGGAGCCAGAGCGCTTCGCGGTCTGGCACTCAACGTCAGAAGAGGGCCATGCTCAGCTTGCGCCGGTACTGATCCAGCACCGGATCGCTGGGCTCCACGTGGGCTCGGCCGGCAAGCTCCAGCGCGCCCTTCTTGACCTCCGCCGCGGCCGCCTTCGGTGCGGGCTTGGTCATCAGTTCCAGGATGGCGACATAGGTCTTGCGTGCCAGCTCGCCGTTCCAGGCCTTGTCGCGCATGATGATTTCCAGCAGTTCGTCCATTGCTGCGGTGAACTGCTGGCCGGCCAGCAGCGACTGGGCCAGCTCGAAACGGGCGTCGAAGTCGCGTTTGTTGGCGGCGATGGCCTGTGCCAGCAGGTCGGCGCTGCGCGCTTGGGGCGCGGCCTCGCAGGCGCGCAGCCAGGTGGCCAGCGCGGCCAGGCGTGGATTGGGCGTCAGCGTGTCGGCGGCCTTGGTGGCCAGCGGCGCGAAGGCTTCGATGGCAGCGGCGGTCTGACCCAGCTCCAGCAGCGCGCGGACGAAGTCAAAGCGGGCCGCTTCGTTGCCGGGGTCCTTGGCCAGGGTGTCCTGCAGGCGCTGCAGCGCGGCCTCGGTGTCGCCCTCGGCCAGCAGTTCTTCGGCCTCGGCCAGATCCTCCTCGGCCTCCAGCGCCTCGGTGCTGGGCACATGCTTGTCCAGGAACTCGCGGATCTGCGCCTCGGGCAGGGCGCCGACGAAGCCATCGACAGGCTGGCCGCCGACAAACATCACGCAGAACGGAATGCTGCGCACGCCGAAGGCCTGGCTCAGCTGGCTGGAGATTTCGGGTTGCTCGTCGCTGTTGAGCTTGGTCAGCTTGAAGCGGCCGGCATAGGCGACCTCCAACTTCTCCAGCAGCGGGCCTAGGGCCTTGCAGGGGCCGCACCAGGGGGCCCAGATGTCGAGCAGGACGGGTTGCTGCATCGATGCCTGCAGCAGTTCGGATTCGAAGTTCTGGATCGTGATGTCGGTCATGGCCTGCACTGCAAAAGAGAGCGTAAGGAGGAACGTGGCGCTCGCCGCCTACAATTCAAGGCTTACTAGCAATGGAGCGAGCCTTGACGAGCGCCTCTCCCGTGGTTGGTGTGGTGATGGGCTCCAGCAGCGACTGGGAAACCCTCAAGCACGCCGCCGACATTCTCGCCGAGTTCGGCATCGCCTTCGAAACCCGTGTGGTTTCGGCCCACCGCATGCCCGACGATATGTTCGCCTATGCCGAGGCCGCAGTCGGCCGCGGCCTGAAAGCCATCATCGCCGGCGCCGGCGGTGCCGCCCATCTGCCCGGCATGCTGGCCGCCAAGACGGTGGTGCCGGTGCTGGGCGTGCCGGTGGCCAGCCGCCATCTGCAGGGTGTCGATTCACTGCACTCGATCGTGCAGATGCCCAAGGGCATTCCGGTGGCTACCTTTGCCATCGGCACGGCCGGCGCAGGAAATGCCGCGCTGTTTGCGATTGCCATGCTGGCCAATGAGCAGCCCGAGTTGCGCGCCAGGCTGGAGGCCTTCAGGGCCCGCCAGACCGAGGTGGCACGCGCCATGACCCAGGACCTCAAGTGAGCCAGGTGTTCCTGCCTGGCTCGGTGGATCAGCAAGGCCGGCCCGCCGCCGTCGGCGTGATGGGCGGCGGCCAGTTGGGCCGCATGTTTGTGCACGCCGCGCAGACGCTGGGCTTCGAGGTCGTTGTGCTCGATCCGGACGCGAACAGCCCGGCCGGGGCCGCGGCCCAGACGCAGATCCAGACCGCCTATCTCGATGCCGGCGGCCTGGCCGAGCTGGCGCGGCGCTGCGTCGCCATCACTACCGAATTCGAGAACGTACCCGCCGAGGCGCTGAAGACGCTGGCCCAGCAGCGCCCGGTCGCCCCCTCGGGCGAGGCCGTGGCCGTCTGCCAGGACCGCGCCGCCGAGAAGGCGCATTTCGCCGGCTGCGGCGTGCCCTGCGCGCCCTATGCGGTGATAGCGACGGCCGAGCAGCTGGCGGCGGTCGATGAGGCCTTGCTGCCCGGCATCCTGAAGACCGCCCGCCTCGGCTACGACGGCAAGGGCCAGGTGCGCGTGCGCAGCCGCGCCGAGCTGGAGCAGGCCTGGGCCGAATTGCAGCAGGCGCCCTGCGTGCTGGAGCAGATGCTGCCGCTGGAGCGCGAGATCAGCGTCATCGTTGCGCGCTCGGCCGCTGGCGAGATCGTCCACTTCCCGGTGCAGCAGAATCTGCACCGCGACGGCATCCTGGCGCTGACCCAGGTGCCGGCCCCCGATGTGTCTGCGGCCCTGCAGCAGGAAGCGGTCGCCTGCGCCCGGCGCATTGCCGAGTCGCTGAACTATGTCGGCGTGCTGTGCGTCGAATTCTTCGTGCTGCGAGACGGCCGTCTGGTCGCCAACGAGATGGCGCCGCGACCGCACAACTCGGGCCACTACAGCATCGATGCCTGCGATCTGTCGCAATTCGACTGCCAGCTGCGCGCGATGACCGGCCTGCCGCTGGTGCAGCCACGCCTGCATTCGCCCTGCGCCATGGTCAACCTGCTGGGCGACCTCTGGTTCGATGACCAGGGCCGCCAGCGCACCCCGGCCTGGGACCAGTTGCTTGCTCTGCCCGGCGTGCATCTGCATTTGTACGGCAAGACCGAGGCCCGCGCCGGCCGCAAGATGGGCCATCTGACACTGACCGCCGCCACCGCCGAGCAGGCCCTGGCCACCGCCAACCGCGCGGCGGCCCTGCTCGGTCTGCCGGGGTTTTGACCGTGCTGGTTACTGGTATCGATCCTGCCGCGCTGGCCGAGGGCGCCAGGCGTCTGGCTGCAGGCGAGCTGGTCGCCTTTCCGACCGAAACGGTCTACGGCCTGGGTGCCCGCGCCGATGAGGACTCGGCCGTGGCCAAGATCTTTGCCGCCAAGGGACGGCCCAGCGACCATCCGCTGATCGTCCATGTGTTGGACGAGGCGGACGCCGCGCTGTTCGCCAGCACCTTGCCGCCGGTGGCCCACAAGCTGATGCAGGCCTTCTGGCCCGGGCCGCTGACGGTGATCGTGCCGCGCGCGCCTGGGCGTGGCGCTGCAGCGGCAGGGGGGCAGGACAGCATAGGTCTGCGCTGCCCGGCGCATCCGGTCGCCCGTGCCTTGCTGCAGGCGGCGCGGGCCCAGGGCGTGCTGGGCGTTGCCGCGCCGAGTGCCAATCGCTTCGGCCGCGTCAGCCCGACCAGCGCCGCCCATGTGGTCGGCGAATTCGAGCCCGGCCTGCTGGTGCTCGATGGCGGCGACTGCGAGGTCGGCATCGAATCCAGCATCGTCGACTGCAGCCGCGGCCGTCCGGTGCTGTTGCGGCCGGGAGTGATCACGCGGGCGCAGATCGAGGCGGCGACCGGCGAACCGTTGGGGCAGCTTGACGCCGCGGCGCCCCGCGCCTCGGGCACGCTGGAGGCGCATTACGCCCCGGCCGCCACAGTGCGCCTGCTGACCCTGCCGGTACTGCGTGACGCGCTTGCAAAGACGCCGCAACAGGGTCTTGAGGGTGTGGCGGTATATTCCCGGACGCTGAGCCCACGTGCGGGCTCTCTCGACAGGCACATGCCTGACGACGCAATTGCCGCCGCGCACGAGTTGTTTGCGGTGTTACGCGCGCTGGATGACGCCGGCGCGCGACAGATCTGGATCGAAGCGCCCGAACAGGACCCGGCTTGGGATGGTGTGCGTGACCGCTTGACGCGGGCCGCGGCCGCCACCCCTGGTGCCTAGGACGGCGATGACAAGTGTGATGATGGAGCGAGTGTTCTCATGAAGATGTTCAAGCAAGGCGCGCGGCTGCGTACCCTCTGGTGTGGCGCTGCGGCGACCCTGTTGCTGGCGGCCTGCGGCGGCGGGGGCGGTCAGGTCGAGCCTTTTGCGCCAACGCGCATCATTGCCCTGGGCGACGAGTTGAGCCTGATCACGCCAACGAGCAAGAAGTACTCGGTCAATGCGCTGGTCACCCAGACCGACACCACCCTGCCCGACAAGCTGGACTGCAAGACCTATCCGATCTGGGTGCAGACGGTCGCCACCAACTTCGGCCTGGTGTTTCCTCAGTGCAACCCCGACAACGTGGTCACCACCAACGGCGTGATGTATGCCCAGGTCGGCGCCAAGGTGGCCGATGTCAAGGCGCAGATCGATGCCCACCTGGCCAGCGGCAGCTTCAATCCCAAGGACCTGGTCACGGTGCTGGTGGGCATGAATGATGTGTTGGAACTCTACGGCCAGTTTCCGGCGCAGAGCCAGGCCACGCTGCTGGCGCTGGCCGAGCAACGCGGCCAGGCGCTGGCCGAGCAGGTCAACCGCATCGTCAGTGCCAATGGCCGCTCTATCTTTGTGCTGATCCCGGACATGGGTCTCACGCCGTTTGCCCTGGCCGAGAAGGCCAACAAGCCCGCCAGCGGCAGCGACCTGAACCGTGCCGCCTTTCTGACCAGCCTGAGCGCACGCTTCAATAGCAAGCTTCGGCTGGGCGTCATCAATGACGGGCGCCTGATCGGCCTGGTCAATGGCGGCGAGATGACGCAGCTGATCGCCACCTTCCCTGGGGGTTACGGCTTTGCCAATATCGACAAGCCGGCCTGCAATGTGGCGCTGCCGGACTGCACGACCAAGACCCTGACCTCGACCACCGATGCCGCCGGCACCGTGACCAAGGCCGACGCCCTGACCTGGCTGTGGGCCGATGACACCCGCTTCGGCGCTGGCATGCACGCCCGCCTGGGTTCGACGGCCTATCAGGCGGCCAGCATCCACCCATTCTGACCCGCCCAGAAGGGCGCCATCCGCTTCGACAAACCCCGCCCACGGCGGGGTTTTTTCATGGGCGCTTGGTCCATTAGACCTGTGCGTCTAAGCCGGGTTTTCCCGGAACGCAGCGGGAATGGGTCCGCCTATAGTGAGCGCCTGCCCACCAAGCAAGTGCTTGGTGGATTCGGCACGAAGGCAGCGGCCAACGAGACATAGGGGCATAGGATGAAGCGGATTGTTGTGTGGGGTTCGGCCCTTGGTTTTGCAGCGTTCCTGGCCGCTTGCGGCGGCGGTGATGCCACGATTGCCGGCAGCGGCACGCCGACCGGCGCGCCCACCACCAAGGGCACGTTTACCGCCCTGGTGTCCTTCGGCGACAGCCTCAGCGATATCGGCGCCTATGCGCCCGCCACCTCGCTGACGGGCAATGGTGCGCCGCCCTACTTCGGCGGCAAGTTCACCACCAACAGTGCCACCGGCACGGTCTGGGTCGAGAACCTGGCCAAGACCATGGGGGTGATCGTCACCCCCGCCGAAGTCGGCTTCGGTCCCAGCTCCGCGAAGTGCCCGGCCGCCGCCAATCCGGCCCTGGCCGGCACCTGCACCGGCTACAGCCAGGGCGGTTCGCGCGTCACCGATCCGAACGGCATCGGTCGCGCGGGCGGTGCCCTGACGGTGCCGATGAAGACGCAGATCGCCAATCACCTGGCCCGCTTTGGCGGTTTCAAGGCCAGCGACCTGATCCTGCTCTACGGCGGCAACAACGACGTCTTCACCCAGTTCGGTGCGTTCACCGCGGCCGCGGCCAAGGTGCAGGCCGACGCAGCCGCCGGCAAGCTGACCGCCGACCAGGCCAATGCGGCCCTGTTCGCGGCCCAGCAGCTGGCCCAGGAAGAAATGAAGAAGGCTGCGCTGGAGCTGGCGACCTATGTGAAGGATGACGTCCTGGCCAAGGGCGGCAAGTATGTGGCCGTGATGACGCTCAGCGACATCGCCGACACACCGTTCGGCAACTCGCTGCCGGCCACGGTGCGCCCGGTGCTGACCGACCTTTCCCTGGTCTTCAATCTGTGGCTGCGCGAGGGCCTGACGGGCCAGGCGGTGCAGATCATCGACACCTACCCGATCTTCAAGGACGGCTACGCCAATCCGGCCAAGTACGGCATCGTCAACAACACCGTTCCGGCCTGCGACGCCACCAAGATTGCCGCCATCACCGGCGGCAAGGTCACCGACGGCTCCTCGCTGTTCTGCAACACCACGGCCGGCGCACCCTACAACGGTCTGCGCACCGGTGCCGATGTGAACACCTGGCAGTTTGCCGATGGCGTGCATCCGACCGCTGGCGGCCACAAGATCATCAGCGACGCGTTCACCACCCAGCTCAAGGCCTTTGGCTGGCTGTAAGGCATCAGGCATTCAGGAGAGACTCGATGAACAACAAACTCATTCCGCTGCTGCTGGCGGTTCCGGCCCTGCTGTGCGCGCAGGGCGCCGCAGCGCAGCTGAACAGCTTCAAGCTCGGCCTGGCCTCTATCGATGTCAATTCCAGGACCACGGGCCTGCGGGGCATCGGCGTGCCCGCCGGCGGCGACCTTGAGATCAAGGATGCCAGCACCCTGGCCATCTGCTACACCCGTGAGTTGTCGCCCCATCTGAGCGTTGAAGTGGCGCTGGGCGTGCCGCCGCGCCATGATGTGATGGCCAAGGGTCCGATCGCCTTCCTGGGCCGTGTCGCCACGGTCAAGCAGTTCGCGCCGACAGTGTTCCTGAACTACAGCTTCCTCGACGCGACCTCGGCGTTTCGCCCCTTTGTCGGCATCGGCGTGAACTACACCCGCTTCATCGGTGCGAAGTCGATGATTGGCCAGAAGATCGAGCTGAGCGACTCGACTGGCCTGGCTGGCCAGATCGGCGCGACCTATGCGATCAACAAGCAGTGGGGGCTCTACGGTGCCTTCATCATGGCCAAGGTGGAGAGCGATCTGGTGGCCACGGCCACCACGGTGCAGACCACGACCATCGATTTCCGGCCCAAGGTGTTGACGGTGGGTGTCAGCTACAAATTCTGAACCTGGCCGATCGACATTGAGCGCCCCGCTGGTCGGGGCGTTTTGTTTGCTGCGAGCCCGCTGGTCCGCCCGGCCGTTTGCGGGTGCCCCGCTACACTTGCGCCATGACCGTGCTGCTGGCTCTGGATACCTCGACCGAAACCATGGCGCTGGCGCTCATCAGCCCGGCCGGCCTGTTCACGCATGAAGGCGAGTCGGGTGCCAAGTCCTCGGCCCATATGGTGCCGGAGCTGATGAAGCTGCTGGCCGCGGCCGGCCTGCGGCTGGCCGATGTCGATGCCATCGCCTTTGGCCAGGGGCCTGGCGCCTTCACCGGCCTGCGCACCGCCTGTGCCGTCGCCCAGGGACTGGCTTTTGGTGCGGGCAAACCTGTGTTGCCGCTGGACAGCCTGATGCTGGTGGCCGAGGACGCCGCCGCGCAACTGGGCGGCGATGCGGCCGCACTGGGCACCGTCTGGGTGGCGATGGACGCCCGCATGCAGGAAATCTATGCCGCCGGCTACCGCTGGCAGGGCGGCCATTGGCAGGCCGTGGCTGCGCCCGGCCTGTACGGGCCCGAGGCCTTGCAGCAGTGCTGGCGCGACGAGCCCCCGGCCGTGATCGCCGGATCGGCCCTGCCGGCCTTTGCCGGCGCGCTTGACACGCAGGGCGCCCGCCTGCTGCCCGGCTGCGCGGCGCGGGCGCAGAGCCTGGCCCGGCTGGCGCTACAGCAATGGGCGCTGGGCCTGGTTGTCGATCCCGCGCTGGCACTGCCCGTCTATGTGCGCGACAAGGTCGCCCACACCACCGCCGAGCGCGAGGCGCAGCGCAACGCCCAGGCGGCGCCATGAGCGCCCGCTTGCAGCCGCTCCAGGCGCAGCCGCCACGCTGGTTGGCCATGGGGGTGCGCGACATCGCCGAGGTGCTGGCCTTGGAGCAGCGCGTCTTTCCCTTCCCCTGGACACGGGGCAATTTCGAGGATTCTCTGGCTGCGGGCAACTACGCCCAGGTGTTGCGCAGCGAGCAGGGCCTGTTGCTGGGCTATCTGCTGGCCTTGCCCGGCTATGACGAGATGCATTTGCTGAACATCACCGTGCTGCCGCAGCAGCAGGGTTGCGGCCATGCCCGCCGCATGCTGGATGCGCTGGCCGAGACCTGCCGCGAGCGCGGTTTTAGCCAGATCTGGCTGGAGGTGAGGCAGAGCAACGCCCACGCGCGCCGCGTTTATGCCCGCTATGGTTTTGCCGAGGTCGGCCTGCGCCGGGCCTACTACCCGGCCGAGGGCGGCACGCGGGAGGACGCCATCTTGATGAGCCTGGATCTGGCGGGGGGCGTGGCATGAACTGGTCCCCGCGGCAGGAGGCGATGCTGGAGGCGATGGGCTTGCGCCTGTGGCAGCGCCAGCCCAAGGTGATCGAGGTGCTCGATGAGGCGCTCGCGCCGCGGGTGCCTGCCAAGGCGAGCCCGCCGGCCCCCACGCGGGCGCCCATCGTTGCCCCGACGGTTGCTCCGGCTCTCGAGCGGCCCGTGAACTTGCCCCCCAGCCGGCCGCCATCGACCGTGTCTTCGCTCGATTGGACCGGCCTGCGCGAGGCCGTGGCCGACTGCCAGGCCTGCAAGCTCTGCGAGGGCCGCACGCAGACCGTGTTTGGCGTCGGCCATGAGCGCGCGCACTGGATGGTGGTCGGCGAGGCTCCTGGCGAGCAGGAAGACTTGCAGGGCGAGCCCTTTGTCGGCACCGCCGGCCGGCTGCTTGACAGCATGCTGCGCGCCATTGCGCTGAGCCGTGGCGAGGCCGCGCCGGAGCGCTCGGTCTATATCGCCAATACCCTGAAGTGCCGCCCGCCGCGCAATCGCAATCCGGAGCCTGAGGAGCTGGCTCGCTGCGAGCCCTTCCTGCTGCGCCAGATCGAGCTGGTGCAGCCGCGCATCATCCTGGCCATGGGGCGTTTCGCCGTGCAGTCGCTGCTGCGCAGCAGCGAGCCGATCGGTCGTCTGCGCGGGCGGGTTCACCAGTTCCATGGTGTGCCCTTGATCGTCACCTACCACCCGGCCTATCTGCTGCGCAATCTGACCGACAAGGCGCGCGCCTGGGAGGACTTGTGCCTCGCCCTGGATACCTTGCAAGCGGCCTGACCGTGCCCACTGCGATGTCGGCCGTTGACGAGACCGATGCCCAGGCCGAACTGGCCCGCTTTCGCCTGCTTGCCAACAATCTGCCGGTGTTGATCGCCGCTTACGAGACCAGCACCAACGCCTGCCTGTTTGCCAACCGCCAGTATGCCGAGGCCTTTGGCTGGACCGAAACCTCACTGCTGGGCGTGCACTTTGCCGAAGTCATTGGCGCCGAGGCCGCGGCGCTGATACAGCCCCATATCGACCGATTGCTGAGCACTCGGCAGGCGGTGCTCTACGAGCGACGCGTGCCGGCAGATGACGGCCAGAACGAGCGTTGGATCGAAGTCAACCTGCTGCCCCAGTTGGGGGAGGACGGTGAGGTGTTGGCCACCTTCGTGCTGATTTCTGACATCACCCGCCACCGCCTGGCCGAGCGTGCGGCGCGCGAGTCTGAAGAGCGCCTGGGCAAGTTCATGCAGGCCAGCCTGGAGGGCATCGTCTTCCATCGCGAAGGGCTGATCACCGACGCCAACCCGCCGGCCTGCGAGTTGCTGGGCTACGGCTTGGAGGAGCTGCTGGGCCGCAGCACGCTCAGCTTCATCGCCCCCGAGGCGGTGCCCAAGGTGCAGCAGGTCATACGCTCCCGGGAAGAGACCCGCTATGAAAGCGTGCTGCTGCACAAGAGCGGTGCGCATATCCCGGTCGAGTTCATTGTGCGCAGCATGATGTTCGGCGGCGAGCTGCAGCGCATGACCATCATCCGCGATCTGCGCGATCGCCTGGAGGCCCAGGCCCGCATCCATCATCTGGCCCATCACGATGCGTTGACGGGCCTGCCCAACCGCATGGCCTTCATGGAGCATCTGCAGCGCTGCTGCGCCGAGGCGCTGGACCATGGCGAGACGCTGGCCATGCTGTTCCTGGACCTGGACAACTTCAAGCGCGTCAATGACTCGCTGGGCCATCTCGAAGGCGATGTGCTGCTGCGCACCGTGGCCCAGCGCCTGACCGGCGCCCTGCGCGCCACCGACCGGGTGGCCCGTTTCGGCGGTGACGAGTTCGTGCTGCTGCTGCGGCCGGTGCAGGGGCGCGTACAGGTGGATGGCGTCGCCCGCCGCCTGCTGGCCGACGTGGAGCAGCCGGTGCTGGCTGGTGGCCGTCCCCTGTCGGTCACGCCCTCGATCGGCATCGCACTGTTCCCCGAGCAGGCCGGCAGCCCCGAGCAGCTGATCCAGCGTGCCGACATGGCCATGTACCAGGCCAAGGCCCTGGGCCGGGCCAACCACCAGTTCTTCGATGCCTCCACCGCGGCCCTCGCCCTGGACGAGCTGGTGCTGGAGAGCCAGCTGTCCCACGGGCTGAGCCATGATGAGTTCGTGCTGCACTTCCAGCCCCAGCTGCAGATAGCCGATGGCCGCCTGGTCGGCGCGGAGGCCTTGATACGCTGGCAGCACCCGATCCGCGGCCTGCTGACGCCCGAGTCCTTCATCGGCGTGGCCGAGCAGTTGCGCCTGATGCTGCCACTGGGTGAATGGATTCTGCGCGAGGCGGCACGCTGCGCCCGGCGCTGGCACGACAACGGCCTGGCCGCGGTACCGGTGGCGGTCAATCTGTCCAGCATGCAGTTCCGCCTGGAGGGCTTCGCCGCCTCGGTGGCGCGCATCCTGGCGGAGGAGGGCGTGCCCGGCGAGTGGCTGGAGCTGGAGCTGACCGAGCGCATGCTGATGGACGATCTGCCGCTGATGCGCAAGACCTTGATCGAGCTGAAGGCCCTGGGCCTGCAGATTTCGGTCGATGACTTTGGCACCGGTCATACCCTGCTCAGCCACCTGACGCAGCTGCCGATCGACAAGCTCAAGGTCGATCGGCAGTTCGTCGAGGCCCTGCCGGACGATGCCGGCGCGCTGGCCATCACCCGAGCCATCGTGCAGATGGCCCGGGGGCTGGGGTTCACCGTGATCGCCGAGGGTGTGCAGAACCGCGCCCAGCAGGAGTTGCTGGCGCAATGGGGCTGCCAGCAGATCCAGGGCCTGGCCCTGGGTGGACCGCTACCGGTGGCCGAGTTCGAGGCCTGGGTGGCGCAGCGCGTCTGGCCGGTGCTGGGCTGAGTCCTTGGGCGGGCTCCTAGAATGCCCGCATGCAAAGCACTGCCGTCCCGTCTCCCCTGCACGCCCTGATCCAGCAGCAGATCCTGCACGCCGGTGGCTGGTTGCCCTTTGACCGTTTCATGGCCCTGGCCCTATATGAGCCCGGCCTCGGTTACTACGCAAACCAGAGCCCCAAGTTCGGCCTGATGCCCTCCAGTGGCTCGGACTTCGTCACCGCCCCCGAGTTGTCACCGCTGTTCGGCGAAGCGCTGGCTAGCCAGCTCGCCCAGGCGCTGCAGGCCACCGGCACAGGCGACCTGTGGGAGTTCGGTGCCGGCTCCGGCGCCCTGGCCGAGCAGTTGCTGGAGGCCCTGGGCGAGGCGGTGGGCAGCTACACCATCGTCGATCTGTCCGGCAGCCTTCGCGCCCGTCAGGCGCAGCGGCTGGCGCGCTTTGGCGACAAGGTGCGCTGGCTGGCCGAGCTGCCCGAGCAGATCGAGGGGGTGATCGTCGGCAACGAGGTGCTGGATGCGATGCCGGTGCAACTGCTGCACTGGGATGGTGACCACTGGTGGGAGCGTGGTGTCGCCATCGGTGACCTGGGTTTTGCATGGGCCGACCGGCCGACCCATTTGCGGCCGCCGGTGGATGGCGTCTTCGTGCCCGGCTCGGTGGTCGAGATCCACCCGCAGGCGGAGGCCTTTGTGCGCACCCTGGGTGAACGGCTGGTCCGCGGCGCGGTGTTTCTGCTCGACTATGGATTCCCCGAGGCCGAGTACTACCACCCGCAGCGCAGCGGCGGCACCCTGATGTGCCATCGCCTGCACCAGAGCGATATGGACCCGCTGGTCGATGTCGGACTGAAAGACATCACCGCCCACATCAACTTCACCGGCATCGCGCTGGCGGCCCAGGAGGCCGGGCTGGAGGTGCTGGGCTACACCTCGCAGGGCCGCTTTCTGCTGAACTGCGGGCTGACCGAGCTCATGCAGGGCGCCGACTTCCGCACCCTGGCCCCGGCCCAGAAGCTGGTCGCCGAGCATGAGATGGGCGAGTTGTTCAAGGTCATCGGCCTGGCGCGGGGCGAGGCTTTCGATGCGCTGGGGTTCAGCGCGGGCGACCGCAGCCATCGCCTTTGAGCGGGTGCCGCGGAGCATCGACCGCACGAGGAAAAAAAGCGCCCCGTTTCCGGAGCGCTTTTCGGCAGCCTGCAGGCCGCGGGTTCAGTCTGGAATCAGGCCTTGTTGCGGCGGCGCGAGATGAAGCCCACGGCGGCCAAGCCCGCCAGCATCAGTGCGTAGGTCTCGGGCTCGGGCACCGGCGTAATCGACGACGACAGCAGATAGCTGCCGCCATTCTTGCCGTCAACGGTGCCGGTGACACGATAGAAATAGTTGCCGGCCGTCACGCTCAGGAACGTGTTGTTGGCTGCCACCGAATCAAAGTTGAAGAAACCCTTGGACGTGTCATTGGTGTAGTCGGCGTCGCCATTGTCGGCAAACAGCTCGATCTTGCCGCCATTGATGTCAAACACCGGTGGGGCATCGTTGCTGACGCCGGTGGCGAGTACGTCGAAGGTGCCGGCCAGGCTGAACTTGTAGACATGATCGATCGGCAATGCGCCAGCCGTCATGATCCACCAGGCGGCCATCTCGGCCGGGTCGTGGTTGGTCCAATCGGCCAGCACCACAGGGGCGGCGGCGTTGGCTGACATCGCTGCGGCAGCCAGGCTGGCCGCAACGAGGGATGTTCTCAATTTCATGGGTTCCTCCAGTACAAAACGGTACCGTTGAATTCTGCGTGGGCACCCGACCCCGGACCATCCCTCGTAGTAGGGGGAAACAGCGGGTTTCGGCCCTCAAATGTGTATCAGTTGTTTCAGGCTGGTGCGGAATCGCCCTGTGTTCCAATGTTTTTAGCGAATTTGCTGCTCGGCGCTGAGCTGCCGGCCGCCCGCTAGACTGATCGTCATGCAAACCTATTTAGTCGGAGGCGCGGTTCGCGACGCCTTGCTGGGCCGGCCGGTGACCGATCGCGACTGGGTGGTCGTGGGCGGGAGCCCGACCGAGATGCTGGCCGAGGGTTTTGTGCCGGTGGGCAAGGACTTTCCGGTGTTTCTGCATCCGGCCAGCCATGAGGAATATGCGCTGGCACGCACCGAGCGCAAGACGGCTCCGGGCTACCACGGCTTCAGCGTACATGCGGCACCCGACGTGACGCTGGAAGAAGACCTGCGCCGTCGGGATCTGAGCATCAACGCGATGGCCCAGGACGCGAAGGGGCGGTTGATCGATCCTTATGGCGGTCAGGCCGATCTCCGGAACAAGGTGCTGCGTCACGTGTCCGAGGCTTTTGCCGAGGATCCGGTGCGCATCTTGCGCCTGGCGCGTTTTGCCGCCCGCTTTGCCGACTTCACGGTGGCGCCAGAAACCCAGGACTTGATGCGTCAAATGGTGGCCTGTGGCGAGCTTGATGCGCTGGTGGCCGAGCGAGTCTGGCAGGAACTCGCGCGTGGCTTGATGGAGGCCCGGCCGTCGCGGATGTTCGAGGTGCTGCGCGGCTGTGGGGCGCTGGCGCGGCTGCTGCCCGAGGTGGATAGGCTGTGGGGCGTGCCGCAGCCGCCGGCCCACCATCCCGAGATCGATACCGGCCTGCACCTGATGCTGGTGCTGGACATGAGCGCACAGCTGAGGGCGCCCCTGAACGTGCGCTACGCCTGCCTGGCCCATGACCTGGGCAAGGGCACGACGCCGGCGGATCAACTGCCCCGCCACATCGGCCATGAGGGGCGCAGCGTCAAGCTGGCGGCGGCCATCGCCCAACGCCTGCGCGTGCCGCGCGATTGCGCCGAACTGGCCGAGGTGGTGGCGCGAGAGCATGGTCATGTGCATGGCAGCCTGGAGCTGAGCCCGGCGGCGGTGCTGCGCCTGCTGGAGCGCTGTGACGCGCTGCGCCAGCCGCAGCGCTTCGAGCTGGCACTGGTGGCCTGTGAATGCGATGCGCGGGGCCGCACTGGCATGGAGGGCAGACCCTACCCGCAGGCCGATCGTCTGCGCCGGGCTTTGGCTACTGTGCTGGCCGTGGCCACGGCGCCTGTGGCGGCAGCCGCGGCTGAGCGCGGGGCGGCAGGTCCCGAGATCGGGCGGGCCATCCACCAGGCGCGGCTGGAGGCCCTGGGCGCGGTGCTCTGAGGCGGGACCGAGCCGGGTGCCTGCGCACCCGGCGACGCCTGCCGAAGGCCCGTTCGCCTGCAAGCGAACGGGCTGAGCGTCAGCGCTGAGTGCGGTAGGGCTCGTCGTCGGCGACGAAGTCCTGCTCTGTCAGCGCATCGGCCACCCAGGCGGCCACGGCTGGCGTTTGCTCGACAGCGGCGACATAGGCCGCCGCCGCCGGGCTCAGGGGCAGGCCGAAGCGGGTGATGCGCATCACCACCGGGGCGAAATAGGCATCCACCGCACCGAAGGCGCCAAACAGGAAGGGGCCGGCTGCCGAGCTGAAGATGGCATCGATCCGCGCCAGATCGGTGCGCAGCTTGGCGTTCTCTGCCATCAACCTGGCGCCGATCTCGGGGAAAAACGCCTCGATATTCATCGGGCACAGGCTGCGCAGCGTGCCGAAGCCGGCATGCATCTCGGCGCAGAGGCTGCGCGCGCGGGCGCGTTCCAGCCGGTCGCGCGGCCAGACGACCAGCTCGGGGTGGCGGTCGGCCAGATACTCGGCGATGGCCAGCGTGTCCCAGACGGCAAAGCCGTCGTCATCGACCAGCACCGGCACCTTGGCCACCGGTGTGATCGCGGCCAGCGTGCGATAGAAGGCCGAGCCCTCGCTGAAGTCAAAGCGCAGCATGACCTCCTCGAACGGAATGTCCAGCGCCTTCAGCAGCACCCAGGGGCGCATGGACCAGGAGGAGTAGTTCTTGTTGCCGATGTAGAGCTTCATTGGGGTTTTCTTCAAACGGGATGATCTTCAGTGGCGGGCGCGCCAGGTGTTGAGCCTCGCGCAGCCCTGGCCGCCGCTGAGGTAGCTGGGCGCGACGGCGCCCAGCGCCTGCGGGCTGATGCCCAGATCGGCCAGGCCCGGCAGGCGGCCGGTGGCCACATTGGGCACGGACATCGAGGCCAGATTGTCGCGGGACATCAGCGGCTCGCCCGGCAGCAATTCCATGACCAGCGCCTGCAGGAAAGCCAGCGGGCCAGGCAGCGGAAGGATCGTACGCGGATGTCCGCTCAGTCGTCCCGCCAGGCGCACGATGTCGGCCAGGCTCAGCACCTCGGGCCCGGCCAGTTCGTAGGTCTGGCCTGTCGTGGCGCGATCCTGCACGCAGCGCACCACGGCGCGCGCCACGTCTTCGACCCAGACTGGCTGGAAGCGGGCATGGGCACCGGCCAGCGGCATCACCGGCGCCAGTGCCTGCAGCTTGGCGAACATGTTCAGAAAGCTGTCGCCGGCGCCGAACACGACCGAGGGCCGCAGCAGGGTCAGGTCCAATCCTGCGTCACGCAACACCGTTTCGCCGGCAGCCTTGGAACGCAGATAGCGCGAGGGTGCGTGACCGGCGTTGCCATCGGGCACACCCAACGCGCTGACATGGATCAGCCGGCGCACACCGCTTGAAACGCAGGCCGCGGCCAGGCGCTTGGGCAGTTGCACATGCACCTGATCGAAGCGCGCCTCGCTACCCTGCAGCACGGCGATCAGATTGATGACCATGTCATGGCCCGGCAGCAGAGCCTCCAGCACGCCGGGGCGGTGCACATCGGCCTGCAGCACGGTCAGCCCGGGCAGGCTTTGCACCGCCTGCGCATGGGGCAGCCGGCGCGTTGGCACGGTGATGCGGGCTCGGCCGCCAAAGGCGCGCACCAGCTGTTCGCAGACGCTGCGGCCGATGAAGCCGCTGCCGCCAAGTATCAGGATGGTGGGGTTCATGGCAGGTCAGCCGGTGCGGCGGCCGTGGTTTCACGAGGCCCGATCTGCCGGCCCAGGCGCGAGCGCAGGCTGGTGGGCTGGCCGCCCAGCAGTTGGGCGTAGAGGGTGGCGTTGGTCAAGACCTTCTTGACGTAGTCGCGGGTCTCGTTGAACGGGATGTTCTCGGCCCAGACGGCGGCATCCTGCAGCGAGCCCTCACGCCAGCGGCGTGGCCGCGACGGGCCGGCGTTGTAGGCGGCGGCGGCCATGGCCATCGAGCCGCCGAAGTCGTCCAGCACCAGCTTCAGATAGCGGGTGCCCAGCTTCAGATTGAAGTCCCGGTCGGTCAGCGCCTCGGGTCGGTAGTCCAGGCCGGTTTTCTTGGCCACCCAGCGGGCGGTGCTGGGCATCACCTGCATCAGGCCGGAGGCGCCGACATGCGATTGGGCGTCCATGATGAAGCGAGACTCCTGGCGTATCAGGCCGTAGACATAGGCCGGGTCCAGGCCTATCTCGCGCGCCTTGCTCGTCACCTCGTTGCGGAACGGCGTCGGGAAGCGCTGGGCCAGATCGATCGCGTCCCTGGTGCGTTCGCTGGTGTTGATGCAACGGTCCCAGACTTCGCGGTCACAGGCCAGTTGCGCTGCGGCGAGCAGCTCGCGGTCACCCATGCCGCGCAGGCTGAAGTTCCATTCGCGCACGCCCTCGCTGCGCAGGCCCTGGTTGATCAGCAGCAGGCTGCGGTTGAGGCCGGGGTGGGCGGCGGCTGTGGCGCGCTCGGCGGCACTCAAGGCCAGCGGCGATGGCGGCAGCGTCTGGGCGAGCCCGAGGTCTTCACTGGCCAGCCGGCCATAGAAGTGCAGCGGGCTGGCGATGCCTTGCAGCAGGCCGCGAGCCAGATTGCGCTGAGGCTCGCCATGCTCGCCCGCATCGGCGGTGGCCATCAGGGCACGGGCGCGCCAGTAGACCCAGGTGCTGTCGCCGGCGTCTTTCTCGCCCATCATCGTGATGCCGCGCATCACCAGGGGCCAGCGCGAGGCGCCCTGGTCGGCGCGCAGGGCCGAGCGCACCAGCCAGGCCAGCGTGTCGCCGCTCCACTCCGGCTCCTTGTTGCGTTGCGTGGCCTGGGCGGCCAAGGCTCGCTCGTAGTAACCAGCCGCCTCGGGCTGCAGCTTGAAGGCCGCCTGCTTAGCCGTTTGGGCCCAGACCCAGGCGCTCAGCTCGGCCGGCAGCTTGCCCTCGAAGCGGGTGCGCAGGAGCTCGGCCGCCGATTCCGGCTCGGCGGCGGCCTGACGAATCAGGGCCAGCGTCGTCAGCTCGGCATGGGTGCGACCCAGGGTGCTGGCCTTGCGCGCCAGATACCGGGCCAGACTTTCCTGCATATCGGCCACGGCCAGTTCGACCGGCTTGCCCAGCAGCGCCGCGGCCTGTCGTGCCGCCTTGGGCCGGTTATTCTCCATCGCCAAGCGCAGCTTCAGCCAGACGTCGGCCTGGGTCAGCTGCTTCGCCTCGAACAGGGTGGTGGCGAGCAGATGGCAACCATCGTCCATCTCGCGCTGGGCCAGCCAGTTGCTGCGCGCATCCGCCCTGATGTTGCGCCCGGCCAGATGGTCGGTCAGCAGGGCATAGCAGGTGACCTCGCGGTCATCGTTCATGCGAAAGCGCGGAAAGTCGGTGGCGAGGTTCTTCCAGTCGCGGCGCCGGCCCAGCTCGAGCAGCCAGTCATTGCGCAAGCGGTCTTCGACATAGGTGCCGGGCCATTGGGCATAGAAGGCGTCCAGATCGGCCTGGGTGGCCTCGCTGAGCCGCTGGCCTATCTCCCAGTAGGCGATCCAGGAGGCCAGCGGGTGTTGCTGATTGACGGCGGCATCGCGGGCGCTGGCCAGGGCCTTGCGGTCCTTGGCGGCGAGCGCCTTGCGCGCCTGGTCGAGCACATCCTGGGCCTGGGCCAGGGGGGCGCATAGCAAGGCGGCGCACAGGGCCAGGCCGCGCAGACTGGCTTCATATACTCGGAACTTGATTCGATTTCGCATGGAGTGTCTTGGTGTCACAGCAACAGCCCCCGGTTCCCGCCACCGACCCGCGTGCCGCCCTGCGTCAGCAATTGCTGCTGCAGCGCAAGGCCTGGTTTGCGAGTGCGGCCGCGGTGCCGCAGCGCGCCGCGCTGGCCGCGCATGTGCGGGATGTGCTGCGGCAGTTGGAGCCCGAGTGCCTGGGCCTGTATTGGCCCTTTGAGTCCGAATTTAACGCAGTCGAGGTCTGTCAGGACTGTGAGCAGCTGAATGACACCGAGCTGGCCCTGCCATTCGCCTTCAAATCACCGCGGCGCATGGAGTTCCGGCTGTGGGATGGCGAGACGCCGACGCTGCGCGACGAATGCGGCATCCTGACCGCCAGCGGCGCCGCCGTCGTGCCCGAGGTGGTGCTGGTGCCCTGCCTGGGTTTCACCCGCGAGGGCTATCGTCTGGGCTATGGCGGCGGTTATTTCGACCGCTGGCTGGCCGCGCATCCGGAGGTGACTGCGGTGGGTCTGGCCTGGGCCGGCGGCGAGATTGCGCTTGAGGCCCAGCCGCATGACGTGCCGATGGCGCTGATCCTCACAGAGCAGGGCGTGGTCAGCTGACCTCGGCCTCGCCGATCGCATGGCGGGTCAGCGCCGCCTGGGCCATCACCCATTGGCAGAACTGCTGCACCTCGGGGCGCTGGCGGCTCTCGTCGGCCACGGCCAGCCAGTAGGTCAGCGGGCTGTCCATGCGGCCGGCCGGGCCGAAGGGCTCGACCAGCTCGCCGCGCTCCAGTGATTCGGCCACCAGGGCCACCCGGGCCAGCGCCACCGCCTGGCCGGTCAGCGCCGCCTGCACCTGCTGGTAGGTGAAGTTCAGGTACATCCAGCGCCTTGGGTTCAGCCCGGGCTGGCCCTGTTCGGCGAGCCAGCGCCGCCAGCTGAGGAATTCGGCGCTGGGGCGCTGGTCGTCCTCCTCGGCCAGCGTGTGCTCGGCCAGGTCGGCGGCCACGCGCATCGGCGGGCGCTGTCCTTTAGCCACCTGCTCGGCCAGCCAGGGGCTGATCACCGGCGTCAAGGTCTCGCCGAACAGGCGGCGCGAATGGGCCGGTGCTGTGGTGCTGTAGCGCAGCGCCAGGTCCATCTCACCGTCATCGATGTCCAGCACCATATCGGTGGCCGAGACGCGGATGTCGATATCGGGATGCTCGCGCTGGAAGGCCTCCAGCCGCGGAATCAGCCACAGCGAGGCGAACGAGGCGAAGGTGGTGACGTTGACGACCCGCCGGCCGCGCGACTGGCGGATCTGGCGTACCGCGCCATCCAGCCGGTCCAGCGCCGACACGCAGGCCCGCTGCAGCAACGCGCCATGGCTGGTCAGCTCGACATGGCGGGTGCCGCGGGCGAACAGGCTGGCACCGAGCTCCTCCTCCAAGGTCTTGATCTGGCGGCTGATGGCCGGCTGCGTCAGGTGCAGCTCCTCGGCGGCGGCACGGAAGCTGAGCAGCCGGGCGACCGCCGCGAAGGCGCGAAGGGGGCCGATGGCGAGCGGGCGCTGGCGGGGTGTACTCATGACGATATGTTATCAATGATCGGCAAAGCTCTCATTGGACGCTACCCGCCGCCCTGCCTAATATCGAGTCCAGAGCAAACAAATCAGGGTTTCTACCGGAGCATCAAAATGATCAATCACAGCACTGAATTCCAAGCCTCTTCATGGCCTCTGACGGCAGGCGAGGCGCTGAGCATGAAGATCGGCCCCGGCCCCCGCGTGCTGGGTGTGACCGAAGGCCGTGTCTGGCTGACCGTGACCGGCGACAGCGAACATCAGGACCAATGGCTGGAAGCCGGCCAGAGCGTCGACCTACCGGCGGGCGCCCATGTGGTGATGGAGTCCTGGCCCTCGGCCAGCTTCCAGCTGCTGGTGCCGCCCAAGGCCTGCGCCGTCGGCCGCCGCCTGTCAACGCAAAGCGTGGTCAGGCCTTTGCACCGCCTGATCGCTTCGCTGCAGCCGGCCTTGCAGCACGCTTCTTGAGAACCGGTGTGGCCCGGGCACGCAGGGCGGCCTCCAGCGCCAGGCGTGCCCAGGGTTGCATCAGAGCAGCCGACTCCAGCGCCTCATCCGGCGGGCTGTAGTAGGCAATCGTGTTGAGCTTGCCGCGTGCCTCGTAGCGAAACGGCTCGCAACCGGCGGCCTCGAAGCTGGCCCGGTTGATAGGGTCGGTCTTCAGGTACAGGCGCTCGGACGACAGGATGGCGATGAACAGCTCATCGACATAGAGGCCATGGCCGCCGAACATGCGCTTGATGCGCACCGGGCCCAGCGGGGCCAGCAGTTCGGCACAGTAGTTGGCGAATTCATTGGCGGGGCTTGGCATGGCGCAACTCTAATCGCCAGCGGTCTGGCTCACAATCAGCCCGGTATCGACTGCCCTGGAGAGTGCCGGTGGATCTGAATGACCGAGTCGCGCTGCGCCGCAAACTGATCGCGCAACGCCTGGATTTGCCGAATCGGCTGGAGCTGGCCGCCGATCTGCAGCAGGTGCTGCGTGTCTGGCTGGCCCGGCGCCAGGAGCTGACCATAGGTGCCTACTGGCCGATCAAGGGCGAGTTCGATCCGCTGCCCGCGCTCTACCGCTGGAGCGAGGCCGATCCGCGGCGCCGCATCGGCCTGCCGGTGGTCGATAAGTCACTGGGCACCCTGAAATTCCATGTCTGGTACCCCGGTTGCCCGATGGAGGAGGATGCCTACGACATCCCCAAACCCAAGGACACCGAGGTGTTCGAGCCCCAGCTGCTGATCGTGCCCTGCGTGGGCTACGGGCCCGAGGGCCTGCGCCTGGGCTATGGCGGCGGCTTCATGGACCGCACGCTGGCGGCCCTGACGCCGCGCCCGGCCACAGCCGGTGTCGGCTATGCCCACGGTTTCCAGCCCATGTTGCGCGCCGAACCGCAAGATGTGCCGCTGGACGCCATGATCACCGAGGAGGGCGTCGTCTGGGACGCCCACGGTTGACCCGTCTAGCTTAGAAGCGCCAGCCCAGGCCGACGCCGACCAGCAGCGGATCGACCTTGAACTTGCCGACTTCCGTTCCGGCCGAAGAGACCTTGGTGCTGATCTGCACCTTCTTCAGGTCCAGGTTCAGGTACATCGTCTTCGACAGGGCAATGTCGGCACCGACCTGGAACGACAGGCCATAGCTGTCCTTCTTGATGCTGGGCGACAGCGCGGCTTGCACGGCCGGCGCGAAATTGACGCTGGAGAAGTGCGTGTAGTTCACGCCCACGCCGACATAGGGGCGGAAGGTCGCCGCCGGGGCGAAGTGGTACTGCAGGCTCAGCGTCGGTGGCAGATGCTTCAGCGAGCCGATCTCGGCGCCGCCCGAGCGCAGCGTGTGCTTTTGCGGGATCGTCAGCACCAGCTCGGCCGCCCAGTTGGGGGCGAAGAAGTAGCTGATGTCCAGCTCGGGGATGACCTTGTTGTTGACGCTCAGGCCCAGGCCCGTCGTGTCCTTGTTGGCCGAGTCGAGGTTCACGGCGCGCACGCGCACCAGCCAGGGGCCTTCCTGCTGTGCCTGGGCGGCGGTGCCGGCCAGGCACAGGGTCAGGGCGGCGATGGCGGTGAGGGTGTGTGCAAGCTTGGTCATATCAATCACTCCTTGTTGAGCGGGAACAGTCCCGTTAGGTGTGATTGAAAGTCTTCAGCGAGGGTTATCCCTTGAGTTGGGGCAAGGCGTGGAAAGGCAATGCCATGCGACTGACATTGCTTTGCCGCAGGTCAAACCTTGGTGCCTAGACCGAGGCGTTTGCACAACTCCAGGGTCAAAGCCGACTGATTCAGTGTGTAGAAGTGGATGCCCGGCGCTCCGCCGGCGATCAGGCGCTCGCAGACGCGGGTCATCACGTCCAGGCCGAAGGCGCGGATCGAGGCGCTGTCGTCCATGAAGCCTTCCATCTTCAAGGCCACCCAGCGCGGAATCTCGATGCCGTCGCGGGCCGCGAACTGCGCGATGCGGGCGTAGTTGTGAAAGGGCATGATGCCCGGGATGATGGGGGCGTCCACGCCCAACGCCCGCACCTCGTCGACGAAGTGGAAGTAGGCGTCCGGGTTGAAGAAGAACTGGGTGATGGCCTCGTCGGCGCCGGCCCGCATCTTGTCGGCGAAGTGCTGCAGGTCCCTGGCCGCATAGCGCTGTTGCGGGTGGTATTCGGGATAGGCGGCGACCTCGATCTTCCAGTCGGCCCCCTGGGTCTCGCGGATGAAGCGCACCAGCTCCGACGCATAGCGGAACTCGCCGGCGGTGGCCGTGCCACTGGGCAGGTCGCCGCGCAGTGCGACCACCCGGCGGATGTTCTGTGCGCGATAGGTGGACAGGATTTCGGCAATGCCCTCGCGGGTCGAGCCCACGCAGGACAGGTGCGGCGCGGCCTCGAAACCCATTTGCGCGATGGCGCTGACGGTGGCCAGCGTCTTGTCGCGCGTGGCGCCGCCGGCGCCGTAGGTGACGCTGAAATACTGCGGGCTCAGCACACTGAGGTCCTGGACCACGGCCTTCAGCTTCTCTGCACCCACCGGGGTGTTGGGCGGGAAGAACTCGAAGCTCACCGGGCATTTGTCGTTCTGGGCCATGCTCACTCCTTGACGGGGGCAGGTCCGGCCTGCGCCCACAGAAAATATTCGGTGTTGCCGTCGCCGCCGGCTACTGTGCTTTCAAAATAGCCGTGCAGCCGCCAGCCCAGCGCCTTCGCGGCCTCGCGGGCCCGCGTTTCCAGCAGCGCGTACTGCCTGACGTCTTTCACCAGTCCGCCGCGGCCCACATGCTGCGGGCCGACCTCGAACTGCGGCTTGATCAGCAGCAAGACCTGGCCCTCAGGCCTGAGCCAGGGCGCCAAGTGGGGCAGGGCGCCCAGCATCGAGATGAAGGACAGGTCGCCTACGATCAGGTCGAAGCCGCCTGCCGGTGCGTGGTCGGCAAGCGCCGAGCCGGCCAGCTCGCGCACATGCAGGCCTTCCAACGCCACCAGCCGCAGCTCACCGGCGAGGCTTGCATGCAGCTGGCCATGGCCGACATCGACGCCGACGACCCTGGCCGCGCCGGCCTTCAGCAGGCAGTCGCTGAAGCCGCCGGTGCTCTGGCCCATGTCCAGCACCGTCAGTCCGCAGACCACGATGCCGCTGCGCGCCAGCGCACCCTCCAGCTTCAAACCGCCACGCGACACGAAGCGCAGCTCGGCGTCGTCACTGACCCGCAGCTCGGCTGTTTCCGGCAGGTCCTCGCCCGCCTTCTTCAAGGCCACCCAGCCCTTGGGCGAGCGCCACTGCGCAGCGCTGCCCGCGATCAACCGCTGAGCGGACGATCGCGTGGGCGCCAGGCCTTGGGAGACGAGCAGCAGGTCAGCACGCATGGCATACAGCCGTAGCCCGGATGCAATCCGGGGCCCCGGATTGCATCCGGGCTACGAACTTTGCTCAATAGCGGTAGCTGTCAGGCTTGAACGGACCCTGCTTGGGCACGCCGATGTAGGCGGCCTGCTCCTCGGTCAGCTCGCTGAGCTGTGCATTCAGCGTCACCAGCTGCAGGCGGGCCACCTTCTCGTCCAAGTGCTTGGGCAGCACATAGACCTTGCCGATGTCATAGGCGTCCTTGTGCGCGAACAGCTCGATCTGGGCGATCGTCTGGTTGGCGAAACTGGAGCTCATCACATAGCTGGGGTGGCCGGTGCCGCAGCCCAGGTTCACCAGGCGGCCCTTGGCGAGCAGGATGATGCGCTTGCCGTCGGGGAAGATCACATGGTCGACCTGGGGCTTGATCTCTTCCCACTGGTACTTCTCGATCGAGGCGATGTCGATCTCGTTGTCGAAGTGGCCGATATTGCAGACGATGGCGTTGTGCTTCATCGCGGCCATATGCTCGTGGCGGATCACGCCCTTGTTGCCGGTGGTCGTGACGAAGATGTCGGCCTTATCGGCGGCATATTCCATGGTCACGACGCGATAGCCTTCCATCGCCGCCTGCAGCGCGCAGATGGGGTCGATTTCGGTCACCCAGACCTGCGCCGACAGCGCGCGCATGGCCTGGGCCGAGCCCTTGCCCACGTCGCCATAGCCGGCGATGACAGCGATCTTGCCGGCCACCATCACGTCGGTGGCGCGCTTGATGCCGTCCACCAGCGATTCGCGGCAGCCGTACAGATTGTCGAACTTGCTCTTGGTCACCGAGTCATTGACGTTGATGGCGCGGAACAGCAGGCTGCCCTTGGCCGACATCTCCTTCAGGCGGTGCACGCCGGTGGTCGTCTCTTCGGTCACGCCGATGATGTCGCGGCTCTTGCGCGTGTACCAGGTCGGATCCTGGGCGATCTTGGCCTTGATGGTGGCGAACAGGATGCGCTCTTCATCGCTGCCGGGCTTGTCCAGCACCGACAGATCCTTCTCGGCGCGCTGGCCCAGATGCATCAGCAGCGTGGCATCGCCACCATCGTCGAGGATCATGTTCGGGCCTTCGCCGTCGGTGCCTGCAGGGCCGAATTCGAAGATGCGGTGGGTGTAGTCCCAGTAGTCTTCCAGTGTCTCGCCCTTGTAGGCGAACACCGGCGTGCCGGCGGCAACCAGCGCGGCGGCGGCATGGTCCTGAGTCGAGAAGATATTGCACGAGGCCCAGCGCACTTCGGCGCCCAGTGCCTGCAGGGTCTCGACCAGCACGCCGGTCTGAATGGTCATGTGCAGGCTGCCGGCGATGCGGGCGCCCTTCAGCGGCTGGCTCGGACCATACTCTGTGCGCATGGCCATCAGGGCGGGCATTTCGCATTCGGCGATGCTCAGCTCCTTGCGGCCCCAGGCGGCCAGGCTCATGTCGGCGACGAGGTATTGCTCGGGATTCAGGGGTTTGAGAACAGCATTCATGTCAGGAGCTCCTTCGGATAGAAGCCGCATGTGCTGTCGGACGGGGGTGCGAACTCACCCACGCGAAACACATGCGGGTGAGCGCCGTTGCTACAAGACTCCAAGCCTGGCCACGCATGGTGCGGGGTTGCAACGCTCCTTGGAACGGACGGATTGTAGTCGCGAGTCGGCGCGCCGTTCGAGGAATAGGGCCGGAATCGGGCCGGAACTTGGGGACAATAGCGCCATGCAACCCTTTGCCACCTGCCCCGCCGCGCGCCTGAGCGCGGTGCGCGGCATCCTCACCGACATTGATGACACCCTTACCACCGACGGTGCCATCGCACCTGCCGCCCTACGGGCACTGCACGAACTGAACGAGGCCGGCGTGCCGGTGATCGCCATCACCGGCCGGCCGGCCGGCTGGAGCGAACCGTTCGCGCTGCAGTGGCCGGTGCGCGCCATCGTGGCCGAAAACGGCGCCGTGATGCTGCGCGCGCAGGCGGGCGAGTTGCGGCGCGACTTCACGCAGGACGCCGACACCCGCGCCGCCAACTTTGCGCGCCTGCAGCGCTGCGCAAGTGCCGTGCTGGCGGAGCTGCCCGGCACGCGCCTGGCTACCGACAGCCCCGGCCGGCTGACCGACATTGCCGTCGATCACAGCGAGTTCGCCCATCTCGACGAGGCGCAGATTGCCCAGGTCGTGGCCCTGATGCGCGGCCATGGCCTGCATGCGACGGTGAGCTCCATCCACATCAATGGCTGGATCGGCGAGCACAGCAAGTGGACGGCCGCGAGCTGGGCCGTGCAGACCGCTTTGGGCGAGGCCTTCGCGGCCGAGGCCTGGCTGTATGTGGGCGACTCGACCAATGACCAGCTGATGTTCGAGCGCGTGCCGCTCAGCGTGGGGGTGGCCAATATCCGCCGTTTCGTGCCCCAGCTGAACACGCTGCCGGCCTTTGTGACCGAGGCCGAGCGCGGCGAGGGCTTTGCCGAGGTGGCTCGGGCGCTGCTGCAAGCGCGCCGGCTGGCGTCAGCGCGTGCTTAGGCCGGCCGCCTCCAGTTGCTGCAGCGCCACCTCGCGGTAGCGGGCAGCTCGCTGCAGATCGGCGCGGGCGATCTCATGAAGCTGGGAGTTGACCACCGTCTGCGGCGCGGCCGGATCGGGCACAAAGCTGTGCCAGGCCCGACGGAGGCGGCCCAGCTCGGCCACTGGCGTGTTGGGCCGGGCAATATAGATGGGCGTCGGAATGTCGCTCAATTCGGCCAGCGTCAGCTGCCCGCCGGGTGAGCCGGGCGGCATCAGGTTCAGTTGCGTGCGCGTCACGGCAATCGCCTCCACATCGCCCTGCTCCAGGCTGATCACGGCGCTGCTCATCGAGGGCTGCGTCACGACGGTCAGGTCACGGCCGGGTTCTAGCTGCTGCTGACGCAGCCACAGGCTGGCCACGGCCGTTGTCAGCGACAGCGTACCCAGCATGCCCATGCGCTTGCCGCGCAGCTCGGCGGCGGTCTTGATGGCGCTGCCCTGGCGCAGCAGTATCAGCACCGGCGTGGCCTCCACGGTGGCTGCCAGGGCCTGGAAGCCCCAGTCGCTGAGCGCCAGCCCGGCCAGGTGGGCGGGCAGCAGGGTCACGTCATGCTCGCCACGCCGGGTTTGCTCGACCAGCTCGCGAAAGTCGCGCGCGGTGTAGAGCTCGACCGGTTGCTTCAGCTGCGACTCCAGATGCTGGCGCAGCGGCCTGAAGGCGGCCAGCGCCGCGCTGGGCGACAGAAAGGGCGGCACGGCGATCAGCAGCGGCCTTGGCATCTGCGCCAGCATTGAAGAGGCGCCGAGCAGCAGCGGCGCGGCAAGCAGGCTGCGCCGCCTGATGAGACTCATCTGCTTCATATCGGGGCGTGCAGCTCGCCCCAGGCCGAGGCCGAGAACGCGCGTTCGTTGAGCAGTCGGTCGATGTGCTCGAGCAACTCGGGCAGATCGATAGGCTTGGTCAGATAGGCGTCGAAGCCGGCGGCCTGGGCGTCGCGCACATCGGAGGGCATGGCATTGGCGCTGAAGGCGATCAGCGGCATGCCGGCATTGGCAGGGTCGGCGCGCAGGCGCCTACAGACCTCCAGGCCGTCGATGCCGGGCAGGCCGATGTCTATCAGAATCAGGTGTGGCCGCCGCTGCTCGACCATGGCCAGACCGGAATAGCCATCGACGGCGATGCGCAGGTCGAACTCCGGGCGCTGCTGGCGCAGCATGCTGCGCACCAGCTCGGCATTGGTCGGGTTGTCTTCGATGTACAGCAGCCGGCGCGATACGCCGGTCAGCGGCTCGTGCAGCGGTGCAGGCTCGGGGCCATCGTCCAGGTTGATGTCGAAGGGCGGGCTGAACGGCGAGGCGGCGCTGGCCACCAGGGTGACGCTGAAGCGGGTGCCGCGGCCGGGCTCGGACTCGACGCCGATCTGGCCGCCCATCAGCTCGACCAGGCGCTTGGTGATGACCAAGCCGATGCCGGTGCCGGCGGTCAGGTCATTGCCCTGCTCGAAGCGCACAAAGGGCTGGTAGAGATTGGCCAGCTGCTGTGCATTCATGCCGCGGCCGGTGTCGCTGACGCTGACCAGCAGCTGCTGCTGTGCCGGCAGCGCCGAGACCTCCAGCGTTACCGTACCGCCCGGCTGGTTGTACTTGATGGCATTGCTGAGCAGGTTGTTCAGCACCTGCTTGAGACGCTTGCGGTCGGCCCGCGCCCACAGCTGCGGCGCCGAGCGCTCGATGATGCGCACGCCCTGGGCCTGAGCCTGGGTGGACAGCATCTGCACCGTCTCGCTGACCAGCTCGGCCACCAGCACCGGCTCGATCGAGGTCGACATCTCGCCGGCCTCGATACGCGACAGGTCCAGCACGTCGTTGATCAGATCCAGCAGATGCCAGCCGGCATGCTCGATCTGCTTGACCTTGTCCAGCTCGTTGTCGCGCAGCCGCTCGCGCGACAGGCTCAGCAGCTGGGCAAAGCCCAGCATGGCATTCAGCGGCGTGCGCAGCTCATGGCTCATGCGTGAGAGGAACTGCGACTTGGCCAGGCTGGCGCGCTCGGCCTCGTCGCGGGCGCGCTGCAGCTCCAGGGTGCGGCGCTGCACGCGCGACTCAAGACCCTCGTTGAGATTGCGCAGCTCCTGCTCGGCCAGCACATGGCGGGTGACATCGGTCAGCGTGCTGACGACGGCTTCGACATGGGGAGTCGCCGGTGCAAGGGCATCTGCATGAAAGCGCGGCTCGGCATTGACGCTGAGCCAGCGCACGGCGCCCCGCGCGTGGCGGAACTGCAGCAGCACATCGCGTTGCGGCTGGCCGGTCTGCAGGGCCAGCGCCGCGGGCATCTGCTCCGGCCTCAGCAGCCGGCCCTCGGGGTCGCGGGCCTCGGGCATGCGGCCGGACAGACTGCTCACGCCCAAGAGGCGCAGCGCCGCATCATTGCTGTGGATGACGCGCTGCTGGGCGTCCTGCACCAGCAGGCCGCCGGCCATCGAGGCCATCAGCGAACGCTGCTGCTGTTCGCTGTCGCGCAGCGCCTCGAACTGGGTGCGCACCGCGGCCGACATGCGATTGAAGGCGTCCGACACCTGGGCCAGTTCGCGCACCCGGCTGCCGGGCAGGCTGAGGCTGTAGTCGCCGTCGGCGACGCGCTGGCTGGCCTTGGCCAGGCGGGCGAAGCCGGCGCTCAGCCAGGTCGCCCAGAAGGCCAGGGCGGCCAGGCCCAGCACCAGCAGCGCACCGCCGATCAACAGACTGCTGCGGAGCAGCCTTGCACGCACCTCCTGCAGTGCCGACCCGACCAGGCCGAAGCGCACCTGGCCCAGGCGCTGGCCGGCGATCTCCACCGGCACAGTGGCGATGCGCAAGGCCGCGCTGGCCTCGGCACCGGGGCCGGCCTGGGCGACCAGGCGGCCGCGCGTGTCCAGCACCTCCAGAAAGGCCAGGGCCTGGGTCTGCGTGCTCTGGCGCACCACGTCCTGCAAGGCGGCATAGTCGCGCGTGGCCAGCAGCGGCGCCACGGCGGCCGTGATCAGCGGACTGGCAAGGCCCATCTCGGCGGCGAAACGGTCCTCCAGCGCCTGGCCGATCAGCAGCTGCGCATTCCACAGCAGCAGACCGAACATCACCAGCATGGTGATGAAACCGCCCAAGAAATACTGGGAGCGCAGGGTTTTGAACACGTCCGGTGAGGCGTAGTGATGGCGCGGCCGATTGTGCCCGATGACGCCGCTACAAATGCTTGCAAAAGGTAAGCGTACCGCCGCTGGCGGCAGCCGTTCAAGCGCCCAGACCGAGAAACACCCGCATGCGCTCAAGTTCCTGATCGAGCGCCAGCCGGAAGGCGGCGCTGCGCGGGCGCGACTTGATGAATCCGAGCTCGGGCACCAGCGCGCCGTCCTGCACCCGCACATTGGCCCAACCGATGACCTGCTCGCCCCACAACATCGGCAGCGCATAGTGACCCATCAGGCGCTTGGCCGCCGGGGTATAGGCCTCGAACTTGTAGGCCCAGCCCCAGAACAGCTCGAAACGGCGACGGTCCCAGACCACGGGATCGAAGGGTGCCAGCAGACGCAGCTCGGCGTCGGTCTGGTGGCTGCGCGAGGCAGGGGCTTCACCCGCGGGCCACAACCAACTGGTGCCGTCTATCTTGACCTGCGGCAGCTCGGCGCGGGCCTTGGCCAGCGCCTGGCGGGCCTCGATCTTCAGATGCGGCGCACCATAGCCCAGCAGTTGCACCAGGTAGCCGAGGCTGGCCGAGGGCAGCGGCGCGTACTTGTGCACCACCAGATCCACCAGCCGGCCGGCCCGCTCCAGCCGGGCGGCGGGGCTGTCGTCCACCTCGGGATGCTCGTTGACCGCATAGACGCGGGTGCCGTTGTCGCGGCGCACCACGCGCAGCAGTCCGCGGTAGTGCATGCCGTCCAGCAGCTGGGTGCTGGCATTGAGCTCGCCGCCCCAGTAGCCGGGCACCCGGCCATGTTCAAAGGCTGCCAGCACCTCGCGCGGGTGGATCACGCCGCGCTCGCGTATGAAGGCCAGCAGGTCCTGGGCCCGTGCCGCGGTCTCGGCGTCCCAGGCCCGCTTGGCTGCCCGCGGGTGCATCAACGCCAGCGTCGCACGCGGCAGGAAGCCGTAGTTGACGAGGCAGTCTTCCTCGATGTCGAGCTTGGGATAGCGGCGCTCCAGGTCGCCGGCGCGATAGTCCTTGACGCGGTGGCGCAGGGTCAGGTCCTGGGCGCGTGCGGGCGCGCGTATCGGGTCGGCCTGCACAAAGCCCAGGCGTTCGATGGCGCGCTTCAAGGTGGTGGGTTTGAACAGCGTGCGCGCGATCGCATAGCGGCGCAGCTGGTCCAGGGTCGGGGTCGGCATGCCGGTATTTCAGCTCAGATCGCCGTGCTGGGTGCTCAGATGCTCCTCGGTGTCGAGCTGCATTTCGAAGCTGAAGAAACGGTTGCGGCCGTGGGCCTTGGCGGCATAGAGCGCCTCGTCGGCCCGCATGATCATGCCCTGGGCGGTGGTGGAGTTGTCGGGCACGCAGGTAGTGATGCCGCCCGAGACGGTGACGTGGCCGGCGACCGGTGAGTCGGGGTGGGGCAGGGCCAGCTTTGCCATCACGCGCAAGAAGGCGCGGGCAAAGGTCATGGCGCCGGAGCGCGGCGTGTTGGGCAGTATCAGCGCGAACTCCTCACCGCCATAGCGTGCCGCCACGTCGCGTGGCCGGCGGCAGACCTGCTTGAGCAACTCGGCCACCTGGCGCAGGCAGGCATCACCCTGCAGATGGCCCAGGCTGTCGTTGTAGAGCTTGAAATAGTCCACATCGCACATCACCAGGGTCAGCGGCAGTTGGTCGCGGCGCGCGGCGACGATCTCGTTGAACAGGCCGCGGTCCAGGCCGCCGCGGTTGACCAGGCCGGTCAGCGAGTCCAGCTCGACCAGATGCTTAAGCTTCTGATTCGCCTCGTTCAGCTCCTCCGACAGGGTCACCAGCCGGTTGCGCATCGTCAGCAGTCGTTGCATGGCGCGCAGCTTGGCCGCCAGCACGATGGCGCTGACCGGCTTGACCAGGTAGTCGTCGCCGCCGGCCTCGATGCCCCGGTGCAGGTCCAGGTCGTTGCCCAGGCCGGACAGGAAGATGATGGGCGTCCATCCGCCCGGTTCGGCCTGGCGCAGCTCGCGTGCCACCCAGTAGCCGTCATGGTCGGGCATCTCCACGTCCAGCAGCACCAGATCGGGCTGGTGGCGCAGGAACAGCGACAGTGCCTCGGCGCCCGAACGGGCCTCCAGCACCCGGTGGCGGGCATGCTCCAACTCGCCGCGCAGCACGGCGCGAGCCGCGGCCTGATCATCGACCACCAGTATCGTCAGCGAGGGTTCAATGTCCGGGGCGCGCATCAGGAGCCGATTTCTGTGCCAAATGTCACAGATTCTGCCGCACGCCGGCCGGCTTGCAATGGGGTTTTGCGCGGGAAACGGAAAAGGGCCGCTGACGCGGCCCTTGATTCGTGGGGGTGGTGGGCGGCTTACAGTCCCGCAGCAGCCCGCAGAGCGGCTGCTTTATCCGTGCGCTCCCAGGTGAACTCCGGCTCTTCGCGGCCGAAGTGGCCGTAGGCGGCCGTCTTGGCGTAGATCGGGCGCAGCAGGTCCAGCATCTGGATGATGCCCTTGGGGCGCAGGTCGAAATGCTCCTGCACCAGAGCCGAGAGCTTCTCGTCCGAGATCACGCCGGTGCCTTCGGTGTAGACCGTCACATTCATCGGGCGGGCCACGCCGATGGCGTAGGCGACCTGGATCTGGCATTGGCGCGCCAGACCGGCGGCGACGATGTTTTTGGCCACATAGCGGGCGGCATAGGCGGCGGAACGGTCCACCTTGCTGGGGTCCTTGCCCGAAAACGCGCCGCCGCCGTGCGGGCAGGCGCCGCCATAGGTGTCGACGATGATCTTGCGACCGGTGAGGCCGCAATCGCCCTGCGGGCCGCCGATGACGAAGCGGCCGGTCGGGTTGATCAGGTACTTGGTGTCGGCGGTCAGCCACTCCTTGGGCAGCACCGGCTTGATGATTTCCTCGCGCACCGCCTCGTAGAAGGCGTCCGTCATCTTGTCGCCGAGACTGTACTCGGGGGCGTGCTGGGTGGACAGCACCACCGTGTCGATGCTGTGGGGCTTGCCGTCCACATAGCGCATCGTCACCTGGCTCTTGGCGTCGGGGCGCAGATAGGGCATGCGGCCGTCCTTGCGCATCTGCGCCTGGCGCTCGACCAGACGGTGGGCGTAATAGATCGGCGCGGGCATCAACTCGGGCGTTTCATCGCAGGCATAGCCGAACATCAGGCCCTGATCACCGGCGCCGATGTTCAGATGGTCGTCGGACGCATGATCCACGCCCTGGGCGATGTCATTGCTCTGCTTGTCGTAGGCCACCAGCACGGCGCAGCCCTTGTAGTCGATGCCGTACTCGGTGTTGTCGTAGCCGATGCGCTTGATGGTGTCGCGTGCCACCTGGATGTAATCCACATGGGCATTGGTGGTGATTTCACCGGCAAGCACCACCAGACCGGTGTTGCACAGCGTTTCGGCCGCTACTCGCGAGCGCGGGTCCTGCGTGAAGATCGCGTCCAGAATCGCATCGGAGATCTGGTCTGCTACCTTGTCGGGATGGCCTTCGGAAACAGACTCCGAGGTAAAGAGAAAATCGTTCGCCACTTCTACACTCCTTGGGTTTGACACTGGCGTCGCCGTGTCGCTGGGAGAGCTGCGGCGAACGCTTTAGCGGCATTTTTGAATCGCCCCGCAAGTTGTTCCTTTAACTCGGCGATAAGAGATTATAGAAAAAATGTCCATGCTGTTGCTGGTTTTGTCGCGGTTGCCGCTGTGGTTTATGCACGCTTTGGGTTCAGCCCTGGGGTGGCTGAGCTGGTGGGCCTCGCCCAGCTATCGCTTGCGCTTTCGCGCCCAGGTGATGCAGGCGGGCTTGGCCTGGGGCGTTGCGCGCCCGGCCGTGGCGCAGGCTGGCAGGATGATTGCCGAGCTGCCCTGGCTGTGGCTGAGACCGGCCCATCAGGCGCTGGGCGGACACGCGCGGTGGCAGGGTGCGGAAGTCGTCGAACAGGCCCTGGCCGCGAGGCGCGGCGTCGTCTTCCTGACCCCCCACCTGGGGTGCTTCGAGGTCACGGCCCAGGCCTATGCAGAGCAGTTCGCGCCGGCCCATGGGCCGATCACCGTGCTGTTTCGCCCCGCTCGCAAGGCCTGGATGAGAGCGATCGTTGATGGCTCGCGCGCCCGGCCCGGGCTGATGACGGCACCGGCCACGCTGGCGGGCGTGCGGCAGATGATGCGTGCGCTTCGCAAGGGCGGTGCCGTCGGGCTGCTTCCCGACCAGGTCCCCCCCGAGGGTATGGGCGTTTGGGCGCCTTTCTTCGGCAAACCGGCCTATACGATGACCCTTGCGGCGCGGCTGATCCAGCAGACCGGGGCGGTGCCGGTGCTGGTTTGGGGCGAACGCCTGCCTTTTGGCCGTGGTTTTGTGGTGCATGCGCGACCCGGGCCGGCGATCGCAGCCGATTCCACGCCAGAATCGGCGGCCGCCACCATCAACCAGGCCATGGAACATCTGATTCTCGACGCGCCCGACCAATACCTGTGGGGCTATCACCGCTACAAGCAGCCCCGCGGACTGGCCGCCGAGTCTCAAGCGCCCGAGGCCTGAATGGGCGGCCGCTGGGTGTCCAACGCTTCCGCCCATCTGTTCGTGGGCCTGTTATGGCTGCTGCACTGGCTGCCCTTGCCCATGCTGGCCGTGCTGGGTCAGGGCCTGGGCGGCCTGCTGTGGCTGCTCGGGCGCTCGCGGCGGCGCATCACCCTGCGCAATCTTGAGCTGTGTTTCCCTGAGCTGTCCGAGGCACAACGCAGGGCCATGGCGCGGGAGCACTTCGGCTGGCTGGGACGCAGCTTTCTGGAGCGAGGCCTGCTGTGGTTTGCCCCGGCCGAGCGCTTGCACCGTCTGGTGCGCGTCACGGGCAATATCAAGCTGGCCGAGCAAAGCGATGCGCCGGTGATGTGGTTGCTGCCGCATTTCGTCGGCCTGGAGTGGACCGGCCCGGCGCTGATGCTGAACCAGACCAATCCGGGCGTCGATGTCTATCAGCGCCAGAGCAACCCGGTGTTCGACAAGCGGATGCTGGCTGGCCGCTCGCGCTTCGGCAAGACGGCCTTCGTCGACCGGCACGACGGCATACGCCCGGTGCTGCGGCTGATCAAGCAGGGTTATGCCTTCCTGAACGCTCCCGACATGGACTTCGGCGAGAAGGACTCGGCCTTTGTGCCCTTCTTCGGTGTGCCGGCCTGCACGCTCCTGGCGCCCTCGCGGCTGGCGCGGACCATGAATATGGTCGTGCAGCCGCTGGTGGTGACGATGCTGCCCGGCGGCCGGGGCTATGAGGTCGATGCCGGCGAGCCGCTGGAGGGCTACCCGAGCGATGATGCCCTGGCCGACGCGGCCAAGCTGCATCGGTGGCTTGAGGCGCGCATCCGCGAGCGGCCGGCCCAGTACCTGTGGGCGCACAAGCGTTTCAAGACCCGGCCGCCGGGTGAGCCGTCGCTGTATTGAGCTGCATTGATGACCTCGGGCCGATAATCAGTCCATGAAAGTGCACTTCACCAAGATGCAGGGCGCCGGCAACGACTTCGTCGTGCTTGACGCCACGCAGACCCCGCTGAGCCTGACGCCCGAGCAGATGCGCCATCTGGGTGACCGCCGCTTCGGCGTCGGCGCCGACCAGATCCTGGTCGTCGAGCCCGGCCGGGAGCCCGGCATCGATTTCGGCTACCGCATCTTCAACAACAGCGGCGACGAGGTCGAGCAATGCGGCAATGGCGCGCGCTGCTTCGTCCGCTATGTGCATGACAAGGGCCTTTCACCGAAGCGCCTCATCCGCGTGCAGACCATCAACGCCTTGCTGGAACTGCGCCTGCGCGACGACGGCGGCGTGACCGTGGATATGGGTGCGCCGCGTTTCGAGGCGGCGCAGATTCCGTTCGATCCTCAAGGTCTGGTGCCGACGCTGCGCAATGGCTTCGAGCAATGGCCGCTGCGGGTAGCGGGTATTGCCCAGCCGGTTGAGGTCGCGGTGCTGTCGATGGGCAACCCCCATGCGGTCTTGCTGGTCGATGATGTGGACACCGCGCCGGTCGCCAGCTGGGGCCCGCTGATCGAGCACCACCCGGCCTTCCCGCGCAAGGTCAACGTCGGCTTTCTGCAGATCATCGACCGCAGCCATGTGCGCTTGCGCGTGTTCGAGCGCGATGCCGGTGAGACGCTGGCCTGCGGCACCGGCGCCTGCGCGGCCGTGGTGGCCGGCATACGCCTGGGCCTGCTGGACGCCGAGGTGGAGTTGCAGGCCCGCGGCGGCGTGCTGTACATCGAGTGGGCCGGCAAGGGTGTTGAAGGATATGCACCGGTGCTGATGACGGGCCCGGCCCAAACCGTTTTTGAAGGAGAGATCGAGCTGTGAGCAATTCAACCCAGGGCACCGACGGCGTCACCGAGCAGGACATTGCCAACTATCTGGCCAACACCCCGGGCTTTTTCGAGCGCCATGCCGAGTTGCTGGCCAGCATTCAGCTGAGCCATCCCCATGGTCAGCGGGCGGTATCGCTGCAGGAGCGCCAGGCCGAGATGCTGCGCGACAAGATCAAGGGGCTGGAGCACAAGATCATCGAGATGATTCGCAACGGCCAGGAGAATGTGGCCATTGCCGACCGCCTGCACCGCTGGACCTGCCAGCTGATGCTGACGGCCAACGCCTCGGCGTTGCCCCAGGTGCTGCTCGACGAGTTGCGCCACCAGTTCCTGATTCCGCAGTCGGGCCTGCGCCTTTGGGGCGCCGACGAGGCCTATGCCGAGCTGCCGTTCGCGCAGACGGTGGGTGACGATGTGAAGAGCTTCGCCGCCAGCCTGACCCAGCCCTATTGCGGCATCAACTCCGGGTTCGAGGCCGCTCAGTGGCTGGGCGAGCCGGCCGGTGTGATGTCGCTGGCCCTGGTGCCCCTGAACCATGGCACGCCGGCCAATACCTTTGGCATGCTGGTGCTGGGCTCGCCCGACCCGACCCGCTATACCGCCGATATGGGCACCGAGTTCCTGGCCCGCATCGGCGAGATCGCCAGTGCCAGCCTGTCGCGACTGTTGCCGGTCAGCTGAGTTCCGTCGCCGTGCTCGATGCCGACCTGCAGCGCTATCTCGAGCATCTGCGGGTCACGCGGCGCCTGGCTTCGCGCACGCTGAGTCTGTATGAAGACGCGCTGACGCGGTTGCAGGCTTTGGCAAGGCAGTACCCGCTTGAGCTGCGCCAGGTACAAAACCACCATGTGCGGCGCTGGACCGCGCAACTGCATGGGCAAGGACTGGCCCCGCGCAGCCTGGCGCTGATGCTTTCGGCCTGGCGAGGCCTGTACCGCTGGCTGGGTGGCGAGCGTCTGGTCAGCCACAACCCGGTGGAAGGGGTGCGCACACCGAAGGCGGCCAAGCCGCTGCCCAAGGCCCTCTCGGTCGATCAATCGGTGGCCTTGGCCGACTTTCAGAACCCTGCCGGCAGCGATCCGCGCGTCGAGGCCCGGGACCGCTGCATGGTCGAGCTGCTCTACGGCTGCGGTCTGCGCGTGGCCGAGCTGGTGGGCCTGGATCTGCAGGCCAGCGGCACGGCCCAGGGCTGGATCGATCTGCCCTCGGCCGAGGCCCATGTGCTGGGCAAGGGATCCAAGCGCCGCTCGGTGCCACTGGGCCGGGAGGCTGCCAAGGCCTATCAGGCCTGGCTGCAACTCCGTCCGCTGCTGGCCCGGGCCGACGAGACGGCGCTGTTTGTCGGTATGCGCGGCCAGCGCATCAATGCCAATCAGGTGCGGCTGAGCCTGAAGGCCCGCGCGCTGGGTGCCGGGGTGCCCACCCATGTGCACCCGCATATGCTGCGCCACTCGTTCGCCTCGCATCTGCTGCAGTCCAGCGGCGATCTGCGTGCGGTGCAGGAGTTGCTGGGCCACGCCAATATCAGCACCACCCAGGTCTATACCAAGCTGGATTTCCAGCATCTCGCCAAGGTCTACGATGCCGCCCATCCGCGTGCCAAGCGCAAGTAGCCGGCCGGGCCTGCTATCGTGCCGCCCTATGTTGAATACCGCTGACTTCGCGCCCAGCGCCCCCAGGGCGCTTTTTTGTGCCATTGCCGCCCTGTGCGGCGTCGCCTCTGCGGCCGAGCCGGTGCTGCCGCGGCCGGGCTTTCTGCAGACCCAGCCGGCCGCCATCGAGGTCAGCTGGTCGCCGCTGCGGCTGCCAACCGGTCAGAAGACGGCACTGGCCGGCACCAGCTATCTGGTGGCGATGGACGAGGAATGGGGCCTGGGCCCGAGCTTCTACGGCGCTGCGAAGGGCAATTTCGGCGGGCTGTTCACCGTCGGCTTCACTGCCCAGCGGCGCTGGCGCCTGGCCCAGGATCTGCATGCCGCGGTCAGCCTCTATGCCGGCGCAGGCGGCGGCCTCAGCTCAGAAAAGCTGCGCTTCGGCGGTGGGCTGATGCTGCGGCCCGAGCTGTCGCTGCGCCGCGAGATGGGGCCCTGGTATGCGGGACTGACCGTGTCGCGCACCAGTTTTCCGAGCGGCAATATTGCCGGCAGCTCGCTGGGTTTTGTGGTCGGGTATGCCGATGGCTTCAAGAGCTACGAACCGGACGAATCCGGTCAGCGGGTGCGTGGCTACCGCCGCAGCGGCCTGGGGTTTGACGAGTTCGCGTTCAGCGCCGGCTCCTACCAACCGCGCAAGGGCAGCCGCGGGCGCGGGGGGGCCGAGTCGAAGCGCATGGGCAAGGTCGGCGGCGCGCTGCGTCAGTACGTCAGCGAAGGTGCCTGGTGGGGCATAGAGGCGGCCGGTGCCTCGCAGGGTGGGGCCGATGGCTATATGGAGGCCCTGGTCGGCATCGGCCAGGACTATGCGCTGGGCAGTCCGACCCTGCGCGCCGGTTGGCAGGCGGCGGCTGGCCTGGGCGGCGGCGGCGATGTGGACACCGGCAATGGCTGGCTGGTCAAGCTGGGTCCGAGCCTGCGCTGGAAGTCGCCCTGGGGGCCGTCGCTGCTGCTGGACGCCGGCTTCATGGGCTCGATCAGCGGGCAGTTCAGGACCGGGTATGCCCGTTTGAGCCTGGGGATGCCGCTGGATCAGGCCGTCACTCCCTTTGGCGAACCGAATGCCAGCGGTGGCGTGGTGCAGACTCAGACCGTCTCGGCCAGCCTGCAGCGGCTGTCCGGGGTGAAGTTCAAGAACGGACGCGAGGAGAGCGTCGGCCAGCTGGGCATGGTGCTGACCCGTGAACTTTCCCCCCACGTCTATGGCGTGGCCCAGGCCGGCAGTGCCGCCTTTGGCAGCGCCGGGGCCTACTCCTTCGGTCTGGTCGGCCTCGGGCTGCAGACGCGGCCGATGACGCTGCAGGGCCTGCCGGGCATGCGCCTTGGCGCCGAGCTGATGGTCGGCGCGGGCGGTGGCGGCGGCGTGGCGGTGAGTGGCGGGGCCATCATGCAGGGTGAGGCCTGGGCCGAGTGGAGCTTTGGCGAGACCAAGCGCCTGCGCCTGCGCACCGGGCTGGGCCAATGGCGCTCCCTGCGCGGGCAGACACAGAGTTCGCCCTTGGTCAACGTCTCGCTGGGCTACGCCTTCGGCACCCTGCAGCGGTAATTCGGGCGCGCAAGCGGCGACAATCGCCGCATGAAAACCATACGACTTCGCGAGGGCAAGGAGCGCTCGCTGCAGCGCCGCCATCCCTGGGTGTTCGAGGGCAGCATCGCCAAGGGCAGCGGCGACGCCGGCGAGACCGTCAAGGTCACCGCCGCCGATGGCAGCTTCCTGGCCTGGGGTGCCTACAGCCCGGCCTCGCAGATCCGCGTGCGGGCCTGGAGCTTCGATGAGGCTGAGCGCATCGACGCTGACTTCTTCGAGCGCCGCATTGAAGCCGCGCTGGCCGTGCGAGCGCGCCTGCCGATCGCCAGCGATGCGATGCGCCTGATCCACGGCGAGGCCGACGGCCTGCCCGGCCTGGTCGTCGATCGCTATGCCGACACCCTGGTGGCCCAGTTCGCCAGCACCGGCAGCGAACGCTGGAAGGACGTCATCGCCGATCATCTGCTGGCCGCCACCGGCCTGACCCGCCTGTACGAGCGCTCCGACGCCAATGTGCGCAGCCTCGAGGGCCTGGAGCCGCGAACCGGCTGGCTGCGCGGCAAAGGCGAGACCGAGGTGACGCTCCAGGAGCATCAATGGCGCCTGAGCCTGGACGTGGCCGAGGGCCACAAGACCGGCTACTACCTGGACCAGCGCGACAATCGCAAGAAGTTCGCCGATGCCGTGCGCCACTATGGCGCCAAGCGCGTGCTCAACTGCTACAGCTACACCGGTGGCTTCTCGGTGGCGGCCTTGGCCGGTGGCGCCGACGAGGTGCTGAGTGTCGACTCGTCGGGTCCGGCCCTGGCCCGTGCCGACGCCCATGTGCGGCTCAACGGCTTCGATGCCGCCCGCCACACCAGCCTGGATGCCGACGTCAACCAGACCCTGCGCCACTGCCTCGAGCAGGGCCGGACCTTCGACGCCATCGTGCTGGACCCTCCCAAGTTCGCCCCCAGCGCGGCCCATGCCGAGCGGGCCTCGCGCGCCTACAAGGACATCAACCGACTGGCCCTGAAGCTGCTGGCCCCCGGCGGCCTGCTGTTCACCTTCAGCTGCTCGGGCGGCATCAGCGCCGACCTGTTCCACAAGATCGTCGCGGGGGCAGGTCTTGATGCACCGGCAGATGGCTTCATCCTCGACCGCGTCGGCGCCACGCCGGACCACCCGCAGACGATCTGCTTCCCGGAGGGGGAGTATCTGAAGGGGCTGTTGATACTGAAGCGCTGATTCTTGTAGCCCGGATGCAATCCGGGGTTCACTGTGGACGCTGAGACCCCGGATTGCATCCGGGCTACCCGTCAGCCCAGGTTCGGCAGCATCACCCGCGGCTCGAACTTCGCCCGGTGCACGCTGAAGTAGCTCTTCACATTGCGCACATTGGCGTCCTGGGTGAACAGGCGCTGCACCAGCGCATGGTAGGCCGGCATGTCGGCCACCTGGATGATCAGCACGAAGTCGGGGCCGGGGGCGACGCGGTAGCACTGCTGCACCGCTGCATCGAGCAGCACGCGCTGCTCGAAGGCCTGCAGATGCTCGGCACCCTGGCGGTCCAGCGTGATCTCGACGATGGCCGAGAGGCCGACGCCCAGCTTCTCGGGTGACAGCAGGGCCACACGACGCTCGATCACGCCGCTGTCCGTGAGGCGTTTGACGCGGCGCAGGCAGGTGGCGGGCGAGACATGGGCGCGCTGGGCCAGATCCTGGTTGGACAACGAGGCATCCTGCTGCAACAAATCCAGCAGGCGCAGATCGGTGGCGTCCAGTTCAATCGGTGTGACGGAATCATTCATATGTCATCGATGTGTGAATTAATTCATCACGAATTGCATTCGGTGGTTGATTGTTGCAATTTAAGTCGAATTTTGAGAGCAACTAATTGGCAAGTCTGCCTACGATGCCGCCAGAGTTCAATTCACCGGAGTCAAACCATGTGTGGCATCGTCGGCGCAGTCAGCAATCGCAACATCGTTCCCATCCTGATCGAGGGCCTGAAGCGGCTGGAGTACCGCGGCTATGACTCCTGCGGCGTGGCCGTGCACCAGGACGCCGAGCTCAAGCGTGCCCGCAGTACCTCGCGCGTGGCCGAGCTGGACGCCCAGGTGGCCGAAGACCACATCCACAGCGGCACCGGCATCGCCCACACCCGCTGGGCCACCCATGGCGTGCCGGCGGTGCACAACGCGCACCCGCACTTCTCCAAGGGCCCCGGCGTCGACCCGCAAGGGCCGGGCCGTATCGCCCTGGTGCACAACGGCATCATCGAGAACCATGACGAGTTGCGCGCCGAACTGAAGGCCCGCGGCTACCAGTTCGACAGCCAGACCGACACCGAGGTCATCGCCCACCTGGTCGATCAGCTCTACAACGGCGATCTGCTGGAGGCCGTGCAGCAGGCCCTGCTGCGCCTGCGCGGCGCCTATGCCATAGCAGTGTTCTGCCGCGACGAGCCGCACCGCGTGATCGGCGCCCGCCATGGCTCGCCGCTGGTGCTGGGTGTTGGCGAGACCGAGAACTTCGTCGCCTCCGACGCGATGGCACTGGCCGGTGTGACCGACCAGATCGTCTATCTGGAAGAAGGCGATGTCGTGGACCTGCAAATGGGCAAGGTCTGGATCTCCAACCGCGATGCCCAGGGCCGCTACCAGGCCGTGCAGCGCGAGGTACGCACCGTGCACGCCCACACCGGCGCGGCCGAGCTGGGCCCCTATCGCCACTACATGCAGAAGGAGATCTTCGAGCAGCCGGTGGCGATAGCCAACACGCTGGATTCGGTCGAGGGCATCTCGCCCGAGCTGTTCGGCGACGGCGCCTACCGCATCTTCAAGGACGTGGATTCGGTGCTGATTCTGGCCTGCGGCACCAGCTACTACGCCGGACTGACGGCCAAGTACTGGCTCGAGAGCATGGCCAAGATCCCGACCAGCGTCGAGGTGGCCAGCGAGTACCGCTATCGCGACAGCGTGCCCAACCCGCGCACCCTGGTCGTGACGATCACTCAAAGCGGCGAGACGGCCGATACGCTGGCGGCTTTGAAGCATGCCCGCTCATTGGGCATGGAGCACACGCTGACCGTCTGCAACGTCTCCACCAGCGCGATGGTGCGCGAGTGCAAACTGGCCTACATCACCCGCGCCGGTGCCGAGATCGGCGTGGCGTCGACCAAGGCCTTCACCACCCAGCTGGTGGGCCTGTTCCTGCTGACGCTGGCGCTGGCGCAGACCCGCGGCCATCTGAATGACGAGCAGGAAGCCGAGCACCTGAAGGCCTTGCGCCATCTGCCGGTGGCCGTGCAGGCGGTGCTGGCGCTGGAGCCGCAAATCATCGCCTGGAGCGAGGAGTTCGCGCGCAAGGAAAACGCCCTGTTCCTGGGCCGCGGCCTGCACTACCCGATCGCGCTGGAAGGTGCGCTCAAGCTCAAGGAAATCAGCTACATCCACGCCGAGGCCTATCCGGCCGGCGAACTGAAGCACGGCCCGCTGGCCCTGGTCACCAGCGCCATGCCGGTGGTCACCGTGGCCCCGAATGACGCGCTGCTGGAAAAGCTGAAGAGCAATATCCAGGAAGTCCGCGCCCGCGGCGGTGAGCTGTTCGTGTTCGCCGACAGCGATACCAAGATCGAGAGCGAAGCCGGCGTCCATGTGATACGCATGCCCGAGCACTACGGCGCCCTGTCCGCCATCCTGCACACGGTGCCGCTGCAACTGCTGGCCTATCACACCGCCTGCGCGCGGGGGACGGATGTGGACAAGCCCCGCAATCTGGCCAAGAGCGTGACGGTCGAATGACCGACGCTCAATACACGACCTTGCCGCAGTGGCCCAACGCTTATCCGGCCAGCGGCGCCAGCGCCATGCTGAAGCTCCTCAACGAGGATTTCATCGTGACCGAACTGCCGCAGCAGCTGCCCTCCGGTGAGGGCGAACACATCTGGCTGGACGTCGAAAAGAACGGTGCCAACACCGCCTTCGTCGCCCAGCAGCTGGCCGAGGTCGCCGGCGTGCAGGAAAGGGACGTGGGCTATGCCGGCCTCAAGGATCGCTACGCCATCACCCGCCAGTGGTTCAGCATCTATCTGCCGAAGGGCGAGACGCCCGACCTGGCCCGGCTTCAGCACCCGGAATTCAAGGTGCTGAGTCAGAGCCGCCACGTGAAAAAGCTGCGCCCCGGTGATCTGCAGGGCAACCGATTCCGCATCGTGCTGCGTGACGTGACCGGAGGCCGCGACGCCACCGAGGCCAATCTTCAGGCCGTTGCGTCACAGGGCGTCCCCAACTATTTCGGCGCTCAGCGTTTCGGCTTTGAGGGCGGCAACGTCGAGCAGGGCCGCGCCATGCTGGCGCGCGAAATCCGCGTGCGCAACCCGAAGAAGAAGGGCATCTACCTGTCGGCGGTGCGATCCTTCGTCTTCAATGAAGTGCTGGCGCTGCGAATTCGGCAGGGACTCTGGGGCAAGACCCTGCCCGGAGACGTGATGGACGAGGCGGGCCGGCCCACCGGACCACTCTGGGGACGGGGCCGCGTGATCACCACCGATCAAGCGCAGGCCCTGGAAATGGGCGTGGCTGAACGTCACGCCACCCTGTGCGACGGCATGGAACATGCCGGTCTGGATCAGGCTCGCCGCGCCCTGGTGGCCTGGCCGGTGGACATGTCATGGGATTGGCCGCAAGCCGATCAACTGGTGCTAGCGTTTTCTTTGCCCGCCGGGAATTACGCCACTTCCGTTCTGAACGAAATCCTCCGCACCACTGAGCCTGAGCGGCACAACGAGTCTGCGGCTGTCGAATGACGTGGTCCTCACCTCGGGTCGAAGGGTCCAGACCCTGTTCCTGGCACGGACGACAGCGGGTACTGGTCTCGCACAGGGCGGGCAGCAGTCTGCGCGATCGTTGCATCGCTGCAGCGGCTTAGTCAACTCGAAACGGCCATTCAGATCAGGGGCTTGGAGGCTCCAGTGTCGCTCCCAGCAGCAAGGCGGGCGTGTCGGGATCGTCGGCGTCGGTCACCATCAGCAGTTGCAGCATGCCGTTCTCGACCGTGACGGCAATGCCTTCGGTCTTGCATCTCAAGGACAGGGGCAGCAAGGTGCGGAGTTCGCCATTGCCAGCGACGATGCCGACTGCGGACCCGTGGCATGGGCCGTCGGCATAGTTGTCGTCGGTGGCTTCGGCTGCAGCACAAAACACCCAGCCACCATCCGGCAGCGCTGCGCCATCGGTGAAGCACAAGGGCACGCCGTCAATGTCGCCGAGGTCGTACTGGGTGCTTGATACCGGCTTAGGGGCTGGGCCAACGCCACGCAGCCAGGCCTGGGTCTCAGCCCAGTCAAAGGCGATCAGGGCATTGATCGGGGCAGCTTCATTGCCCCGTTGCAGAAGGCAGAAAGCGCCTTCGCTGACAAAGGCGCCTTCGATATTCAGTTGCTCGTGCCGCGCGTGCAGCGGGGCATACAAGGGCGCAAGATCGAGCTCCCGGACGGCGCCATCGACCTCAGCATTGCACGGCCTTGAGTGAAAGCACCCCTGATGGTAACCATCTCGCCCTCTTGATCTACTTCAGCAGCCCGGCCCTGTGGGGCGCGTTCTGGATGGATCCGGCGGCGCTGGGCCCCTTGGACAGGCCTTAGCACGATGAAGCTCCAGCTGTGCATAGACGACCAGACCGTCATCAAGGTGGCGGATGGCAGGATCGAAGTCGTCTCCGAAGGGCTCTGGAGGTACGTCGGCGCCTGAGCCTGACCGCCGGCGGGTTCAGCGGGGCGTGCGCTTGCGGCCGACGGCGAATGCGCCCAGCAGGGCAATGCTCACCAGCGCTAGGCTGGCGGGCTCCGGAACCTGGCCGGCCGCATCGCGCCAGGCGAAGATGCCCACCGCGCCATGGGTGGTGTCGCGCGACCAGCTGGTGCCATTGGTGCCGGTGTCGAAGGTCGCGGTGCCGGTCGGGCGGCCAATGGCCTCACCCACGACGAAGCGTGCAATCGTCAGGCTGGTGCCATTGCCGTAGTCCTCGTAGCCGTGGACCCAGGGGTTGCCGCTGCTGTCGAGCCACGGACTTTGATGCTCCATCAGGTCATTGAGCAGCACCGCCGCCGCATAGCTTGCACTCACCGGGTTGAGGTTGCCATTGGGATTCACGGCGGAGGCTCCGGCATTCAGGAAGAACTGCGTGATGTCGGCGGTGGTGCCCAGGTGGAAGCCCTTGCCGGCATAGATGCTGGTGGTCAGGAACTGGTTGACCGACATGCTGGTCGTGTGCGTGACGTCGACCCACTCCCGATTGGACAACGAGTCGAAGATCAGCAGGCCGTCGTTGGCGGAGGCGAAATCGCGCTCCACGAGTGCCGCCTGGGCACTTGCCGAGACCAGCCCCAGCAGGGCGAAGAGGGCGGTCGAAACAGGCTTGCGGAGCAGGGGGGTCATGTGTTGATCTCTAGGGTGGGAGTGCTCCGATGATTGTGGGCGTGGCCATTGCCAGCAATCCTGTGCATCGGGGGGGTGCCACGCGGACCGTGATGTTTGGCACGGTGAGGGCATCTCCATGATCTAGCCCCAGCTCGGCGTGGCGACATGCCGCACAAGCGGCCATCGGCGGAACTACTTCAAGGCAAATCGCACCTGGATCGCTTTCTTGCCGGGCAGCATGACCGTGACCACGGCCTTGCTGCCGGGGGCGAGCTTGAATGCGCCCCTGGCCTCAAGGCGCTCGCCGGCCGGGGCCAGCTGCAGCTCGCTTTTCTCTGTGCCGCTGAGCAGGGTCAGCTTCGCGCTGGCGCCTTGCAGGCCGACCGGCTTGCCATGGTCGCGCACATGCAGGGCGATGACATCGGCCCTGGCCACCAGCTCGATCTCTAGGTGGGCGGCCTCGGCCACGACGCCGCCATGCAGCGGCTTGTGCTCGTGGCCGTGTTCATCGGCGGCGAAGCCGCTGCCGGCCAGGGCCAGCAGGGTGGCGGCGATCAGGAGGTCGTTCTTCATCATGGGTCCTTGGTTGAAAATCAGAAAGCTTCGGCGTTGCGGTCATTCATCAATGCTTCAGCATCGCGGCGGCCGAACAGCCAGAACATGGCCGGGGTCAGAAAGGTGTCGAGCAGGGTCGAGCTGATCAGGCCCGAGAAGATCACCACCGCCACCGGATGCAGGATCTCGGTGCCTGGGCGCTCGGCCTCGAACAGCAGCGGCGCGAGCGCGAAGGCCGTGACCAGGGCCGTCATCAGCACCGGGCTGAGCCTCTCGATCGAGCCGCGCACAATCATCCGGTGGTCGAAGTTCTCGCCCTCAAAGCGCATCAGGTTGATGTAGTGGCTGACCTTCAGGATGCCGTTGCGCACCGAGATGCCGGCCAGGGTGATGAAACCCACTAGCGCGGCCACCGACAGCGGCTGGCCAGAGAGCCCCAGGCCCACCACCGCTCCGACCAGGGCCAGCGGGATATTGGCCATGATCAGCAGCGCGAGGCGCGTGCTCTTGTAGCGGCTGAACAGCACGACGAACATCAGCACCGCCGAAACGATGGACAGCAGGCCCACCAGGCGCGAGGCCTGCTCCTGGGCCTGGAACTGGCCGCCCAGGGTGACGAAATAGCCTTCGGTCAACTTGGTCTCGGCAACCGCGGCGCGGATGTCGGTGACGATGTCGGACAACGCTCGGCCCTGGGCATTGGCCGACAGCACGATGCGGCGCTTGCCGTCGTCGCGGCTGATCTGGTTGGGGCCGTCGCTGTCCTCTATCGTCGCCAGCTTGGACAGCGGCACGCTGCCCGACGGCGTGGCGATCAGTATCTGTGCCAGGCCCTCGACCGAGCGGGCGCTCTCGGGCAGGCGCACGACCAGCGCAAAACGCCGGCCGGCCTCGACGATCTGCGTCACGTTCTCACCCTCGACCAGGGCCTGCAGGGTGGCCAGGATCTGCGGCGCCGGCACGCCATAACGTGCGGCGGCCGCGTAGTCGATGCGCACCTTGATCTGCGGCGCCAGCACCTGCTTCTCGATCTCCAGATCGGCCACGCCGGGGATGGCGGCCAGCCGTGCGCGCAAGACATCGGCCTGTCCACGCAGGGTGTCGAGATCGTCACCGAAGATGCGGATGGCAATCTGCGAGCGCACGCCCGACAGCATGTGGTCGATGCGGTGCGAGATCGGCTGGCCGATGGCAATCGCCGCCGGCAGATTGGCCAGGCGGCTGCGGATGTCGGCATAGATCTCGTCCATGGGCCGGGTGATCTCGCCGCTGGGCTTGAGGCCGACATCGAGCTCGCTGACATGCACGCCCTCGGCATGTTCGTCCAGCTCGGCGCGGCCGCTGCGCCGGCCCACGTGCGTGACCTCGGGCACCTGCTTGACCAGCACCTCGGCCTGGCGGGCCAGCGCCGAACTCTCGGCCAGGGTCACGCCCGGGTTCAGCCGCAGGCCCACCAGCAGCGTGCCCTCGTTGAACGGTGGCAGGAAGGTGGTCGGGAACAGGGGCACGGCCGCTGCTGCGGCCAGCACCGCCAAGGTGCCGGCGGCAATGGCGGCCTTGGGGCGGTTCAGCGTGGCCTGCAGCGCGCCGCGATAGCGCGCCTTCAGCCAGGCCAGCAGCCGGGTATCGCCATGGTCCAGCGACTTCATCCGCGGCAGCAGGTACAGGCTCAGCACCGGCGTGACCGTGACCGAGACGACCAGGCTGGCCAGCGTCGAGACGATGAAGGCAATGCCCAGCGGCACGAACAGCCGGCCCTCCATGCCGGGCAGCGCGAACAGCGGCACGAACACCAGCACGATGATGACGGTGGCATAGAGGATGGCCGAGCGAACCTCCATCGTGGCCATCGCGACCACCTCGAGTGGGTTGATGCGGTGCTCGGGATGCCCGATGCGATCTTCCTTGAGCCGGCGCATCACGTTTTGGCTGCGGCCGGCCGCTGACGCGTCCTTCACATCGGCTGCGCCGATATGAGTCTGCGCCGAAACACGCTGCCGCGCCTCTTTGAGGCGCCTCAGCGTGTTTTCAATGCCCACCACGGCGTCATCGACCAGGCCGCCGATCGCGATCGCCAGGCCGCCCAGGGTCATCGTGTTGATAGACAGCCCGAAGTACCTGAACACCAGGGCGGTGATGAAGATGGACACCGGAATCGCCACCAGCGCGATGATGGTGGTGCGCAGATTGCCCAGGAACATCAGCAGTATCACGGCCACAAAGGCCGAGGCGCCGATCAGCTTGCCCTGCAGGGTCGTGATCGAGGCCTCGATGAAGCTGGCCTGGCGGAAGGTGACCTGGGGCTTCTCCATGCCCGCGGGCAGCGAGCGTTTCATTTCGTCCAGCGCCGTCTCTATGGCACGGGTCACCGCGATGGTGTCGGCGGTGGGCTGCTTCTGTATGCCCAGTATCACCGCCGGCCGGCCCTCGAAGCCGGCATCGCCGCGCTTCAGCGCCGCAGCGAAGGTGACCTCGGCGAGTTGACGCAGCAGGATGGGCTGACCGTTGCGCGCGGTCAGCGCGAGGTTCTTCAGGTCGTCGAGATTCGAGCTGCGGCCCAGATGGCGTATCAGATACTCGCGGCCGTTGAGCTCCAGGAATCCGCCGGAGCTGTTGGACGAATAGCCTTTCAGCGCGGCCTCCAGCTGTTCATGCGTGATGCCCAGCTCGGCCATGCGTGCCGTGTTGGGCTGCACCTGGAACTGGCGAACCTCGCCGCCGATGGGTATCACTTGCGCGACGCCTGCAATAGCCATCAGGCGCGGGCGCAGCACCCAGTCGGCGTACTCCCTGACGGCCATTGACGACAGCTTCGCCGTGTCGATGGGAATCGCCACCTGCATGATCTCGCCCATGATGGAACTGATGGGCCCCATGCGCGGAATCACGCCCTCGGGCAGGCCTTCCTCCATGGCCGAGAGCCGCTCCGACACCATCTGCCGGGCGCGGAAGATGTCGGTGCTCCAGTCGAAGGTGACGTACAGAAAGGACAGGCCGGCGCTGGAGGTCGAGCGCACAGCTTCCACGCCGGGCAGACCATTCATCGTGGTCTCCAGCGGGAAGGTGATCAGCTGCTCCACCTCTTCGGCGGCCATGCCGCCGGCCTCCGTCATCAGGGTGACGGTGGGTTTGTTGAGATCGGGGAACACATCCACCGGCGTGCGTGACAGGGTGAACGCGCCATAGGCCATCAGCACGAGGCTGGCGATGATGATGAGCAGCCGGTTGGCCAGGCTGCTGTCTAAGAGCCACTTGAACATGATTCAGGACTCCTGCTGGGCCGCCCCGAAGGAGGCCTGCGCCCCCTTGGGGGGCAGCGAATGAAATGAGCGTGGGGGTTGCATTGCTGGGCTCCTTAGCGGATCTGGTTGAGCAGGGCGGCGCCAATGGCGACCACGCGCTCACCCGACTTCAGTCCGGAGGTGATCGCAACAGAAGCGCCGTCCAATGGCTCGACCATCACGACTCTTGGCTCGAAGCGCTCGGCCGCCGTCTTGACCCAGACGATGGACTGGTTGGCCGGGTTCTTCATCAGTGCCGTTGCCGGCACTGCCACGCCAGAGACCTTGCTGCGCGATTGCACGACCACCTTGACCGGTTGGCCGACCGCCAGCTGAGTCAGCCCCTCACCCTGCGTCTTGAAGCTCAAGGGCAGGGCCTGGTCGCGCAGGCTGCGCGCCGCGCCGACAAACGTCAGTGCAACCTTGCCACCATTGCCGACCGGGATGTAGGCGCTGTGCACATCGCCGGCCACGGCCGCGTCATAGGCCAGGGCCTCGACCCGCAGCCGCTGCGGGTCCACGACCTCGAACAGCAGCTCGCGGGCATCGACCACCTGGCCGGCGACGGCATGGGCCGAGGCGATCACGCCGCTGGCGGGCGCCAGCAGGGTCTCGCGGCCGGACAGGCCACCGCCGAGGGCCAGGGCCCGCTCGCCCAGACTGGCGACCTCGCTCTCCAGCGCCTCGATGTCCTTGCGCGGCACGGTATCGGCCAGCTCGCGCAGGCGCACCAGCCGCTTCTCGGCCAGCTGGCGCGCCGCGCGCAGCTCGGCCAGTTGGGCGACCTGGTTGGAGCGCTCCAGGCTGCTCGCCGACGGCGTCACATAGGCCAGCGGCTCGCCCTTGCGCACCGTCTGCCCGACGTTAGGCAGGCCGCGCGGGCCGGGCTCCAGGCGGCCGGCGGCCATGGCCTGCACCTTGCCGCCGGCATTGGGGTCCATCAGCACCAGGCCGTTGAGTTCCAGCGAGCGGGGCAGTGATTGCTCGGTGCCAACCAGGATGCGCACGCCGATCTGGCGCTGAGCCGGTTTGGGCAGGAAGACCGAGCCGTCGGGCAGGCGCTGCGGGCCGTTGCTGTTGGCCGCGGCGGGGGCTTCGCCGTGGTCATGGCCTTCGCCGGCCTGGGCGGTACTTAGCGTCAGCAGCAGGCTGGTGGCCAGCAGCGATGTGGCGAACAGGCGCTTGCTCATGCTGCACCTCCGGCGCGCAGCGCGCGAGTGGCCAGCAGGCGGCGCGCCAGCAGCCCCACGGCTATCAGTGCGGCTAGGGCCGAGCCTATCCAGACGGCCCACTCCTTCGCGCTGTGTACATGGGCCTCTTCGGCATGGGCAGCTTCGTGGATGTCCAGCTCGCCGGTCAGCAGATCGGAGTCGCTGGCGGTGGTGACCGTTGCCAGCACCGGTATCGCACCGGGCTTGGGTTCGGCATCGAGCATCAGCTCGAACTCGCCGTCGCCATGAGGCTTGGGTGTCAGCTTGCGCGCGCCGAACTCCAGCTCCAGCTTGGCGTTCTTGACCGGCGCATTGCTGTCTGCGTGGTCCAGATACAGGGTCAGCTGCCGGCCCTTGAGCACGCCGACCAGCTCGAACAGCTCCGAGCTGGCGGTGAAGCGCGGCAGGGCCGGCCCCGCGGCAGTGGCCGGGGCCTCGCCGTGGTCATGACCCTCGCCGGCACGTGCCGCGGCCGAAGCAAAGAAGAGGACTACGGCCAGCAGGGTGGCCGATGGGGAGAGACTGAATCGTTGCATGGAGATGTTCTCTTGAGTTGATGAGGCGGTGTTCATTGCGGCAGCAGGCCCAGGGCCTGCCGCAGCGCCGAGACGGCCTGGTTGACGGCAATGCCGGCGCGGGCCTGCTGGCGCTGGGCCTCGAAGGCCTCCTGCTCGACCCGCAGCCGGCTGGGCAGATCGGCCTCGCCGAGGCGGAAGGCTTTCTCGACGAAGCCGCGGGCCTCTCGGGTCAGCGTTGCGCGGCGGGCCGCAGCCTCGGCCCCGGCTCGGGCGGCTGCCAGGCGTGCCTGGGCGGCCTCAACCTCGGCGCGCAGCCGCTGCTGCTCCAGGGCCAGCAGGGTCTGCGCCTCGATCTGATCGGCACTCGCGTCCGCCTGGCGGGCCTGGTGGGCACCGGCCGAACCCAGCGGAATCCGCAGGCCCAGCATCACCGTTTGCGCCGAGGGCTCGCCATAGGCCGGCCGCTCGCGCGTGGTGCTTAGCACCAGCTCGGGGTTGCCGCGCCGCTGGCGACTGGCGAGTGCCAGGCCGCGTTCGGCCAAGCGAGTCCGGTCACTGAGTTCCTGCAGCGCGGGATGGCTTGCGTCCAGCTCGCGCGCCTCGGGGCTGGATTCGGCCAGGGCCAGGTCTTGCTGAGCCAGATCGGGCACCAAGCCCCAGCTGCGCAAGGCCTGCGCCGCGTGGGCCAGCGTGGCCTGGGCTTGGGCGGCCTCCGCTTCGGCGGCGGCCACGGCGGCGTCGGCCTGGTGCTGGTCGGCCCGGGACAGATCGCCGGCCGAGACGCGGCGCGCCACGTCACGGGCCAGCTGTGTCGCGGTGGCAATTCGCGCCCGCGCCGATTGCTGGTCCAGGGATGCCAGCTGCAAGGTCCACCAGGCCTCGCGCACCGCGCCGGCCAGGCGCCAGCGGGCCGCGAGCAGCCGGCTGTCGAGTGCGCCCATTTCGGCGTCGGCCAGTTGCTGGGTGAGGCTGCGCTCGCCCGGCAACCACAGCGCCGCGCTGAGGCCAAGCTCGACCTCGCGGCTGCCCTGGTTTCGATTCAGCCGCTCACTGCGGCCCGACAGCTCCAGCACCGGCGGCGCGGCCGTCCAGGCCTCGGCGGCGGTTCTGCGGCCCTGGGCCGCATCGCGCCGCACCGGGGCGGCGGCGGCTTCGGCTTGCAGGCTCCAGGCCTGGTTGAAGGCCTGTGCCAAGGTGGCGGGGATAGCTTCATTGGCCCGCGCCTGGCCGGCGCTCAGCCACAGGGCGGCGCTGCATGCCAGCAGCGGCCCCATTCGGGATCTCGATGTCATAGATGTCCTCGTGCTCGGCGGACAGCGTCCGCCGATGCCAGATCGGTGCAGCGCGCAGGCTCAGGGCCTTGCGCGCGCGGTCTTTTCGATCAATGGCTGAGGTGAGGAGGGCGTATCAGCCGCTCGGGCAGGCCCTGGGTGATGGTGCGGCGGTAGGGGGTGAGCCCGGCGTCCTGCGCGACCAGCGGTGGTGGCAGCTCGATGGCCACCAGCAACGCGCTCATGCCGGCATGGCAGGTGGCGCAATCGGCGTGGGCCACCGCATCGGGTGCAGGCGTGTCGGCCGAATCGTGCTGGTGCTCATGGTGGCCCAGATGGGCGGCCGCGCTGCCCATCTCATGCTCGCACACGCTGGCCACCGCCGCCCAGGTCCATTGGGCGGACAGGATCAGCATCAGGAGGACCAGCAGGGTGCGGCGCATGGGTCGGCAGTGTAATCGCTGGCCGACGGCCCTGACTCAGCTCGGGAACACAGGCTCCCCCAGGTTCAGCATCAGCCGGTTCGCCCAGGCAAAGATGGCCACCGCGTGTATCAGGTCCAGCACCTCCAGTGCCGATAGACCCGCCGCACGCACCGCCTGCAACTGGGCCGCGCCGAACTGCGCCGGCCGCAGGGTCAGGTCGATGGACAGCTGCACGATCGCGCGCTCGCGGGCATTGGTGCCGGCGCCCTGGGGCTCGGTGAAAACCTGGTGGATCACGTCATTGCGCTTGGTGATCTGCTCGAAGCGCTGGGCATGGACCGAGGCGCAATACACGCAGCCATTGACGCGCGACACCACGGCGCTGCCCAGCTCGCGCTCGGCCCGCGACAGGCCGCCCGGCGCATACATGATGGCGTTGAAGACGATGGAGCGCTCTTCCAGAATGCGGGGCTGCTGGGCCAGGGTCAGGTAGTAGTCGCTGGTCTTGGCCTTCGGATGGCTGGCCTCCAGCACCGCCAACTGGGCGGGCGTGGCCTGGTCCAACTGCAGCACCGGCAGCCAGGCCTTCCAGTCCAGCGTCTCGCTGGTGAAACCGTTGACGCGCAGCGGCTCGCCGGGCCTGGGCAGATTGGCCGGATGGACGAAGGGCGCCTCTGGCGCAACGGCCTCGGCCGGCGTATCGCTGGCCCCTGATTCGAGCAGCGCCTGCAGACCGGCGACGACGCGCAGCTGGTAGGCGACGAAGGCGATCAGCTGGGCCAGCGCCACCACCTCGGCCGTGCTAAGGCCGGCGGCGGGCAGCTTCAGCAGGGCGGCCTTGTCGCCGTCCACCGGGCGCTCGGTCAAGGTTCGGGTGAAAGTGAGGATCGCTTGCAGCCGGCCATCAACCGCCTTGCCATCGAGCGCGGCCTGTTCGCTGGCAGACAGCGCTGGCATTGCCAGCAACTGCTCGCGGTAGTGGGCTTGCAGCACCTCGCTGCCGGTGAGGCGGGCAATGTGGTGTGCTGCCAGCAGGCGCTCGGCCAAGGTCGGGCCGCCCAGTGACGGATCAAAGATCGCGTCATAGCTGCCCTGCGTGCCGGCGACAACCTTGTCGCGCTGATGGCGCACCGCGTGCACGGCGCTGTCGGCGGCCAGGGGAGTGAGGGCATCGATCAGGTCTGTGGTCATGGTATTTCTCCGGAAGTGCCTTCAGGCGTTCTTCGCCTGCACGGCAAGATTGAGAAAGCGCAGCGCGCCGGCCCAGGAGGCCTCGTCGGCCTGTGCATTGGGGGCGGGTGCGCCGCCAGTGGTGCTGAGCCGCCCCGACACCGGATGGGCATAGACCAGCTGGGTGGTGGGCACGTAGGGAAAGACGATGGAATGGCCGGCGCCCTCGAAGTCCAGCTGCTCGACCGGGTGTGGATGCCTGAACTGGGTCAAGCGCTCGACGACCATGGCGCCGTAGCGGCTGGATGGCCAGGAGCCATCGTCGGTGGCGCTGAGCAGCATCACCGGGCCTTGGATGTTCTCGACGTGGATGCGCGCCCGCTCCACCGCCTCGGCATCCTGCAGCGCGGTCAGCAGCGCGTGGGTGTGGCGGCGCGGCTGCGGGCCCTCGTCCCAGGGCTGCCAGGTGGCGGTGCGGTTGTTCTCCCACAGATGGGGCAGCGGCTGGCCGCGGAAGATCCAGGCCGGGCCTTCGCGACCGGTGGCGGGATCGCAGGCGTTCTGCGCGCTGTGCACGACGGCACCGGGCACATAGCCGATCACGGCGGACACCAGATCCGGGAACAGCGAACCCAGCAGCAGCACCAGTTCGCCGCCGCGCGACTGGCCGCTCAGCGCGACGAATCCATGCTTAGGCTTCACCCCGTCGTGCAGCCAGTGCAGCGCCGTCTCGAAGTATTCCAGCTTCGTGTTCGATATGTAGTCCGACAGCCCCGGCGCCTTGAAGTAGCCCAGGGCCAGCGCCGCATAGCCATGCGAGGCGTACAGCGCCGCGCGCGGTTCGTTGATGCCGCCGCCGGAGCCGTTGAGCACCATCACGGCCGGATGCGGGCCGGGGCCTGCCGGCAGGAATAACGTGCCGACGAGGCCCTGCTCGCGGATCTCGCGGCGCGTCACGCCGTCGGCAGCGAGGCGCTGCACGAATGATCCCTGCACTATCTTTGCGTCGTCGCGTGTCACGGTGATCTCGGTCACCAGCGCCGCCGCCGGCTCGGCCGCGAACACCTCGCGCGGCGCGCCTTCGACCTCGGGTGCCTGTGACCAGATCAGGCCCATGGCCGACACGCCCGCATAACTGCCCGATACCGGCGCATCACGGGTCAGGTCCACCACGCCAACCTCGTCGGCACGGAAGCTCGCCGCCGCGCGCCATGCAACGCCCGGCCCGCGCACCGTGCGTGAGCTGACAGAGACTTCCTCGCCCGGCCGCAGGCCTTGCACCGCGATGCGCCGCGGCACATCGATCAGCGCATCGTCCGGCGTGATAGTCAGCAGCATGGCCTTACTTGCCGACCTTGGTGACCTGCATCGCCGTCGTGCGGTCGCTCAGCAGCGGCACGACCTTCAGTCCCTTCTTCGCGGCCCAGATGTTCTGGTAATGGAACAGCGGGATATGGCCGACGTCGTCGGTGACCAGCTTGACCGAGTGGCGGAACATCGCGGCGCGGCGGCCGGCGTCGAACTCGACGGTGGCGGCGTCCAGCGCCTTGTCCACCGACTCATTGCTGTAGCGGCCCCAGTTGTTGGACCCGCGCCCGCGCTTGGCGTCGTTGGTGGCCAGGGTCTGCAGCAGGCCGTAGCCGGCCTCGCCGGTGCCATTGCCCCAGGCGATCACGCTGACGGCGAACTCATTCTTGGTTGCGCGGCTGGAATAGACCGACCAGGGCACGACCTCGACCTTGGTCTTCACGCCGACACGGGTCCAGAACTGGGCCACCGCTTGTACCGTTTCGGGGGCCTGCGGATAGCGGTCGCCGGGCACGTGTATGGTGACCTGGAAGCCCTGCGGGAAGCCTGCGTCGGCCAGCAGCTTCTTGGCCTGCTCGGCGTTGTAGGGGATGTCCTTGACCTCGGGGTTGTAGCCGAAGGTGCCCTTGGGCATCCACTGGTTGGCCTCGGTCACCGTGCCCTGCAAGACGCGGTCGGCAATGCCCTTGCGGTTGATGGCGATCGACAGCGCCTGGCGCACGCGCTGGTCCTGCAGCGGGTTTTGGGCCAGCGGCTTGCCAGCGTTGTCGGTGATGAACTCGTTGGGTCCGGGGCGGAAGCTGGGCTGCAGCAGCAGCACGCGCAGGCCGGGGTAGGTGTAGACGCTGACCGAGGGTGTCTTGCGCAGCTTGTCGACATCGGTCACCGCGACCTTGTCAATCACATCCACGTCGCCCGACAGCAGGGCCGCCGTGCGCGCCGCGCCGTTGCTGATGAAGCGGTAGTTGACCTTGTCCCACAGCGGCTTGGGGCCGTAGTAGGTCGGGCTGCGTTCGAACACGGTGCGGTCGCCGGGCGAGTACGAGACGAATTTGTACGGCCCGGTGCCTATCACGGCGCGGCCGGCGTTGTAGTCCTCGGTCTTGGACTTCTCGCCGACATGCTTGCTGACGATGTAGATCGAGGCGATGTCCAGCGGCAGCATCGGGTTGGGCGTGTTGGTCTTGATGATGACCGTGTGGGGGTCTTTCGCCGTGGTGGACTCGACCGTGCGCAGCGCGCCGGTGTAGGAGGCCACCGTGCCCGGCACGCTGCGCGCGCGCTGGAACGAGAACACGATGTCATCGGCGGTGAACGGCGTGCCGTCCTGCCACTTGATGTCGTTCCTCAGCTTGAATTCCCAGGTCTTGTCATCCAGCGCCTTCCAGCTGGCGGCCAGTGCCGGCTCCAGCTTGCCGCCGTCGCGCGAGTTGATGATGGAGTCCCAGAAGTGCAGGGCCAGCGAGCGGTCGCCGGCATGGTTGTTCAGCTGCGGGTCCACAGAAGAGATCGGGTCTGCGAAGGCGATGGACAGGGTCTGGGCCGAGGCCAGCGAGCCGGCGGCGAGCAGGGCGGCGGCGATCAGGGAGAGCTTGCTTGATGAGTTCATCTGGGAGTCCTTTTCGTTCAACGGTTTGTCGGAGGTTCAGCCCGCGTCATTCAGATGACAGGCGCTGGTGTGGTGGATGGCGATGCCGCGAAGCTTGGGCACTTCCGTGCTGCACTTGGCAATAGCCTGCGGACAGCGGGGATGGAAGTGGCAGCCGCTGGGCGGGGCGATGGGGCTCGGTATCTCGCCGCGTATCGTGTTGAAGGCGGTGCGGCGCATCGCGATGCTCGGGATCTCGGCCAGCAGCGCCCTCGTGTACGGATGATTGGGTCGCGCGAACAGCTCATCGACGGGCGCGCTCTCGACGACACGGCCCAGATACATCACGACGACGCGGTCGCACAGATGCTTCACGACGCCCAGGTCATGGCTGATGAACAGATAGGCCAGGCCCAGCTCGTCGCGCAGGTCCATGAAGAGGTTCAGTATCTGCGCCTGTATCGACACGTCGAGGGCGGCCACGGCCTCGTCGCAGACCAGCATCGAAGGCTGCACGGCGAGAGCCCGGGCAATGCCTATGCGCTGGCGCTGGCCGCCGCTGAACTGGTGCGGGTAGCGGTGGCGCAGGGCCGGGTCCAGCCCGGCGCGCTGCAGCTGGGCGGCGACGTAATCGTCTTCGCCTTCGGCATCGGTCAGGCCATGCAGGCGCGCCGCCTCGCCGACGATGCGCGACACGCGCAGCCGCGGGTTCAGGCTGGCGAACGGATCCTGGAACACCATCTGCACGCGCAGGCGCGCGGCCAGGCGCTGTTCGGCATCCAGCCCTTCGAGCGCTTGACCGTTGACCCGCACCTCGCCCTCGGTCGGCTCCAGCAGGCCGGCGGCAATGCGGCCCAGCGTGGACTTGCCGCAGCCCGATTCGCCGACCAGGCCGACGACCTCGCCGGGCTTGACGGACAGGTCCACCCCATCGACGGCGTGGGTGACGACCGGTGCACCGTTGAGCCCCAGACTGCGCATCGCGCGGCCGACCAGTCCCGGCGCGGGCCGTGCCCCGAAGCGCATCGCGATGGCTCGCAGATCGACCAGCGGTAACTCCATGGCTTCGCTCATGCCGTGACCTCCACCGCCGTGCCGGGATGGAAGCAGCGCACCTGGTGGCCCGCCTGTGTGCTCATCTCCGGCATCTCGTTGCAGACACTGCTGGCGCGTGGGCAGCGGGGCGCAAACGCACAGCCGCCGGGCATGTTCAGCAGATTCGGCGCCATGCCGGGGATCTGGCGCAGGCGCAGGCCGCGCTTCTTGGCACTGGACAGATTGACCTGATTGACATCCGGCAGGCTGGCGATCAGACCCTGCGTGTACGGATGCTGCGGGTCATCCAGCACCTGATCCACCGTGCCGTGCTCGACGATGCGCCCGGCATACATCACCGCGATCTCGTCGGCAAGACCTGCCACCACCGACAGGTCGTGGCTGATCCAGATCAGCGAGGTGCCGCGCTCGCGCACCAGCTTCTGCATCTCGGACAGTATCTGCGCCTGAATCGTCACATCCAGCGCCGTGGTCGGCTCGTCGGCAATGATCAGATCGGGCCCGTGCAGCAGGGCGATGGCAATGGCCACGCGCTGGCGCATGCCGCCCGACAACTGGTGCGGGTAGGCGAGCAGCCGCTCCTCGGGGCTGGCGATGCCCATCAGCTCCAGCGTGCTGGCGGCCAGCCGGCGTGCCTCGGTATTGGACATCTTGACGTGGGCATGGACGGCCTCCAGCATCTGCGCATCGACGCGCAGCACCGGGTTCAGGGTGGCCATCGGGTCCTGGAAGATCATCGCGATGCGGCTGCCGCGCAGCGCGCGCCGCTCGGGCTCGCTCAGGCGCAGCAGATCCTGACCCTTGAACAAGACCTGGCCCCCTTCGATCTGGCCCGGCGCATCGACCAGGCCCATGATGGAGAAGCCGGTCACCGACTTGCCCGAGCCCGATTCGCCGACCAGGCCCAGCACCTTGCCGCGGCCCAGGGTGAACGACACGCCATTGACCACCGGCAGCACGCCGCCGCGGGTGTGGAAGCGGGTCTGCAGATCGCGCACCTCGAGCGTGGGGATGTTGTCGCCGGCGCTCATTTCTGCAACCTCGGGTTCAGCACATCGCGCAACTGGTCGCCCACCAAATTGATGGCGATGATGGTGGCCAGCAGGGCCACGCCGGGGAAGAAGCTGATCCAGTATTCATTGGACAGCAGGTACTGGTAGCCATTGGAGATCAAAAGGCCCAGCGAGGGCTCGGTGATGGGCACGCCCAGGCCCAGAAAGGACAGCGTGGCTTCGAGCGTGATCGCGCGCGCAATCTGCAGCGCGCCGATGACCAGCAGCGGCGGCAGGCAGTTGGGCAGGATGTGGCCGGTCAGGATGCGCCAGCGCGGAATGCCTTGGCCCCGCGCCGCCTCCACATACTCGCGCCGCGTTTCCACCAGCGCCTGGCCCCGCGCGGTGCGGGCGTAATAGGCCCACTCCAGCAGCACCAGGGTCAGCACGACATTACCGACGCCTTTGCCCACGTAGGCCAGAATCATCAGCGCCATCAGAATGGTCGGGAAGGACAGCAGCAGGTCCACCAGCCGCATCAGCGCCGCATCGACCTTGCCGCCGGCATAGGCTGCCAGCAGCCCGACCAGCGTGCCTATCACGGCTGCGAACAGCGCCGAGCCCACGCCCACCAGCAGGCTGATGCGCAGGCCGTAGATGATGGCCGAGTAGAGGTCGCGGCCCTGGCCGTCGGTGCCAAGCCAGTAGGTGTAGCCACCGGCGCTGCTGGGTGTGCCGGGGTGCAGACGGGCGTCCAGCACGTCAAGCTGCATCAGGTCGTAGGGGTTCTGCGGCGTGATCCAGGGTGCGACGAGTGCGGCCAGCACCACCAGCCCGAGCACGATCAGCCCGCCGACGGCGACGCGCGATTGCAGGAAGTCGGCTGCGACTCGCCACCAGATCGAATGCTCGTCGAAGGTCTTCTTCTTGCCGCTCATCGCGCGCCCTCCAGCCGCACGCGCGGATCCAGCAGCTTGTAGAGCAGGTCCACCATCAGGTTCAGGGTGACGAAGATCACCACCACCACCATCAGGTAGGCGACGACGACCGGTCGGTCCAGCGAGTTGATGCTGTCCAGAATCAGCTTGCCCGCGCCCGGCCAGGCGAAGATGGTTTCGGTGACGACGGCGTAGGCAATCGTCGCGCCCAGCTCCAGGCCCAGCACGGTGACCAGCGGTATCAAGGTGTTGCGCAGCACATGCATGATGACCACGCGAGCCGGGCTCAGGCCCTTGGCGCGGGCGAACTTCACATGGTCCTGCGGCAGCACCTCGCGCACGCCGGCGCGGGTCAGGCGCAGCACCAGCGAGATCTTGAACAGGGCCAGGTTGAAGGCCGGCAGTATCAGGTGCTGCAGGCCGTCCAGCGTCAGCCATGACCACTGTATGCCAAGCAGCTCGCGCGTTTCGCCGCGGCCGCTCGCCGGCAGCCAGCCCAGCTGCACGCTGAACACCATGATGAACATCAGCGCCACCCAGAAGGCCGGCAAGGAGAAGCCGACGATGCTGGCCGCCATCAGCCCCTTCGAGACCGGATGGTCGGGCTTCATGCCGGCGTACAGACCCAGAGGCACGCCGATCACAATCGCCAGCAGCAGCGCGCCGACGGCCAGCTCCAGCGTCGCCGGCAGGCGCTGCAATATCAGCCGTATTGCGTCTTCCTGATAGACAAAACTCTTGCCCAGATTGCCGTGCAGCGCGCCGTCGACGAAGGCCAGGTACTGGCGCCACAGCGGTTGGTCCAGGCCGAGACGGGCGATGGCCTCCAGCCGCTCCTGCTGGTTCATGTCGTCGCCGATCAGGATGTCCACCGGGTTGCCGATGGCATGCAGGCCGGCGAACACGATCACCGTCATCAGCACGACAACCAGGGCGGCCTGGGCGATGCGGCGCAGCAGCCAGCCGGTCATGGTTGGATGTCCTCGTAGGCCGGGAAGCTGGCCGGCGTCCATTCGTCGCCGTCCAGCTCGGGCTCGGAGAAGCGCGTCATCGCCGCGAAGTGCGACTCCACATCCTCGGCCAGCAGCTGAGCGGCCAGGCCGCGCGCCAGGCGCTGGGCGCCATCGCTGATCTGCGGGATGTCGCCGGCGCTGGCGCCCTGCGACAGGGCTGCGGCGTAGTTGAAACAGTGGATGCGCTCCAGACCCGGGCAGGCGCCAGGCGTCTTGGGCTGGAACTCGTACAGCGGGCCCAGGTCGGGCGATTCGCTCAGTTCGGCGTCATCCTCGCCCTCGGGCGCAGCAAAACGGTCCTGCCACAGCCGCACCTGCGGCGCGATGGTGGCGAACTCGGGGCGCAGCGACCAGTCGGTGCGAAAGCCGGTGCAGCAGATCAGGAAGTCGGCGGCCAGCGGGCCCTTGGCCGTGTCCACGCGCAGCACGCCATCGGCGCGCTGGCTGACGCCGCGGACCGGCGTGCCGAGATGGAAGTGCGCATTCGCATGGCGCGACACGCGCAGGGTGCTGCCGTGCGGCGGTGGCACCTGCTGCACATTGATGTAGTGGCGGAAGCGCCATTTCCACGCGTCTGGCAGCGACCAGAAGCCCTGGGCCATGCCCGGGTTGCCGGCGCCCTTGCCCTTGTTGACTCGGGGCAGGTCGGGCCGGCGTATCAGCAGATCGACCCGCGCGGCGCCGCCCTCCAGCGCGGTGGCGGCGGCGTCCATTGCCGAGGCACCGCCGCCGATCACGGCCACGCGCAGGCCCTTCAGCGCCGCGCCGTCCCAGACATCGGCGGAGTGCGCCCAGCGCTCGCGCGGCAGGCTCCGCACCCAGTCGGGCACCCAGGGGCCGCCCAGGCCGTCGCGGCCGGTGGCCAGCACGACGTGGCGGGCCAGCACCGAATAGGCCTTGCCGCCATCTTCATCATCGACCAGGTCCAGCTGCACCAGGCCATCGGCGCGCGGCAGCACGGCCTGCACGGACTGGCGGTTGCGCACATCGATATCGAGTACGCGGCGGTACCAGCGCAGATAGTCGGCCCATTGCAGGCGCGGAATCTTGTCCAGCGTCGCCCACTCGGCCGCGCCGAACAGGGCCTCGAACCAGGCGCGGAAGGTCAGCGCGGCAAAGCCCAGGGCCGGGCCGGTCAGCTCCTTGGGCGAGCGCAGCGTCTCCATCCTTGCGGTCGTGGCCCAGGGGCCTTCGAAGCCGGCCGGTGCGCGGTCGAAGATGCGCGTCTGCACGCCCAGATGGGTCAGCGAGGCGGCCAGGGCCAGGCCGGCCATGCCGCCGCCGATGATGGCGGTGTCCAGCACCTCGGCGCCGGCCTCGGTGCGCGCAGGAACCCAGCGCTTGGCCGGCAGGCACAGCTGCTGCAGGTCCTGCTGCAGCCGGGCTTCGAGCGCGGCCAGGCCGCTGCTTGGGGTCGTCATCAGTCAGGCTTTCATTTGTGGCCGCTGTCGTGCAGCAGCTTGGCATGGTGGGCGACGTCGTGCCGAACAAAGCCCGGCAGGGCCGCGGCGGCCTGCAACAGGGCCTCGGCCAGCGACGTCAAGGCGGGGCTCAGCGGCCGCGATTGGGGCGTGATGACGCCGAAGAAGAAGGGGATTTCGGTGTCCAGCGGCCGCAGCGCCAGGCCCTGAAGCGGCGCGCCATGGGCCGTCAGCGGCTCCAGCACGGCAACGCCGAGGCCGGCACGCACCAGGGCCAGCGCGTTCATCGACGAATTGGTCTCGATCAGCGCCTCGCGGCGTTCACCGCTCGCCTGGGCCAGTTGGGCGTCTAGCCGGTTGCGCAGGCGAAACGGATTGCTCATCGTGATCAGGCGGCGCTGCGCCAGATCGGCCAGCGGAATCTGGTCCAGCTCCGCCAGCGTGTCGTCTTCGCGCAGTGCGACCACGCAGGGCAACTGCCCGATCCAGTGCACTTGCAGGCCGCGATGCTCCAAGGGCAGGCTGCAGGCACCAAGCTGCACCGCGCCGCTGAGCACCGCGTGCACCACCTGCTCAGGTGAAGTGGTGCGCAACTGCACCTGCGCCCGGCCGTGCTGTGCCTCGACGCATTTCAGCGCCTCGGGCAGCAGGCCTATGGCCAGGGCCGAGGTGGCGGCCAGCAGCAGCGGCTGGGCGTCGCCACGGGCGATCTCGGCGGCGCGGGCATGGATTTGCCGCAGTGCGGACAGCGCACGCTCGGCATCCTCATAGAGCAGAAAACCCTGTTCGGTGGGCGTCACCCGCGGGCCGTTGCGGCTGAACAGCGCATAGCCGATCTCGGCCTCCAGCTCCTGCACCAGGCGCGACACGGCTGGCTGCGAGCGCTGCAGCAGCTTGGCCGCGCCGGTGACGCTGCCGGCCGACATGACGGCCGCAAAGGCTTCGAGTTGACGGAGTTCCATACGATCCAGTATTCAGATGGTGGATCATGATGCATAGATCATGCCATTGACAAATACTAAATCCAGATGAGCTTATGCATGGCAAGCTGATGCGCCGGACGCCCGGCGCCTCGCTCAGGCGATGAGCGAACCGCGGATGCGGGCCACATTGCCATTCATCTGGTGGCGTATCAGCCTCTGATAGAGCCAGCGCTTGGGGCCGCTGAGATTGACGCCATGGCGGGCATAGAAGGCATCCGGGCTGTTGAACAGGCCGAAGTCGTGGTTGATGCCGTCCCTCTGGATGAAGGTATCGCCGCCCCGCCATTCGACTGGAGGGCACTGCAGATCGGGCGTGGCCGCGCCGTAGCCGCAGAACGAGCCGCGGTGGCCGGCAAAGCGCTGCTGCAGCGCACTCAGATAGGGGCGGTCAAGGATGAAGCCCTCCAGCTTGACCCAGCGCTCGCCGGCCCAGACCTCGACCCAGCTGTGGATGATGCTGGCCGGCGCCAGCCAATAGGCCAGTCCGGTAATGGCCCCCCGCTGCAAGGCCTTGTCAATCGTGAATCCATGGAAGCGGCAGGCGATGCCCAGACCACGCAGCAGGGCCATCAGCAGCGTGCTCTTGGTATTGCATTGACCGTAGCCATCAGCGAGCACGGCCGAGGCGGCCAGGTCGTCGGAGCTGTTGTAGCCAAAGGCGATCTCGTCGCGGACGAAGTCGTAGGCGGCGCCAATGCGCTGCTGAGGCGGCAGCTCCCGCCAGCCACGCTGGCGCAACAGGGCGGCAATGGCAGGGTGTTCGAAGTCCAGCAACGGGGTGGCCGTCCGCCAGGTCGCCAACTCGGCGGGCGAGGGGGATGGGGTCGTGGTGAAGTCCATGCCGGCATTTGAAAGTCTGTAGCTACTCCAGAGTCAAGCGCGCTGGTCGCGGCGGGTGGCGGCGCGGCGCTCGTCATTGTTAGGGATGTGTAAGTGGTGCCATCAGGTGTGCAATCGCACCTCCTTGCTTCAGCCTGACCGGGGGGCCCATGAGCTCGTCTTGGAATGCCGCAAAGTGGGCGCTGATCGCGCCGTCGCTGTGGGCGCTCGCCGCCTGTTCCACCTTGGCGCCGCAGATCTTCTCCGAGCGGCTGCGCATTGAACGCGGAGCCGATGGCAAGTACGCCGGCGGCAAGGAAGACAGGCCGGCCTCACTGGAGGAGATCTATGCCGACGTGCGCCTGGTCCAGCGCCGCTATGTCAGCGCCGTCGAGGAGCAGGCGAATGCGGTGCCGCAGCTGTCGGCCGGGCTGATCGGTCTGTCGGCGCTGGCACTGTTCAAGACCGTGACCCACCCGAACACCACCGATATGGCCGCGGTGGGCACCGTGGGCGCGGCCGGCTATGCCTATGGCAATACTCTGATCTCGCGGCCGCGCTGGGGCGTCTATCGCGCCGGCGCCGATGCGCTGATGTGCGCGCTGAATGCCGCCGAGCCCTTCCGCAAGGGCCAGGCGATGCTGGGCCAGGCCGGCGACGACGGCACGAAGGTGACTCTGTACGGTCAGCGGGCCGCGCTGCGCCGGCATTCGGCGGAGCTGCGCGCGCTGCTCGACCGCCATCAGGATTTGAACCAGGCCCGCCCGGCCGAGGTGCCGGTGGTGAACCGCAGCTGCGCCGACCTCCGGCCGAAGTGCCCGACGGTGCCGCCCGGTGCCACGGCCGAGGAGGCAAGTCTGCTGCTCGGTGACTGTCGCGTCCGCCAGCGGGCCTGGGACGCCCGCTGCACCGGCACCAGCGGCGGCGGCTCGCGTACCGAGCTTGCGGCGCCCGAGGCGAAGAGCCTGTTTGCCCTGGCGCAGACCGAACTGGCGGCGGCCGACCGCGCCGCCCAGCATGCCGGCAAGGTGATAGGTGTGCTGGAGGAGGCCGGCCCCCTGTTGTGGGACCGTGCGGTCAGGATACAGCTGAAGGTCAGCGAGGAGGTCGACAAGACCCTGCCCGATCTGGCCTCGGTAATGGCCGCCGGCCAGGGTCTGCGCGAGACGGCGCTGAGCGTGAGCGGTGCCGACGGCTTCAAGTCCAAGACGAGCGACATCGGCGCCGCGCAGGGCAGGAGCGACGCGACGCGCAGGCTGAGCCAGGACGACAGGGCCAGGCTCGACAGGATCGAAGGCGCGCTGACCCAGCTGCGAGCCGCCCGGGTACGCCTCGACGATCTGAACCAGGACTCGCTGGGCGCCGGCTATGCCAAGGCGCGCAAGGCGATGGGCGAATGCACGGTCAAGGTCAATGGCGCGCTGCTGCGCGTGTTCCCGGCCGGGGACAAACTCAGCCTGGCGCTTGGCGACACCATCAGCTTCTTCGTCAGCAGCGGCGGCAATGTGCCGACCGCTCAGGTCGAGGCCGGCAACAACAGCACATCGCTGCCGGTCAGGCTGGAGGGGGGGCAGTTCCGCTTTGACTACACGGCCAGCGGCGTGGCGGCCGGCGATGTGCTGACGGTCCATATCCGCGACAGTGGCAGCACCGCCGAGCACGTGGCCCAGCTGACCATCACCGAGCCGGTGGCGCGCGCGGCGCCGGCCCCGGCGTCCGCCTCGGCCCCGGGCGCAGCAGCCGCTGGCCGCGAGACGCCGCTCAGCGCGGTGCCTGCCGAGCTGCGCGAGGCGATGGGCCTGACGCTCGAGTCCAAGCCGGAGGACATCCGCCGCGCGGCGACGAACTGCCAGGCCACCAATGTGCCGCCGCTGGCCAGGACCGGCCTGCTCGACGACAACACATTGAAGGCGGTGATGGCCCAGACCTGCAAGCCCAAGGGCTGACGAGGCCGGCGATGCTTCAGCGCGCCCTGCATCTGAACAGCACCCGCGCCGCGCTCAATGCCCTTCTGCGCGTGGACGGCCGCGACCCGCTGCTGGCGCGCCGGCTGGGCCTGGCGCCGGAGGCGGCCATGGCACTGTGCTGGCTGCACCAGCCGCTGGCGCGGCGCTTGGGCGAGGGCCCGGCGTTCATGCTGGGCTTCGACGACAGCTGTGCCGGCCGCTGGCTGCCGACAGAGCTGCGCTCGGCGCTTGACGGGTCGCCGTTGCCGGTGCGCAGCCTGCGCGGCGCCCGTCATGGCCTGGCGCAGAGTTGGGTGCGCACCGAGAACCTGTCGCACAACTTCCTTGACGGCACCCTGGCCGCGGTGCTGCGCCGGCCCAGCAATCCCTCGCGGCTGCTGGCGCTGACGGCAGGCCATGTGCTGGGCGCCGGCATCGGCTCGGCCAGCGGCGATGACATCATTTTTCAATACGATGGTGAAGACACGTCCTCGTTCAGTGGCCGGCTGTTCGACTGGCAACCCAATTTCGAGGGGCTGCCGGCCGATACCCGCATCGACGCCGCGCTGGCCGAGGTGAGCATTGCCGCGCTGGCGCCGCTGGTCGCCCGCCCGGCGGACTGGCCCCGCGGCGTGGCCCCGACCTTTGCCGATGACCGGCTGCGGCTGCGCACCCGCGGCCGCGAGATCGGGGGCGATTCACCCGGCTTTCTGAGCGCCCGCCTGTGCGTGGCCGGCGATCTGAGCAAGGTCTATCGGCTGCAGGATGCGCTGTGCTGGCGCAGCGCCGAGGCCACAGAGGCGGGTGACAGCGGGGCGCCGGTCTGGAACGACCGGGACGAGTTGGTGGCCATCCATGCCGGCGCGGCGCCGGAGGGGGCGTTGCTGAATGCGGTGGCGGTGGCTATCACGCCGATACTCGACTGGGCCGGCGCCCAGCTGGTACGCCGCGGCGAGCCGCTGCTGCGCCAGGCGATGCCGCGCGACAGCGCCGTGCCGCTTGCACCTGCGGCCGTGTCGCCGGCCGCGCCGTCCGGCGGGCCGTCCAGCGAGGCGGTGACCCTGGCCCGCACGATGTGGGGCGAGGCCCGCGGCGAGGCCGGCGACGGCATGGCCGCCGTCGCCCATGTCGTGCTCAACCGCGTGGCGCGCCAGACCTACTGGGGCCGGGACGTGATGGCGGTCTGTCAGAAGCCCTGGCAGTTCAGCTGCTGGAACCGCAATGATCCGAATCTGCCGCAGCTGCTGAGGGTGGACGGCAGCGATGCGCGCTTTCGCCTGGCACTGGACCTGGCCGGCCGGCTGCTGGCGCAGCCGCGGCCGCAGCGCGAAGCGGCCGACCCGACCCGCCGGGCCACGCACTATCACACCCGCAGCCTGAATCCCCGGCCGCGCTGGGCCCTGGGCCGCGAGCCCTGTGCACGCATCGGCGCGCACCTGTTCTACAACGACATCGCTTGAGGGGCCGAGCATGGACACCCGAATGATCGACGTGGTGATTGGGCTGGCCCTGGTGTTCGGGCTGACCAGCCTGCTGGCCACCGCGCTGCAGGAGATATGGACCTCGCTGCGCGGCCTGCGCGGGCGCTATCTGCTGAAGGCGGTGCAGTCTTTCTTCGCCGATGACCTGAAGTTCACCGAGGCGCTGCTGAAGCATCCGCTGATCGTGTCCATGGCTCAGCAGACCAAGCAGCAGGAGGGCCGACCCTCCTATCTGGCGACCGATGTGGTGGTGACGGCGCTGATTGCCCATCTGTCCGAGCAGGCCGGTGGTCAACGCCCGGCCACGCCGGGCGAGTTTGTCGCGCTGGCGAAGGCCGCGTTGCAAAAGCCCGGAGGCCTGGCGGTGCCCAATGCCGACTTCGTGGCCGGCCTGAACAGCCTGGTGATGGGGGTCGAGCATGACTGGCCGGCCTATGAGGCCCGCCTGGGCGCCTGGTATGACGCCGTGGGCAGCCGCTCGATCGGTTGGTTCAAGCGCCATACGCAGGTCACCCTGTTCGTGTTCGGTTTTCTCGCTGCGGCGCTGGCCAATATCAACCCGGTTGTGATCTCGTCGCGGCTTTGGGAGGACGAGGCCCTGCGCAAGGCGACTGTGGCCGCGGCCGAGCAGGCCACGGCCGCCTATGCGGCGCAGGCGGGGGCCAGCAAGGCGCCGGTCTTGCAGCTCGGCCAGCCTGCGGCGCCGGCGGCATCGCAGGCGCCGCGGGCACCGTCTGCGGCCGAACCGGCCAGGCCGACCGATGGTGTCAGCGAGCGCTTCGCGGCGCTGCATGCGGCCACGCTGGCCGCGCGCAAGGCCTCACCCGATGGCAGGACGACGGCGGCGTTGAACCAGGCGCTGGGTGGCTTGATCAGGCTGCGCAGCCTGCTGCAAGCGCAGGCGCCGGATGTGGCCGCGATGCGCGAGCTGATGGCAGAGATCGGCTCGGCCCTGCCCGCGGACGCGATTGCGCTGCGCGGGGCCCATGCGCGGCTGGGCGAGGCTGTCGCCGGGCCGCAGGCGCCAGCGGCCAAAGCGGCAGCGCCTGGCCCTGCGGCGTCGGCCGCGGCGCGGGCCCTGCCGCGTGACTGCGCCGCCAAGCCCGAGGGTGCGGCACGTGACTACTGCATCACGATGAACAACTTCGGCGTGCTGCAGAGCGCCGGTCTGCCCATCGGCTGGGACGCCTCGGCCTGGCCGCGGGCCTTTGCCGACGGCTGTGACTCCGTCGATGACAGGGGCCGACCGCTGGCCGCCAACTGCCAGGGCCTGGGCGTGCTGAGCAACCCGCAATGGTGGGGCAACTATGTGCTGCTCAGCCTGTTCGGCTGGTGTGTCACGGCGGTGGCCTGCACGCTCGGCGCGCCGTTCTGGTTTGACGCGCTGAGCAAGCTGGTCAAAGTGCGCAGCAGCGGTGGCAGGGGTGAAGGGGGAGGAGGAGGTGGTGGTGGCAGCGCAGCTGAGGCGCCCAAGACGCTGCTGGCTCGCTCGCCGGCCACCGCGGCCGCTGCCGCCGCGCCCCCCGCCGCGGAAGCCGGCGCGGCGATGAGCGATGCCTTGAACGATGCCGAGCGGGCCCTGTCGGTGGCCGAGGTCGAGCGCCTGCAGCGCAGCCTGAAGCTCAGCGGCGTGCAGGTCAGCGGCCATTTCGACGGCGCGACGCGGCAGGCCATCAAGGCATGGCAGGTCTCGCGCGGCTTCGAGCCCCTGGCCGAACTGACGGCGCTGCAGATCCAGGACCTGTTGGGCCTAGCGCCCGGGAGCGACGATGATGGCTACCTTGCCTGACCCGCTGGCCGCGGCCACACCACTGACGCCAGCCCGGCTGGCGCATATCAGCAACAAGCTGAATCTGCGCAGCATGCCCAGCCTGATGGGCACGCGCCTGGGCCGGCTCGAGCCCGGCCAGACGCTGCTCGTCGATCAGGTGCTGGAGGGCGAGGCCTTTCTGGGCCGCGCGCAGTGGTTGCGCGTCGCCAACCAGCAGCAGTATTTCTGGGCCGGCGGCGCCCGGCTCGACGAGGCGCCGGTGGCCACGCCGCAGCCCGCCGCCGGTGAGCGCCCCCCCGATGTGCGCCGGCGCTCCAGCGGCAGCATCCTGCCCTTGGCCCAGGCCGATCTGGCCGGTGTGTTCGGTGCCTTCCAGTCGCGGCCCGGAGCGAAGCGTGGCGCGGTGGTGATCAGCACGCCGGGCTGGGTGCAGCAGCACATCGTGGCCCTGCAACACCCTCTGCTGGAGGCGCTGGGCCAGGGCTCGGTGGCCGTGCACCGGCTCGCCTTGCCGCATTTTCAGGCGGTGTTCGACGCGATTGCCCGGGCCGGACTGGCCGATCTGCTGCTGACCTTCGACGGCAGCTTCGTGCCGCGTCACAAGAACTGGGACCCCAACAACCCCGAGCTCAGCTCGCACAGCTGGGGCGTGGCCATGGATATCAATGCCCGCTGGAACCCGGCCGGCAGCGCACCGGCCCTGCCGGGACGCCAGGGCTATCTGGGCGATCTGGTGCCGCTGTTCAATGCCCAGGGCTTTGCCTGGGGCGGGCATTTCAGCAACAACCCGGACGGCATGCACTTCGAGCTGGCGCGGCGCGATCCCTGACCGTCAGGCCGGCTCGGCGACCGGCATCAGCCGAGCCAGCTCGCCGCCCTGGGCTCGCACGAAGTCGGCCAGGTGCTGCAGATAGTCGGGCGCCACGGCGCCGCGCACCGAGGGCCGCTCGGCCAGCGCCTGGCGCCAGGCCTGCACTCTGGCCAAGCCATCGAACACGCCGAAGTCGTCGATGCGGTCGAACAGCTCCCAGTAGCGAAACACCGGCGCGAACACCGCGTCGACCAGACCGAAGCGCTCGCCGGCAAAGAACGGCCCGGCGCCCAGGGCCGCCTCCAGCCGCTCGAACTTGCCGCGCAGCTGTTCGCCCTTGGCCTGCAGCTGGGCTGCGTCGGCGGCGGTGTAGAAGCCCCAGATATCGTTCAGCACCGTGGAGCCGAACTCGATCCAGGCGCGGTGGCGGGCGCGCTGCAGCGCATCGGCCGGATGCAGGGCAGGCGCCTGCGTGTCTTCCAGGTATTCGATGATCACCGCCGATTCGAACAGCACCTCGCCGTCGACGCGCAGCAGCGGCACCTTGCCCAGCGGCGACAGGGCCTTGAACCAGGCCGGCTTGGCGGCCAGATCGATATCGGTTCGGGTGAAGGGTACGTTCTTTTCGCTCAGCGCGATCACCGCGCGCTGCACATAGGGGCACAGCTTGTGGCTGATCAATTCCAGATGGCTCATGACGGGCGCTCCTTCAGGCCTGGCTGCGCTTCAGCGCCAGCTTGCCGTCGCCCAGCAGGATGTGGGCGACCGAGGCGACGAGCAGGAACACCGGGTACTCCCAGCCGCCATTGCTGCTGGTGAAGACCCAGCCGTTGCCGGCATGGATGACGGTGGCGCCCATCAGCACCGGCAGCAGGGCCAGCGAGGCCCAGCGGCCATGCAGGCCCAGCAGTATCAGCGTGCCGCCCAGCGTCTCGGCAATCACCAGCGGCCAGGCCAGGGCCGGCGGCAGGCCCTGCGTGGCCATCCAGGCGGCCAGGCCGGTAATGCCGAAGGTCATCAGCTTGAGCAGGATGGCGTGGCTGAGCCACATCAGGCCCAGCGCGATGCGCAGCAGGGAGGCGCCCAGGGCGGGCGAGGCTTGTGGGGGCAGGGCGAGAATCATCGGAAATCCTTTCACAGGGTTGCTGGCTTGTTGCCGGTGAAGCCACTGTAGTTTCTGCGTATTTGCGCGACAATTCACAGATTGAGCATTGAGATTATGCGAATTCGCATACTGAAGTGAAGCGATCACCATGTCGACAAGCCCCCCCGAGCGGCCCCTGAGCTGGGACGATCTGCAGTTCTTTCTGGCCGTCTGCCGCGCTGGCTCGGTCTCGGGTGCAGCGACGCTGCTGGGCGTCAACCACTCGACCGTGCTGCGCCGCATTGCCAGCCTGGAGCAGACGCTGGCCACGCGCCTGTTCGACCGCCTGCCCGGCGGCTATGCGCTGACCGCCTCCGGCGAGTCCTTGGCCCGGCAGACCAGCGGTCTGGCCGAACAGATCGAGACGGCGCAGCGCCGGCTGATGGGGCTGGACGAGGAGATCAAGGGCGTGATACGGCTGACCGCCCCCGACACCCTGGTCCATGCCTTGCTGATGCCGCTGCTGCAGCGCTTCCGCGCCCTGCATCCGGGCGTGCAGATCCAGGTGGTGGCCAACAACAGCTTTCTGAGCTTGAACCGGCGCGAGGCCGATGTGGCGCTGCGCGGCACCAACCGGCCGCCGGAGAACCTGGTCGGGCGCCGCGTCGGCGACATCCAGACCGCGCTCTATGCCTCCGCGGCCTATCTGCAGACGCTGGGTGAAGGTGCTGGCTTCGACGACTACCACTGGATCGCGCCGGATGAGTCCCTGGCCCATCTGGAGCAGCTGAAGTGGCTGCACCAGCGCGTGCCCGACGAGCGCATCGCCCTGCGCGCCGACAGCCTGGTGGCCATGGCCGATGCGGTGACCCAGGGCCTGGGCGTGGGCATGCTGCTGTGTCCCCTTGCCGCGCAGCGGCAGGGGCTGGTGCAGCTGGCAGCGCCCGAGCCCGCGCTGGACACGCAGATCTGGATACTCAGCCACCCCGATCTGCGCCAGGTCGCCCGCATCCGCGCGTTCACGCAGTTCCTGTTCGAGACGCTGAGCGCGGACGCCAGGCTGCTGCATTGAACTCCTTGCCGATGTACAGCACTTTCCACGGATTCAAGGGCCGGAGTTCCTATGCCTTAGGGATGGGTAAACCCCGGGCCAGGGCATAGAAAGCGAGGTCAGTTCGGCCGGTACCTGAGCGGTCTGGCCGGCCCAGGGAGCGCAACAATGACCGAACCTCGTCCGATGCTTGATCGCGCCACGGCCCACGGCCCGCGCGCGCCCGGCGCACACCGGGACGCACTGGACGCCATCGTCGGCAGCAGCCCCTCGCTGCGCGCGCTGCGTGAGCGGCTGCCGCTGCTGGCCCGCTCCAGCTGCGGCGTGTTGATCACCGGCGAAACCGGCACCGGCAAGGACGTGGCCGCGCGCGCGCTGCATGAGCTGGGCCCGCGCCGCGACGGCCCCCTGGTCAGCATCAACTGCGCGGCCCTGCCCGACAGCCTGCTCGACAGCGAGCTGTTCGGATATGAGCGTGGCTCGTTCACCGGCGCTCACGGGGCCTACCCGGGCAAGATCACGCTGGCCCATGGCGGCACGCTGTTCCTCGACGAAATCGGCGACATGCCCCTGCACGCCCAGGCCAAGCTCTTGCGCGTGATCGAGACGCGCGAGGTCTTCCCGATCGGCGCGCTGCGCAGTCGCAACATCGATGTGCGCATCGTCGCCGCCACCCATTGTGCTTTGGAGCGGGCGGTGCGCGAGGGGCGTTTCCGCGCCGATCTGTTCTACCGGCTGAATGTGGCCCGCATCGAGATGCTGCCGCTGCGCGAGCGGCCCGAGGATGTGGCCCCGCTGTTCGAGCATTTCGCGCAGGCGTTGGGCGCCGCCAATCTGGCCGGCCCGGTGCAGGCCAGCGCCGCCGCGCTGGAGCGTCTGCGCCAGCACGACTGGCCCGGCAATGCGCGCGAGCTGCGTAATCTGGTCGAGGCCGCCGGAATCATGTTCGATGGCCGACCGCTGGAGCCGGCGGACCTGGCGCTGGCCCCCATCCCCGAGGCCGGTGAGTCCACGCGCATTCTCGAAGCGCTGGCGCACTGCGAATGGAACCGCGGCAAGACCGCTGAACTGCTGCACTGGTCGCGCATGACGCTGTACCGCAAGATGAAGCAATTCCATATCGAGCCGTAACGCGCACTGTCACATCGAGATGTGACACAGCAAGTGCTTGATTCTTCAGGGAATGGCGTCGGGGCCTGTCACATCATGGCTGTGACACCTGCACGCCGTGCCACTTGCACAAACCGCGCCAAGTCGTTGATCTGCATGCATTTGCGAGACCGGACCTGCGGTGGCACGCCGCTTGCTGCAGATCAGGCATGGATGCCCGGCGACCCCATGACGCAACGGTGTTCGGCGCCGCCGCCGAGGCGCGTGGTTATGTCTATGTCAACCAGTTCGAGGTCGGCTACAGCCGCGACGAGGTGCTGCTGCGCTTTGCCCAGGCCTACGAGGGCGCCGGCGCCCAGGTGGACCAGGCGCGCATCGTGATGACGCCCTCCTATGCGCGGGCGCTGCTGCAGCTGCTGGGCAGCGCCATCGCAAGCTTCGAATCCGAGTACGGAGCGCTGCGGCCGGTCGGTGGCGGTGTCATCGCAGGCGATGGCGAAGGCTGACGCCATGGCCAATGAATTCGCGCTGATCTCGCTGGCCGATTCCCTGGCCAATCGGCTCGCCAATGCCTATCCCGAGCCGCTGCGCGAGCAGCATTTCTGCACCTTCCAGGCCGTTGGCAGCGGCGGCCTGCTGGCCGATCTGGGCGGGCAGGGCGGGGCGGTGCTGAGCGTCTGGCCGCATCGCGTCACCGTCAACGAGCAGGTGCGCAACAGCCGGCCGGCTCCGCTACCGACGCCGGGCCGGCGCAACCGGCCGCTGTCGCTGGACGTGCACCTGCTGCTGTCGGTATGGAGCGGCAGCACCGACAGCGAGCTGACGATCTTTGCCTGGATGCTGCGCGAGTTGCACCGCGACCCGCTGCTCGATGCCTCCTCGCTGTCCACCAACGGGGGCTGGCGCCCCGACGAGGTGGTGCAGCTGATACAGGCCGAGATGTCGGTCGAGGACATGATGCGCATCTGGGAGGCCATTGCCCCGGGCTACCGGCTCAGCGCGCCCTTTGTGGCCCGCATCGTCACCCTCGATGTCGAGGAGGACGAGGCGGCGCCGGTGATCGTGCGGCGCTTTGACTATGGGCGGGTCGTTTCATGAGTGCGGCGCAGGCGGTGATCATCGAAAGCGACGTGCGGCGCATCTGGGCCGCGGTGCGCTTTGTCGATGCGCCATCGCAGCGCACCGTCGAGTCGCCGCTGGAGGTCCGTGCCCGCGGCGTGCGCTGGGTGCGCAATCTGGCCGGCCTGCATGTGCTGGCCGAGCTGGACGAAACCCTGCTCGCGGCCGCTGACCGTCCTCCGGGCCTGGCCGGGCAACTCGCCGCCTACGAGGCCGCGTTCGAGTTGGCCCCGGCCGTGCCGGCAATGGTGGTGAACGGGCGGGTCGGTGATCCGTCCGGTCGCTATCTGCCGCGCCTGTTCACGCTCAACCTGCCGCGGGCCCAGGTGCCCGCCGGCCGCCTGGCCGAGCGATTCACCCCGGTCGAGGTTGTGCTCGACCCCTCGCCCGCCGCGCCGCTGCTCGGCAGCTGGGCGGCGCTGCATGTCAGCGTCACCCAAGCCGGCCGGCCGGCGTCGCAGGCCGTGCTGCGCCTGCACCGGGTGGCCGGCGGCCAGCTGCTGGGCCGGGCGATGAGCGATGCGCGGGGCCAGGCCCTGTTGATCGCCGCCGGCATCACCCAGGTCACCGTGGGCCAGGGCGAGCTGGTGGTCGAGCGTGAGGTCGAGGCCGATCTGACCGTCAGCTTCGATCCGGCCGCCGATCCGCTGCTGCCCATAGATCCCGATGCGCTGGCGCTGCGCGCCGGCGTCGTGCGCCGAATCCTGCGGCGCAGCGTTGCCAGCGGGCGCGTCGAAACGCTCGCCATTGCGCTGCCATGAACCCATCAAACCCCGGAGGTGTCCCGTGCCCGAATATCTAGCCCCAGGCGTCTATGTCGAAGAGACCAGCTTCCGTGCCCGCTCGATCGAGGGCGTGGGCACCAGCACCACCGGCTTTGCCGGCCTGACCCGCAAGGGCCCGATCGCCACCGCCGAGCTGCTGCCCGAAATCCTCACCAGCTATGCCGACTTCGAGCGCATCTACGGCGGCTATGCCGATCTGGCGCCGACGCCACCGGCCGCTGTGGCGGCCGTGCCGACCAACTACCTTGCCCATGCGGTGCGGGCCTATTTCAACGAGGGCGGTTCTCGGCTCTATGTGGCGCGGGTCTTTCTCGGTGACGGCGGCCGGGCCGGCACGCCCGATCTGCGGCCCGTGCCCGAGGTGGACCCGCTGCCGGACGAAGACGAGACCAACCGCATCCGATTTGTTGCCCGCTTTCCCGGCCGTAGCGGCAATGGCGCCGTGCCCACCACCGAGCTGCCCGGCCTGAGGGGCATACAGACGCGCGAGATCATTGCCCCGGCCCCGCGCCGCACTCTGGACATGGCGCCCAATGGCTCGCTGGTGCGCACCGGCAGCACCGAGGCGGCATTCGCCTATTTCGTCAGGCGCGCCGGCGCCTGGCGGGCCTTGACCGCCACCGGCGCCGATGGCGCCGCCGCCGAGCCCGATGCCGGCCTGGTGGGCGACGAGCTGGCCTCGGTGGTGCTGATCACGCTGGCCATCATCACCACCGATGCCGACGGCGGCAGCCTGGCCATGGACGACCTCGGCTATGACAGCGACCATCCGCGCTGGCTGGGCACGGTGATGGCCGAGATGCCCAACCGGCGGGCCGATCAGATCGAAAACCTCTATGCCGCGCGCATTGGCAGCGAAGTCAATGCCCTGCAGCTGCAGGCGGCCCTGTTCCCGCTGGCTCAAAGCACGGCCGTGACCCGGCTCAGCGGCCGTCGCGCCTCGTTCGGGCTGACCGGCGGCGAGGACGGCGCCATGCCCACCGAGGCAGCCTTTGCGCCCGCCTTCGCGGCGCTGGCCAAGATCGATGACATCGCCATTGTCGCCGCGCCAGGCTCCAGCGCCTACCCGGAGCGCAACGCGATACGCAACGCGCTGATCACCCATGCCGAGGGCCGGCGCATGTACCGCATCGCCGTGCTCGACACCGACAGCCGGCTCAATGCCGGCGACGCCCGCATCGCCCGCTCGACGATAGATTCCAAGTACGCCGCGATGTACTACCCCTGGGTGGTGATCGCCAATCCGAATGCGCGGCCGGGCCGCGACGACATTCCGCGCGAGATTGCCCTGCCGCCCTCGGGCTTTGTCTGCGGCATCTATGCCCGCAACGACATCCAGCGCGGCGTGTTCAAGGCCCCGGCCAACGAGGTCGTGCTGGGTGCGCTGCGCTTCGAGCGTGACATCAGCTTCGGCGAGCAGGAGATGCTCAACCCGCTGGGCGTCAACTGCCTGCGCTTCTTCCCGGGCCGCGGCTACCGCGTCTGGGGCGCACGCACGGCCAGCTCCGACCCCGAGTGGAAGTACGTCAACATCCGCCGCTACTTCAATTACCTCGAGGCCTCGATCGATCGCAGCACCCAGTGGGCCGTGTTCGAGCCCAATGGCGAGCGCCTGTGGGCCAGCATCCGCGAGACGGTGGCCTCCTTCCTGTTCAACGAATGGCGCAGCGGGGCGCTGCTGGGCACGCGGCCGGAGGAGGCCTTCTTCGTGCGCTGCGACCGCTCGACGATGTCGCAGAACGATCTGGACAACGGCCGCCTGGTCTGCCAGATCGGCGTGGCCGCCGTCAAGCCGGCCGAGTTCGTGATCTTCCGCATCGGCCAGAAGACCGCCGACGCGCGTGACTGACGACATCCTTCTGGAGCAAACCCATGGCCAACCGCAATGTTCCCTACGGTGCCTTCAACTTCACCGTCAGCTTCGATGGTGCCGAGGCCTTCGGCGGCTTCTCCGATGTCTCGGGCCTGGGCTCGGAGATCACCGTCGCCGAGTACCGCTACGGCAATGACAAGGAGAACCATGTGCGCAAGATACCCGGCGTGCACAAGGTCGGCGATGTGACCTTGAAGCGAGGCATCATCGATTCGGGACCGCTCTGGGACTGGATCAAGAACACCCGCACCACCGGCGTCAATGCGCAGAAGGACGTGGCCATCACCCTGCTCGACGAGGCCGGCAAGGCGGTGCAGAAGTGGCTGCTGCGCAAGGTCATACCGATGAAGTACACCGGTCCGACCCTGGCCGCCAAGGGCGGCGGCGATGTCGCGATGGAGGAGCTGGTGCTCAGCGCCGAGGGCCTCGAGATCGAGGCGGCCTGACCCCTACCGGCCGCAGCCCACCATGTTCGGTCTCAGCTTCACCGACGCCGCAGCCGCCGAGCGCACGCACCCGGCGCGCGCCGACGTGGCGCTGTTCGTCGGCTGGACGACGCGCCGCGCCGACGCCAGCATGCCGCGCGCGGTGGCCGACTGGCTGCGCGAGCGCCGCTACCCGGCCGACAGCTTGCTGGACACACCGCTGCCGATCGACAGCTGGGCGGTGTTCGACGCGCTGTTCGACTGGCATGCCCGGCCGGTGCGCGTAGGCTCGGCCGGCACCGCCGACGACTATCTGGGCCTGGCCGTGCGCGACTTCTTCGCCAACGGCGGGCGCAAGTGCTATGTCGTGCGACTGGGCGAGCCCTGGAGCGTGCTGACCGAGTTCGACGCCGATTCGCGCGAGGCGCAGTGGCGCCGCCTGCTGCCTCTGGCCGGCATCTCCGGCTGGCAGAACGAGCATCTGCACGGCATCGAGCATGCCTGGGCGCTTGACGATGTCAGCCTGGTGCTGGTGCCCGATCTGCCCGATCTCTGCGCCAGCCCACGCGGCGCCATCGCGGCCGAGCCGGCGGTCGTGCCCGGTGTACCCGAGGTGTTCGTCGAATGCGGCGTGAATCTGGTCGGCGATGCTGCCGTGGCCGGCGTGCGCCGCGTCAGCGCGCCGCGGCTGGACGACGAGGCCTGGACGCAGTGGAAGCAGTACGCCGAAGCAATGCGTGCTCGTATCGCCCAGCGTCGGCGAGATCTGATGCTGCTGCTGGCTGTCCCGCTGGCCACGCCTCGGGCCCTGGCGGTGCGCGATGCGATGGCGGCCTTGAACCAGGTGCCCGCCCTGCAGTCCAGCATGCTGCAGCTGGCCACGCCCTGGTTGCGACCCACGCGCGAACAGCGTGTGGCCGAGGGCCTCCTGCCGCCCGATGGCGCGCTGGCCGGCCTGGTGGCCGCCCGCGTACTGGCGCGCGGCGCCGCCGCCACCGCGGCCGGTCAGGCGCCGCTGGGCGTGCTGGGCGTCACGCCGGCACCATCGGACGAGCTGCTGCGCCGCTTTGCCGACAGCGATGACAGGCAGGACACCCTGCTGACCCGCTGTGCATTGTTCGGCTCCACACCCGATGGCGTGCGCCTGCTCAGCGACCGCAGCACCAGCCGTGCGCAAGACTGGAGCCATGCCGGCGTCGTGCGCCTGCTCGGCCAGCTGCTGCGCACCGCACGGCGCGTCGGTGAGACGCTGGTCTTCGAGCCGTCTGGCGAGGCACTGTGGACGGCCACGCGCAGCCGCTTCGAGGACATGTTGACCCGCTTCTGGCAGGCCGGCGCACTGCGCGGCGCCAGCGCCGCCGAGGCCTTCAGCGTGCGCTGCGACCGCACGGTGATGAGCCAGGCCGATATCGACAATGGCCGTGTCGTCGTGCTGATCGATTTTGTGCCGCAGCTGGCGATTGCCCGGCTGCGCGTGGCGCTCGCGCTGGCCGAGGACGGCGGCGTGCAGTGGGCAGATGCCGACCCGGTGGCGGAGCTGACACCATGATGGGCAACCCCGGTGCCGCCCGCGACACCCCGCTGGGTGTGTTCAATTTCCACGTCAGCTTCTCCCGCGACGAGGTCGAGGGTGATGGCGGCACCGAGAACGTGGCGCTGTGCCAGGGCGCCTTCGCCGAGGTCACCGGCCTGGAGGCGACGATGGAGCCCCGCGCCATCCGTGAGGGTGGTCGCAACTGGGGCCAGCACCAGCGCGCCGGCCAGATCAGCTTTGCCACCGTCGTGTTCAAGCGCGGCATCACCGCCGCCCGCGACCTCTGGTGGTGGTTCGAGCTGATGGGCAGCGGCACGTACGCCGCCCGGCTGCGCGCCGACATCGAGATCCGCGACATCGAGGGTCAGCGGGTGATGGGCTGGACCCTGCGCCACGCGCTGCCGGTCAAGTTCAAGACCGCCGACCTGAATGCCCGCGGCAGCGATGTCGGCGTCGAGGAGCTACATGTGGTTCACGAAGGCTTGGAGCATTCGATATGAGTGCTCAACAGCTGGCCAGGGCCGAACTCGTCATCGGAGGTGAAACGATCACCGTGCAGTTCAATCCGGTGTCGCTGCAGGTCGAGATCAGCAACAGCGCCAGCCCGCAGGGCGGCAGCGGCGCCACGACGCAGGTGGCCACCCAGTCCAGCGCGAAGATGAACCTGGAGCTGCTGTTCGACACCAGCTCCAGCGGCGAGGACGTGCGCAACAAGACCCGACCCTTGCGCGCTACCGTGCGCGCGCCGGACCCCAGCAGTGGAGGCTCCAGCGAAGCCGGCGCTGCCTTCGTGCCGCCCCACATCGTGTTCCAGTGGGGCACCTTCATGTTCGCCGGCATTGCCGACTCCTACCGCGAGACCCTGGACTTCTTCTCTGCCGACGGGGTGCCGCTGCGCGCCCAGGTGGTACTCGCGCTGAAGGAGCAACCCAACGAATTCACCGCGCTGGAACGGCCCAATCCGCGCGGCGCGGCCAGCGCCAATGCCTTCCAGGTGCCCTCGGAACTGCAGGGCTTGAGCGGCGCGGCCGGCGTGGCCAGCCTGGGCGGCGATCTGCGTGCTGCGCGGGCCATCGCCGGCGCCAACGGCGAGCTCAGCCTGCGCTTCGGCGGTGCCAAGACGCTGTCTGTCGAGGCCGGCATCCAGCTGCGCGAGGCGGTTGGCTTCGTGGCCGAGGGCAGCGTGTCGGTCAGCGCACCTGCGCTGCGTTTTGATGCCAGTCGTCTGACCACCTCTGTGCCGAGCGGGCGTTTGGCCACCGATGTCGGCGCTGGATTTTCCATTGATGGCCGTGCGCTGCCGCAAAGCCCCTCGGGCCTGCGCAGCGATGTGGGCCAGAACACACCGCTGTCGGCGCGTTTGCGCTTCGACGCCTGATCTTCCAAGGAGACTGAAGTGCGACTGATTGCGAGTTTGGCGTGGCAGAGGGGACGGGGGGCCGGCCACGACGGGCTGAAGCTTGGGCCTGTCCTGGACGGCCAGACCTCCAGCTTCTTTATGCCCGCCGTGGCCGGCCCCCCATCCCCTCTGCGGATGCGTTGGTGGCCGCCGACCCAGAGCAGGGCGCGTCTTGCCGACGTCGAGTTTGCACACCCCGCAGCGGCCGGCGCGCCCTCGTCCCTGCCGCTCCAGGCGTCATCCAACACGCCAAGCGCAGAGGAGCAACTGAGATGCCCGTAGTTATCGATGAAGTGATCGTCGATGTGCCCAGCAGCGAATCGACCTCGGCGCCGGTCGCCGGTCCTGCCGCAAGCACAGGTCAAGCCTGGACGGCCGAGCTGGCGCGGGCGCTGGACGAGCAGCTGCGCCTGGCCATCGAGCGCCGTGAGCGGCTGTTGGCCGACTGAGTGACATCATGCCCAACGACGTTCAGGAAGCCCCGGTCTCGCAACGCGCCGCCTATGCGGTGCGGCCGACCGTGTTCGTCGATGGCCAGCAGCGGGCTGACGTTCATGCCAGCCTACGTACCTGTGTGGTCAGCGAGCAGGAGGGTGGCATGAGCAGCCTGTCGCTGTGCCTGTCGAACTGGGGCATGACCAGTGGTTCGGTCGGCTATCTGTTCGATGCCGGCGGCCCGCTGCGCTTGGGCACACGGCTGAAGATCTATTTCGGCGAGACCAGTGCGCCCTGCGGCCTGTTCGAGGGGGATGTCCACGCGATCGAGGCCAGGGGCTCGGTGGGCACGCCGCCCGAGTTGGTGTTGCTGGCCGAGGATGATCTGTTTGCCCTGCGCTGCGCGCGGCGCACCGCGTTCTACGAGAGCCAGGCTGTCGGTGATCTGGTGCAGAGCGTCGCCGGCCGCCATGGCCTGCAATGCGATCTGGGCGATCTGCCGGGTGGTGGTGCGGGCAGCGGCAACTGGGCGCAACTGAACGAGAGCGATCTGGCCTTTTTGCGTCGGGTGCTGGCTCGGCATGACTGCGATCTGCAGGTCAACGGCCGCACGCTGCAGGTGCGCCGCTGTGGCGAGGGCGATCGCGGCACCCTGAGCCTGGCCCTGTACAGCCAGCTGCAGCAGGTGCGCGTGATCGCCGATCTGGCCCAGCAGGTCAGCGCCGTCACGGCCAGCGGCTTCGACGTGGCCGGCGGTTCGGCCTTCACCGCCACCGGCAGCGGTGTGCACCTGGGCGCCGGCAGCGGCACGACCGGTGCGGACCTGCTGCCGGGCAGTCGCAGCGAACACCTGGGGGGGCCGGCCGCGCCGAATCAGGGCGAGGCCCAGGCCCTGGTGGACGCCGCCTTCGACCAGCGTGCCCGCCGCTTCGTGCGTCTGCAGGGCAGCACCGAGGGTAATCCCAGCCTGCGCGTCGGCACGCGGCTGCGCATCAGCGGCATAGGCCAGCGTTTCGACAACAGCTATGACGTGATCGAGGCCCACCACCGCTTCGACCAGAGCCATGGCTACCGCACCGACTTCACCGCCCAGTCGGCTCATCTGGCGCAACCCTGAACCGATATGGACCGCGCCCAACCCCTGTCCCTGCTGCCCGCCTGCACGCCGCCGGTGCTGGGCCCGGCCTGGGCCGGCGGCCTGTTCCTGGCCGAGGTGCTGGACCTGAAGGACCCTGAGTCGCTGGCCCGCGTGCAGGTGCGGCTGCATGCCACGGCCGGCGTCACCGATCAGGACGGCCCGGTCTGGGCCTCGGTGGTCAGCGGCTTTGCCGGCGACCAGCGCGGCGCCTTCTGGATGCCCGATGTCGGCGACCTGGTCGTCGTCGGCTTTGCCCAGGGCGATGCGCGCATGGCCCTGGTGCTGGGCGGCGTCTGGCATGGCGGCGCGGCGGCGCCCGAAAGCATGGACGGCGCCGGCAACAACTATCTGAAGGTGATCCGCTCGCGCAATGGTGTGACCATCACCTTGGACGACCAGGACGGGCAGGAGAGCATCACCCTGGAGACGCCCGGCGGCCAATCGCTGAAGCTCAGCGACGGACCAGGCGTGTGCCTGCTGGAAGACTCCAATGGCAACAGCATCAAGCTCGAATCGTCGGGCATCACCGTCACGGCCAGCGCCAAGATCACCGTCAATGCGCCGCAAGTCAATGTCAGCGCTGGCATGGTCAAGGTGGATGCCGGCATGTCCAAGTTTTCGGGCGTCGTCAAGTGCGACACCTTGATCGCCAGCGCCGTGGTGTCGTCGTCATACACGCCGGGTGCCGGCAATGTCTGGTGAGGCGGAGATGAACGTGGCTGCCCATCCCCATCACCCCGTCAGCCTGCGCGGCCCGTCGGCACAGCGCCCCGGAGCGCCGGCTCTGCTGGTCGATCTGCAGGTCGATGATTTCGTCGCCGCGCTGTCAGCCGGCCTTAAGAGCACGACCTGGCCCCGCTTCGGCTGGCCCGCCACCCTCCCGTTCACCCAGCTAGCCCAGCTTGGCGCACCGCGGGCGCTGTTCCAGCCCATCCATCGCCGCTTCAATTTGGTGCTGCTCGACACTTGCTGCGCGCAGTTCGGCACGCCGCGGCTGGACCCGCGCAAGATCGAGTCGTCGGGCTTTGTCGTGCGGCGCTGGATAGGCCCCGACGCCCACGCCGGCATGCCCAGCGCCGCCGAGCTGGCCCACCACGGGCACTGGCAGGCCTGGCAGGAGCGCGACGGCGATGGCCTGGGCTGGAAGGGCTTCACGTCCGCCCAGCAATTCGACTCCGACCCCGATTTGACGCGCCGTCCGCAGGCCCGCACCGGCAATGCGGTGGTCGATGCGGCGCTGGCCGCGCGTGCACCGCAGGCTGCCGCTGAGGCGACGCAGCAGCTCTATGCGCTGGCCCCCGAGGTCTGCGACCATGCGCAGCGCACGCTGCTGTTCGGCCTCGTGCCCTGCAGCGAGGCGCAGCGCATGCAGCGCGGGATGGCCGTCGATTACAGCACCGTCCGTGCCCCGGGCCCCGATCACGACGACTTCATTGCCCATCTGTCGCCCTACCTGCGCCGCACCGGCAGCGCACGCGACCTGCCCGCAGTGGGCAGCCAATTCGATGCGTCCTGGCTGGCCGAGGAGGACGCGCTGGCCGCCGACGCGCCAGACCCAGGCACCGAGGTGCTGCTGCGCGCCCAGTTCACCGCCTTCATCCGGCAGCTGGCCTTGGAGTTCGGCCTGGGCGCCGAGACCGACGGCGAGGCCTTGGTGCCGCTGCTGGACGAATTGCGCCTGACCACAATAGACCGCTCGGAGGCCACGGTGCGGTTCCGCGTCGAGGGCGCAGGCGACTTCCTGCTGGCCTGCGCCCGCGTCGTTCACAAGGCCGATGCGCCGGGCGTGACCATTCCCGATCAATTGGCCGCCATTCCCGCCGGCTGGACCGATCGTTTCGTCGATGCGGCCCTGGCGGTGCTGGAGGCGCACAGCGCCGAGGCAAGCATCCTGGAAGGCCGCTACGACGACGATCAGTCGCTGTTCGCCATCCGCGCCTTTGTGCGTGTGCGCGGCGAGCCCGGCTGCCCGACCCGCCTGGTCTGGAGCGAGATGACGCCGCTGTACGCGGTCGCGCCCTGGCATGCCTCGACCGGCGCACCGCAGGCGCGCATCGCCCTGCCGTCGCTCAACGCCGCCTCGTTGAAGGCGATGACGCCCAATGTCGCCTTCGAGCTGCCGCCCGAGCTGCAGAACCTGCTGGCGCGCAACTCGCCGAAGGCGATGCTGGCCGGCAAGGCCGAGAAGGGCAGCGAGCTGGGCCTGGGCTGGATCTGTTCGTTCTCGATTCCCATCATCACGATCTGTGCCTTCATCGTGCTGAACATCGTGCTGCACCTGTTGGAGATCATCTTCCACTGGCTGCCCTTCGTGAAGATCTGTCTGCCGATTCCGCGCAAGAAATGAGCGGCCCGCCATGAGCATTGACAGCCAACTCAAGAGCCCGATCGGCTGGCCCCTGCTGGCCGGCCCGGACGCCAGCGGCCAGTGGCACTGGCCTGGTCTGGAGCGCAGCGTGTCCGACGGCCTGCGCGCGCTGCTGTCCACCCGGCCGCGCGAGCTGATGATGCATGCCGACTACGGCGCGGGCCTGCAGGACTTTCTGCATGAGCCGAATACGCTGGCTGTGCGCGCCCGCATCCTCGAGCGCATCCAGACCGCGGTGGCCCGCTACGAGCAGCGCGTGCAGCTGGACCGCGTCGAGGTCAGCGAGGACGAGCGCGACGCCGCCGCCGTGCGCATCGAGGTGCACTACCGGCTGCGGCGCACCGGCGAGCCCCAGCGCCTGGCGCTGGCATTGAACCTGGGAGGCTGACGTGGCCTTACCCCTGCCCTCACTGGACGACCGCCGCTTCGACGACCTGGTGGCCGAGCTGCTGGATCGCATCCCGGCGCACACGCCGGAATGGACGCACCCCAGCCCCGGCGATCCGGGCCGCACCTTGATCGAGCTGTTCGCCTTCCTCGGCGACACGATTCTGTTCCGCGCCAACCAGGTACCCGAGCGTCAGCGCCGCGTGTTCCTGAACCTCTTGGGACTGGGCCGCAAGCCGGCCCGCCCGGCCCGCGGCCTGCTGGCCCTGCGCCTGCCCGACGAGGCCCGCGAGGCGGTCGATCTGCGTCAGGGCGCCCGGGTCGAGAAGCCGCTGCCGTTCGAAACCCGGCAAGAGGTGTCGATCGCGCCCGTCACCGGCGAGGTCTATATCAAGCGGCGCGTCGGCGTTGAAACCCACCCCGAGCTGGCCGAGACGATTGCCCAGCTGGGCCAGCTCTATGGCGCGCGCGAGCTCGACACCTACGAAACCACGCCGCTGTTCGCCGATGGCCTGGCACAGTCGGGCGGCGTGGACATCATTGGCGATACGGTTGACCGCTGCCTGTGGATGGCCCTGCTGGCGCCCAAGGCGGCGCGAGGCGAAGACCCCGCTGCCCTGCGCCTGCGCGTGCGCGAGCAGCTGGCACGCAATGCGGGCGGCGCGCCGCGCCTGCTCAATGTCGGCGTGATACCGGCGCTGACCCTGCCCGATGACCAGCGCGTTAGCGCGCCGCTGCAGATCGCGGCCGAGTGGGAACTCTCGGTCGGCGGCGGGCGCAACACCGACTATCAGACCCTGGACAAGGCGCTGGACGGAACGAACGGCCTGCGTCAGGGCGGCGTGCTGCGCCTCGTACCGCCTGGCCCGGACCTGATCGGCGTCGGCGATTCGGCCCGCGCGGTGGATACGCTGTCCGGCGTCGATGACGAGCCACCGCGCCTCGACGACGCCGAACGCCAGGCCCGGCTGGTCGCCTGGCTGCGGCTGCGGCCGGCCGCCGGCGTGCAGCAGCTGCGCCTGTCCTGGGTGGGCCTGCATGCGGTGCCGATAGAGCAGGGCCAGACCCGCGGCGCACTGATCGTGGCGCAGACCCGTGGCGATCCCGGCGAGCGGGTGCAGCTGCCCTTGACCAATATCGTCGCCGATTCGCTGCAGATCGCCATTGCCGAGCAGGGCTCCGACTACCAGCCCTGGACCCGCGTCGATGACATTGCCCTGGTCTCGCAGCGTGCCGATCTGGCCCGCGATGCGCGGGTCTACGAGCTGGACCCGCAGTCCGGCGAGCTGCGCTTCGGCGACGGCGTGCGCGGTCGTGTGCCTCCTACTGGCGCGCGGGTCAAGCTGGTGAGCGCGCGCAGCGGCGGCGGCCGGGCCGGCAATCTGGCGGCCGGCACCGTGCGCGAGCTGACCGGGCAGCGCATCGAGGACGGCGGCCTGGTGCCGCTGAAGGCCAGCCAGCCGGCTGCGACCGACGGCGGCGAGGATGCCGAGACGGTGGCCGCCGCCGAGGCGCGCATTCCCTCCTATCTGCGCCACCGCGAGCGCGCCGTCACCGCCGACGACTACCGCGTGCTGGCTCGCGAGACGCCAGGTCTTGACGTCGCCCGCGTCGAGGTGCTGCCGCGCTTTCTGCCGCGCACCCGGGCCTTTGGCATTCCCGGCGTGGTCACGGTGATGGCCCTGCCGGGCACGGTCAGCGGCATGGTCGGGACGGCCCCGAACCCGCGCGCCGATCAACCCTTCATCGAGGCCATCCATGCCCAGCTCGAGGCCCGCCGGCCGCTGGCCACCGAGCTCTATGTGATCGGCTGCGAGTACCTGCCGCTCGCCCTGTCGGTGGCCGTGGGTCTGCGCGAGGACGCGCCCGTTGATGCCACGCTGGCGGCGGTGCGCGCGGCGATCCGACGCCTGCTCTGGTCACTGGCGCCGGGCGGGCCGGACGGCCAGGGCTGGATACTGGGCCGCGCCGTGGTGGACCGCGAGATCGAGGTCGAGGCCGCCCGCGTGCCCGGTGTGGCCAGCGTCGCGGGCGTCAACTTGTTCGAGCGCCAGGGCACGGCCTGGGTACTGGCGCCGCGCAGCGCTCAGGGCCTGCAACAGATCGCGCTGCAGCCCTGGCAACTGCCCGAGCTGATGCAGGTGCTGGTCGAGGTGGGCAATAGCGCGCCGGCCGAGCTGTCGTCACCTCTTGCCGGCGCTACTCGGGTGGCTGTGCCTGTGATCACGGAGAGGTGCTGAAGTGAAACGGATAGCGTCGCCACGGGGTGTCGGTGCATGGCGCCTCGCTGCTTCGGGGTGGCAGAGGGGGCGGGGGGCCTGCCACTTCGGGCTGAAGCTTGGGCCGGTCCTTCCGGACCGACCTCCAGCTTCTTTATGCCCGCCGTGGCTGGCCCCCCACCCCCTCTGCGGATACGTTGTTGGCCGCCGACCCCGCATGGTGCGCGTGCGTTGCGAGTTGACGAGCCTGCACACCGGTTGCAGCAGGGACGAGGGCGTGCCGGTCGCAGCGGGCATAAAGAAGCCGGAGTTAGGCCCGTTCAGGGCCGGACAAGGCTTCAGCCCGCAGCGGCCGGCGCGCCCTCGGGCCTGCAGCCTCATGTTTCATGTGTCGAGTGTCGCGCCCAGCGCGGTGGAGCAACTGAGATGAAGCTGATCGACTGGCTGGTGTGGCGGCGGAGGGGCCGTGGGGCCGGCCCCCCGACCCCTCTGCGATGCGATGGTGGCCACCTGCCGAGAATCGGACCGAGCCAGCACAACCGCTGCAGCAGGGATGAGGGCGTGCCGGCTGCAGCGGGCATAGAGAAGCCGAAGTTCGGCCCGTTCAGGGCCGGACGATGCTTCAGCCCGCAGCGGCCGGCGCGCCCTCGTCCCTGCAGCTACACACCGGATAGGGCGGAGTAGCAGCGATGGACAGCAACGGCCAACGCTTCTGGATGTGGTCGCAGCCCGGCGACTGGCCGGCGCTGACCGCTTGCCGCGTCGCCCTGGCCACCCATGAATCGCCGGATGGCGAGGCGATGCAGCGCCCGCTGCTGTCGCTGCTCGACGAGCGCGCCCCGCCGCCGCGCCGCGAGGGTGTCGAGCGGGCGCTGCGCGCTGAGACCGAGTTGGCCATGCTGCCGCTGCTGCGCGACCGCTTCGGCACCTATGCCCGATGGGACCTTGCCACGCAGGCTCTGCTGGCCTTCGGCGCCTTCGACGGCGAGGTGCCGCGCTATGCGACGCTCGCCGGCAGTGTGCCGCTGGATCTGGCGCTGGACGCCGATCAATGCCTGTTGCTGGCCTTTGCCGATCGCATCGAGCTGTTGGACCTGCGAGGGCGCTTTGCGACGCTGCGTCTGGCGCTGCCGGTGCTTGGCCTCGGCGAGACCTTCCTGCCGCACGACCTGGCCTGCGACGCGCAATCGAATCGCTATGCCTTGGACCGGGTGCATCGCCGCCTGGCACGCATCGCCGGCACTCCCTGGCCCGACCGTCCGGCGGTGGACTACGACCCTGGCACCTTCCGGCCAGCGTCGGAGAATCCCGATGCGCCGCGGGTCGAGCTGCTGCCGTTGGTTCTGCCTGCCAGCACGAGGCCCGTGCTGATCGCCGCCAGTGCGGCCGGTCGGCTGGCCGTGGCGGCCTGGGGAGCGGATGGCGCGCTGAGCCTGATGCTGATCGCTGACGACGGCGCCGCGGTGCAGGCGACGCTGCAGTTGACCGGCGCCGAGCATGGCCACGCGCTGGCCTGGCTGGATGAAGAGCACGTCGCGCTGCGCCTGGCCGATCTGACCGAGGTGCTGGTCTATGCCCTGCCAGTCGCGCCGCGGGATGGCACCACCTTGCAGCCGCTGGGCCGCCGCTACCCCAGCGCCGATGCGGCCAGCGGCCCCTTCGTTGCCTCGCAGGACTGGCCGCCCCATCTGCCGCTGGCCGAACCGGCGCGGCCGGTCGATCCCGGTGGCCCTCCGCGTTTCAGCCGGTTGCTGGTGCCGCTGGCCTGGCGCGCCTATCTGGCCGAGGGCCGGGCCGAGGGCCGGGCGCTGGACACGGCGGAACTGGATCTGCGCTGGCACCGCATCTACCTTGAGGCGGTGATCCCTCCAGCCTGCGGCGTTCTGGTTGAACTGGCCGCCAGCGATGACGATCTGGCGAGCGACCAACGCCAATGGCACCCGCACTGGTTCGGCGACGCCTCGGCCGCGCCCAGTCTGCCCGCCGACGTGCCGCGCGGCCACTGGCTGGCCCTGCCCAGCGAGCTGCCGCACCGTGCCGGCCTATTGGGCTGCCCATCGCAGCCGCAGCGGGTCGGCCTGTTCTGTGCGCTGGCCCAGCGCGCCGGCCTGCAGCTGCGCGAGCTGCGCGGCCGCCATCTGTGGCTGCGCGTGTCCCTGTTCAGCAATGGCCGGGCCACGCCCGAGCTGGCGGCGGTACGGGTCTGGGGCCAGCGTTTTTCGTACGTGCGCAACTATCTGCCCGAGCTGTATCGCGACGAAGACGTGTTCGACCGCAATGCCACCGGACCGGCCACGCGCTACGACTTTCTGGAGCGTTTCACCCAGCTGTTCGAAGGCGTATTGACGCCGCTGGAGGACCGCATCGCCGATGTGCGCGTGCTGACCGATCCGGACAGCGTGCCCGAGGCCTGGCTGCCCTGGCTGGCCGGCTGGACCGGCGAGCGCTTCCCCACCCGACTGCCGCCCGCATGCCGGCGCAACTGGCTGACACAGTCCGTCGAGCTGAAGCGCCTGCGTGGCACCCTGCGGGGCCTGCACTTGGCACTGGACATCGCCACCGACGGCGCGCTGTCGCTGGGCCGCATCGTCATCGTCGAGGACTTCCGCCTGCGCCGCACGATGGCCACGCTGCTGGGCATAGACCTGAACCGCAGCGATGACCCGCTGTTGCCCGGCCTGGTCGTCTCGGGCAACTCCTTTGTCGGCGACACCCTGATACTCGGTGACGCCGATGACCAGCAAGCCAAGGCCGAGTTCCTGGCGCTGTTCGGTGAGCGCATTGACAGCGAGGCCGAGCGGCTGACGGTGGCCAGCGTCTACGAGCGCACCGCCCACCGCGCCACGGTGCTGGTGCACGAGGGGCTGGACGACGAGCTGCGTGGGCTGGTGGCCAGCATCGCGCAGGAGCTGGCCCCGGCCCATGTGCTGATCAAGGTCATCGCCGCGCGCGAGCCCTTGCTGGTGGGCGTGGCGTCACTGGTCGGCATCGATACCTATCTGCGCGCGCCGGTGCCGCTGCAGCCGGTGCGTGTGGGGCGCAGCGCGCTGGGCCGCGGCGACCGGCTGATCGGCGGCGGTGCGCTGGACTGGCGGCTCGATGACGGCGTGCCAGGTTTCGATGAAGACGACGGCCTGCCTCGGGCCGTGCTGGTCGGACCCAGCGAGGCCTCGACCCTGGGACCCATCGTGCTCGACGGCAGCCAGTCCGTTCCCCCCGTCGGCGGCGCGATCCGGCGCTGGCGCTTCACCCACCGATCCTCATGACAGTTGTTCAACCAAAGGAGTTCCTCCATGGCAAAGCTTGTACTCAACACGCCGTTTGAAACCGACCAGCCCATCATCACCGTCGAGGTCGATCCGCTCAAGCCGCTGGCCCGCGGCCGGCAGATGTTCGAGCTGGTGGTCGTCGATGACTCGGGCAATGTCTCGGCCGCCGACCGCTTCATCGTCATCGTCGCCGACCGAGAGCGGCCAACCGCCGTGCTGCAGGGGCCGTCGATCGCCGACATCGGCAAATCGTTCGACCTGAACGGCGCCAAGTCCTTCGATGCCGGTGGCGGCACGATCAAGACCTATCGCTTCACTTATCTAGGGCCACAGATCACCTGATGCGAGCGCCACCGCCATGACCCAGCTGACGCTGAACAAGGCCTTCGACAGCGATGGGCCGGTGCTCAAGGTCGAGAACAAGCTCGCGGCCGGCAAGCATCGCTTCTCGCTGGTCGTGATCGACGCTCAGGGCCGCAGCAGCGAGGCCGATCTGCTGGTGGTGACGGTGCAGAAGGCGCTTGCGCCGAGCCCTGGCCCACGAATCCCGCCGGCCACGCCGCGGCGGCCGGTGCCGGCAAGGCCCGATCGTTGAAGGATATCGACCATGGACAACACAGACTTCGTCGCTGTCGATCCGCTGCCGGCCGCGCTGCGACCCGACCGGCCTTACTACGACACCGGCGTGCTGCTCGACCGCGAGGACTTCACCGACGAGCAGACCTACCACCGCAGCCGGCTGGCGCGGGGCCTGGGCTATCTGTCCGGCAGCGGCACGCTGGCCGGGCTCAAGGCCACCGTCCGCCAGGACGGCGGCGTGACCGAGCTGGCCGTCGGCGGCGGCCTGGCGCTGGACCGCTTCGGCCGCCTGATCGAGGTGCCGCGCACCTGGTGCCTGCGTCTGGGGCCCTGGGCCAATGCCCACAGCGGCGATGCCCTGCGCAACGCACTCGGAGCACAGGGTGTGGTCGCCGATCTGTACCTGCGCTTTGTCGCCTGCGGGCGCGGGCGCACGCCGGCCTTTGCCCACGGCGCCTTCGACGCCACCGATGCGCTGGTGCCGGCCCGCGTGCGCGATGCCTTCCGGCTGGAGCTGGTGTTGCGGCCCGAGGCCAGGGATGACCCGGCCGCGCCCAACCATCTGCCGCGACAGCGCTTTGCCGATCTGCGCGCCTTGGCGCCCCAGCAGCGGGTCGATGCGGTGCGGGCCCATCTGCTCGATGCCTGGGACCCGGCGCTGGCCCGGCCCGACGGCGCACCGCTGGCGCGGCTGCAGGAGCATGGCGTGAACGTCGATCCATCGGCGGTGTTCCTGGCGCGGGTGCGCATCCCCAGCACTGGCCTGGCTCCCGACGGCCGGCCGCTGCTCGACCTGGCCGCCTTTGCCGACGCGAACATCGACAACGAGAGCCGCGCCTTCGTCGTGCCCACCGACATGCTGGCCGCCATCTTCGGCGCCTGAACTCAGCGAGGTTTCCCATGGTCACCCTTTCGTTACGCACCCTGATCAGCAGCGAGCAGGCTCGCCAGCTGCGCGAGGCCAGCCTTCTGGTCGATGAATCGCACCGCACCCGGCCGCGCTACTTCGACGGAAAATTTCTCTCCGCGCGAGACCTGACCCGCGACCAGGCCTATTTCCTGGCCCGCCAGGCCGGCTTTGCCCGCGCGCTGGGCCCGGGCGTGGTCGAGGGGCTGGAGGTCAGCGCGGGCGCCAGCAGCAGCGATCTGCTGGTGCGCCCCGGCCTGGGCTACACCAGCGCCGGCGAGCTGGTCTCGCTGAGCGCAGCGGTGCGGGTCTCGCTGGCCCAGCTGTTCCGGCTGCAGACGCTGGCCGGTCAGCTCGGCACCCTGCGCCAGGCACGCCCGCCGCTGCGCAACCGCACCGGTCTGTTCGTGCTGGGCCTGCGTGCGCTGGAGTTCAGCGCCAACCCGGTCGCCGCCTATCCGACCAGTCTGGACGGGCCGCGCCATGTCGAGGAGGGCGACATCATCGAGGCCAGCGCGCTGACGCTCAGCTATCTGGCCGACGCGCCGCCGGACCGTATCGATGCGATGCGCAGCCAGCTGGCCCGCGATGCCTTTGTCGGCGATGCGCTGCCGGCCATGCCGGCCGAGCTGCTGCCGCTGGCCGTGCTGGCCCTGCAGGGCGACCAGGTGCGCTGGGTGGACACCCATCTGGCTCGTCGCGCCGCCGGCCAGGCGCACGCCGATGTGCTGGGCTTCGGCTTTGCGCCGCGGTTGCTGCGCGAGGCCCATCTGGCCCAGTACAGCCAGCAGCTGCGCGAGCTGACGGCCCGCTCGCTGGCCGGCCGGCCCACCGCCAGCCAATACTTTGCGGCGCTGCCGCCGGCCGGGCCGATGCCGGCGGCGGCGGTGAATACGCAGGACTTCAGCCAGAGCTGGTTCCCGCCCGGCGTGCAGGCCGATCTGTGCCTGGTGCCCGAGGACGAGATTGCGCTCTTGGTCGAGGAGTCGCTGCTGTTGCCGCCCATCGATCTGAGCCTCAACGCCGAGGCGCTGGCCGCCACGGCGGTGGCCATCCTGGTTCCGGTGGCGCGCGAGTCGCTGATGCGCACCGCCGCACGGTTGCAGCGCCGCATCGAGCGGCCAGTCAAGGCGCTGGCGGCGGCCGGCAATGTCAAGCGCTCGCCGCTGGACGCGATGCGGGCCTTCGAGGCGCGGCGGCTGTTCCAGCAGTCCACGCCGGTGGTCGAGCCGCCCGATGGTATTGATGGCGTCTGGGCCGAGCTGCTCGCCGCGCAGCCCCAGCTCTGGTACACGCGCCGGCGCAATCTGGCGATGCGGCCACAGATCGAGGGCCAGGTGGTGGCCGTGCTGAACGTCGACGACGACCGGCGAGACCTGATCGCTCTGAACCGCTTCCCGAGCGAGTTGCAGCCGCGTGTGCGCCAGCTGTTTGACCGGGGCAGCAGCAGCGCTCGAGCCGACCTGGCGCGCCTGCTGGCGGCCGACAAGTTTGCATCGCCGGTGCTGGCTCAGATCGTGCTCAACGGTCTGGAGAGCAAGACCAAGATCGGTACCGCCGAGGTCGCGGAAATGGCCGAGACCCTGAGCGCGCCCGGAGTCGGCGATGGGCTGGCCAAGCTGGCCGCCGAGCGGCCCGAGCTGTTGCAGGACGCCGATGCCGTTGCCAAGCTGGCCGGCAGTGACCGCCTGTTTGAGCTGGACCGCGCGCTGGCCAACGCCAATCGCTTCGAGACCACCCGCATGGCCACCGAGCTGAAGATTCCGGCCCGCGGCAAGCTCAATCTCGACCGCGTGCTGGTGCGGTAGCTGGAGACCGTCATGCGTATTGTTCAACCCCCAGGTCGCGCGCTGAACTTGGCTCAGGGCGAGGTTCCCATCGCCGTGGCGCCGAAGCTGGTGGGCCGCGTCGATGCCGACGGGCAGCGGCGCATGAATGCCTTTGCCGGCCGCGCGCTGACCGACGCACTGTTGCATGCCGAGCAGGACCACCGCAGCCGGCGCCTGGCCCTGTTGCAACGCGCGCTCAGCGCCGGTGTCGTCGAGGGCCTGGGCCTGTCGCTGGATCTGGGCGGGCCGGCGCCCGTCGATCTGAGCACGGCGCGCGGCGCCACCTTGGACAGCGGCCTGGCCCTGGCCGCCAGCGGCGAAGAGGTGGTGGTGCCTCAGGCCCTGCACTTCGACCTGCTGGACCTGCCTGTCTGGGCGCCCGGCTGGCTGCTGGCCGGCGAGGCGCCGCCGCCCGGCCCGGGCGAGGCCGATGGCACGGTGCTCGAATCGCGCCACCTGGGCCGCAGCCTGCGCGAGGAGCTGGCCGCGGGCATGGCCCTGCCGCGCGCCGGCATCGTCGTGCTGGAGCCCATCGAGCACTACCTGATTGAGGGCGCCGACCCCTTCGACCAATGCGAACGCGATCTCGACGCGGAGGCCTTCGAGGACCAGCTGCGCCAGGACGCCGGCCGACTGGTCTGGTATGCCTGGCCCGACGAATGGCTGTCGCTGCCGGCGGCCGATGCGACCTGGCGCAACCGCCTGGCCTACCAGGTGTTCGGCCGCGAGGCGCGCCTCGGCTCGGCCCAGGCCATGCCCTGGCATGGGCTGGGCATACCGCTGGCCCTGGTCGGCTTCGACGCGGCCTGGCAGCCGATGTTTGCCGATGGCGCCGCAGTTATGCGCAGCGGCGGCCGGCCACGGGCGCGGCAGGGCAGCAGCGGGGCCGGCGACCGTTTTCTCTGGCAGGCCCGCATCGAACAGCTGGCCGAACAGATCACCGAGGCCCGCCAGGCCGACATCGACACCGCCGCCCTGGGCGCACAATTGCCCATGCTGCCGCCGGCCGGCCTGCTGCCCGCCGATGCCATCGATGTGCGTGCCAAGGTGAACCGCTTCTTCGGCCCACAACTCGATGTGTTTGCCGCCCCTGTGCCGCTGGAGCAGCTCGATCTGCTGCTCGAAGAGTCGGCCGGCCTGGCGCCCATAGACACCTCGGTGCGCGAGCGCCTGGCCGTCTATGTGCCGGTACCGCAGGCGCTGTTCGATCCGCAACTGCTGGTCATCGAACAGCCGGATGCCGACGGCAAGATCGGCGCCGCGCTGAACCGTTTCGTCGATGCGCGTGGCGACTGGCTGCGCCGGCGCCAGAACCTGCGCGACAAGCAGCTGCTGCAGCGCCGCGGCCTCGATGGCGCCAACGTCAAGCCACCCCCGGCCGAGGACCCGCAGCGGCTGGAAGACGAGGCCAGTGCGCCGCAGCAACCGCCGCCCGCCGGCCTGCTGCACCGCTCGGCCCTGGCCCAGGGCATGCATCAGCATGTGCTGGAGCAGGCCGCCACGCCGCTGCGGCCTGCGGCCGACGCGATGCTGTACGCCTGGGTGCTGCTGGACCGCGAGCATCCGCCGCAGCAGCTGATGCTGCAGTTCAATGTCGATGGCTGGGAGCACCGCGCGTACTGGGGCGCCAGCCGGCTGAACTGGGGCACCGAGGGCACGGCTTCGCGCAAGCAGCAATCGGCCGAACTGCCGACGGCCGGCAGCTGGGTCAGGCTGTCCGTGCCCGCTGCCGATCTGGGCCTGGTGGACCGCGACATCTCCGGCCTGGCTTTCACACTGTTCGGCGGCCGCGCCTGCTTCGGCCCGCTGGGCCTGCTGCAGGGCCAGCGCGAAGCGCCCTGGCTGACCCAGCAACTGCTCGATGGCGCCGGCCGGCGCTGGGGCAATGGCGAGGACTGGGATCTGGTCGATGCACAGGATAGAGATGCGCCGTTCGAGGCGGCGCTGGGCACTTCGGTGCAGGGCGAGACGCGCAGTCTCACCGAGCTGGCCGAGCTGCTGGCCAGCGCCGATCTCAAGGGCCTGAAGATCACGCCCACCGTCGTCAAGCCGGGCACGCCCGCGGGCGAGTTAGTCACGCTGGCCGCGTTACTTGAGGAACAGGGCCTGCGCCATATGGTGGCCGATCTGGCCTTTCGCATCGCCCAGGCCGACGATGTCATCAATCTTGGCTATCTGCGCTCGCAGACCGATCTCTACCGCCTGCGCCAATCGGTGCTGAAGCAGACCCAGGCGACGCGCTTTGCCGTTTCTCCAGCGCTGACGCAGATCGCCGATCTCGACAATGCCAGCGCCACCCGCGAGCAGCTTGCCGACTTCTATCAGACCATCAAGGCCGACAAGACGGTGCTCAAGCGCGAGGCGGCCCCCCGCGAAGTGCCAGGGGCCCTGCCTGCCGGTCTGAACGTGGCGGGCCTGGGCCTGGACAAGGTCTCGACGCCCATCTTTGGCGGCGGTACCCGGGAGCTACCGGACAAGCTGATTCAGCGTGAGGCGCTGCGCGATGTCGGCGGCCTGTTCACCAAAGGTTCTGCAGCCACGCCGCCGCCGGTCGACGACTCCGATGCGCTGACCGGCAAGGCCGAGATACGCACCACCTCGATCGCCGCGCGCATGGAGCGGCCCCGCTCGATCGAGGCCAAGGACAACACGGTGGCCACCCGCCATGAGGTCGTGGCCAAGCTGCTGGCCCTGGGCCTGGACATGGGCGATCTGGAAGTCACCGGCCTGCCCGAGGTCAAGACCAGCGGCAGCGAGAACGAGCGCCTCTACGACAAGCTGACCGGCCAGCCACACCGCACCGGCATCAAGAAACTGGCCGAGCTGAAGCAGGACCTGTCGGTGCTGCTCAATGACCGCGACCCCGACCCGGACCGGTCGGACGAGTCCACCTTCTTCTACAGCGGCGTCGATCTGTCCGACCACACGATTTCGCTGCTGCGCCGTGCCGAGGGCGTGGTGCGGCGCTACCGCAATGTGCTGGAGCGCTGCCGCGCCGTGATAGGCACAACCGAGCAATGGCTGGCCCAGACCACGGCGCGCATTGCCGTCGTCGAGCGCGAGCTGGCCGAGGCGCGCCAGGACGTGGCCACCGCGCGCGCGCTGATGGCCGAGGAGGTCGAGCGGGCGCGCGGCCTGAACGAGCGGCGCGATCAGGTCATCGCCCGGCACGTCAAATTCCTTGCCTATGCCCGGGTGCGTGTGCTGCAGCGCTCGGTCGGCACGCAACTCGCCGCGCCGGTGCGCGAGCTTGATTCCTCGCTGGAGCCCGACGCCGTGCCGGCCTGCCTGGCCGATCACGAAGACCCGCCCGAGGACGTGGCTGCGATGCTGCAGGTGCTGCGCCGTGCGCCGGTCGACTGGTTCCCGGCGCTGCGCCCCCATCTGCAACTGCTGGACCGGCCGATGCTGGCCGATCGCCTGATCGCGACGCTACGCCCGGCCGTGGCGATGTCATTCACAGCGACGGCCAGCACCGCGGTGATGCAGGCCTCGTTCAGCGCCGTCCAGGCCCATGCCGAGCAGGTGCAGCAGATCAGGGCCGTGGCGCTGCCGCAGCTGCAGGCCACACTCGGCAGCGGCGCCGCGCTGGCCAGCAAGATCGCCCTGATCGGCAAGGTCGCATCGATCGCCGACCTGCTCGCCGCGGCCGCCGAGCGCGGAGAACTGCAGCGGCGCGTTGCCGCTGAATTCGAACGCATCGCGGCCATTGCCGGCTGTCTGCATGCGCGGCTGTCCGGCGTGCGCGCCGGCATCCGCCTCGAATGGGCCGAGCGCTTCAGCCAATTCGATGGTGCGCAGGATCTGGACGATTTGAGCAAGCTTCCGCGCTTCGACGAGCTGCCGCGCGATGACCGCGAGGACATCCGCGAGTTGGCCGTCTGGCTGCGCGGTCGCGTGGACCGGAGCAATGCGCGAGCGGTGGCGCTGATGGCCGATCTGCTGCGCGTCTGCCTGCTCGCCGCCAGCCACTCGCCGGTGGGCGAGATCATCAGCGGCCGCATCATCCGGCCGGTGCCGCTGAACCCCGGCATACGCCTTGATGTGCGTCCGCTGCTGCCGCAGAAGGTGCGGCTGGGCATGGCCGTGCAGCTGTTCGAGGCGGGGCAGGTATCGGCCCGTGCGGTGGTGGAGGACCTGGTCGATGGCGTTGCGGCGTTGCGCATCACGCAGACGCTGACGACCAATGTGCAGACCAGCCTGGCCACGGCCGTGCACTTCATCAATCGCTGAGTCATGAGCAGCGACGCGATCACCGTCCACCGCCTGCGCGTCAAGGCGGCGCGGCCAGCCGCGGCGCGGGGCGTGAGCGATCGCCTGGCCGAGGCCCTGCGTATCGCATCAAAGCCGCCGGCGCTGGCTAATCGCTTTGTGCTGATACGCAGGCTGCGCCTGAGCATGCCGCCGGGCGCCAGCGCGCAGACGATAGCCCTGCTGATCGAGCGCGAGTGGCAGCGGGTGCTGGGCGCGGCGGTGTTCATCGAGGAGGCCGGGGCTTCGGCCGAGGTCGTCTGGGCGCCAGCGGAGGGGCTGGCGCGTGTGGTGCTGCTGGCCCGTTGGCTCGCCGATGAGGACGATGCAGCCTGGTTCTGGCAGCGGTTAGCACCGGCCTCGGCGTCGGCCGGTTTGCCGCTGATCGAGCGTATTGCCGCCTTGCTGATCGAGCCGCTGGCTGAGGAGGTCGCCGGCGCGGTCGATGTAGCGCCAAGCTGGTGGCAGGAGGCCTTGCCGATGCTGGCACGCCATGACCGGCTGGCGGCGGTGCTGGCTGCGCTGCCGATTCGGCCCCGCTGGCGAATGCAGCAGTGGGTCGAAGCGACGGGCGTTCGCGACGCTGAGTCAAGCTCAGCGTTGCCGGTGATTGAGGCAAGTTCCGACCCCGGGCGGGTGGCCCGGCGGGTGTCGGAGCAGGCTGCGGTGGCGAGGCGGGCGGTCGTGCCGGAGCCTTGCGAGAACCTGGCCACCGAGACTCCGCTCGAGAAGGTCTTGGCGCCTTCAGTGGCCGATGTGGTGCATGCCATCAAGGGTACCGATGCTGCAGTACCGGCGCTGGCAAGCACCGAGCCTCCAGCCGTTGCCGCTGGCGCACCAGCAGCGGAGGTCATCGAAACGGCTTCGACGGCTTCACCAGCAACCGTCCTTGTCGCCAGCCGTCCAGCGCCCGCAACACTGAACGGCCAGGCCACAGCCTGGGCCGGCCTGTGGCTGCTGGTGCCGGTGCTGCTGCGCGAGGGTTTTGTCGCCGAGCCGCTGGCACCCAATGATCCGCAGTCGCGTCACCAGGCCGAGGTGTTTGTCGCCCTGCTGCAGCGTTTGCAGCAGCGCTACCGCCTCGATGCGGTGGCCAGCGACTGGATAGAGGCGCAGCGCAGTGCTGGCTCCGAAGCAGCGCTGGTCGAAGCTGAGGCCCGGTGGCTCAAGGTCCGCCGCGCCTGCGTGCGTGACGCCCGCCTGCCGCTGCTGCGCCTGTTGCGCCGGCCCGGTGAGTTGCTGCTGTCCGATCACCGGATCGATGTCGTGATGCCCCTGCGAACCCTGGACATCCGCCTTCGGCGCGCCGGCTTTGACATCGATCCCGGCTATCTGCCCTGGCTCGATGCCGTGCTGCGTTTTCACTACGCCTGAGGACCGATCGCGATGAACCAGATGGCCATGCCCACCGCGACCGCCAGCCAGCGCTGCCGCGACATTGCGCTGGCGGCGCTGGGCAGCTTGTTGCCGGCTGGCTCCGCGCCCAGCACGGACGAGGCTCGCTTTCTGCAGCAGGCGCTGGCCCAGGCTGGCGGCTTGCTGTGGCCGCAGCAGCTCACTCAGGCCTTGGCGCTGCCGGCGGCAGCCGACGAAGCGCTGGCCCGCGCAGCCACGCTGCTGGGTCTGTCAGCGGTCGAAATCCTGGCTGTGGCGCTGACCGCTGCCGTCGAGGACGATGCGCTGACCGGCCGCATCCTGGCCTGGATGCAGGCGCCCACAGCAGGGGCCCGCCCGACGCTGGCCCTGCTGGCCCGTGCGCTGGCGCCGCTGTTGCAGCAGCCGGACGATCTGCAGCAAGCCGAGGCCGACACGCTGTACGCGCTGGCCTTTGGGCCGGCCGTGCGCAGCGGCTTGCTGCTGCTCGATGATGAGGGCCGGCCGCTGTGCGAGCGCAGCCTGCGCGTCGCCGCGCCGATAGCCGCGGCCCTGGCCGGTGTGCCGGCCGACTGGCCCGGCAGCCGCGTGCGGGCGGTGCAGGCCGAGGCCGCGCTGGTCGATAGTGTGCCGGCGCTGCGTGCCGCCGCCGATCGCTGGGCCGCCAGCCTGGCCGCCACGCCGCAGGCCACCCTCGCCATGCGCAGCGCCAGTGCCGCCGAAGCGCGGGGCATGGCCATGGCCGTCATCGAGCGCCTGGGTGGGCAGCCGGCCTGGTTCGACGATCAGTTGCCCGCGGGTGCCGATGTCTGGTTGATGCTGACCGGCCGTGTGCCGGTGTTTGCGCTGCAGGCCGCGCCCGGCGAGCTGGCGGCTGTGCCTCCGCTGCCCGGCTATGCCGGTCCGGTGCTGGTGACGACCGGGCTCGATGGCGGCATCTTCCGCGACGAAGCGGCCGTGGCCGACTGGCGCATTCCCGCCCCCGACCCTGCCACACGCGGCGCGCTGTGGCTGGCAGCGCTGGGCGATACCGAGCTGGCCGCTTCCGCCGCTGCCCGCTACCGCGCCGGCGTGGCGCAGATCAGCGAGCACGCCAAGTTGGCCCAGCTGCTGGCGGCAGGCCAGCCCTCGCTGCAGACGATTGCCGAGGCCGCCAGCATGACCTCTGCCGGCCGTGCACTCGACGCGCTGGCCCAGGCCCTGCCCGAGGTCGTTGCCGACGGCGCCCTGGTAGTCAACGAGGCGGTGGGCGCCGAGCTGGAGCGGGCCCTGCAGCGCTGCGCCCAGCGCGAGCGGCTGCATGCGGGCCTGGGCGAGGCGGCGCGCACTAGGGCCTGCGATGGTGTGCGCCTGCTGTTCACCGGCCTGTCGGGCACTGGCAAGTCGCTGGCCGGGCAATGGTTGGCGGCGCGCCTCGGGCTGCCCATCTACCGCGTTGACCTTGCGGCCATGCTCAGCAAATGGATTGGCGACACCGAGAAGAACCTGGCCGAGCTGCTGGGCCGCGCCGAGCATGCCGATGTGGTGCTCCTGTTCGACGAGGCCGACACGCTGTTCGGCAAGCGCACCGAGATCGCCACCGCCAACGACCGCTTCGCCAATGCGCAGACCAACTACCTGCTGCAGCGCATCGAGTCGCATGCCGGCATCGTTGTGCTGACCAGCAACAGCCGCAACCGCTTCGACCCGGCCTTTGTGCGCCGGCTGGACTTCATCATCGACTTCAGCGCCCCCGACGCGCAGGCGCGGCGTGCGCTGTGGCAGGCCCATCTGGGCGATGCGAGCAGCTGTGATCAGCAGCAGCTGAACCGGCTGGCGGCGCTGGCCGATCTGGCCGGCGGCAATATCCGCAATGCGGTGCTGGCCGCCGCCGCCAGCGCCCAGGCCGCCGGCCGGCGGCTGGGCTTTGACGATATCGCGGCCGGCGTGCGCGGCGAGTACCGCAAGCTGGGACGCACGGCGCCGCCGGGGCTGTGATGCGCATGCAGGCGACGCGCTCCCGCAGCGGCCGGCCCGGCCCGCGCCGGGTCGCGCGAGCGCCGCCGCGCGCAAGCACCAAAGCGTCCAACACGGCGGCCGGCGTGCCTCGTTTTCTGCAGCAGGCCCCCGCCGGCCAGCCGCTGCCAGCGGCCGTGCAGGCCGATATGGGCCGGCGCTTTGGCGAGCCGCTGTCCGGTGTGCGTGTCCATGCCGATGCCTCGGCCGCCGCCTCGGCGCAAGCCGTCGGTGCGGCCGCCTATGCCCAGGGCGAGAACCTGGTGTTCGGCGCCGGCACCTACAACCCGCAATCGCACCAAGGCCGTGGCCTGCTGGCCCACGAGCTGACCCATGTGGTGCAGCAGCGCCGGGCCGGCCCGGCCCTGCAGCGCAGCGGCGTGGCCGATGGCGGCGCGCGCGGCCGAAAGGCCTTGGATCAGGCCGCCGAGCGCGAGGCCGCCGATAACGCCAGCCGCGTCCACCAGAACCTGCCGCTGACCGCGACGCAGACGCCGCAGCTGAAAGTGCAGGGCGACTGGATGGACGATGCCGGCGATCTGGCGTCGGGCGCCGTTGACATGGTGTCCGACGCCGGCGGTGCCGTCGCCGATGCAGGCGGGGCGCTGGTCGATGCCGCCGGCGAGGCGATAGGCGATGTGGCGATGGCCCTGGTGCGCCGCGTCGCGCCGCAGCTGGTGCCCATCATCGAGGTCGGCCCGGTGCAGTGGATACGCGACAAGGTGTCGCAGGCCTTCGATGGCGTGGCCTCGGTGCTCAATGCCTTGGACCCCGGCGGCACCCTGGCGCTGATGATGGCCGTGTTCACCGGCCTGGTGGCACGGGCTGGCGGCATCCTGGCCGCGCTGATGTCCGGCGATTGCCAGCCGCTGCTGGACGCCGTTGATCAGCTCAAGACCTTTGTCACCGAGGTGGCCGGCGAGGCCTGGGACAGTCTGACCGAGTTCCTGCGACCGATAGGCACCTTCTTCAGCGACCTCTGGTCCGGCTATGGTGCGCCGGCCATCGAATGGCTGCGCAACTTCGCCGGCGACGTCTGGGCCGGCATCGAGCAATTCGGCGCCGATATCTGGGACTGGACAGAGCCGATACGCAGCGCCGTCGGCGACGCCTGGGGCTGGGTCAAGGAGCAACTGTTCGGGCCTGAGGACGCCGGCACCGGCGACAGCTCCGGCGGCATCCTCGGCTGGGTGACGGGCAAGGCCGGCGAGGCCTGGGACTGGGTCAAGGAGCAGACGCGGCCAGTCTGGGAGCCTATCTCCAGCGTCGCCACTCAGGTGGCCGAGATGCTGCCGCCACCCTTCCTCAGCAACTTCGGCGAGCAGATGCAGCAGCTGTCCGGCCAGCTGAACTCCACGGCCAGCGATATCGGCGGCGGCGCAGAGGGTGGCAGTGCCGTGGCCGACAACCGCGAGAGCCTGGCCGAGCTGCTGCCCAGCGTCGAGGGGATCATCGCCGGCGTGCGCGGCGTGATCATCGTCGGCGGCGCCTGGATCAGCGAGAAGGTCGGTGCGCTCGGCACCCTGGTCGGTAATGTGATGAGCCAGCTGCGCGCCAGCAGCATCCTGTCGGTGCTGGCCGGGTCCTTAAGCTGGCTGGAGACGGCGGCGCAGAACCTGGTCAGCTGGGCGCAGCAGCAGGTGGTGGGCCTGTTCGATCTGCTGCTGCAGGGCTTCGATGCGCTGTCGCCCTTCATCCAGACGGCGGCCGGCGTGGTGCGGCGGCTCATCGAGGTGGTGGGCGATCTGATGGCGCTGCCGCAGCTGATCTTGAGCACCGTCTGGGAGGCGATTCCCTGCTGCATACGCGAGCCGATCAAGAACTTCGTCTTGAACCAGATCCTCGGCCGCATCCCGGTGTTCGGCCAGTTCTTCACCGACCCCAGCCTGTGGCCGCGGGTGCAGCGCACGGCGATGCGCATACTGCGCCAGGTCTTTGTCGATGGCGATCTGGCCGGTGCGGCCTGGAGCTTCTTCCAGGCGGTGCTGCGCGTGCTGGGCCTGCCGCCCGAGCTGGTGGTGCAGGTGCTGGCCAAGGCGGCCCAGGCGATCGGCGACATCCTGACCGACCCGGTCGGCTTTTTGATCCATCTGCTCGGCGCCGTTCGGGCCGGCTTCGGCCTGTTCTTCGAGCGCATAGGCACCCATCTGCTGAACGGCGTGACCGGTTGGCTGTTCGGCCATCTGCGCGAGGCCGGCATCACGCCGCCGGCCGACTTCTCGGTCGGCTCGGTGCTGGGCTTTGTGCTGCAGGTGCTGGGCGTGACGGTGGAGAACATCTTCGCGCGGCTGGCCTTGCGGCTCGATGCCACCGTGGTGGCGCGGCTGCGCACCATGCTCAATGTCGCCACCGGCGTCTGGCGCTTCATCTCGATCCTGGCCACCGAGGGTGTGGCCGGCCTGTGGACCGAGATCCAGTCGCAGCTCGGTAATCTGTGGGACTCGCTGCTGCAGGGCGTGATCGGCTGGATCACCGACGCGGTCATAGGCCGGGCCACCCGCTGGCTGATGAGCCTGCTCGACGTGACCGGCATCATGCCGGTGATCAACACGCTGATCGCCGTCTACAACGCGATCGAGTCCTTCATCCAGTATCTGCGCGAGATGCTGGAGATTGCCTCCAACGTGCTGGACGGCATTCTCGGCATCGCCCATGGCCAGATCGATGCGGCGGCTGGCTTTCTGGAGTCGGCGCTTGGCGATGCGATGCCGGTGGCGATAGGCTTCTTGGCCAATCAGTTCGGCCTGGGCCGCATGTCCGAGCGCATACGCGAGCTGGTCGAGACGGTGCAGGGCACGGTCAACCGCGCGCTCGACTGGCTGATAGACCGCGCGATCTCGCTGGGCCAGGCCTTGATCGCCATGGCGCGGCGCGGCGCCACCGCGGTGCGCGGCGCGGTGGCCGGCCTCACCTCCTGGTGGAGCAACCGCTTTGGCTTCACCGCGGACAATGGCGGACGGCATGAGCTGTATTTCACCGGCGAGGGCGCCACCGCACAGCTGACGATTGCCTCGGTGCCCCAATCGTTCGAGTCCTTCCTCGACGATCAATCGGCCGGCGCCGACCCGGCCAAGCTGACCCGCATTGCCACCGCACGTGCCACCCACCGCCGCGTGCTGGCCTTGCAGCGCACCGCCGCCGCACCCAGCGCCGCAGGCGCAAGCGCCACCCCCGGCGAGGCCGATGCCACCGAGGTCGTGCGCCTGACCCATGAGCTGGCCGACATGGCGCGCGATCTGATGGGCGGTGATGCCGCTGGCGCTTCCACCGCACCGGCCTTCGACCCGCTGACCGGCGGCATGGGCAGCGGGGTCAGGGTGGCACGGCTCACCGAGGTGCACCCGCCGGGTGACCAGCCCAGCGTCAGCGGCGGGTTGTGGGAGACCCTGAGCCGGCGCCGCAATGGTGGCACCACCTACTACATCAAGGGCCATCTGCTGAACCACCACCTGGGCGGCACCGGCGCCTCGTGGGCCAATCTGACGCCGCTGACCGGTTCGACCAACACGACGATGTCCAGCCAGTTCGAGGAGAAGGCCAAGACCCGGGTGCATGACGAGCATGTGGCGCTGTGCTTCACCGTCAGCGCCACCTTCGGGCGCAATGCCCGCGCCAGCGAGCAGGCCGCCCTGCGTGCCAGCGGCAACCCGGATGACGCGGTGATTGCCGACATCATCGCCGCCGAGCAGTTCGTGCCCCTGCAGATCGCGGCCACCGCCACCGACATCGCCGCCGGCCGGCCGGGCACGCCGGTGCCACCGTTCAACCACACCAACACCATTGCCGAGAGCCCTGACCAGTACGACCTGTCGGGTGCACCGCGCAGCCCGGCCTATGTCAGCGAGATGAGCGATGCGGAGATCGCCAACCTGGCCGGCCGGCCGGTGCCGCCGGCCCCGGGCTTCCCGAACCGCCCCTACCGCAGCGTCGAGGCGCTGGAGTCCAACACCGGCGGCAACTGGGCGTCTATGGTCGCCGCTTCGCCGTCGCGCCTGCGTTTGTTCCGCCGCTAACAGTCAAGGAGAATGTCCATGAACCCGTCCGCCACCATGTCCCCCCTGGACCCCACCACCCGCGCCATCGCCGAGCCCTACACCTTTGCCCTGGTGCAATGGCCGGCCCTGCTGGGCCTGCTGGCGCTGGACGGGGCCGAGGGCGCGCTGCTGGGTCTGCGCGTGCTCCTGGGCCTGTGGCTGGCGCTGATGGTGCTGGCCAGCTATGGCCGTGGGCGCGGTTTCGCCTTCGGCAATGCGATGAGCCTGGCCGCCGCCTGCGTGGCCGGTGCCTGGTGGAGCCAGGCCACGCCCTGGGTGTTTGCCTGGCTGGCGGCGGTGCTGATGCTGCTGCTGACGGCGCAGCGGCTGCGCCTGCGCGCCTCGCGATAGGGGCCCGCCCGGGCTATCCACAGGGGCGCGGCTGAACCTACACTGCGCCCATGCTGAGCCCTGCTGCGACGGCCGACACCACCGCCCGCCACGACACCCTGGTGCGCCATCTGCGCCAGGTCTTGCTATGGCCCCTGCGGCTGATGCCGCCCGAGCGGGCCGAGGGCGACCCGCGACCGCCCTGGCAGCTGCTGCGCGACCTGGGTGAGGCCTCGCCCTGGCGCGAGGTGGTGGACGAATACACCGGCGAGAGTGACCGCTTCCACGAGCGCCACTACAACGAGTTCGTATCCTTTCTGCCGATGGTGCAGCGCTTTCTGTATGGCGATGGCCGTTCGCGCCGCGGCGAGCAGGAGGGCAGCTCCGGCTCGCCGATGCGGGTGTTCCGTCGGCAGGACATCAGCGGCCTGCGCGTCGTGCCCCGGCCCGGTGATGCGGCCATCACGCTGGGCGTCGTCCATCTGGACCTGTACTTCTTCTACGACGTCGACGTGGTGCTGCTGAACATCGAGGTCGCCGCCGACGATCTGCCCCTGGCTCAGGTGCAGGAATTGCTGTACCGCTTCGGCCGCGCCTATCCGGCCGGCTGGGACGCCCAGGGCCGGGCGCTGCACTGTCTGGAGAGCCTGGAGTGGCTGGGTACCGACGGCCAGGTGCTGGCCCGCTCCGACACCCAGCAGCGCGAGGCCTTTCTGGCCCATGTCTGCGAGCACCGCGCGCCCCGCGTGGCCACCCACTGGGCCTATGTTCTGGAGCCTCTGGTCAGCCACCATTCCGACGAGGAGGGCCGGCTGCGCTACCGGCAGATCGAGTACTACCGGATGCCGATGATGGCCTATCTGTCGCTGGACGATCCGCGCGCCCTCAAGCGCAGCGACTTCGTCCGCCTGGGCCTGGTCACCGCCGCCGCCGAGGACACCCAGCTGCCCTATGGCGACCAGCACCTGGCCGACTTCGAGCAGCGGTATTGCTATGACCGCTTCTGGTCCGGCGCTGGCGCCGCACCCAACACCCGCTATCTGTGCAACGGCCACGCGCTGGTGGTGGTCGGTGATGCCCGTTCGGAGTTCTTCGGCTGCCGCGACCGCGGCGTGCTGGCCCAGTTCCGCCATCAGCACTTCCTGCTGTTCCTGATCGCGCACTTCCAGAAGGCCGCGCTCTTGATGTTCTCCGACCGACTGGTCGAGGCGCTGAAGGGGCTGGACATCAGCCGCCCGGCCAGCGTCAAGCGCTTCAAGCGCACGATCCGCGACAGCTTCGAAGTCTTTCTGCGCTTCACCCACCGCTACTGGTTCCACGAGATATCGGACCAGGCCCATGTGCGGGCCCTGTTCCAGATGTGCGTCACCCACCTGCATGTGGATGGGCTCTATGCCGAGGTCAAGGAGCGCATCGCCGACATGAACAGCTATCTCGACGCCGACAGCCTGCGTCGCCAGGCCAATACCGTGGTGCGGCTGACCGTGGTGACGATCTTCGGCCTGATCGGCACCGTCACCACCGGCTTCCTGGGCATGAACCTGCTGGCCGAGGCCGATGCACCGCTGTGGCAACGGCTGATGATCTTCGGACTGGTCTTCGTTGTCACCACCGCCCTGACGATCTACACGATGGCCAAGTCCAAGCGCCTGTCGGACTTTCTGGACGCATTGTCGGACGAGCGGCTGTCGGCCTGGTCCAAGTTCAAGGCCCTGGTGGCGGTGTGGTTGCCGGGGCGGGATGGCGGGACTTGAGAATCTGTTCGTGAACTGATTTTTGTATTTGGTACGAATTTGTACCTATACTGAGCTCCATCGCCGGTCGTCGTCCGGCCGTGGAGCCGCCATGATCCACCCCTCCGAGTCCCAGCCCGATATCTATTCGGCCCCGGCCGCCCAGGCCGCGCTGCGCACCTTCTTCAAGATCGCCAAGGCCTGGGGCCTGAGCAATGAGGAGCAGCAGCGCCTGCTGGGCTGCGGCCGCACCACCTTCTATGACTGGAAGGCCGGGCGCATCAAGACCGGACTGGATGCCTCGACCTTGGAGCGCCTGTCCCATCTGTTCGGCATCTATTCGGGTCTGCAGATCCTGCTGCCCATCCCCGAGCGCGCCGATGCCTGGGTGCGCAAGCCCAATACCGCGCCGCTGTTCGGCGGCCGCCCGGCGCTGGAGCGCATGCTGGCGGGCCAGGTGTCGGACCTGTTCGTGGTGCGCCAGTACCTGGACGCACAGCGGGGCGGCTGGGCTTGAGCGGGGCAACGGCGCTGCCGCAGGTCGAGCTGGACTGGGCGGACTCCTGCCGCCTGGTACCCAGCCGCTTTCCACCGATCTCGCTGTTCGAGGCGGTGGCTGACCCGGCCGACCTGGCCGCCGTGTTCGCCATCGAGTCGCTGGGCAACCCACGGCTGCGCGACGAGATCGGCGAGCTGAGCCTGGTGCCGGCCGATCAGCGCATCAGCGGCCCGGGTTGCAGCCCCATCATGGCCGCCTTCACCCACCTGAACCCGGAAGGCTCGCGCTTCAGCAACGGCACGTACGGCGTCTACTACGCCGCCGCCGAACTGGAGACGGCGGTGGCCGAGCTGAGCCACCACCGGGGGCGCTTTCTGGCCCGCACGGCCGAGCCGGCGATCGAGGTGGATCTGCGCTGCTACCGGGTGCGCGTCAAGGCCCCGCTGCAGGATCTGCGTGGCCGGCAGGGCGCCGACTACCGGGCTCTGCACGACCCCGACAGCTATGCCGCCTCGCAAGCCTTCGGCCTGCGCCTGCGCGAAGCGGGTGCGGCCGGGCTGGCCTATGACAGCGTGCGCCACCCGGGTGGCCACTGCGTGGCCCTGTTCACGCCGCGGGCCACTGTGCCGCCGGCCCGCCAGGCCGAACAGGTGACGCTGCGCTGGAACGGCCAGCGCATCAGCACCTGGTACCTAAAGTCTGACAGCCGGCCGGTCTGACGGTCTGACGATCAGGCGCGGGCCCGGCGGCGCGCGATGGCGCCCACGCCCAGCAGGCCGGCCAGCATCAGCGCATAGGTCTGCGGCTCCGGCACGGCGGCCACCTCGATGTCGATGCGTGCGAAGGCCGGTGCGGCATTGAAGTCCAGCGCGCCCCACTGGTAACCATTCGGCACATAGCCCTGGCTGAGGAAGCTGGTGTAGGGGTTGCCGGTCACGATATGGACCACGCCATGCTCATCTGTGCCCTGGTTCGGCCCTGCCTGGCCGCCGGCTATGCCGAAGGCGCCATTGGCCAGCGAGTACTGGAAGTCGTTGACCTCGGTGCCGGCATCCCAGACCCCGCCATTGCCGCCGACCAGGATGGAGATCTTGCCGCCGTTGGCGATGCCGGCCAGGTCATGGGCCTTGGCGTTGTCATTGCCGATGAAGAAGTCATTGCTCAGCACGACCATGGCGGCATAGCTGAAGTAGCGGTTGACGCCGGCCAGGTCGACGTTGGTCAGCGTGCGCGTGCGCACGGCGCCAGGGAAGGCCGGCGGGCCGGGCAGGGTGCTTTGCACGCCGCCGGCCACGCTGGCGGCGAAGATGGTGCTCAGCTGCGCTGCGCTGCCGTCTTCGGCGGCGCGCTCGATGCCCAGCGATGCGGCCGAGCCGGCATCGAAGCTGTCGAAGCTGCTGTTGTGAAAGCCGACCCACAGCGGGGCGATGCCGACGCCGCCGGCCGGCGCCAGCTGGGTCAGGGTGACCGTCACGTCGACGGCATGGGCGGTGAGGGCGGCCAGGCCCAGGGCGGCGGCGGCAACGGTCTTCAGCGCATAGTGGCTGGTGTTCATGAGGTGCTCCTTGCGGGGTTGATCGTGGGAAATCCACCGGCCGGATGCTGCCGATCAGGCCTCGCGCAGTCCTCACCGAAGTCTCACGGCGCCGTGAAGAATGGAATCTCGGCTGAGGGTGTAAGGAAGCGGCCCCGCCGAACGACGCAGGGCATGGACGCAACGATTCTGCTGGTGGAGGACGACGACGCGATCGCCCAGCTGGTGCAGCAGCAGCTGCAGGAGGCGGGCTTCGCTGTGCAGCGCGAGGCCGATGGCCTGCTGGCAATGCGTGCGATCGAGGCCAGGCGTTTCGACCTGGTGCTGCTGGACCTGATGCTGCCCGGGGCCGATGGCTGGGAGGTCTGCCGTTATCTGCATGCACGGCACCAGCATGTGCCGTTGATCATTGTCAGCGCCCGCTCGGCCGAGGCCCACCGCGTGCTCGGGCTGGAGCTGGGTGCCGACGACTATCTGGTCAAGCCCTTCTCGGTGCTTGAGCTGGTGGCGCGGGTGCGCGCGTTGCTGCGCCGCGTCGAGCAGCTGCGCCAGCCGCAGGCCGTGCCGGCCGAGCTGCAGTTCGGCGAGCAGCACCGGCTCGATCCGATCCGCCGCGAGTTGCGCCAGGGCGGCGAGGCGATTCCGCTGACCCTGCGCGAGTTCGATCTGCTGTACTTCCTGGCCCGCCACCCGGGCCAGGTGTTCAGCCGTGGCGACCTGCTGGATCGCGTCTGGGGCAGCGGCTTCGATGGCTATGAACACACGGTCAACTCCCACATCAACCGGCTGCGCACCAAGATCGAGGCCGATCCACAGCGGCCGCGGCTGATCGCCACGGTCTGGGGCGTCGGTTATCGCTTTGGAGCCTGAACGATGCTCAGCTTCTCGCGCCGCCTGACCCTGGTCTTTGCCGGCCTGCTGTGCGGCTTCGGTCTGCTGGTCGGCCTGGTCGGGCGGCAGGTGCTGAACACCCAGGAGCGCGATGCGCTGCAACGGCTGTCCCATGGCCTGGCCCGTCACATCGTCGAGCATTGGCCGGCCGTGGCGCACAGCACCGGGGGTGATACCGAACGCCGCGCCCTCGACGAGGTGCTGGGCATGCTGATGGTGGTCAACCCGGCAATCGACGTCTATGTGCTCGATGCCCAGGGTTCCGTGCGCGCCTACCTCGGCGACCCGCTGGCGGTGCGCCAGCCGCAGGTCGACCTGGCGCCGGTGCGGGCCTTTCTGGCCGATGCCGCGCTGCCGCTGCTGGGCACCGACCCCAAGCATCCCGGCGGCGGCAAGATCTTCAGCGCGGCGATGTTTCCGGCACAGCCGGGTGATGCTGCCCCACCCGGCTATCTGTATGTGGTGTTGGAGGGCCAGGCCCATGAGCAGGTGGCCGGCCATATCGGCCAACAGCGCATCTGGCAAGGCATGGGGCTGCTGCTGGCGGTGGCCCTGCTGCTGACGCTGCTGCTCGGCGCACGCATGCTGCATGGCCTGACGCGGCCGCTGCGCCAGTTGGCCATCCGCATGCAGGCCTTCGGCCCCGGCGCCGATCCGGCCCGTGCCGGAGATTTGCCCGAGGGCGATGAGGTGCGGGCGATTGCCCGGTCCTTCGACCTGATGGCTGAGCGCATCGACGAGCAGCTGCGTGACGAGGCCCGCCAGCAGGCCATTCATCGCGAGGCCATGGCCAATGTGGCCCACGACCTGCGCACGCCGCTGACCGCGCTGCACGGCCATCTGGAGGCCTTGCACGGCCTGCCCCAGCTGCAGGCCTCGGCGAATGGCCGGCATCACCTGGATATTGCGCTGGCGCAGAGCAACAAGGTGCGGCGCCTGACGCAGCAGCTGTTCGAGCTGGCCCGTCTGCAGTCCGGCGACCAGGTCGTCCACGTCGAGCGCTTCCGGCTCGACGAGCTGGTCGCCGATGCGGTGCAGAAGTTCTCCTTCGATCCCGGCGCCCCGGCGGTAGCCCTGGCCGGCGCGGCGCCCGGCCCGGTGGAGCTCGATGGGGATCTGCAGCTGATCGAACGCGCGCTGACCAATCTGATCGACAACGCGCTGCGCCATGCGCCCAGCGATCAACCGGTACGTGTCAGTCTGGAGCGCGGGCCCGGTCAGGTCAGCCTCGTCGTCGAAGACCACGGTCCAGGGCTGCCTGCCGAGCTGTGTCGACGCCTGGCCATCGGCGGGGCGCTGCGCGACCCGCCGATGCTGCGCCCCGGCGGCGGCTTCGGCGGCCTGGGCCTGGCGATCGCCCAGCGCATCGCCAGCCTGCATGGCGGCAGCCTCAGCTTGCGCGCCAGCAGCGCCAGCGGCACGACGCTGTGCCTGGCCCTGCCTTTGGCTTGCGCTTGACGCCGGTCTTCCAAGAGGCCCATCTCAGGGCGGTCAACCGGCGTTTCATCGCAAGGCCACGCCGGGCAGATGCAGGTCCAGCCTACGATGCGAGCCCCAAAACCAAGTGATGCAAGCATGAAGCACCAGCTGCAAGTGAATGGCCGCGCCCACCGCGTCGAGGCCGAGGCCGACAAACCGCTGCTCTGGGTGTTGCGCGAAGACCTTGCCCTGACCGGCACCAAGTTCGGCTGCGGCGCGGCCCAGTGCGGTGCCTGCACCGTCCATGTGGACGGCGCGGCCACGCGCAGCTGCGTGATGCCGGTGCAGGCGGTGGCGGGCAAGCGCATCACCACGATCGAGGGCCTGTCGCCCGACCGCAGTCATGGGCTGCAGCAGGCCTGGATCAAGGGCCAGGTGCCGCAATGCGGCTATTGCCAGTCCGGCATGCTGATGGCGGCGGCAGCTCTGCTGGCCGAGCATCCACAACCCACCGACGCCCAGATCGATGCGGCGATCACCAATCTGTGCCGCTGCGGCACCTACCCGCGCGTGCGCGCGGCCATCCACGCGGCTGCAGCGATCGGGGTCAGGTCATGATGCGCCGCCGCGAATGGCTGAAGTCCAGCTTCGCGCTGGGTGCCTGGACGCTGGGCGGCGGGGTCCTGGCCCAGGGCGTTGCACCGCCCGCCACGCCCGCGCCCGGCTTCTCCGTCTGGCTGCGCTTTGCCCCGGACGGCCGCCTGACCGTGCTCAGCAACGTCGTCGAGATGGGGCAGGGCACCCACACCAGCGTGGCCCAGATCGCGGCCGAGGAGCTGGACATGCCGCTGGCCGCCGTCGGCGTGGCTCAGGCGCCGGTGGAACGCGCCTACACCAGCCCCCAGATCAGGAACTACGCCAGCTACGGCAGCCTGGGCCTGCCGCTGAGCTACCGCGAGCTGGCGCCGGTCTGTGCTGCGGCGCGCCACCTGCTGATGCAAGCGGCGGCGCAGCGCTGGGGCGTCGCGCCCGAGGCCTGCCGCACGGCCGAGGCACAGGTGGTCCACCCCGATGGACGGCAACGCTTGCCCTATGCCCAGCTGCTGGCCGAGGCCGCCAGGCTGACGCCGCCCGCCGGCATCAAGCCCAAGCCCAGAGCCGAGTGGCAGGTGATGGGCCGCAGCACAGCGCGCCGCGACCTGGCGGCCAAGGTCGATGGCTCGGCGGTTTTCGGCATCGATGTCAGGCGGCCCGGGATGCTGGTCGCAACGCTGCTGCATGCCCCCCGCTTCGGCGCCGAGCTGCTCAGCCTGGACGAGCGCCCGGCCAAGGCGATCAAGGGGGTGCGCCAGGTGGTCAGGCTGCCCGGCGTGATCAAGGGTGCGGCCAAGGGCACGGCGGCGATTGCCGTGGTCGCCGACAGCTACTGGACGGCGCGCAAGGGCCTGCTGGCGCTGAAGCCCAGCTGGTCCGGCGGGCCGCACGCCGGCACTGACTCCGAGGCGCTGCGCACCGAGCTGCTGGCCGCCGCCGCCCGCGGCCAGGGCCTGGACTTCGACAAGCGCGACAGCCCCTTGATGGATCCGCCCGCCGTGGCCACAGCCCTGGCCAGCGCCAAGCAGTTGCTGGACATCAGCTACGACGCGCCCTTTCTGGCCCACGCCACGATGGAGCCGATGAATGCGGTGGCCGAGGTGGCCAAGGAGGGTGCCACGCTGTGGCTGTCCACCCAGAGTGCGCAGGACACCCAGGCCGGCGTGGCCCAGGCGCTGGGCTTGACGCCGGCCCAGGTGACCGTGCATCCGCAGCTGATCGGCGGCGGCTTCGGGAGGAGGCTGGAGCATGGCTTCGCCGTCGAGGCGGCGCTGATTGCCAAGGCCGTTGGCAAGCCGGTGCAGCTGATCTGGTCGCGCGAGACGGATATGCGTGCCGGTGGCTACCGGCCCGCCGCAGCGGTGCGTGTGCGCCTGGCGCTGGGTGCCGACGGCCTGCCCACGGCCCTGCGCGTGGATGGCGCCAATCCCTCGCTGCTGGCCTACAGCGGCCTCACGAACGGCCCGCCCAACCCTGACATCGACTGGACCATGGGCATGGGCTGGACGCGGCAGGACTACGCCGTGCCGGCCCTGCATCTGAACTGGACCAACGTCGATCCCGGCGTGCCCTGCGGCTACTGGCGCTCGGTGGGCGCCTCGCAGAATGTGTTCTTCTATGAGTGCAGCATCGACCGCGCCGCGGCACTGGCCGGCATCGACCCGCTGGACTACCGCCTGCGTCTGCTGGCCAAGAAGCCGCAGACCCGGCAGCTGCTGCAGGCGCTGGCCGAGCGGGCCGGCTGGGGTCAGCCCTTGCCGGCCGGCAGCTTCCGCGGGCTGGCGATGAGCGCCGGCAATGCCGCCCGCAGCGCCCATGTGGTGCAGCTCACCGTGCTGGGCGAGGGTCGTTTCCGCATCGACAGGATCGTTGCCGCCGTGGATGCGGGTGTGGTCGTCAACCCCGATGCGGTGCAGGCGCAGATGATGGGTGGCACCCTGTTCGGCCTGTCGGCCGCCCTGGCCGGCGAAATCACGCTCAAGGGCGGCCAGGTGCAGCAGGGCAATTTCGACAGCTATCCGTTGGTCACCCTGGCGCTGACGCCGCCGCTTGACGTGATCGTGCTGGGCAACGGCGAGCGGCCGCGCGGCGTCGGCGAGGAGGGGCCGGCGTCGATCGCTCCGGCCATCGCCAACGCCCTGTTCGCGGCCACCGGCAAGCCGGTCACGCGGCTGCCGCTGAGCCGGGCCGGGTGGCAGCTGGTGGCTTAACTCACCAGCAAGGGGCGTGCGCCGGCCTCAGCGGCCAGCACGCGGCCGATGCAGGCGGCGGCGCCGAAACCATGCTGGCGGAAGATCGCCAGCACCGCATCGACGGCCGCCGGCTCGCAGCTGACCAGCAGGCCGCCGCTGGTCTGCGGATCGGTCAGCAGCGCCTGGGCGGTGGCGGCAAAGCCGGCGGGCAGGGCGATGTCGGCGCCATAGCCGGCCCAGTTGCGGCCAGAGGCACCGGTGACGAAGCCCTGCTCGGCCAAGCCCTGCACGCCATCCAGCAGCGGCACGGCAGACCAGTCCAGCTGCACCCGGCAGCCGGCGCCGCGCGCCAGCTCCAGCGCATGGCCGGCCAGGCCGAAGCCGGTCACGTCGGTCAGCGCGTGCACACCGGGCAGCTCGGCCAAGGCCGGGCCGGCGGTGTTCAGCTGGGTGGTGACGGCCAGCATCTGTGCGTAGGCGGCAGCGTCCAGCTTCTCCTTCTTCAGCGCCGCCGACAGCACGCCCACGCCCAGCGGCTTGCCCAGTATCAGCACATCGCCCGGCCGCGCATCGGCGTTGCGCTTGACCCGCTTAGGGTGCACCAGGCCCAGGGCCACCAGGCCGTAGATGGCCTCGACCGAGTCGATCGTGTGGCCCCCGGCGATCGGAATGCCCGCCGCGCGGCAGACCGAGGCGCCGCCTTCGAGCACGCGGCCGATGGTGCGGGTGGACAGCACATTGATCGGCATGCCGACCAGGGCCAGCGCGAAGATCGGCCGGCCGCCCATCGCATAGACATCGCTGATCGCATTGGTGGCGGCGATGCGGCCGAAGTCGAACGGGTCATCGACGATGGGCATGAAGAAGTCGGTGGTGGCGATCAGCGCCTGCTCGTCGTTGAGCTGGTAGACGGCGGCATCGTCCGCTGTCTCGATACCGACCAGCAGCTCCTTCGGTATCGGCATCGCCGGCATGCTGCGCAGGATGTCGGTCAGCACGCCGGGGGCGATCTTGCAGCCGCAGCCGCCGCCATGGGACAGCGAGGTCAGTCGCGGCTCGCCGGCGGGCTGCTGGTAGGTTTCGGTGGCATTCATCGTGGGTCTCCAAGGTGGGCGCTGCAGTCGGCGAGCAGGGCCCGCAGCGTCTGGCGTTCGTGGGTGGGGTGGAACAGCGGCGCGCGCTGCGCGCACTGGGCCATCAGCCGCGGCAGCATAGCCGCATCGTCGCGACATTGCGCCAGCAGGGCCGCCAGGCCACGGGCATCCCCGTGGTCGAACAGCCCGGCGTAGTCGCTGCCCAGCAGGCCCAGATTGCCGGCGATGCGCGAGGCGAGCACCGGGGTGCCGCTGGTTATCGCCTCTATCACCACATGGGCACCGCCCTCCATGCGGCTGGGGTGGACCAGCAGATGGGCGGCCGCGATGCGCGCCCGCGTGTCCTGATGCGGCAGGCCGCCCAGCCAGCGGTAGTGCGGGCATGCCTGCTGCAGCGCCAGCGCCGCCTCGCCCAGCGCCGGGTCCAGCGCGGCACCAATGTGGTCGAACACGATGTCGCTGCGGCCGCTGAGCTGCCGCACCGCGTCGAAATAGGTCTGCGGCGATTTTTCGTCGCGCAGATGTCCGACCATCAGCGCGCGCAGGTGGTGCCGGGTCTTGGCCCGGGCTCGGCGCGTCGGCACCGACTGCAGCAGCACACGGCCCTTGGGGCGCAGTGCGGCGGGCAGGCCCTCGAGGCCCAACTCGTTGAGCACCACCAGCCGGTCGGCCAGCGCCAGCGAGGCCTGCGCGCTGGCATCGCTGGCAATGTCGCGGTACAGGTCGGTGCCGGTGAGCACCAGCACCAGCGGGCGCGCCGGATGGCGGGCCTTCCAGGCGGCCACGCTGGCGGCCGAGCGGCGCGCATGCAGAGCGATCATGATGGCGTCATCGTGATCCCCGGCATCGGGCCAGGAGGACACCAGCCGCACCCGATAATCGCCGGACAGAAAGCGGGCCCAGCGCCGGGCCGTCTGCCAATTGCCGTTGTTGGCCGCAGCCTGGGCCGGCGTGACGATGACCAGTGAGGGCGCCTGCATGTCCGAGGACTATAGCGAATGAGCGTTCACCACCCCACCGGCCAGACCCTGCGCCTCGCCGCGCCCGAGCTGCTGGCCGAGGCGCTGCGCCAAAGCCGCGCCGACACGCTGGTTGTCGCGGCGCTGTACGAGCAGGGCCCCGAGGTGCCGCTGCGGGCCGGCCTGAACCCGCCGCGCTGGGAGTTGGGCCATATCGGCTGGTTCCAGGAGTTCTGGATCGCGCGCAACCCGCAACGGCAGCTTGGCCCGCGGGCCGATCCGCAGGCGCCGCGCCTGCCCGCGCTGCGCGGCAATGCCGATGCCCTGTATGACTCCAGCCAGGTGCCCCATGCCCGCCGGTGGTCGCTGCCGCTGCCCGATGCAGCCGCCACCCGCGGCGACCTGAGTCGCCAGCTGGAGGGCACGCTGGCCCTGCTGTCGCAAACGGTGCCGGCCGACGACGCGCTCTACTTCTACCGTCTGGCCCTGTTCCACGAAGACATGCACCATGAGGCGGGCCTGTACATGGCGCAGGCCCTGGGCATGGAAGTGATCGATCCGCGCTGGCAGCCGGCGGCACTGTCCCAGCCCAGGCAGCCGCTGTGCCTGGAGGCATCGATACACCGCCTCGGCACGGCGGGGCCGGGCTTTGCGTTCGACAACGAGCTGCCCGCCCACGACCAGCCGCTGGAGGCCTTCGAGATCGACAGCCGCGTCCTGAGCTGGTCCGAGTACCTGCCCTTTGTCGAGGCCGGTGGCTATGGGCAGCCGCGTTGGTGGAGCGAGCCGGGCCGGCGCTGGCTGAGCGAGCGGGCCCCCGTTGCCCCGCGCTACCTGCGCCGGGCGGACAAGGGTTGGGAGCATCAGCTGTGGGGCCGATGGCGGCCGCTTGACCCGGCCCTGCCGGCCTGCCATCTGAATGCCCACGAGGCCCAGGCCTGGTGCGCCTGGGCCGGCCGGCGCCTGCCGACCGAGGCCGAATGGGAGCGGGCGACGCTGACGGCAGGCCCGGCCTTTGCCTGGGGTGCGGTCTGGGAGTGGACGGCCAGCGCCTTTGCGCCCTATCCCGGCTTTTGCGCCCACCCCTACCGCGACTATTCGGCGCCCTGGTTCGACGGCCGGCCGGTGCTGCGCGGCGCCTCGTTCGGCACCCAGCCGTCCATGCACCACCCGCACTACCGCAACTTCTTCACCGCCGAGCGCAACGACATCTTTGCCGGCTTTCGCACCTGCTCGCGCTGACCGGGGCCGCTTTGCTGTCCAATGCGGGCTGAACCTTTTGATTTATCCGAGAAGCCGCCATGCCCATATACACGCCCATCCTCAAGACCTTGATCGCCTGCACCCTGTTCACCGTGGGAGCGTTGTCGCAGGCCCAGCAGGTGCTGCGCGTCACCGCCATCCCCGACGAGTCGCCCACCGAGCTGGCGCGCAAGGCCGGGCCGCTGGTCAAGTACCTCGAGGGCAAGCTGAACATGAAGGTCGAGTACACGCCGGTGACCGACTACGCCGCCGCCGTCGAGACCCTGGTCAACAGACGAGTGGACCTGGCCTGGTTCGGTGGCTTCACCTTTGTGCAGGCGAATGTCCGCTCGGGCGGCAAGGTGATACCGCTGGTGCAGCGCGAGGAGGACGAGCGGTTCCGCTCGGTCTTCATCACCAGCGAGCCGGCGATACAGTCGCTGGCCGACCTGAAGGGCAGGGATGTCAGCTTCGGTTCGCAGAGCTCGACCTCGGGCCATCTGATGCCGCGCAGCTTCCTGCTGCAGGCCAAGATCGACCCGGAGAAGGATTTCAAGCGCGTGGCCTACAGCGGCGCGCATGACGCCACCATCGCTGCCGTGGCCGCCGGCAAGGTGCAGGGCGGCGCGCTGAACATCTCGGTCTGGGAGAAGTTCGTCGCCGACAAGAAGGTCGATCTGAGCAAGGTGCGCGTGATCTACACCACGCCGGCCTACTATGACTACAACTGGAGCGTGCATGCCGACATGCCGGTGGCCCTGCGCGACAAGCTGACCCAGGCATTCCTGGCGCTGAGCCGCGACACCGCCGAGGGCAAGGAGATCCTGGAGCTGCAGCGCGCCACCCGCTTCGTGCCGACCAAGGCCGACAACTACAAGGGCATAGAGGCCGCTGCGCGCAGCGCCGGCCTGCTCTGAGCGCCGGCCGTTGAAGATCGCGCTTGTTGCGGCGGCGGCGCGCCATCCGGCGGCCCGGCCCGGTGCCGCCCCCGCCTTGCAGCCGATCACGCTGCGCATCGCGCAGGGCGAGCCCGTGGCCGTGATCGGCCCCTCGGGTGCCGGCAAGACCACGCTGCTGCAGCTGCTGGCCTGCGCCTTGCCGCCGGCCGAAGGCGAGTTGCAGCTGGACGGCATCAATCCCTGGGCCCTGCCGCGCCGAGAGCTGCAGCGCCTGCGCGGGCGCCTGTTCCTGGCGCCGCAGGTGCCGCCGCTGCCACCGCGCCAGCGCGTCGTCACCGCGGTGCTGGCCGGGCGCTTGCCGGCGATGAGCCTGTGGGCCAGCCTGCGCTCGCTGTTCCACCCGATCGACATGGCGGCGGCACAGGCCGTGCTGGCTCGCTTCGATCTGACCGACAAGCTGTTCGAGCGCGTCGATCGCCTGTCGGGTGGCGAGCGCCAGCGCGTCGGCCTGGCGCGGGCGCTGTTGGCGCCGGCCGGGCTGTGGTTGATCGATGAGCCCTTGTCGGCGCTGGACCCGACGCGCGCCGCCCAGGCCTGCGCGACCCTGGTCGATGAGGCACGGGCGCGCGGGGTCACCCTGGTTGCCTCGCTGCACCAGGTCGAGATGGCGCTGGCGCAGTTTCCGCGCATCGTCGGCCTGCGCGACGGCGTGCTGGTCTTCGATCTGCCGGCGGAAGAAGTCACGCCGGCCCGGCTGGCCGCGCTGTATGCCCAGCATGAAGATGAGCTGCACGGCACGGCGCCCGCACCGCCGGTACTGAGCAGCGATGCCGCCGCGCGCCTGGTGGGCGCCACCTGCCGATGAGCGCCGCGGGCAGCGCGGCCCTGCGCGACCCGGCCTGGCTGGGCCGCCTGTTCTGGCTCTGCGCCGGCCTGGCGCTGCTGTGGCCGCTGGGCCTGGCGACCGAGTTCCGGCCCTGGGTTTTGCTGGAGCCGGACAGCCTGCGCGTCAGCGCGCGCTTCCTGGGCGACTTCTTCCCGCCATCGCTGCAGCCGGACTTCCTGCTGCTGGTAGCGCGCGAGACCTGGCGCACCGTGGCCATGGCCACCGCCGGCATCACGCTGGCCCTGCTGCTGGCCATTCCGCTGACCCTGCTGTCCACCCGCGTGCTGTCGATCTCGGCTCTGAGCGGGCGCATGGCGGCGGGCCCGTTCTGGGTCAGGCAACTGCTGCGCTGGCTGATGATTGTGTTGCGCAGCGTGCCCGAGCTGGTCTGGGCGCTGGTGTTTGTGCGCGTTGTCGGCCTGGGCCCCACCGCCGGCGTGCTGGCGATTGCGCTGACCTACGGCGGCATGCTGGGCAAGGTCTATGGCGAGATCCTGGAAAGTGGCGACGGCCAGGTAGGCGAGGCGCTGCTGCGCAACGGCAGCTCGCGGCTGCAGACCTTCTTCTACGCGCTGCTGCCGCAGAACGCCGCCGAGCTGTGCTCCTACACCGTCTACCGCTGGGAATGCGCGATCCGCTCCTCGGTGGTGCTGGGCTTTGTCGGCGCCGGCGGGCTGGGTCAGCAGCTGGATGGCTCCATGAAGATGTTCAACGGCGCCGAGGTCTCGACGATGCTGCTGGTCTTCATGGCCCTGGTGGCCCTGGCCGACCGCACCAGCGCCTGGTTGCGCAGGGTGCTCCAATGAGCCGGGGGAAGCGTTTTCTTGTCGGCCTGGCCTTGCTGGTGCTGGCCAGTTTCTGGTCGCTGGACCTGCAATGGGCGCAGTTTTTCTCGCTGGATGCTGCGCGCAGCATGGGGCGCTTTCTGGGCGAGTTCTTCCCACCCGATCTGAGCCCGGCCTTTGTGCGCAAGGTCGGCTGGGGCGCGCTGGAGACCCTGGCCATGTCGGCCCTGGGCACCCTGATCGCAGCGGCGGTCGGCCTGCTTCTGGCCTGGCCGGCGAGCCGGCTGCCAGGCGATGGGCGCTCCATCGGCCCCTTCACCGGCCGGATGCCGCTGCGCCTGCTGCTGAATGCCCTGCGCTCGGTGCCCGAGCTGGTGTGGGCGGCGCTCCTGTTGATCTCGGCCGGTCTCGGGCCGCTGGCCGGCACCCTGGCGCTGGCCGTGCACACCACCGGCGTGCTGGGCCGGCTGTTCGCCGATGCGCTGGAGAATATCGATCCCGGCCCAAGCCTTGCGCTGCGTGCGCAGGGTTTGGGCAAGGGGCGGGTGTTGCTCTATGCCGGCCTGCCCCAGGTGCTGCCGCAGCTGCTCAGCTACACGCTGTACCGCTGGGAGAACAATATCCGTGCCGCGGCCGTGCTGGGCGTGGTCGGGGCCGGCGGGCTGGGCCAGCTGCTGGCCTTCCATATGGGTCTGTTCCAGATGGGCAAGACGGCGACCGTGCTGGGCGCGATGCTGCTGCTGGTAGCCCTGGTCGATGCGCTGAGCTACTGGTGCCGCCGCAGAATGGGCTGAGCGCAGCCGGCGTTCAGCCGTCCTGGCGGGTGTGGGCGACCCAGATCAGGCGCTCCACCGCGATGCCTGCCGCCTTCGCCTGGCGCAGCAGATCCTCGCGCACGGCCGGGCTCAGCTGCTTGTCGCGGGACAGTATCCAGAGATAGTCACGGTTGGGGCCGACAACCATGGACCAGCGGTAGGCCTGCTGGTCCAGCGCCATGACGTGATAGCCGCCGTAGAAGGGGCCGAAGAAGGAGACCTTCAGCGAGCCCCGGTCAGAGGGGCCGGTGAACTGGGCCTTGCCCGTCGCCTGGCGCCATTCGCCGCTCTTTGCGTCGAAGCCTCGATTGATCACTTCCACACCGCCGTCAGGCTTGGCTTGGTAGCGGGCACTGACATCGCTAAGGCCGCGCTCGAAGGAGTGGTCGAGCCGGGCGATCTCGTACCAGGTGCCTTCGTAGCGTTTCAGGTCGAAGGGCGTGACCGCGCTGATGCCCTCGGGCAGGCCGGTGGAGCAGGCACCGAGCGCGAGCGCAGCCGTGAGCAGCAGCGCCCTTGCGATGAATATGAGGGGTCGTGACATGGTGGGACCAAAGCCGTGGTGGTGCGATTGTGCGCCATCACGGTTTTGTCCTGGACAAAGTGGGTATTGCCCGGCAGCGCCTGGCCCCACCAGGCTATCGCCTCACTTGACCTTCAGCACCTGACCCTCGGCGCGCTTGGCCTTGGTGGCGGCGCGCTGATAGGTCTCCTCTGCCTTGGTACGCAGTTCGACGGCCTTGGCCAGCGCTGCGTGGTAGCGTTCCACCGTGTAGGTGTTCTCGGTGCCGATATAGACGCTGCGGCGCTTGGCCGTCTCGCCAAAGCGCGGCAGGGAGACCGAGAAACTGCAGTCCCGCACCGACATGCCCTTGCGCTGGCGCACGATGGGTCCGGAGATGCCCACGGGCAGGTCATTGGTCTTGTTCTCATTGGGGCTGCGTCGCAGCCGCGAGGGTGCCGGGAGTTTGGTGATGCGCCGCAGCAATTCCTTGGTCGCCTTGGCCAGGGCCTCGGCGGCACCGGTGCCGTCCTGGCTGTGGTCCGAAAAAAGCTTGGTGCCCGCGTAACGCAGCTGCCAACCATGGGTGGCGTTGTGGTCAATGCGCTGGATGCCTTGGGGCACCTCGAATCGTTCACCGGAAAAAAGAATGACTTCTCTGAATTTCATGAGGTTCCTCAAAACAACGAGTTGAACCTCCCTGTGGGTTTGATTATGCCGTTAGCGCAGCTTTGGGCAGGTGTCCGAGTGGTCTGAAGGTAACGTTTTGTGCGATCAGCGCGCCAAGGACACGCCCAGATCGCGGGTCAGCGTCTAGCGCAGCGCCCGCTTGAAGTCGATGGCTGTCAACACCGGCCCACAACGAACAGCAGTGCTTCAACGGTCAGGTCGAAGCGGGCAGGCTCGGTCATGGCGAGGCGGTGGGGTAGTGGTGGAAGCCATCAAAGTCCTGCTTGCCCAGCGGCAGCCCCTGGCTGCGCAGCACGGCGTAGGCGCTGCCGAGATGGAAAAAGAAGTTGGGCAGCGCGTACAGCGTCAGGAACTCCGCCGCCGGCAGCGAGACGCGGGCGCTGCCCGCCTGGCTCTCCAGCCTGCGCCCGGGCGCGAGGTCGAAGTCAGCCGGCGACAGCTCGGCCAGCAGGGCCAGCGCCTGGGCGATGCGGCCCTGCAGGCCCTCGAAGTCGGAGGCGAACTCGCCATAGGCCGGCACGGGCCGACCGGCCAGCGGGAAGCAGGCGCGCAGCGCGAAGTGGGTGGCCATCTCCACCTGGCCGGAGAACGGCGCCATGTCGGGGGCCAGCCGTGCGCCCAACAGCTCGGCCGCTGCCAGGTTCTGACTCTGGGTGTGCCGCCGGGCGGCGTGGACCAGGCCGCCCAGGCGTTCCAGATAGCGCTGGAACACCGGCACCGAGGCAGTGTGCAAGTCGAAATTCATGCCCGCTTGCGGGCCGTGACCTCGATCTCGATCTTCATCCGCGGATCGGCCAGACCGGCGGAGATCATCATCGCCGCCGGTCGCACTTCGCCGAAGTACTTGCGCAGCACCGGCCAGCAGGCCGGGAACTCGGCGGCATTGGGCAGCACATAGGTGACCCGCACGATGTCAGCAAACCCGGCGCCTGCTTCGCTCAGCGCGGCCCCTATGTTCTTCAGGCACTGCTCGGTCTGCTCCAGCAGGTCATCGGCCACCGTCATGGTCTTGTAGTCGAAACCGGTGGTGCCCGAGACGAACACCCAGTCGCCATCGACGACGGCCCTCGAGTAGCCGATATCGTGCTCGAAAGTGGAGCCGGAACTGATCAATCGTCGGGACATGATGGGCCTGGGCGTTGGAGAAGACGGCCGGATTCTGGCACGGCCGTCGCCCGTCAAGGCCCGCCCGTCCGCCTGGCCAGCAGGGCCACGATGCTTTCGCCGCCGGGCGTTGCCTGCGAGCCGAACAGGCGCCTGGCCAGTGCCAGCAGGCGGGCGCGATCGACCTCGGGATCGTCGAGCAGCAGTTGCGCATAGTGGCCGGCGACACTGCGCGGGTCCAGCCCCAGCGCGCGACGTATCGCTTCAGACGCCTCGGCTCGCCGCCCGGCGGCGGCCAGCACCACGCCCAGGCCGCCATGGCTGTCGGCGAAGTTGCGGTCCAGGCTCAGGGCGTGGCGGAACGTGGCCTCGGCCAGCGCGAGATCGCCCTGCAGCAGCGCGGTCCAGGCCAGGCCATGCCAGGTGCCGATGTGCTCCGGCATCAACCGGCAGGCCCGCTCGTAGGCCGCGCGAGCTCCAGGCAGGTCCTGATTCAGCAGGTGCGCGGCGCCCAGCGTGGACAGCACACGGCCGTCGTTCTCGCGGCCGGCGGCCAGCCGCTCGCAGCGCTGCAGCGCCTCGGCCGGATCGCCGCCGGCCAATGCCAGACTGGCCCGCGCCAGGCCGGCCTCCAGCTGGGCGGGTTGCGCGGCCAGCGCCTGGTCGGCCCAGCGCAGGGAGTGGTGGAACTGGGCGGCATCCAGCGCCACCAGGCTGAGCACACCAGCGCCTGTGGGGCTCAGCGTGCGGGCCTGCTCGCGCGACTGCCCCCATTGCAGAGCCGCATCCAGGCGACCGGCTCGGTGCAGCAGGCGCAGCCAGGTCTCCTCGACCATGGCATCCAGCGACGCGCCGGAGGGCAGCGCATTGACCATCGCTTCCAGCGCGGCCAATCCATCGGCGACCCGTCCCTGGCGCAGGTGGATCTGTGCCACATCGGTGGCCAGCACCAGCCGGGCCGGGTCATCCAGCTGGGGGTCTTGCTGCAGCTCGCCCAGCAGCGCCAGGGCCTCGGACCACTGCTGGCGCGCCATCGCCAGATGGGCCCGGTGCAAGGCCCATTGCCGTGGCGCGTGGCCCAGCGCCTGGGCCCGTTGCAGCAATGCCTGTGCCTGATCCCACAGCGACTCGGCGCAGGCCGCAGCAAAGGCGTCCTGCAGCAGCCCGGCGTTGGCGGGGTCCTGCTGCAGATAGCTGTTCAAGCGGGAGAATCGGCTGCTGTCGGCCATCGCGGGATTCCTTGGATTGGGAGGATTGTGCTATCTAAGTTGCTGGCGCAAGCTGAGCAGGGCGGCCCTGTGCACCTGGGAGATGCGGCCCTTGCTCAGGCCCAGCTCGGCGGCGATCTGTTCGAAGGACTGGTCCTGCAGGTAGTGGCCGGTGATGACATGCCGGTGCTGTTCCGGCAGCTGTGCCACCGCCTCCAGCAAACACCGCCTCAGCTGGACCAGCTCGACCTCGGCGTACTGCGGCACGGGTCCGAGCTGTCCGGCAGGTTCGCCCTCGGCGATCATGCCGCTGTCTTCGAGCAGATAGCCCAGGGCCAGGCCGATGCCGATCTCGGCCAAATGGGCCAGCACCCCGCGTTCGGCGACGCTGCTGGTGTCCAGCAGTGAAGCCAGGCGGGATTGCTGGATGCGGCGCCTGGCGGCGATCTGGCGGTGGCGTTCGGTCAGGGACTCCACGCCATCGAGGATGGCGCCGCGAATCCGGTAGGCGGCGAAGGTCTGAAACTTGACGCCGCGCCCGGCATCGAAGCGGTCGATGGCCTCGACCAGGGCCAGCGAGGCCAGCTGGAAGTAGTCACCGAACTCGATGGCGTCACCGAAGCGGCCAGCGTACAGGGTTGCGGCATGCATTCGGGCGTAGGGCAGGTAGTGCTGGATCAGGCGCTGGCGCATGGCAGGGTCGCGGTGCCGGGTGTAGAGGCCCCACATCTCGGCCTCGTTGCCGTCGTTCGGCGACGGAGGTCGGGCCGGGTCCGGATCGAGCACGGCGCGCCCACGAGGTCAATGGAATGAGCCGACGACGGCGCGCAGCAGGAGCCCCCAACCGTCGACCAGCACAAACATCAGGATCTTCAGCGGCAGGGCGATCGTCACCGGCGGCATCATCATCATGCCCAGTGCCATCAGGATGCTGGAGACCAGCAGGTCGATGAGCAGGAAGGGCAGGAAGATCACGAAGCCGATCTGGAAGGCCGCGCGCAGCTCCGACACCATGAAGGCCGCGGCGAGCTGGGGCAGGGGCACTTCGTCGAGGCTGGCGGGCGGCGGCCTCTTGGACATCTCATGCATCAGGGCTATATCGGCCTCCTGCGTCTGGCGCAGCATGAAGCCGCGCAGCGGCTGGATGCCTCGGTCGATCGCGGCCAGCGTGTCGATCCGGCCCTGCATCAGGGGCTGCACCGCCAGCTCGTTGATCTGCGTCCACACCGGGGCCATCGTGAAGGCCGTCAGCAACAGCGCCATGCCGATCAGCACCACGTTCGGGGGCGTCTCGGGCAGGCCGATCGCATGCCGGAGCATGGAGAGCACGACGACGATGCGCAAGAAGGAGGTCAGACAGACCAGCAGCGCCGGCAGCATCGCAAGCAAGGTCAGACCCAACACCATCTGTATCGGCGTGCCCCATGTCTGCGGCTTGGGGGTGAGGTCCTGACCAAAGGCCGGCAACAGCCAACCCATCAGTAGCACGGCAGTGGCAATACAGTGGGCAGGCCTGGGCTTCATCGATCCGCCTCCTTGAGCTCCGGGTCTCGCGGAGCGGGAGGTGCGTGGTCCAGCAGCGTCGGCGCATGGCCCCTGCAGATCGAGATCAGGGCCTGGCGGCCGTCGGCCCACTCGATGGCATAGAGGGTTGTCATCACATCCAGCTTGAGCTGGGCCCTGAGCCGCAGCACCGATGCCACCGGCCTGCCCGTGCCCGATGGAGTCGGCCGACGGCTCCGCCGCAAGTACCAGACGCGCAGCCAGCAGGCCAGCGCCACCAGCGCCAGAACACCCAGCAGCGCCAGGCCGGGCCCGGGAATGTCGGGCCAGGACGGGCCGACCGGCAGGCTGGGGATTTGTGGGCTCTGGGGCATGGGCGGGCTCGGCAATCAGGGGGTCCTGCGTGGGAGTTCGGTCAGCTGTATGCCGAAGTGCTCGTCCACCGCAACGAGGCGGCCGCGCGCAATCACATGGCCTTCGAGTACCAGGTCCACCAGGCTGTTCACCTCGCGATCCAGGCGTAGCACCTGGCCGGCCTGGGCGGACAGCAGTTCGCCCACCGTGAGCTGCACCTCGCCGACATGGACCTCCAGGCGAGCCGGCACGGCCCGCAGGCCTTCCAGGGAGATGAGGCCGATGTCCGGCCCGGTGCTGTTGTTCGAGGCGAGCTCGGGGAACTCGATCTTGTGCAGTCCGCTGGTCATGGTGGGTTCGAGGCTATCGATCAAAGGGCCGGGGCAGGGAGTTGATCGGCGGCGGGGAGCGCGTCCAGGCGAACCGCGACCTGCTTGCCAAGCTGTCCCAGGTGGGCGCTGGCCAGCGGGGCCATCGCCTTGCCTCGGCCTGCGGCCAGCGCGGCAAGGGCGGGTGCGTCCAGCGGGTGGTCCAGCCGGATGACATCGCCGACCTGCAACTCATTGACCGCGCCCAGACTCAGCTGCACCGGTGACAGCATGATGCGAAGCTGCAGGGGTCTTTCGGCCAGTGCCCGATCCACCGTCACCAAGCCGGGCTGCGGGAGTGATGTGGACGGGCAGGGCAGTTCGCCACCCGGGAGCAGGGCCAGTGCGGCCTGCTGTGGCAGCCAGATCTCGGCCGGTGGCACATGCTGCCTGCTCGGCAGTGTCAGGCCAATCCGCAGGTCGCCGAACTGCAGGAGTCGTGGCGCTGCTGCCTGATGCGGGACGGAATCGCTGGCCGGCGCGAGCCCCAGCAGCTTGCAGCAGCAATCAATGAAGCTTGTCATCGCCTCGTCCCTCACCCGCTGCTCCACGGGGGAAGGACTGCGATCCGGCCCGCCTATCACCGCAGCGATCAGCTGATGATGGCCGCAGATCCAGGCCGGCTCGCCGGCATGCGTGCCCAGGGGCTGCCAAGGCGGCGTTTCTGCTGGCGCAGGCACCGGGACCAGATGCTCCACTTGCGCCTCGGCCGGGCCCATGCGCCAATCGGCACACCAGTCGGTCCAGGCGGCCTCCACCATGGACCTGATATGGGCCCGCTGTTCGTGGCGAAGACGGGTGATAGTGCGCAGGGTGGCGGTGTTCATTTGCCCCTCATGGCGAAGAGCTGCTCGATCATCTCATTGGCGGTCGAGACGATCTGCGAGGAAGCCTGGTAGCCCCGCTGCATGATGACCAGCTCGCCGAATTCCTTGGACAGATCGACGTTGGAGAACTCGATATATCCCGGGCGCAGGGTGCCGAAGCCACCCGTTTGCGCAGGACCCAGCTGCGCCTCGGCCGAGCCGGAGGCCTGGAACTGGTTGTCTCCGGAGGCTTCCAGCGCTTCGTCCGAATCGAAGCGGGCCAGGGCCAGGCGCTTGCCCTTGGCCGTCTGTCCGTTCGAGTATTCGATGCTCAGCAGGCCGGCGGCATCGAACGAGACCTTGCTCAGGCTGCCCGCCTGGAAGCCGTTCTGGCTGGCGAATGCGAGCGTGGACAGATTGCCGGTGGCGTAGGACGTGACCTCGGTTCCGAAGCTCAAGGTCAGCGGCATCTCGGCCTGGCCTATGGGTTTGTAGTTGATCTTGATCTCGCTGCTGCCGGCGACCGGCAAGCCGTCCTTGAAAAGAATCGTGCCGGTGCCGACCTCGGTGCTGCCGTCCAGCACCGACACCAGCCACGACCCTGGCTTGGCGGGGCTCTCGCTGGTGAGCTTCAGCGACAGGGCGTGGTTGCCGCCTGCGGCATCCAGCACATTCACGTTGGAGACTGTCTGGTCGGTGGCGGAACTGGACAGATTGCCCTTGAAGGCGACATTGCTGCTGGCCCTTGGCGCGCTGACCCTGAGCCCCGACAGGTCTATGCTGCCCGGGCGGCCGTCGGCATCCAGCCCCTGCACCGCCGACTTGTCGTTGCGATTGACCAGCACCCCCTTGGCATCGAACTCGAACTGGCCGGCCCGTGTGTAGCGCGTCTCGCCGGCAAGGTTCTTGAGCACGAACAAGCCAAGGCCGTCGATCGCCAGGTCGAGGTTGGCGCCGGTCTGGCGCAGATCGCCGGCCTCGAAGTTCAGGCTGGTGGAATAGGTGTTGATGCCCGCGCCGTAGCGCGAGGCATCGGCCGTCAGTGATTGCGAGCCGGCGAACACCATATTGCCGAACTGCAGCCTCGCCCCCTTGAACCCCGGCGTGTTCATATTGGAGGTGTTGTTGCCTATGACCTTGATGCCCTTGGAGAAGCCCGCCAGGCCCGCCATTCCGATAGAGATGGAGTCAAGCATGGGATGTCCTCGTCTGTCAGTTGCTGGTGCGTACGGTGGCGATCTGGCTCAGCAGAATGCCTGCGGTGACCGTGCCGTCGCTGGCGCGCACGGAGATGCTGGGTTGGTCGCCGGACAGCGACAGCGCGAGCACGGTGCCGGAAAGCGTGCCGTCTGCGGTGCTGACATCGACCGATCGGCCTATCAGACCGACCGACTGCAGAGTGGCCTGGGTGGTCAGCAAGGAGTCCATCTTGCTGTTCAGCTGCTGCGCCTGCTCCAGCGCCGTGAACTGGGCCATCTGCGCCATGAAGGCCTGGTTGTCCATGGGCTTCAGCGGATCCTGAAAACTCAGCTGCGTGATCAGGATCTTGAGAAAGTCCTGCAGTCCTATGCCGCTGGCCGCCGAGGCGGTTGATCCACCGGGTGATATCGCGCCTATGTCGGCCATCTTGATGCTCCTCGGTCTTGCGTCAATTGCTCGTCGTCAGGGCAGGACGGCCCGCGCGACACCGGTTTGCAGTCAATCGCGATCGGCTTGCCGTTGCAGACCAGGCCCGCCAGTCGGAGCTGGGTCGGGACGAGTGCCGCACCCACCCAGCGGCGCAGCTGCGCGTGCGACAGATTGACTCTGCCATCCTTGCCCACCCAGACATGGATCTCATCGCCATGCCACTCGGCATGCAGCCGCAGGGACTGCTGCGGTTCGACAGGCGTGCGGGCCGATGGTCGCGATGTCGCCGGCTCGGTATCGACCGCTTCGGGGTGGGTGCGGCGAACGAGCTCGGCGGCGCGGTTCATCGCCCGGGCATGCGGCTGCACGGGAGGCGTCCGTGCGCCAGCAGTGACATCGGGCGCGGCAGGCGCAGCGGACCGTGAACACGGCACGTGCGTGGCGACCTGCTTTGCTTCGCTTGCGGGCGGCGCCACTGCGGGTCTGGCCCGTGCCGCAGGCAGCGCCGGATCGAGATGTAGCGCGGACTGTGCGGTGTCGACGGGGCCAGAGGAGTGGCGCGTCATCGGGCTCTGCCTGTCTTGCTGCGGGTTGGCCGCCCGCTCGGTTCGATCCATGACCGGCACCGGCCGCGGTTCACCGGTCAGGCGCGGCGCATCGCCCCTGTGCTCGTTGCCGCCGTGCCGTGCTTCGATCGCGTGATGCACCTGGGGCCTTGGCAAGACGACGCTGTGATGGGCGTATGCGCTCATTTTCAATGTCATTTCGTTCAAATGAGCGTGAGCATCCGGGCCCGGAAGCTGAGGCGCGCCACCAGTCCGCGACGAGGTGAGGCCGCGGCCGTCTTGTGCACGTCCGGCAGCAGTAGCCTGCCCTTCCCGCGATGTCGGCCCTGTGAACCACATCTGCGCCTGGGCCTTCTCCATCTCTCGCAGCCAGACCGAGGCGGCCGGCTGATCGTCCGGACGTCGATCTGCGGCTCCGGAGCGCGACAGCTGGCGCGTTGCAAGGGAGTGATCAATCCTCATTCGGCATGCTCCTGAATGCGCTGCCAGGCGCTGCGCGCGAGCACATCTGCATCCAGCCTGTTGGCCGAGGACAGCAGGGCCTGGGCGATGAAGGCGGCCTGAGCCGCCCGCTGGACGCTCTCGATGCCCAGCAGACGCAGCTGGCAATCCTGGCAGTGCTGCCGCGCCCGTTGGAGCTGCACCTGGGACCGGTCAAGAGACTGCCTGGCCAGGGACTCGGCACGGATGCCGCGGACGACCTGCTCCAGACGCAGCGGGTCGACGGCCGCGGTCTGGGCCGGGCGCATCGCCGCGACGCTGGCCTGAAGCTCGGCCCGCGCGGTCTGCAGCGAGGCCTGTTCCGCGTCGCGGGCCCGGGTGGCTGCCGTCCGTCTGGACAGCAGCTTGATCAGCCGCCACTCAAGCATCTGCCGGGCATCTGCCACAGGAGGCGTGAATCCGCGCAGGTCGGAGCTCATCGCTCGCCGTCCTTGCCGTTGCCGACAATGGCCTGCAGGCGCCGCATGGCGGCGTCGCGCGGGAGGACCTCGCGCCCCTGGCACAGAAAGTCCCGCAACGCGGGCTCCAGACCTATGGCACGGTCGAGTCCGGCATTCGAGCCGGCGTCATAGGCGCCGATCTCTATCATCTGCCGATGTCGCGCCAGCAGGGCCAGCGTGGCCCTGGTGCGGTGGACCGTGTCGCGTTCGGCGTCCGGGATGAGGCCGTCCATGACGCGGCTGCTGCTCTTCAGCACGTCGATCGCAGGGTAGTGCGCCTGGTGGGCCAGCTCGCGGGAGAGCACGATATGGCCGTCCAAGGTGGCACGCAGGCAGTCCGAGATCGGCTCATTGAAGTCGTCACCCTCGACCAGCACGGTCAGCAGGCCGGTGATGGAGCCACCGCCCTCCGCCGCGCCCAGCCGCTCGCACAGGGCCGGGAGTTCTGCGAACACCGACGGGGTGTAGCCCCGGGCGGTGGGGGGCTCGCCGGCCGACAGGCCGATCTCCCTGCGGGCCATGGCCAGGCGCGTGATCGAGTCCATCGTCAGCAGCACGCTGGCGCCGCGATCCCTCAGCCACTCGGCCAGCGCCACTGCCGCATAGGCCGCGCGAATGCGCATCGGCGCGGCCTGGTCGGAGGTGGCCACCACCACGATGGATTTCTTCAGGCCCTCGGGGCCCAACTGCTCCTCGATGAACTCCCGGACCTCGCGCCCGCGTTCGCCGATCAGCGCGATGACGTTGAAGTCTGCGTCGGCCTGCCGGGCCATCATGCCCAGCAGCGTGCTCTTCCCCACGCCGCTGCCGGAGAAGATGCCCATGCGCTGGCCCCGCCCCAAGGTCAGCAGGGCATCGATGCAGCGCACGCCACTTTCCAGCAGTGTGTCGATGCGAGGTCGCTGCAGCGCGGCGGGCGCTTCACGCCTGAGGGGCTGGCGGTCACCGAGTCGGGGCAGGGGCTTGCCGTCAAGCGCGGCGCCAAAGCCGTCAATGACGCGGCCCAACAGTTCGGTCCCGACGGCGATGTCGGGCGATGGCCCCGAGGCGTGGACCAGGGAGCCCAGGGCCAGCCCACGCAGCTCCGCAAAGGGCAGCAGGGTGATGGCGTCCCCCCGCACCGCGACGACCTCAGCCAGGTTCGACTTGGGGCTGCCGGCGCAGGCGCTCAGGCTACACAGATCTCCGATCGCGGCACGCAGGCCGACTGCCTCCACGATCAGTCCCGAGATGCGCTCGACGCGACCGACCCTGGCCGGCAACGAGGCAACCGAGGTCATCGTTTGCAGCTCGGCCAGCATCAACCTGGCTCCTCGCTGGAAGTGGGCACGGCGGGGCATTCGGCCGACGTCGCCCACAGCTGCATGAGCCGATCCAGTTGGGTACTCATGGAGATGTCCAGCTGGAGCCGGCCGACCTGTAGCAGGCAGCAGCCGGGCTCCAGGCTGCTGTCGGCGCTGATCTCGATGTCATCGGCGGGCTGCGGCAAGCAGGTGGAGGGCGCGCCGTCTGCAATCAGCTGCCAGTCTTGTGCGCTGAGAAGAATCCTGGCCGGGGCGCCTTGTTGAAACACCTTCAGCCCCTGCGCGATCAAAGCCTTGAGATGATCCCGCCTGTGCGTCTGGTCGCCCAGCATCTTGCAAAGTGCTTCAAAGGCCAGGGCGACGCTCAGGGGTTCGATCCGGCGCAGCTCGGCGGAGCCGGCCTCCTGCTGTCGAAGCAGTGCTGCCTTGAGCGCATCGACCCCGGCTGCCAGCTGCCTGGCGCGCTGCCGGTTCTGCTCCGCGAAGTCGGCCACCAGCTCTCGTTTGAGCGTGTCGAGCTTCCGTTCCATCTCCTGGTTCGCCCGCGCCAGGCCTTCCTCATAGCCGAGGCTGAAACCGTCGGCGCCTGTCGGCTCGGGCGCGGCGGCCACGGCATGGATCGCCTCTGGCGCCGCAGCGGGCAGGGGCCTGATTCCGGCAATACCTGGCTCGCTCGTAGCCAGGGCGGAATCCGGTTGAAGCGGATGCCCCAGCCGGTGCGGCTGAGGAAGCAGATGCAGGCCCTTCAACACCACGGGTTCACTGTGCCTGAGGCTCATGGCCTGCCTCCCTTCTTCAGCAGGTGTGCGAGCCATGCTCCGGCACGAGACCGGAACCCTGCAGCCGCAGTGCGGCGGTCCGGGCTTGTGGCCGGATACTCGTCGGCGCTCTGAAGCAGGGCCCTCAGCAGTGCCTGGTCGACCCGACGTACCGCGCGCGACCCGGCGTACTCAGCCGTCCAGTACGGTCGGTGCTCCTTGATCTCCTGCTGCTTCAGCGCGGGCATCCGATGCACAAGGTCGGCCTCCCAGGGCCACGGCGCCATGGCCAGCAGGCGGGCGATGACATCGGCCGGCTCGCTGCGCAGCAACCCCTCGACGCAGTTGACGGACAGCGCCGACAGCCGACGAGTCAGCGCCTGTGCGGGATCGACCGGCGCCGGGCTTGCGGCATCGGCCACGGGTAGCGCTTGGCGCAGCAGCTCCGGCTGCCTAGGGATGCCCAGTTGCTCAAGTTCGACCAGCAGTCCTCTCAGTGCGGACCGCTGCCGATCGGCCAGGCAATCTAGCAGCCAGGCCCGGTCGTCTGCGCCGACCGAGTGCAGCAAGAGAGCGCACCGTCGCATGCCCTCGGTCTCAAACACAGCCGGCCCATGAGCAGGGCTCATGGCGAGACCTCGACATGCCGATCGGTCGATGGCCGGGGCTCGTCCATCCAGCGCCGTATCGTCAGCAGGGCCTGCTCGCGTTCGGTGGTGGAGAGGGCGGCTGGCGCGTGCCTGCTTCGTGCCTGCGCGCGCAGCTGGAACACCAGCCCTCCCAGCAAGCCGATCGTCAGCAGGCTGGCCAGGGCGATCAGAGAGGGCGCCATCTGCAGTGGCTCGCGATCGGAGGCGGGCGGCGTGGTGGGCGCACCGGTGGGCGCTGAATGCTCTGTCGCCAACGGCGTGGCGGTCAGGTCCTCGGATAGCGGTGCCGAAGCTCCCAGCATGTCCAGCGACTGAACGATGACCGAGTCGCCGCGCTCTGGCGATGCGCCCACAGCGGCGCCCACCAGCGAGCGCAGCTGTTCGAGCTGGGCCGGCTGGAGACCCTGCTTGATGACGGCCAGCACCTGAAGCCGCGTGATGCCGCCGGGGCGCCGGACGACCTGCTCCACCCGCCGACCCACCTGGTACTCGATGTCGCGTACCGAGCTGCCGGGTGGGGTGACGGCACCGTCTTTGCCGGCCACGCCGAGGCTTGCATCCTTGAGCGATTCGCGCTCCCGCACCACGATGCCCGCAGGCGGCTCGCCCTTTGCGTTGGCGCCGACCACATCCTCCGAGGTCACCCGCACCTGATTCATGTCCAGGGTGACATTGACGCTGGAGACATAGCGGCCCTGGCCGTAGGCCTGGGCCAGCAGGTCCGACACCTTCTGGTTCAGATGGCGCTCGACCTCCTGCTGGAACTCGATCCTCGTGCCGGCCGTACCCGTTTCCTCCTGAAGCGGGTCCGGGGTGAGGGCCACGCCCTGCTGGTCAAGCACCGTGACGTCCGTCGGCCTGATCCCGGTCACGGCGGCCGACACCAGGCGCTGGATGCCCAGCACCTGGGCCGGCTTCAGGGCCTGATGACGCTTGAGGCCCACCGTGACGGAGGCCTTGGCCTGCTGCTGATGGCGCTTGAACAGGCCTTCGTCGGCAAAGGCGATGTGCACGCGGGCGGAGGCGATCTCGGTAAGCGACAGAATGGTCCGGGTGATCTCGCCCTGCAGCGCGCGCTGATAGTTGACCTTCTGGGCGAACTCGGTCATGCCGAAGTCGTTGTTGTTGAACAGTTCGAAGCCCACCGCGCCATGCAGGGGCAACTCCTTGGACATCAGCTTGAGGCGGGTCTGGTGCACGATGCCTTTGTCGACGATCAGCGAGGCGCCGTCTTCGCCGACTCGGTAGGGCACCTTCATGCGCTCCAGCTCGGCACTCATTGCCGAAGCGTCCTGGGGCGTCAGTCCGGAGAACAGCGTCTGCTGCTCAGGGCGCAGCAGGGTCAGGGCCGCCCAGGTCAGCGCCGCAGCAATGACGAGCAGGCCGATGCCGAGGCCCAGGCGAGCGCGCCCGTTCAGTCCGGTCAGCAGTGGTCGCAGCACTGGGTATCCCCCTCTGAGCCTCTAGATCTGCATCCGCATCAGATCCTGGTAGGACTCCACCAGGCGGTTGCGGACTTGCAGAAACAGTTGGAAGGAGGTGCGGCTTTCCTCCAGCCTGATCATCACCTCGTGCAGATTCCCGATGCCGCCTTGGGCGAGGTCGCCGAGGCCCTGCTGGGCGCGCATCCAGTCCGCGTTCACCGCCTGCAGACCGGCTGTCACGAGCTCGGTGAAGCCGGTGCCAGCCACGACGCGCATCGTGTCCTGGCTGGCACCCGTTGCATCGATTGGCAGGGGCGGGCGGATGCCGGCCAGCGGGGGCAAGAAGTCGATCGACGCGCTCATGAGCCTGATCCGATATCAAGGGCCCGCAGGGCCATCGTGCGTGAGGCGCTCAGGGCCGCCACATTCGCCTCGTAGATGCGCACGGCCGTCGCGAGTGTCATCATCTCGGCGGCGATGTCGATGTCCGGCTGATAGACATGGCCTTGCGTGTCGGCCCATGGATGACCGCGATCCAGCACGCGACGCGCCTCACCGGGGCGGTTCTCGATCTGGTAGCCGGGTACGGCCAGTCCCTGGTGCACCATATTGAGAAAGGCTCCGCCCGAGCTGCTGTCCGTCCCCAGCGAGGACGCCGCCGCGACCAGGCGTCTGGTCTGATAGCCCGTCCGCCCGTGGCCCGACACGGTTCCGGCGTTGGCCAGATTGGCGGCCGCGACTTCGTAGCGAGCACGCTCGATATTCATGCCGGCGGCGCTGATGGCGAAGGCACTGTGATAGTCCACGTCAGCTCCTTAGCGACGGCCTTCGGTGGCGGCGCTGTGCAGGATGCTGAAATGCCGGGACAGGGCGCGCATCAGGGCCTGGTAGTGAAGGCTGTTCAGTGCCATCTCGGCGATCTCCTCGTCCAGCCGTACCGCGCGCCCCAGACCATCTGCACCGAGATCGGGGCCGACCTGGGCGGATTCAACCCGCGGGTGGGTGGGCTCGGCGTGACGCGGCTCCCCCGTCCACCCCGGCCACTGTGCCTGCAACTGGTCGCTGAAGCTGAGCCTCTGTCGCGCATAGCCGGGGGTGCCGGCGTTGGCGATATTGGTGGCAATGACTTGCTGGCGCAGGCTCGCAAGGTCCAGCGCGGATCGCAGCAGGTCAAGATTGAGGGCTTCGATGTTCATGGGCTGAACCTGAGCTGGGGTTTACTGGATGATCAACTCGGCGTGCAAGGCGCCTGCCGCCTTGACCGCCCGCAACACGGAGATGATGTCCCGCGTGCCGATACGCATGCGTGTCAGCGCCTGCACCAGGTCGGCGACCGTGTTGCCGCCGCGGAGGAAGGTGGCGGTCTCCCCTTCGCTGACGTCAACGCGGTGGTTTCTGACCAGGGCGGTGTGGACCGCCGGGTTCGATCCGCCCAGCACCAGGGGTTGGACTGCATGGGTCTCTGACGCAATCGACACGCGCAACTCGCCGTGTGACACGGCGACGCTGGAGATGCGCACATGGCCCCCCGCCACGACGGTGCCCGTGCGCTCGTTGATGACGACCTTGGCGCGTCGGTCGGGAGTGACGGAAACGTTTTCCAGCAGGGCGAGAAATGCGACCGGATGCTCGCGGTGTGCTTCGGGCAGCTGGACCTCGACACCCGATGCATCGCGAGCCTCGGCAAGCTCGCCGCCGATCTGCCGGTTGACGGCCTCGGCCAGTCGGGCCGCGGTCGTGTAGTCGGGTTCATGCAGGACGAAAGTCACCGAGGTCAAGGGCGTCGCCCCCTGCGGCAGCGCCGCCTCGATGGTGGCTCCGCCCGGAATGGCGCCGGCGGTCGGGTGGTTCTTCTGCACCACATTGCCGTTGGCGTCGTAGCGATACCCGCCGACGGAGAGCGCACCCTGCGCGAGCGCGTAGATCCGGCCGTTGGGGGCCTTCAGTGGAGCCAGCAGCAGTGATCCGCCGACGAGACTGCGGGCGTCGCCAATTGAGGTGATGGTCACATCAACGGCATCGCCGGGCCGGGCGAAAGGCGGAAGCTGTGCCGCAACCAGCACGGCGGCGACATTGCGGCTCTGTACCTGATCCGGCGCGACGCTCAGGTTGAACTGCGACAGGACGTTGGACAGCGCCTGCCGCGTCGCGCGGTTGCCGGGCGCATCGCCGGTGCCAGCCAGGCCGGTCACGATGCCGTAGCCCACCAGGGCGTTCTCTCGCCAACCCTGGATCTTGGCTATGTCCTTGGCGCGCATGGCCTCGCCGGCCACTGGCGCGCCCGCAGCCAGGTGGCAGAGCAGCACCGGGCAGCAGGCCAGTAGCAGCGCTCGGGCGATAGGCATGACGCGGCTCATCTACAGGCCCAACCAGTTCATGACGCGGTGCCACCAGGCCGCCCGCTGGCTCTCGGTCATGTCGCCGGCACCGACGTAATCGATCCTGGCCTCGGCCAGCCGGCTGGACAGCACGACATTGGCCTCGGAAATATCCTGCGCACGCACCTGGCCCTCGATGCGAATGCGCTGCTGCTCCCGGTTGATGACCAGCAACTGCTCGCCGGCCACGCGCATATCACCGTTGGCCAGCACGGCCACCACATGGACCGACAGCTGCGTCAGCAGGCGGCCGGTACGGGCGGTGCGGCCCCCGCCGTCGAACTCGCTGCTGGCGGCCAGGTTCAACTCGTGCTGACGTCTGCCGGCGCTGAGGTCCATTCCTGTCGCACTCTTGCGCTGCGTGCCGGAGTCCGCGCTGGCAGCGGCGGACGCATTCTCAAGCACCTGTATCGTCAGCAGGTCACCCACCCGATAGGCCTTCCGATCACCAGTCAGGGGGCGGAAGGACGATTCGTCGTACAGGCTCTGCGCTCTGCACGAGTCTGGCGGCACCACGCAGGCCAACGCGCAGGCCAACGCGCAGGCCCGTGAGAGGCCGCACCGTGCAGGGCCTTGTGCCTGCTGCTTCATCTTGCCTCCAGCCTTCCGCGAGCGAGCACGCGCGCCACCACCGATTGGGTCGATCCCAGCGGCCTCACGAGAAGCCAGTCCCCGGTGCTTCCGCTCTGCAGGGCCAGGGCCTTGTGGCTGGCGGTGACCGACTCCTGTTGTGCCTGCAGCGTCACGACATCGCCGGCAGCGACGTCAACTTCGGGCGCCAGCATGTCCCGACTCAGTATCTGACCCGGCTTGATCGATCTGAGTAGACGCTGCCGCTCCGGAATGACCTCGAGCCAGGGTTGGCGGGGCAGACCGGCCACATCAAGCAGCTCGGAGCGGAAGTCGCCCGGCTCAGCGGCATGGCCGACCGCCAGGCGCCTGACCGCGACCCAGACCGCCCGGGGCGCCCGAATCCTGGCGACGAGCGGAATGACGGCGCTCAACCGGCCTTCCACCCGCACTTCCACCGTCGCCTGGACATGGGCAGGAATCAGGCCACGGGTGTCCGGCAGAACTCGCAGCCGCAGTGTCAACGTACCCGTGGGAACGGGCACCGCCGAACGTTGCCGTGCCGATGCGAATTCGATCTGCAGGTCCGGGGTGCCGAGCCAGTCAAGGATCGCGGCGGTGGCTGCATCCTGCAGGGTCGATATGGGCAGCTCACGCCCGAGTCGCTCCGGCATGGGGCCAGCGAATAGGGCGCCTGATGCCACGGCGACCGTCCCGGCGAGCACTTTGGCGAGCATGGGCATCACTTCCTGAGGTTGTTCGCCATCGCCAGCATTTCGTCCGAGGCCTGCACCACCTTGGCGCTGGCCTCATAGGCGCGCTGGGCCAGCATCAGCCCGACGTACTCGTCCACCAGCCTGACGTTGCCGCCCTCGACATGGCCCTGCTTGATGGTGCCAAAGCCGGCCTCACCGGGCAGGCCGGAAATCGCGTCGCCGCTGGCTTCACTCGATCGGTAGAGGCCGTCGGCCATGGGCTCCAGCGCCGATGCATCGCCGAAGCGAACCAGATGAAGCTGCCCCAGCTCGACACGATGGCCTTGGGCGGATGAGCGCGCCGAGATGCGGCCGTCCGCGGCTATCGTCATGGACTGGGCCCCCTGCGGAATGAAGATCGCTGGCTTGAGGGGAAATCCTCCCGGGGTCAGCAGCGCGCCATCGGCGTCCAGCCTCAGGCTGCCGCCTCTTGAGAACGCGCGCGAGCCGTCAGGCATCGTGACCTCCAGAAAACCGTCGCCATCTATCATCAAGTCGTGAGGCCTGTCGGTCCTCTTGGGCTCGCCGGGATCGAACAGGATCTTCACCGAAGCCACGCTGACACCGACCCCGCCCGACCGATGACCCGTCAGGCCCTGTGGCAGAAGACCGGGCGTTGATCGGTCCACCGAGCCGGCTTCGGCTCCCTGGGTGACCAGGGCCGCAAAGTCCACCCGCGAGCGCTTGAAGCCCGGCGTGCTCATATTGGCGAGGTTGTTGGAAATCGTCTCGACATGGAGTTGCTGGGCCGCCATGCCCGTGGCCGCTATATGCAGTGCGTTCAACATGTCATAGCTCCCCGAGCTTGCGCAGCGCGGTGCCCATCATCTCGTCGTAGCCCTGCGCGACACGATGCAGGGTTTCGAAATGCCGAACCGTACGTTGCAGCTGGAGCATTTCGTGGGCCGTTTCGACGTTGGACCCTTCAAGAAACCCTTGCTTGATGGCCACCTCACCGACGGCCATCAGGCGCATTGCACCCTCGGCCACGTAGAGACCGTCTCCTATGCTGCTGAGGCGGGTTGGCTCCTCGGCGACGAGCAGTCGCAGCTGCCCCCGCGCTTGTTCCTCTTGCTTCAGCGTGCCATCTGGGGTGATCACGACCGGTCCCGGATTCAGGTGCAGCTCACCGGTGTGCCCGATGATCGGCCACCCCGATGCGGTGACCAGTCGTCCTTGCGCATCGAGCTGGAACTGGCCGCGTCGCGTATAGGCCGGCCCCTGAGGCGTGGCGATTTCAAAAAAGCCCGCACCGCTGATGGCGAGATCAAGCGGCTGTGCGGTCTGCTTCAGGCTTGCCGGCCGCAGGTCAAGCAGTACCTCGGCGCCGTGAGACCTGGCGTCGTCAGTGGCATGTGCTGCCGATGCGGTCAACATCGCCGGGAACCGCGGCTCGATACTGCTGAGTCTGCGCCCAGCCAGGATCTCCCTCTTGTATCCGGGCGTGAGTTGGTTGGCCAGGTTGTTGGCGATCCGTTCGAGCGATGCCACGTTGCGCTGCATCGCAATCAGGGTGGAGTTCATCAGGTCCTGCATGGTGCATCGCTCCTCACCGTCGTCCCTAGAGCGCCACCACGGCGAAGGACTTCAGCTCGACGTTGTTGGGCACTTCGGCCATCGAGAGCACGCGCAGATGGGGCAGCACGCGCTCGGACAGGGCGCGAATCTGCCGGCGCAACTCGGGCGAGCACAGCAGCACGGGCAGGGTGTTGCTCTTCATCATGCGGTCGGCGGCGTGGGCAAGCTTGCCCAGCATCTGCTCGGTCAGCTTGGGATCCAGGCCATGGCCGGTGCCGCCTTCCTGCCCGCGCACGGCCACCACCAACTGACCCTCGATCAAGGGGTCCAGCGTCAGTACCTGCAGGGCTTGGGCCTCGCCCATCAGTCCCTGGCAGATCGCCGGGCCTAGGCGTTGACGGACACGCTCGCTCAGCTGCCCTAGGTCCTTGCAGCTGCGAGCGCCCTCGGACAGGGCCTCGAGAATGGCTTCGATATTGCGTATGCTGACCTTCTCCCTGAGCAGGGACTGCAGCACCCGTTGAATCTCGCTCACCGTCAGCAGCGTGGGGATCAATTCCTCGACCAGGGCCGATTGACTTTCTCTCACGCGGCTCAGCAGTCGGTCGGTCTCGGCACGGGTCAGCAGGGTCGCCGACTCGCGCCGCAGCACCTCCGTCAAATGGGTGAGGATGACGGTCTCTGCATCGACCAGGGTGTAGCGCGCCGCCGCTGCCAGGTCCCGATGTTGCGGGTCTATCCATACCGCGGGCAGACCATAGCTGGGGTCCCTGGTGATCTCACCGGGAACTGACCTCACGTCTCCGGCCGGGTGTATGGCCAGCAGTTTGTCCGGAGGCGCCTCGCCGCGCCCCAGCAGCACACCATCGATATGGATCTCATAGTGATGAGCGCCTAGCCTCGTGCCGTCCTTCACGCTGATGGGCGGCAGCACCAGGCCGTAGTCCAGCGCGTGCTGCCGACGGAAGCTGGCGACCCGCTCCATGAACATGCTCCCGCCCCCATCCGTCTTGATCAGCGGTGTCCAGCCTGAGCCGACCCTGAGTTCGATCGGCGCCAGCTTCAGCTCCGCATAGGGGTCGGCGGCGGCCCGAGCGGCAGCGTGCGAATCGTCAGGCTTTGGAACCGGAGACTGCCGGGTGGCACGGGTGCCGGCTCGGGTGGAGAGCCAGGCAGCGAGCAGGGCCAGTGTGCTCAGGGCAAGGGCCTGCCACGGAGGTATGCCGGGCAACAGCAGCAGGCATGCCAGCGTTGCGGCGACCAGCACCAGCGTCTTGGGGTGGGAGCTGATCTGGCGGAACACCTCGCGACTCAGATCGCTGTCGGAAGCCGAGCGCGTCACGATGATGCCGGTGCCCACGGCAATGACCAGGGCCGGCACCTGGGTCACGATGCCGTCGCCTATGGTCAGCAATGTATAGGTCTGAAGCGCCTGTGACCACGGCATGCCGAGCTGCATCGTGCCTATGACCACGCCGCCGACGATATTGATCAAGAGGATGACGATGCCGGCGATGGCATCGCCCTTGACGAATTTGCTGGCACCGTCCATCGCACCATAGAAGCCGGCCTCCTTCTCGAGCGTCTTGCGCCGGCGTTGCGCCTCGGCCTGGTCGATGAAACCCATATTGACGTCCGCGTCGATGCTCATCTGCTGGCCCGGCATGCTGTCCAGCGTGAACCGGGCGGCGACCTCGGAAACGCGTTGCGCACCACTGGTCACGACCACGTACTGAACGACGATCAGGATGAAGAAGACGATCAGGCCGATCACATAGTTGCCGCCCACCACATGCGCACCGATCGCCGCGATAACCTGGCCGGCACTGGCGTCCGACAGGATCAGACGGGTTGCCGCCACATTCAAGGACAGGCGAAACAGGGTGGCAATCAGGAGCAGCGACGGGAAGGTGGAGAACTCCACCGGCTTGGGCATGTAGAAGGTCAGCAGCAGTACCAGGAAGGCGAATCCGAAGTTCGCCAGAATCAGGAAGTCAAGCAAGCCGGGAGGGATGGGCGCGAACAGCACCACCATGACGCCCATCACCAGCACCACCAGGGCCACATCGCTTTGCCGGCCGAAGAATCGTTCGAGCCCGCTCATCGGATCGTTCCCTCTTGCGCAGGTGCCCGCTTGCTGGCCTCGCGCATGGCCAGCACCCACACCATCAGGCGAGCCACCGCGGCATAGTGCTGCTCGGGAATCGGTGCATCGGTGGCCGCCTCCGCATAGAGCGAACGGGCCAGGTTGCGGTTCTCGACTACCGGTATGCGGTGCAGCGCCGCGATCTTTCGCATCGCGTCGGCCACCAGACCCCGGCCCTTGCCAAGCATGACCGGGGCCGCCATGGCGCCGTGCTCGTAGCGCAGGGCCACGGCGAGGTGGGTGGGATTGGTGATCAGTACATCGGCCATGCCCGTCTGGCTCAGCATCCGGCTGCGCTTGAGCAACTCGCGGCGCAGTTCCCGGATGCGGGCGCGGATGCGTGGATCTCCCTCCCTGTGTTTGTGCTCGTCCTTGAGTTCGCGCTGGCTCATTCTCATCTTCCGGGAGAACTCGCGCAGGGTGTAAACGTGGTCAAGCGCCGCGATCACCAGCATGGCCAGGGTCAGCTTCAATCCCACAGCAGACAGGTCGTCGAGCAGCAGGCGCACAAAGCCCTGCGACGGCATGGCGGCAAGCTGGTGAAACTGGGACATCAGCGCAGCTAACGCGCCATAGACCACATAGCCCAGCAGGGACAGCTTCAGCAGGGCGCGGATCGTGTCGAACAGCGTGCGCGTTGAAAGGACCCGCTTGAAGCCGGTCACGGGGCTGAGGCGGCTCCAGTCCGGCTTGATCGGATGTGTGCTGAGCAGCGGGCCAGTCTGCAACAGATTGGCAGCGACAGCTGTCAGCATAATTGACAAAAGAAGCGGTACAAGTAACAAGCCGGATTGCGCCAGTGCATGCCGGGTCAGGACCCAGAGCGCCCAGCCGTGTTGATCGCCATTCCCGATGCTCGCCAGCAGCAAGCGGTCGAACTGGAACTGTTCGCGAACATTGTCCCAGCCATGGACCTGCAGGAAGACGATGGCCGTGCCAAATACCAGGGCCGAGACAAGGTCGGCGCTCTTGGCCACCTGGCCCCGCTTGCGTGCCTCGGACAGCTTGTAGGGCGTGGCCGCGGCACTGCGATCAAGTTCCTGCTCGGCCATCAGCGGAGTACTCCGTTCCAGAACGAGAAGATGGATGCGTAGGTGCGGCTCATGGCCGTCCCTGCGCCGCCAAGCCAGAGCGACAATGCGGCGATGCCGGCCAGCACCTTCAACGGCAGTGCAAGCGCGAACATATTCATCTGTGGCACGTTGCGTGCCAGGACACCCATAGCAAACTCCAGGAGCATCAGGCAGAACACCACCGGTGCCACCAGCGCAAAGCCTAGGCTGAACAGGCCACCGCCCTGCTTGACCAATACGACAATGGCAGGCTCCAGCGGCCAGGGGGCGCCCGGCGGGAGCCGCTCGAAACTCATCTGAAGCCCTAGCAGCAGGGTCGCAAAGGCGCTGCTGGAGAAAAAGCCGACCAAGGCCAGCTGACTCATGGCCCCGCTCAGTATCGGCACTTGATGTCGAGAAACGGGATCGAGCACCTGCCCCATCCCAAAGCCGATCTGGACGTCGAGCAGGCGTCCGCCCATGGCGAATGCCGCAAAAGCCATGTTCACACCAAGGGCCATCACCGCGCCCAGGCCCAGCTCTCGCAGTGCCGTCGCGGCCAATTCCCAGGTGCTGGCTGCCGCCAGCGGCGAAGTGATCTCCAACCCCAGGCCCAGGCAAGTGGACAGGGCAAGGGCCAAGGTCAGACGCACCAGCAGCGGCACCGCGGCGCCAAAGGTGGCGGACATCAGCATCAGGCCGCTCAGCCGCATGAAGACCAGAAAGAGGATCATGGCCCGATCAGGGTCAAGCATATCGGCAGCCAGGGCGGGCGCGTTCATGGCATCGCTCAGAACATATGGGGGATGTCGAGCCAGAGCCGGGTCATGTAGCCTGAGAGGACTCGCAAGATCCATGGCCCGAACACAATCAGGGCCACGGCGGCCGTGATCAGCTTGGGCACGAAGGTCAGTGACATCTCCTGGACCTGGGTCACGACCTGCGCAATGCTGATCATCAGACCGACAAGCATCGTCGGCCCCAGGACGGGCAGGCAGATCAATAGGCCGGTCCATAGAAGGGCCGACATCATCTGCAGCGCCAAGTCAGCATGCATGGTTTCCACCTTCCCTCAAAGGCGCGGTCACGCCTGTGTCGAGTCGAAGACCTTCGGCATCCCCTGATGCGGAATGACCTCCTCAGGTCGCGGAACAGCGGGCTTGATACCCGTACACCATCTGGACTGCTGCGGCACATTCCGATTGAAGTGCCGTCGAATTGTTGTTCGCTCGCATGATTCTGCACTTGAGCGAATAACAAAACAATATCTATCAACGCAATTTTCCATGAGCACTCCGGTCGCCTTCCCGCCTTCCCGCCTGGCTGCGCGAAATTGGTGTTTTCCCTAGGTGGGCCTCGGGCGCGGCTTGGCGTCGCACTGGCTCCGTCGATCCAGAGGCGGTCGACCCAGGCTGGGCCAAATCGCGGAGAATTGGGGGCTATACGTGACAACTCAAGAGAATCGCCCCATGACCGAAGCCGAAAATCGTCCCACCATGCCCGACCGCCTGTCCGTGGATCCTCGCAGTCCGCACCACATTGCCGCCGTGTTCGAGCATGAGATTGGTGTACGCCTGAACGACAAGGAGCGCTTTGATGTCGAGGAGTACTGCATCAGCGAGGGCTGGGTCAAGGTGCCCGCCGGCAAGACGCGTGACCGCAAGGGAAACCCGATGATGATCAAGCTGAAGGGCCGGGTCGAAGCGTTTTATCGCTAAGGCAACGCTGAACAAGTAGCCAATTTCGCTCGACCCGCTGCCTGGTGAGCGCGTAAAGCGGAATCGGCATGCCGAAGCCGCAGACACATGCCGTCAACGGGCGCGGTTTGCGCCTCGCGCATGCACTTGGCGTCCACTTTGGACGCACTCATGCCAACTGCCTTCTGGCCAGGTAGAGGTTGGCCAAGCCCAGCGCCACGAACGAGCGCGTGGCGTTCTTGGCCAAGCCGCGGTAGCGCACCTTGCTGAAGCCCCACAGCCGCTTGACCACCGCGAAGACATGTTCCACCCGGGCACGGACCTTTGACTTGTTGCGGTTGCGCGCTCGCAGTGCTTGGTCGATCTCGCCGTCCTTGCGTACGCGCTGGTTGGTGAAGTCTTGGGCTCGCGTCGCCTTGGCCTGGATCAGCGCCTTCTGACTGGCGTAGGCACTATCGCCATAGACCCTGCGCTCATTGCCGTGCAGCAACTCAGGCAGCGGGTGCTTGTCGTGCACGTTGGCCGCGGTCACCACGGCGCTGTGCGCCAACCCGGTTCGGCTGTCCACGCCGATGTGCAGCTTCATGCCGAAGTACCACTGCTGGCCCTTGCGGGTCTGGTGCATCTCGGGATCGCGCGCCTTGTCGGCGTTCTTGGTCGAACTGGGCGCGCCGATGATGGTGGCATCCACGATGGTGCCCGTACCCACCTTCAGGCCACGGGCCTGCAGCACCTGCCCGACGGTGGCGAACAACTGCTCGCCCAGCTTGTGCTTCTCCAGCAGGCGACGGAACTTCAGCAGCGTCGTACCGTCCGGGACACGCTCGCGGCCCAGGTCAATGCCCACGAAGCGCCGCAGGGCCGTGCTGTCCAGCAGCGCATCTTCGCAGGCCTCGTCCGCCAGGTTGAACCAGTGCTGCACGAAGTACATCCGCAGCATGCGCTCCAGTCCCACGGGAGGGCGGCCGTTGCCAGGCTTGGGGTAGTGCGGCTCGATCACCGCACACAGCTCGGTCCAAGGCACGATCTCGCTCATCGTCGCCAGGAATACATCGCGCTTGGTGGCTCGGCGGTACTGTTCAAAGCCAGCGCCTTGATCTTCGGCCATCGCCAGTGTTGCTTGCTTCATGCATTCAGTTTGTCAAACCATCACGCGCTCGAACAGACAGGTCAACCCGGAGGGGACTTGTTCAGCTTAGCCTTAAATTTCGCCTTGCGTTTTCTGGTTTCAATCAGGTCTGGGAGGCTATCGTTAAGCCAGTCGATCTGACCTGAAGGATGGAGTGCTATGCCGGATTCCCGAAACGCCTTCGTCGGCTCTACGGCTAGGACACAATGACCTTGCTTGGCGAGCCAACTGGCGTCAACGCCAGTTCCGGCGCCAATGTCCAAGACAGTGCTTGCGCAGGCTGGCAGCAAGTGGAGAATTGCTTTGTACTTGTCTGCAAAAGCGACGCTTTCGTACTTAGGAATGAGCGCCTCCGCATCTTCGGCATAGCCTTCGGTTCCCGGAACTTGGCACGACTGGGCTAAGAGTGGCATTTCGTGACGCCTAACGTTCGAGTTGAGCCGCATACCGAGGCTTGCCGAGGGCTGTCGGCTCGAACGACTGGTTCGGCCTCTTGCGCACGCGGCCTACTTTTGTGCAACAGCCAACAACGCCTTCGGATTGGAGCTGG
>Ga0208398_100048_pt1 | contig 147040 bp, 117 predicted proteins | sample LakWasMe79_HOW10_2_FD_183905 | JGI IMG/M metagenome (GOLD analysis project Ga0208398, IMG submission 183905) | Freshwater sediment methanotrophic microbial communities from Lake Washington under simulated oxygen tension - Sediment Metagenome... | ecosystem: Environmental > Aquatic > Freshwater...
TGTCCACGTGAGGCGTGTAAATGGCCTTGTGCTTGCCGCGCAAACGGAGTGCCACTTCGCTGGCAACACGTCCGAGCACCTTGTCGGTGGCGTCAATCACAAACCACTCGTGCGTCACCTCGGCCGGTTTGGCGCTGAAGGTCTTCATGAGTTTCTTTCGAGTCACCTTGCCCATGGAGCAAGATGTGTCGTTTGGCTTCTAAATGTAGAACGTTGCGGCCGTGCTCGGTGCCGCTTGTGTGAACTGCGACCTCTCGCTGTTACCGCAACGCTTCTTTCCCGGAAGCCAGATTCGGGAAAGTCGAACAGTATATCCCAGATTACCTCCTGCTGAAAAGTCGCAGACAAGCCGGGGCAGCTGACGGCAAAGCCACGGGGCCACAGAAACCGCTGGTCAGCTGGGTAAAATCAGGGTAAATACTAGGCCCACATGAACACCGACTCCTCCACCGACAGCGGCGGCGACGCCCGCCCCGCCAGCGCGCTGACCCAAATGGGCGCAGCCCTGAGCCAAGCGCCGGGCGCGGTCTTCAAGGCCTGGTCGTCGTGGGTGCCGATACGTTCCTTGGCGCCACGTCACCGCGCCCGCATCCTGAGGCATCTGCTGAGCCTGGGGCCCGACGATCGCTACCTGCGTTTCGGCTATCCGGCCTCGGATGAGCAGATCGGCCGCTATGCCGAATCACTGAATTTCGAGCGCGACGAGGTACTGGGCATCTTCAACCGCCGGCTGGACCTGATCGCCATGGCACACCTTGCCTATGAGCCGGCGCCGCAACGGCCCGACAAGCCCCCAATGGTGGAGTTCGGCGTGTCGGTGCTGAACAAGAACCGCGGGCGCGGTTTTGGCGCGCGCCTGTTCGAGCATGCCGCCCTGCATGCCCGCAACCGCGGCATAGACACGATGTTCATTCACGCATTGAGCGAAAACACAGCCATGCTGCGCATCGCCCGCAATGCCGGCGCCACCGTCGAGCGCGACGGGCCCGATTCCGAGGCCTGGCTGCGCCTGCCACCGGACTCGGTGTCGTCCCATGTCGGCGAGGCCATTGAGCGCCACGCCGCCGAGCTGGACTTCCAGCTCAAGCGCCACGCCCATGCGGTTGGCGAGTTCATCGAAGCCATCGGTGAAGTGAAGTCCGGCGTCAGCGACACCCGTCGGGCCGGCCGCGAATAGCCCGCGCCCGCCACGTGCCCGGCAACTCACCCCCGGCTCTGGGGGTAGCCCCTGAGCGGGCCGCTCATTACTATCCGTTACAGTAAAAAGTTGGCATTGCAGCCGCAGTGCCCCATACGTGAAGCGTCGTTCGGGACATGCAAACCACCCTGCTGTGGACACTTGCGCTGTTGCTGGTCGCCATTTTGTCCCCCGCCCTTGTGCTGTGGGTCAAGAGACGTCCGACGGCAGACAACCAGGCACTGCCCAATGAGTGGGCGGTAGCGGCACGCCCCGTGTTCAATACCGATGAGCGCCGCATCTACCGCCTGCTGCGCGAGGCTCTGCCCCACCATGTGCTGCTGGCCAAGCTGCCGCTGGTGCGCTTCTGCCAGCCGACCGATGCCAAGGAAGTGCGCTACTGGTACGAGTTGCTGGGCGCCGTCCATGTGAGCTTTGTCGTCTGCAGCCCCAACGGGCGGGTGCTGGCGGCACTGGATCTCGATACCGGCCGCGAGCCCTCGCAGCGCAGCCTGCAGATCAAGCAATCGGTGCTGGCAGCCTGCCGCATCCGCTATCTGCGCTGCACCGCCGACAACCTGCCCAGCGTCGCCGAACTGCAGTTGCTGGTGCCATTCAGCAACGCCGCGGCACGCGGCCCACAGCCGGCGCCGGCGCCGGGGAGCCTGCCGAGTGCGGCCATGGCCACCAAGCCTGCAGCGGTCAAGCGCGGCGAGCGCAATGCGCTGTGGCAGGACTCGACGGTGTTTCAGGACTCCTTCTTCGCGCCAGACAACCGCTTCGACTCACTCAGCGGCAACGACTTCCCGCAGCCGGGTGTCATCGCCGCCGCCAAGCTCGCTCCCGCCCGGCTGAGCGCCGTGGGCAATGAGCGCCCGCTGCCCGAGCCTATCTATGCCCACGAAGACGCACCGGATGACATCGTCGGCATCGTCGTCGATGGGGTGTCGCCCAGAGTCGCCGCCAACCGCTGATTGGCCCGGCGCAGGCCCGAGGGCAGTGCATGCGCTACCCTGCGCGGCATGAACATGACTCTGGATGCCGGCTTTGCCGAGCTCACCCCCGACCGCATGCTGGACGCGCTGGAGGCCGTGGGCCTGCGCTGCGACGGCCGCATGCTGCAACTCAACTCCTATGAAAACCGCGTGATCCAGGTCCATCTGGAGGATGGCCCGGTGGCGGTGGCCAAGTTCTACCGCCCTGCGCGCTGGACCGATGCGCAGATACTCGAAGAGCACCAGTTCGCGCTGGAACTGGCCGCCGCCGAAGTGCCGATGGTTGCGCCATGGACGCTGCAGCGGCCGACGGTGGAGGGCATGCGTCTGGCCGGTGAGCCGCCCACGCTGGCGGTTTCAGGGGCGCAGCGCTTCAGCGTCTCTCCACGCTGCGGCGGCCGCGCTCCCGAGCTGGACGACCCCGACACCCTGACCTGGATCGGTCGCTTCATCGCCCGCCTGCATCTGGTCGGCCGCCAGCGCCCCTTCGAGCATCGCCTCAGCTGGCTGGGCGCCCAACCGGCGATCGATGCCCGCGACTGGCTGATGACGCACGACTCGGTGCCGCTGGAGATGCAGGCCAAGTGGCTGGATTTGGTGAACCGCGCGATCGATGCGATCACCGCCGCCTACGCGGCCGTACCGGAGTTGCGCAGCCTACGCCTGCATGGCGATTGCCATCCCGGCAACATCCTGTGGACGCCGGACAAGGGTCCGCACTTCGTCGATCTGGACGATGCCTGCACCGGCCCGGCCATCCAGGATCTGTGGATGCTGCTGTCCGGCGACGATCTGGCCAAGCGCCAGCAGCTGGCCTGCGTGCTGGAAGGCTACGAAACCTTCTGCGACTTCGACCGGCGCGAGTTGCGCCTGATCGAGCCCTTGCGCTGCGTGCGCATGATCCATCACAGCGCCTGGCTGGCCAAGCGCTGGGGGGATCCGGCCTTCCCGATCGCGTTCCCCTGGTTCGGGGACCACGCCTACTGGAACGACCAGATCACCCGCCTCGGCGAGCAGCTCGAGGCGATGGAAGAGGCTTCTTAGCCAACCAGCAAGGCGTTGATGCGCCGCACATAGGCCGCAGGATCTTCCAGATGCCCGCCCTCGGCCAGCACGGCCTGGTCGAACAGCACCTGGGCCAGGTCATCGAAGTGGGCGCTGCCGTCCAGCTTCTTGACCAGCGCATGGTCGGCGTTGACCTCCAGCGTCGGCAGCCCGGTCGGCGCCTGCTGGCCGGCCTGCTTCAGCAAACGGGCCAGATGGCCGCTGACATCGCCCTCCTCGACGACGATACAGGCCGGTGAATCGACCAGCCGTGTGGTCACGCGCACGTCCTTGGCGCGGGCCTTCAGCGACTCCTTGAGCCGGTCCAGCACGGGCTTGAAGGCGGTGGCCACTTCCTCGGCCTTCTTCTTCTCTTCCTCGTCCTGCAGGCTGCCCAGATCGACGGCGCCCTTGGCCACGCTCTGCAGCTGCTTGCCGTCGAACTCGAACAGGTGCGACAGCATCCACTCGTCGACGCGGTCGGTCAGCAGCAGCACCTCGATGCCCTTCTTGCGGAAGATCTCCAGCTGCGGGCTGTTCTTGGCCGCGGCCAGCGTATCGGCGGTGATGTAGTAGATCGGCTCCTGGCCTTCCTTCATCCGCGACACATAGTCGGCCAGCGACACCCCCTCATCGGCATGGGTGGAGGCAAAGCGCAGCAGCTTGGCCAGGCGTTCCTGGTTCTGGTGGTCTTCGCCGACACCCTCTTTCAGCACCGAGCCGAAGTCTTTCCAGAACGCGGTGTACTTCTCGGCCTGGTTCTCGGCCAGGTCTTCCAGCATCGCCAGCACGCGTTTGGTCGAGCCTTCACGGATGACCTTCACGTCACGGCTCTCCTGCAGCAACTCGCGCGACACATTCAGCGGCAGATCGGCCGAGTCGATCACGCCCTTGACGAAGCGCAGATAGACGGGCATCAGCGCCTCGGCATCGTCCATGATGAAGACGCGCTTGACGTAGAGCTTGACGCCGCCGCGCTTGTCGCGGTTCCACAGATCGAAGGGCGCCTTGGCCGGGATGAACAGCAGCTGGGTGTACTCGCTGCGGCCCTCGACGCGGTTGTGCGTGTAGGCCAGCGGGGGCTCGGTGTCGTAGCTGATCTGCTTGTAGAACTCGGCGTACTGCTCCTCGGTGATCTCGCTCTTGCTGCGCGTCCACAGCGCGGCGGCCTTGTTGACCGTCTCCCACTCATCGGTGACGGTGGACTCGGCCTTCTCGGCGTTCCACTCTTCCTTGCGCATCAGGATGGGCAGCGAGATGTGGTCGGAGTATTTGCTGATCACCGACTTCAGGCGCCAGGTCTTCAGGAACTCCTCCTCGCCCTCGCGCAGATGCAGGGTCACGGCCGTGCCGCGCTCGGGCAGGGTGATGGTCTCGACCTCGAAGTCGCCGGTACCCTCGGAGCTCCAGCGCACGCCCTGGTCGGCCGGCAGACCCGCGCGGCGGGTTTCCACAGTCATGCGGTCGGCGACGATGAAGCCGGAGTAGAAGCCCACGCCGAACTGGCCGATCAGGCTGGCGTCCTTCTTCTGGTCGCCTTCGAGCTTGTCCATGAACTCGCGCGTGCCGCTCTTGGCAATCGTGCCCAGATGGGCGATCGCCTCGTCGGCGCTCATGCCTATGCCGTTGTCACGGATGGTCAGGGTCCTGGCCTCGGCATCGAAGCTGACGCGCACCTCCAGATTGGGCGCGTCCTCGAACAGCGCGGCATTGTCCAGCGCCTCGAAGCGCAGCTTGTCGCAGGCGTCCGACGCGTTCGATACCAGCTCGCGCAGGAAGATCTCCTTGTTGGAGTACAGCGAGTGGGTGACCAGGTGCAGGACCTGCTTGACCTCTGCCTGGAAGGAATGGGTTTTTTTGTCCATGGGATGGAGACCTCTAGGTTTTGATGCGAAAAAGCGCGGCATGCCGGGCGAGCCGGCGCGCACAGGAGATGAAGGCGGGCCGCTCTTTTTCAAGAGGGCCGGCCGTGGCCAGCGAGCGCGGAGGGTCAGCGCGTGGACATGGTGACCAGATCCACCCGCACCTGGCCCCTGCTGAGCGCCGCGCTGACGGCGCGGGCGTACTGCCGTGCCCATTCCTCATTCTGGAAGGCCACCAGGCCTACGGCGTTGGCGACCGACAGTATCTTGTCCACCGCCAGCACCTTGCCCGAGCCGCGCATAGGCTCGCACTCATTGAGCAGGAACTGCTGGTCCAGCCAGGTGCGCGCCTCCTCGTACGACATCGCCTCCAGCCCATCGAGGGCAATGCCCACCTCTTCACCCGGACCAAAGCTGACGATCACTTCGTGGCGCATCGCGCTCCCCTCATGCTGAATCCAGCCCCAATTGTCGGGGCTGAGCCCTCAGGCGTTCAAGCGTCTTGCGCGCACCGCTTGATCCAGGACAGCCATCAGCTCCAGCGAGGCGTCCCAACCCAGGCAGGCGTCGGTGATGCTCTGGCCATAAACCAGCTTGGCCGGATCGTCCTTGCCGGGGCTGAACTTCTGCGCGCCGGCGGTGAGGTGGCTCTCGACCATCAGACCGAACACGCGCTTGCTGCCTGCCTTGATCTGCTCGGCCACGTCGCGGGCCACATCCAGCTGGCGCTCATGGTTCTTGCTGCTGTTGGCATGGGAGCAGTCCACCATCAGCGTTTGCTCCAGCTTGGCCGACTCCAGGTCCTTGCAGGCGGCGGCAACGCTGGCGGCGTCATAGTTCGGCGCCTTGCCGCCGCGCAGGATCACATGGCAATCCTTGTTGCCCTTGGTCTCGACGATGGCGACCTGGCCGTTCTTGTGCACCGACAGGAAGTGATGGCCGCGGGCCGCCGCCTGGATCGCATCGGTGGCGATCTTGATATTGCCGTCGGTGCCGTTCTTGAAGCCGATCGGGGCCGACAGGCCCGAGGCCAGCTCGCGGTGCACCTGGCTCTCGGTGGTGCGCGCGCCGATGGCGCCCCAGCTGATCAGGTCACCGATGTACTGCGGCGAGATCACATCCAGGAACTCGCTGCCCGCCGGCAGTCCCAGGCGGTTGATCTCCAGCAGCAGCTGGCGGGCCATGCGCAGGCCCTCGTCGATGCGGTAGCTCTCGTCCAGGTAAGGATCGTTGATCATGCCCTTCCAGCCCACCGTGGTGCGGGGCTTCTCGAAGTAGACGCGCATCACGATCTCCAGCGTGTCGGCGTACTGGTCGCGCATTTCCTTCAGGCGCTTGGCGTACTCGACAGCGGCGGCCGGGTCGTGGATCGAGCAGGGCCCGATGATCAAGAGCAGCCGGTCACTCTTGCCATGCATGATGTCGCGGATCTGGCGCCGGGTGTTGACGACCAGCGACTCCATCGCCGTGCCACTGATCGGGAAGAAGCGGATCAGATGCTCCGGCGGCGGCAGGGGCGTGATGTCGCGTATGCGTTCGTCATCGGTCTGACTCGTCTTGTCCTGCGGCGAGTACCAGCGTTCGGCCTGGTGCGCGGATTTGGCTGCGTTCATGCGTGGAGCTCCGGTGTAGCAAAAGTCGATCAAAGTGGCGAGGCGAAAAAAAACCGCCGGGTGGGGACCCGGCGGTTTCTAGGATTCGGTCTGTGCTTGTCTCAAGCCCTGCCCTCTCCTCCGCCGGTGCGGTGCGAGAACCAAAAGAAGGCAAAGAAGAACTTGGGGGAGCACATAGGCCTTGAATGTAGCACGGCTTTTTCAGGCCGTGCCACCGACCGTCAAACCGTCGATGCGCAGCGTAGGCTGGCCCACACCCACCGGCACGCTCTGGCCCTCCTTGCCGCAGACGCCGACGCCGGTGTCCAGCTGCATATCGTTGCCGATCATGCTGATATGGGTCAGCGCCTCGGGGCCGTTGCCGATCAGCGTCGCGCCCTTGACCGGGTACTGGATCTTGCCATTCTCGACCCAGAAGGCCTCCGACGCCGAGAACACGAACTTGCCGCTGGTGATGTCCACCTGGCCGCCGCCGAAATTGGTCGCATACAGGCCCTTCTTGATCGAGGCGATCACCTCCTCGGGCGTCTTCTTGCCGGCCAGCATGTACGTGTTGGTCATGCGCGGCATCGGCATATGGGCATAGCTCTCGCGCCGGCCATTGCCGGTGGGCTTCACGCCCATCAGGCGGGCATTCATGCTGTCCTGGATGTAGCCGCGCAGGATGCCGTCTTCGATCAGCACATTGCGCTGGCTGGGATTGCCCTCGTCATCGACATTGAGCGAGCCGCGGCGGTCGGCGATCGTGCCGTCATCGAGCACGGTCACGCCCTTGGCGGCCACACGCTGGCCGATGCGACCGGCGAAAGTGCTGGAGCCCTTGCGGTTGAAGTCACCCTCGAGGCCGTGGCCGACGGCCTCGTGCAAGAGCACGCCGGGCCAGCCCGGACCGAGCACCACGGTCATCACGCCAGCGGGGGCAGGTCTTGACTCCAGATTGGTCAGCGCAGCATTGACCGCCTGCTGCACATAGCTTTCTATCATCGCGTCGGTGAAATAGGCCAGGCCGAAGCGGCCACCGCCGCCACCGGAACCCACCTCACGGCGGCCGTTCTGCTCGGCAATCACCGTCAGGCTCAGGCGCACCAGCGGGCGCACGTCGGCGGCAAGCGTGCCATCGGCGCGGGCGATCAGCACCACCTCATGCTCGGCGGCCAGGCCGGCCATCACCTGCACGATGCGCGGGTCCTTGGAGCGGGCCAGCTTCTCGGTCTTCTCCAGCAATGCCACCTTCTGCGTGCTGTCCAGGCTGGCGATCGGATCGTCGCGGCCATACAGCATGCGGCTTTGCGCAATCGTCGCCTTGGCCGGCACCAAGACCCTGCGGCTCTGGCCAGCGCTGGCAATGCTGCGCACCGTGCGTGCGGCGTCCAGCAGTGCGGCTTCGGAGATGTCATCGGAGTAGGCGAATGCCGTCTTCTCGCCGGCCACCGCGCGAACACCCACGCCCTGGTCGATGCTGAAGCTGCCGCTCTTCACGATGCCCTCTTCCAGACTCCAGCCTTCGCTGCGCGTGGTCTGAAAATAGAGATCGGCATCGTCGACGCGGTGCTCGGTGATCAGCCGCAGCGCTTTGCTCAGCACCGGTTCGCTCAGACCAAAGGGCTCCAACAGCAGCGTACGTGCCAGTTGCAGGCGTTCAAGAGTGGGTTCGCGCGAGATCATGGGCCCATTGTAGGAGGCGTGGGCCGCCGGGCCACGGGCAGGGCCATGCCGATGGCTCGATACACATCTTTACTTCTGCGCCGTCGTCCGATTGCAGGGGCTGGCGTTGTAGAGCCACGGGCCCGCCGAACCACTCAACACCTCAGCCAACAGGATCAAATATGACCAGCTTCAAGACCCTCATCGCCACTGCCGTTTTCGCTTCGATCAGCGCCGCCAGCTTTGCTCAGACGCCTGCCGCGGCCACCACAGCACCGGTCGCCAAGACCACCGCCGTGGCCGCAACACCCGCCACACCGGCAACCCCGGCAGTAAAGGCCGACGCCAAGGTCGCCGCCAAGACCGAAGCCGCCACCGACAAGCCGGCAACCAAGACCGTCAAGCATGCCAAGCATGCGAAGAAGCCGGCTCCCGCCCCGGCCGCTACGCCGGCTGCGGCCACCAAGCCTGCCGTCTGAGCCGGCAGCAATAGGCTGAAAAGGCGCGCCGCCGGTGCGGCGCGCCCCTCAGCTGACCCATTCAGACTTGATCGCCCGCCTTCTTCAAGGCCAGCGCATGCTCATACAAGGCATTGCGCGGCGACCCCGACAACTCCGCCGCCAGCGACACTGCCTGCTTCAAAGGCAGCTCGCGCATCAGCACCAAAAGCGCCCGTGTGGCAGCCTGAGGCAACGCGGTGTCATCGATGGCAGCAGGCGGCGCCGCATGCAGCACCAGCACGAATTCACCACGCGCGCGCATGGCGTCGGCGGCCATCCAGGCCGGCAGATCCACCGCCAGCATCGTGCTGACGGCCTCGAACTGCTTGGTCAGCTCGCGGCAGACCGTCACCCTTCGCTCCGGCAGCAATTCCGCCAGCAGATCAGTCAGCGCATTGATGCGATGCGGCGCCTCGAACAGCACCTGCGCACGCGGGCTGGCCGCCAGCGCCAGCAAGGCCTCGCGCCGCTCGCCGGCCTTGGTCGGCAAGAATCCAGCGAAGACAAAGCCATCGGCCTGCACATCGCCGGCCACACTCAGCGCCGTCACCGCGCTGCTGGCGCCAGGCACAGGAAACACGCGCAGGCCTTGCTGAGCCACGGCCGCCACCAGCACCGCGCCGGGGTCGGAGATCGCCGGCGTGCCAGCATCGCTGACATAGGCCACGCGCTGGCCCAGCCGCAGCCGCTCCAGCACCTGGCCCGAGGCCGCATGTTCGTTGTGCTGATGCAGGGCGAGCAGCGGCTTGTCCAACCCCAGATGGCGCAGCAGGCCGCCGGTGACGCGGGTGTCCTCGCAGGCCACCGCGTCCACCAGGCTCAAGACCTGGATCGCACGCAGCGTCAGGTCGGCCAGGTTGCCGATGGGCGTGGCCACGACATACAGTGTCGACGCGGGATACTGTTGGCCGCCGGCAGCGGCGGCGGCGGCGTCACGCAACAGGGCGGAAGCGGAGGCATCAATGCTCAAGACGGGAACCTCCAAAGAGACCGGGGACCAGGCCGAGACCTTGGCGCTGCGTTTCCTGAAGCGCCAGGGACTGAGTCTGGTGGAGCGCAATTATCGAGTCGCGCGGGGCCCTACGGCACGCGGCGGCGAAGTGGACCTGATTGTGCGCGCCGCCGACGGCACCCTGGTCTTCGTCGAGGTCCGTGCCCGCGCCAGCAACAGCCATGGCGGGGCCGCGGCCAGCATCACGGCGACCAAGCGGCGCCGCCTGGTGTTTGCCGCCCAGCACTATCTGCTGCGCTGGGCCTCGCCGCCGCCCTGCCGTTTTGACGTGATTGCGGTGCAGGGCGATGTCATCGAATGGCTGCCTGCCGCGTTTGATGCTGATTGACCCCCCGGGCAAACCCTCAATCTGCCCTATGATCGCGCCTCATGCTTGAGCAAAGAATCCAACAGCACTTTTTCGAAAGCGCCGACCTGCAATACCAGGTGGCCGAAGCGCTGGCGCGTCCGGTGGCCGGCGCGGCCCAGGCCCTCGTCGATGGCATCACCGGCGGCGGGCGGGTCATGTGTTGCGGCCATGGGCTGTCCAGCCTCGATGCCCACTATATGGCCGCCCTGCTGCTGGGTCGCTTCGAACAGGACCGCCCGGCCCTGGCCGCCGTCGCCCTGGGCTTCGAGGCCCAGCTGAGCCTGGGCCCGGGCAGCGATAGCGGCACCATACTCACCCGCCAGGTCCAGGCCCTGGGCCACCCCGGCGATGTCCTGATGCTGTTCGATGCCCAGCAGGCCGCCCCGGGCGCGCTGCGCGAACTGCTGGACGCCGCCCACGCCCAGGACATGACGGTGATCGCGCTGACCGGCCAGGTGGACGAGGACCTGCGCTCCCGTCTGGTGGACACCGATGTGCATATCCGCGTGCCCCACAGCCGCGCCGCCCGCGTCAGCGAGATCCACCGACTGCTGGCCCATTGCCTGTGCGATGCCGTTGATCTGCAACTGCTGGGCACTGGCGAATAGACCGCCCGCGGCCCCCACTTTCTTGCCCCCCCCGACAGGACTCCCATGAGCATTCAAAAGCATCTGCCCCGCTTCTTCGTCATCGCCAGCGTTGTCGGCGCCACCCTGCTGGGCACGGCCTGCGCGCCGCTGGTGGTGGGCGGCGCGATGGTGGGCGGGGCCCTGATGGCCACCGACCGCCGCACCTCGGGGATTCAGATCGAAGACCAGGGCATAGAGCTGAAGGCCGGCACCCGCGTGCGCGAGGTGCTGGGCGAGCGCGGCCATGTCAGCGTCAACAGCTACAACCGCCTGGTGCTGATCACCGGCGAGGTGGACAGCGAGGCCGACCGCACAGCCGTCGAGCAGGCGGTGTCGCGGGTCGAGAATGTGCGCAACACCTTCAACGAGCTGGCCGTGATGGGCAGCACCTCGCTGACCAGCCGCTCCAATGACGTGATCATCCGCAGCAAGGTCAAGGCCAGCCTGATCGACGCCAAGGACGTGATGAGCAATGCCTTCGACCTGCATGTCGAACGTGCCGTCGTTTATCTGATGGGCCGCGTCACCGAGCGCGAGGCCACCCGCGCCACCGACATCGCGCGCAGCGTCAGCGGCGTGCAGAAGGTGGTGCAGGTGTTCGAGATCATCAGCGAGGCCGAGCTGGCGGAGATGCTGCCCAAGCCCAAGGCCCAGTGAGGTTGGAACCCCGGATTGCATCCGGGCTACGAAAACCCTGCCCGTAGCCCGGATGAAATCCGGGACTCAGCGCAGCCGCTTGATCAGGCTCGAGGTATCCCAGCGCTGGCCGCCCATCGCCTGCACATCAGCGTAGAACTGGTCGACCACGGCCGTCACCGGCAGGCGGGCGCCGTTGCGGCGGGCCTCGTCCAGCACCAGGCCCAGATCCTTGCGCATCCAGTCCACGGCGAAACCAAAGTTGAACTGGTCGTCGACCATAGTCTTGCCGCGGTTGTCCAACTGCCAGCTCTGGGCTGCGCCCTTGCCGATCACGTCCAGCACCAGCTTCATGTCCAGGCCCGACTTCTGGCCGAAGGCAATCGCCTCCGACAGGCCCTGCACCAGGCCAGCAATACAGATCTGATTGACCATCTTGGCCAGTTGTCCGGCGCCGGAGGCGCCGACCAGGGTGACCGCCTTCGAGAAGGCCAGCGCCACCGGCTGCATGGCAGCGAACACGTCGGCGTCACCGCCGCACATCACCGTCAGCGCGCCATTGACCGCACCGGCCTGGCCACCGGACACCGGGGCGTCGATGAAGTGCAGGCCCACCGTCTTGGCGCTCGAATACAGCTCGCGCGCCACCTCGGCCGAGGCGGTGGTGTGATCGACGAACACCGCGCCGGCCTTCATGCCGGCAAAGGCGCCGCTGGGGCCCAGCACGACCGAGCGCAGATCGGCGTCATTGCCGACGCAGGCGAACACGAAGTCACAGTCGCGCGCGGCCTCGGCCGGCGTGGCCGCCGCGGTGCCGCCGTACTCGGCCGCCCAGGCCTGGGCCTTGGCTGCAGTGCGGTTGTAGACGGTGACCTGATGGCCGGCGCGCGCCAGATGCCCGGCCATGGGATACCCCATGACGCCCAGGCCCAGGAACGCGACGCGGCGCGGCGGAATGGTTTCGTAGGTGCGTGTGCTCATGGCCCCAACTGTAAGCCAGCCATGGGCCGACTGGAACCTAGACGATGGTCAGATGTTCGGTGCCCGACGACAGGTCGGCGCTCTTCGCCCGGCGGCTGTTCAGCTTGATCTGCAGGCGCAGGTCGTTGACCGAGTCGGCATTGCGCAGCGCGTCTTCGTAGCTGACCATGCCACCCTCGTACAGGTCGAACAGGGCCTGATCGAAGGTCTGCATGCCCATCTCGCGCGAGCGCTTCATGATCTCCTTGATCTCACCGACCTCGCCCTTGAAGATCAGGTCGGAGATCAACGGCGAGTTGATCAGGATCTCGACCGCGGCCACCCGGCCCTTGCCCTCCTGGCGCGGCAGCAGGCGCTGCGAGACCAGCGACTTGAGATTCAGCGACAGGTCCATCAGCAGCTGAGCGCGGCGCTCTTCCGGGAAGAAGTTGATGATGCGGTCCAGCGCCTGGTTGGCGCTGTTGGCGTGCAAGGTGGCCATGCACAGATGGCCGGTCTCGGCAAAGGCCACCGCATGCTCCATGGTCTCGCGGTCGCGGATCTCGCCCATCAAGATCACGTCGGGCGCCTGGCGCAGCGTGTTCTTCAGCGCCTGCTCCCAGCTGTCGGTGTCTATGCCCAGCTCGCGCTGGGTGACGATGCAGTTCTTGTGCGGGTGAACGAACTCGACCGGGTCCTCGATCGTGATGATGTGGCCGAAGGTGTGCTCGTTGCGATGGTCCACCATGGCCGCCAGCGAGGTCGATTTGCCCGAGCCGGTGGCGCCAACGAAGATCACCAGGCCGCGCTTGGTCAGCGCCACCTCTCTCAGCACGTCGGGCAGCTTCAGGCTCTCTATCGTGGGCAGGGTCTGCGGAATCGTGCGCAGCACCAGACCCACGTGGCCCTGCTGCAGAAAGGCATTGACGCGGAAGCGTCCTATGCCATGGGGCGAGATCGCGAAGTTGCACTCCTTGGTGCGCTCGAACTCGGCCGCCTGCTTATCGTTCATGATGGCCCGCGCCAAGGCCAGCGTGTGCTGGCCGGTCAGCGGCTGCGGCGAGACCTTGGTGACCTTGCCGTCCACCTTGACGGCCGGCGGAAATTCCGAAGTCAGGAACAGGTCCGAGCCCTTGCGCGAGACCATCAGGCGCAACAGGTCATTGATGAATTTCGACGCTTGATCGCGTTCCATGGTGGCGGCTCCCTTGCCTCAGTAAGCGTTCAATCGCGGGACAGCAAGGCGCCCAGCCGCGCGCTGACCTGGCGCAGGCTCAGCGACAGGCGCCGCGCCAGCGAGGCCAGCAGTGCCGCAGCCAGGCGGGGTTCTTCGGCCATCAGACGGTCCAGCGCCTGGGCGTCCAGCACCGCGAGCGTGCAGGCGGTGAGCGTGGTGCAGGCCGAGAAACGCGCGCCGGCATCAAGCAGCGACATCTCGCCCAGCATGTCGCCCGCCCTGGCCTCGGCCAGGCGCGCACGCCCGCCCCAGGGCTGCAGCCGGTCCACGGCCAGGGTGCCCTCCAGCACGACGACCATATAGTCGCCCTGCTCGTCCTGCTTGACCACCTCCCGGTTGGGCGACAGCTTCACGTACTGCAGAAACTGGCTGAGGCGCTCCAGGTCGGCGTCGTCCAGCGCCGCCAGATGCTTGTCGGCACCCCAGAGCGTGGTGAACAGGGCCTTGCCGGTGGCAGCGTCGAAGGGCTGGGCACCGAGCTCGGCACCGCGCAGGGTCCAGCTGACGACGCGGTCGCCCTCGACGTTCTCGTTGAACATGGTCGAGAAGAAGGTCGACTCGACGCCGCCCTCGGCCTCGGGCTTGGCGCCGCCGGTCAGGCGTTGCAGCAGCTTTCTCACCGCCTCAGCCCGGGAAGTTGTCCGGGAACTTGGCCCGGCTGCGCGCCTCGGCGGGCGAGATCACATTGCGCCGCACCAGCTCGGTCAGGTTCTGATCCAGGGTCTGCATGCCGACGTTGTTGCCGGTCTGTATCGACGAGTACATCTGCGCGATCTTGTTCTCGCGTATCAGATTGCGTATGGCCGAGTTGCCCAGCATGATCTCGTGCGCCGCGACACGACCCGTGCCGTCCTTGAGCTTGCACAGCGACTGCGAGATCACCGCCACCAGCGACTCGGACAACATTGCCCGCACCATGTCCTTCTCGGCGCCGGGGAAGACGTCGACGATGCGGTCCACCGTCTTGGCCGCCGAGCTGGTGTGCAGGGTGCCGAAGACCAGGTGGCCCGTCTCGGCCGCCGACAGCGCCAGCCGAATCGTTTCCAGGTCGCGCATTTCGCCGACCAGCACCGCGTCCGGGTCTTCACGCAGCGCCGAACGCAGGGCATTCGAGAAGCTCAGGGTGTGGGGCCCGACCTCGCGCTGATTGACCAGGCACTTCTTCGATTCGTGGACGAACTCGATCGGGTCTTCGATCGTCAGGATGTGGCCGTATTCCTGCTCGTTCAGGTGGTTGACCATCGCCGCCAGGGTCGTGGACTTGCCTGAACCGGTGGGCCCGGTCACCAGCACCAGGCCGCGGGGCTTGAGCGCCAGCTCGGCGAAGACCTTGGGCGCGCTCAGCTGCTCCAAGGTCAGGATCTTGCTCGGGATGGTGCGGAACACCGCGCCGGCACCGCGATTCTGGTTGAAGGCATTGACGCGAAAGCGGGCCAGGCCCTGGATCTCGAACGAGAAGTCGCACTCCAGCGTCTCCTCGTACATCTTGCGCTGCGAGTCGTTCATGATGTCGTAGACCATGTCGTGCACCTGCTTGTGCTCGAGCGGCTCGACATTGATGCGACGCACATCGCCATGCACACGGATCATCGGCGGCAGGCCGGCCGACAAATGCAGGTCGGAGGCCTTGTTCTTGACCGAGAAGGCCAATAGTTGGGTGATGTCCATGGAGGGTGCTGGTAGGCGGCTGGGTTAGGCTCGGGGCATTATGGCGACGATCTCCGACAACTTACAACTGGTTCACGCACGCATCGCTGCGGCCTGCACCCTGGCCGGCCGACCCGTGCAAAGCGTCACGCTGCTGGTGGTCAGCAAGACGTTTGGCAGCGACAGGGTACGCGAGGCCCATGCGGCGGGCGAGCACCAGTTCGGTGAAAACTATGTTCAGGAGGCACTGGACAAGATACTGGCCCTGCAGGATCTGCGTGAGGATCTGGTCTGGCATCTGATAGGCCCGCTGCAAAGCAACAAGACGCGGCCGGTGGCCGAGGCCTTCGACTGGGTGCACAGCGTGGACCGGCTGAAGATCGCGCAACGCCTGAGCGAGCAGCGGCCCCAGCATCTGCCGCCGCTGCAGGTCTGCCTGCAGGTCAATGTCAGCGGTGAGGCTAGCAAGAGCGGCGCCCATCCGGACGAGGTGCCTGCCCTGGCCAAGGCGGTGGCCGCCCTGCCGCGGCTGCGGCTGCGCGGCCTGATGGCCATACCCGAGACGGCGCAGACGCTGGAGGCGCAGCGCCTGCCCCATGCCGCCCTGCGCGCGCTGCTGGAGCGGCTCAACGCCGACGGCCTCGCGTTGGACACCCTGTCGATGGGCATGAGCGCCGACCTCGAGGCCGCCGTGCTGGAAGGCAGCAGCATCGTGCGCGTCGGTTCGGCGATCTTCGGTGCGCGCTGAGTAAGCATTCGTAGCAAGGCTACAAAGCGGTGCCAGCGGGCCGATATGAGGGCATGGCGCCCCATGTTGGCGCAGCCCCCTCCGCCCGACCCACACCGGGTCCGAAACCCCGCGTTTTCCCTAGGCCATGCCGCCGGGAACAGCGTGTGTTTTTACCGGCGCGCGCCTCAAGGCCGGTTCCGCCCTTGTCGATACTCCCAGCACAAAGAAGTTGTCGCGGCTCGCTCACAAAGCGATCCAGGTCAAACGAACGTCTGCCGTTGGGCTAAGGGCTCTCATGAAAATTCTGTCGAATCTGCGCATCAGCCATCGACTCGGCTTCAGCTATGCGCTGTTGATTCTGTTGCTTGTCATCATCGGCGCCTTTGGCGTCAGCACCGCCAACCGGCTGGCCCACGATCTGGACCGCACCGCCAACAGCAGCCTCGTGAAGATCGAGGCCGCCAATGCGCTGGAAGGCAATGTCAACATCCTGGCCCGAGCCAGCCGCGACCTGCTGCTGCTGGACGAGGCCCGTCAGATCAAGAAGCAGCAGGCCGCCATCGACGGCGCGCTGCAAGACATCGAGAAGCGCCTGGCCGAGTTGGAGACCAAGCTCTCCTCGGCCAAGGAAACCGAATTGCTGGCCCAGGTGCGCGAGCGCCAGGCCAAGTTCTTCGCCTCTATCGCCAAGTTCCGCAAGGTGCAGGTCGACGGCAGCCCCGACGAGGCCCGCGAAAGCCTGGTGATCGATGTGCGCCCCGCGCAGGCAGCCTACCAGGAGGGCCTGAAGGCCCTGGTCGATCTGCAGTTCGAAGACGCCAAGACGCTGGCCAAGGGCGGCGAGACGACGGCCCGCCAGTCGGTGCTGGTGACCGTGGTGCTGGTGCTGGTGGCGGTACTGATCGGCGGCGGCGGCGGCCTGGCGATTGCACGCTCCATCGTGGCCCCGGCCCGCATGGCCCAGGCCGCGGCCGAATCGATCAGCGCGGGCGACCTGAGCCACGACATCGTTGTTCAGGGCAACGACGAGCTGGCCCAGATGCTGCACGCGATGCGTGAGATGCAGACCGCGCTGTCCGGCGTGGTGAAGAGCGTCAGCAGCGCCGCCGGCGAGGTGGCCGACAGCTCGGGCGCCATTGCCGGGGGCAATAGCGAACTGTCCGAGCGCACCGCCCGTTCGGCCGCCAGCCTGCAGCAAACAGCCGCCTCAGTGGAGCAGATCGCCTCCACATTGAATGGCAGCAGCGAGCTGACCCGCCGCGCCGCCGGCATCGCCACCCAGGCCCGCCAGGCCGCCTCGGCCGGCGGGGTGTCGGTGCAGAGCGTGATCGAGACGATGCAACAGATCTCGGAGTCGAGCAAGCGCATCAACGACATCATCGGCGTGATCGATGGCATCGCCTTCCAGACCAATATTTTGGCGCTGAATGCTGCTGTCGAAGCCGCCCGCGCTGGCGAGCACGGCCGCGGTTTCGCCGTCGTCGCGTCCGAGGTGCGGGCCCTGGCCTCGCGCTCGGCCGAAGCGGCCAAGGAGATCAAGGGCCTGATCCAGGAGTCCTCGGTCAAGGTCTCGGCCGGCACCGCCCTGGTCAACAGCGCCGGCCAGACCATCCGCGGCGTGGTCGAGGAAGTCAACAATATGGGCAAGCTGATCGAAGAGATCTCGCATGCCGCCCAGGAGCAGGCCAGCGGCGTCGGCGTGGTGAACCACGCGATGGGCGACCTGGACCGCACAACGCAGCAGAACTCGGCCCTGGTCGAGGAACTGACACGCTCCACCGATTCCCTGAAAACCAGCTCGGGCCGCCTATTGGCTGCGGTTGGCTTCTTCCGCTTCTCGGGCCAAGCCGCCTGAAGCAAGCCACAAGCCCCTCCGAACTCACCCATTTCCCCTGAAGGATCCTGCCATCATGAAGTTCCGTGTTTCCTCCCTGATCGCCGCCACGGCCCTGACTTTTGCCGCCTCGCTGGCGATGGCGCAGACCGCGCCCAAGATCATCAAGAAGGTGCCGCCCGAGTTCCCCAGCGAAGCCGCCCGCGCCTCCGTCTCCAGCGGTGTGGTGAAGGCCAAGATGGCCATCGACGGCGAAGGCAAGGTCACCGACGTGTCTATCGTCGAGGCCGAGCCGCGCAAGGTTTTCGACAAGGCCGTGAAGACCGCCCTGATGGGCTGGCGCTTCGAGCCGAATGGCGGTGCGCAGTCCTATGAAGTGCGCCTGGTGTTCAAAAGCGAAGACTGATTTTTGAGCGCCCGTCGCACCGATCAGCCCGCTTCGGCGGGCTTTTTCGTTTCAGCGGTTCCACCGCGCTTGGCGCGACACACGACACATTTGAGATGCCAGGCGGCAGGGACGAGGGCGCGCCGGCCGCTGCGGGCTGAAGCCTTGTCCGTCCCTGGACGGGTCGAACTCCGGCTTCTTTATGCCCGCTGCGACCGGCACGCCCTCGCCCCTGCTGCAACGGGTGTGCAAGCTCGCCAATCCGCAAAGCACGCGCACCACGCGGGATCGGCGGCCGCCAGCACATCCGCAGAGGGAGGGGGGGCCGGTCACGTCGGGCATAAAGAAGCTGAAGGTCGGGCCGAAGGGACCGGCCCAAGCTTCAGCCCGCAGTGGCCGGCCTCCCGCCCCCTCCGCCACGCCATTGCGGCAAAGCCGGAACCCAGTAGCGAGTCGATCAGTTTCATTTCAAGCCTCAATCTCCTTCAGGCAGCGCGCCAAGCTGCTGGCGCTGGGCTTGTCGACGAACACGCAGCGCTTGCCGGTGCGTTTGCAATGGTCCTTGACCCGCCAGTAGGCGCCGTGGCTGACGCAGCCGGTCTGGCAGATCACCAGGTCGGCGGCGGCCAGGCTGGATTCGAGCTGAGCGGCGGTATGGTCCTCGCCGCCATCGTGGTGCAGAAAGCGCCCGCCGGTGCCCTCGATCAGGCGCTTGTAGACCGGTACGCTGGCGGTGCGGCCGCCAACGCAGAGGATAGACTGGTCCTTCAGAGTGACCAGATCGGGCTCGTCCGCGGCGACGGCCTCCTCTGCCAGGCTGAGCGCCTGCAGCTGAGCGGCCAGGGCCTGGGCACGCTGCGACTCGCGCTCCGCCTGCTGCTGCCAGTCCAGCCGCTGGCGCTCCAGCGCCTGTGAGCGCAGGACCTGCTCTTCCAGGCGCCGCGTCAACTCGGCCCGGCCCTGCAGACCGGGGCTCAGCGCCTCCAGCTGCTGCAGATCCTGCTGGACGGCGTCCAGGGCCGAGGCCCTGGCCATGGCCTCGGCGCGGGCGCGTATCAGGGCCTGCTGCAGCGCCTCGACCTGCTCGGCCCGGGCCTGCAGCTCGCGGGTGCAGCGCTGCTGCAGTGTGGCCAGCTGACGGGTCAGGACCGCGTTCTCGTCCATCACCTCGTCCAGGCGCTGCAGATCGGCACGGTTGCAGGCGCCCACCTGGTGCTGAATCATGTGCACCTCGCGGCAGACCTGCTCGCGTAAGCCATCGCTGCAGCGGGCGTGGGTCAAGGTGGCCCACAGCGCGCCGGCAATGTCAGCGCCCTGCTGAGCCTGAACCCACAGGCCGGCCAACTGCTCGGTCGTCTTGGCCTGCGCAAAGCGGCGCAGCGCCGGCAGATGGCGGCGGTCCAGCTCGCGCTGTATCGCCTCGGCCACCGGGCCACGCCGCGCGCACTCCGCCACGGCGCCGACATGGGCCTCATAGTCGTCCAGCCGGGCCTGGGCGCCGGTGAACCTGGCCAGCAGGCGGCGCAGCGCCGGCATCGGCAGGCACACGCCCATCAGCGGGCAATGGGTGCTGTGCGGCAAGTCCCAGAGGCGGTGGCGGCGCGAGCCCCGTGTCTCGGGCAGGGTCGCGATGGCGCGCAGACGCTCGTTCAGCGCGCCGCCCAGGCGCAAGGTGGCCGGGCTGACCAGGGTTGGCTGCGGTTTGAGCTCGTCACACATGACATTCCTCCTTGAGAACTCACATCTTAAATGCGAATCGTTCGCATTTGTGGTTTATCGCACAATCCCAATGTGACGCTCTATGAAAACTATGCCGACGAGATCGGTCGCCTGATCGCCAGCGGCACGCTGCGCGCCGGCGACCCATTGCCGTCAGTGCGCCAGGCGCGGGCCAGCCGGGGCATCAGCGCCTCCACCGTGTTCCAGGCCTACCACCTGCTGGAGGCCCGCGGCCTGGTGCGGGCACGACCCCGCTCGGGCTATTTCGTGCTGCCGCGTCCACTGCTGCGCGAGGCACCGCCGCCCTCGCGGCCGCTGGCCGGTTCGCACAGCGTGGCCGTCAGCGAGCTGGTGTTCGAGGTGCTCAGCGCGGTCAAATCGCGCGAGATCGCACCGCTGGGCTCGGCCTTTCCCAGCCCCGAGCTGTTTCCGCTGGAGGCCCTGCGTCGCGCGATGAATGCCGGCATGCGCAAGCTCAAGCCCTGGAGCACGGTGGACGATCTGCCGCCCGGCCACGAGCCGCTGCGCCGCCAGATCGCCAGGCGCTATCTGCACCTGGGCATGAGCGTGACGCCGGAGCAGATCGTGCTCAGCAACGGCGCACTCGACGGCCTGAACCTGTGCCTGCAGGCGGTGACAAAGCCGGGCGATGCGGTGGTCGTCGAGTCGCCCTGCTTCTATGCCGCGCTGCAGGCGCTGGAGCGGCTGGGGCTGAAGGCGATCGAGGTGGCCACCGACAGCGCCACCGGCATCGATCTCGCGGCGCTGGCCCGTCTGCTGGAGCGGCGCAAGCCGCAGGCCGTGTGGCTGATGACCAGCTTCCAGAACCCGCTGGGCAGCCTGATGCCCAATGACAAGAAACGCGCCCTGGTCGAGCTGCTGGCCCGCCACCAGGTGCCGCTGATCGAGGACGATGTCTATGCCGAGCTCTATCACGGCGATGCTGCACCGCTGCCGGCCAAGGCCTTCGATGCCGAGGGCCTGGTGCTGCACTGCAGCTCCTTCTCGAAGAGCCTGGCGCCGGGCTACCGCGTCGGATGGGCCCTGCCCGGGCGCTATGCCGAGCGGGTGGCGCGGCTGAAGCTGATGACCAGCCTGTCGGGCTCCATCCCCGCCCAGGCGGCGCTGGCCGAGTATCTGCAGGATGGTGCCTTCGACCGCCATCTGGCGCAGATGCGGCGACGGCTGCAGACCCAACAGCAGCAGATGCTGGCGGCGCTGGAGCAGCACTTCCCGGCCGGCACGCGGCTGACGCGGCCGCTGGGCGGCTACTTCGTCTGGGTCGAGCTGCCGCCGCAGATCGATGCGCTGGCCCTGCACCGGGCCGCCGCGCGCGACGCCATCAGCCTGGCGCCGGGGCCGATGTTCTCGGCCCGGGCCGAATTCCGCCACTGCCTGCGGCTCAATACCGGCCACCCCTGGACGCCGCAGATCGAGCAGGCCATCGCGACGCTGGGGCGGCTGGCGCACGGCTTGTGCTGATACGGTGATTTTTCGGCCGATCTGAGGCTGCCCTGCGCCTGCGCCATCGGGCATAGTGGCCCGGTGAACGCTGTCCACCTACTCCACAAGCCCTTGTTGACCCTGAGTCTGGCGCTGCTGGCCGCGACGGCCGCGGCCCAGCCGGCCAAGGTCGAAGACACGATCGCCCAGCGCGTGCAGGCCTGCACCACCTGCCACGGCCAGCAGGGCCGCGCCGCGCCCGATGGCTACTACCCGCGCATTGCGGGCAAGCCGGCCGGCTATCTGTACAACCAGCTGCTGAACTTCCGCGACGGCCGCCGCCATTACGGCCTGATGGACGAGTTGGTGGCGCCGCTGTCGGACGCCTATCTGCGCGAAATCGCCGAGCACTTCGCTGCACTGGACCTGCCCTATGCCCCGCCGCCGCCCACCCGCGCCAGCCCTGCCCTGCTGCAACGCGGCCAGCAACTGGCCCTGCATGGCGATGCGGCCCGCCGCCTGCCGGCCTGCGTGCAATGCCATGGCGCCAAGCTGACCGGTCTGGCCCCGGCCATCCCCGGCCTGCTGGGCCTGCCGCGCGACTATCTGAACGGCCAGTTGGGGGCCTGGAAGTCCGGCCAGCGCCGCGCCCATGCGCCCGACTGCATGGGCCAGATCGCCAGGACCCTGAGCCTGGACGACATCGCCGCCGTCTCGCAATGGCTCGCCGCCCAGCCGCTGCCGGCCGCGCCCAAGGCCGTGAGCGAGCTGCCGGCAGCCCTGCCACTGAGCTGCGGCGGCGTGCCGCAGGCCGCCAAGGTGCTGCCATGAGCCGCACCATGAAGTTCGCGCTGGTGCTGCTGGCCATGGGCATGGCCGCCGTCGCCCTGATCTGGGCACTGAATGTGCGCGGCGAGTCGCCGTTGACCGCCTTGGCCGACCGGCCCGCCGCAGCACCCAACGCCGAACAGATACGCCGCGGCGAGTATCTGGCCCGGGCCGGCAACTGCGCCGCCTGCCATACCGCACGCGGTGGTACGCCCTATGCCGGGGGCAAGGGCATAGACACGCCCTTCGGCACCCTGTTTGCCGGCAATCTGACGCCCGACCCGACCACCGGACTGGGGGGCTGGAGTGCCGACGAGTTCTGGCGCGCGCTGCACAACGGCCGCAGCAAAAGCGGACGCCTGCTCTACCCTGCCTTCCCCTATGCCAGCTACACCAAGATCAGCCGTGGTGACGCCGATGCCATCCATGCCTATCTGCAAAGCCTGCCCCCGGTGCAGCAGGCCACGCCCGCCCATGAGCTGCGCTTCCCCTACAACACCCAGGCCGCGCTGGCGGTCTGGCGGGCGCTGTATTTCAGTCCGGGCGAGTACCGGAGCGAACCGGCGCAGAGCGTGGCCTGGAACCGCGGCGCCTATCTGGTACAGGGCCTCGGTCACTGCAACGCCTGCCACGCCGCGCGCAACAGCTGGGGCGCCAGCGAGTCCGGCCTCGGCGGCGGCCTGATACCGATGCAGGGCTGGTACGCCCCCTCGCTGGCCGACCGGGCCCAGGCAGGAGTCGCGCATTGGGAGCTGGGCGAGATCGTCTCCCTGTTCAAGACCGGCATGGCGCGCGGCGCCAGCGTGTCCGGGCCGATGAGCGAGGTGGTGCGCGGCAGCACCCAGTACCTCAGCGATGCCGATCTGCGCGCCATGGCCGGCTATCTGAAAGCCCTGCCCCAGCGGCCGCTGGGGCATGCCAAGGCCGCGGCGGCGCCACCGGCAGAGCGGCTCGGCGCCGAGATCTACGAGCAGCACTGCGCGAGCTGCCACGGCAAGCAGGGCCAGGGCGAGCCCGGCATCTATCCGGCGCTGGCCGGCAATCGCGCGGTGACGATGGAGCCCGGCGTCAATGTGCTGCGCACCATCCTGCAGGGCGGCTTCGCACCGGCCACCGCGGCCCATCCGCGGCCTTTCGGCATGCCGCCCTTTGCGGTGGCGCTGAGTGACGCCGAGATCGCCGCCGTCGCCAGCCATGTGCGCCAGCAATGGGGCAACAGGGCCTCGCCGCTGACGGCTTTCGAGGTCAGTCGGGCGCGGGGTAAACGAGCGGATTGAGGCTGGCCGAAGGCCGGTAGCATGCGCTGCGATTCGTCAAAAGGACACCGCCCATGCTGTCACCGGCCCGCCGCGCTCTTCTGGTCATCACCTCGGTCCTGGCCTGCGCCAGCCGGGCCGCCGAACCGCCCGCGCTGAGCACCGAGGCCGAGCGCTCCGGCTTCACCGCGACCGGTCGCTACGAAGAGGTGCACAGACTCTGCTTCGGCTTCCAGAAGGCCTATCCGCGCGCGGTGCGCTGCACCGAGTTCGGTCGCACGCCGGAGGGCAGGCCCATGCTGGCGCTGATCGTCTCGCAAACCGGTGCCCTGAGCCCGGCCGAGAAGCGGCGCCAGAATCTGCCAGCGGTGCTGATACAGGGCGGCATCCATGCCGGCGAGATCGACGGCAAGGACGCCGGCTTTCTGGCCCTGCGCGAGATGCTGCAGGGCCGGGCCGCCAAGGGGGCGTTGGCCAGGCAGGTGCTGGTGTTCGTGCCGGTGTTCAATGTCGACGGCCATGAGCGCTTCGGGCGCTGGAACCGGCCGAACCAGCGCGGCCCCGAGCAGATGGGTTGGCGCACGACGGCGCAGAACCACAATCTGAACCGCGACTATGCCAAGGCACAGAGCCCCGAGATGCAGGCGATGCTGCGCCTGGTCAACCAATGGGACCCGCTGGCCACGATAGATCTGCACGTCACCGACGGCGCGCAGTTCGAGCATGACGTGTCCATCCAGGTCGAGCCGCTGCACGGCGGCGACGCCGGCCTGCGCCCGGCTGGAATGGCCTTTCGCGACGGCGTGATCGCCGATCTGGCCGCCCAGGGCTCGCTGCCCCTGCCCTTCTACCCCTCGTTCACCGTCGACGATGACCCGAGTTCGGGCATTGTGGACAGCGTGTTCCCGCCGCGCTTCTCGTCCGGTTACTTCCTGCTGCGCAACCGTTTCGGCATGCTGGTGGAGACGCATTCGTGGAAAGACTATGCGACGCGGGTGCGGGTGACGCGCAACACCATCATCTCGGTGCTGGAACAGGTCGCCCGGCAGGGCAGCGACTGGCAAGCCCTGGCCCTGGCCGCCGATGCGCGCAGCGCCGCGCTGGCCGGGCAAGCGGTGCCGCTGAGCTACGAGGCCTCGGCCAGGACGCGGCAGATCGCCTTCCGCGGCTATGCCTATGAGCGCGGACCGTCCGACATCTCCGGCGCCTTCATGACCCGCTACGACGAGACCCGGCCACAGATCTGGACCATGCCGGTGCGCGACGAGGTGCTGCCGGCCTTGCAGGTGAAGGCGCCGCTGGCAGGCTATCTGGTGCCCGCCGCCCAGGCCGGCCTGGTGGCCGTCAAGCTGAGGCTTCATGAGATCCAGTTCCGTATCTTGGACGCTGCGCTGCCGGCCACCGAGCTGGAGGCCTTTCGCGCCACGACCCTGCGCTTCGAGCCGCAATCGGTCGAGGGCCAGCAACGCCTGAGCGTGCAGGGGGCCTGGGCCCCCGAGCGCCGCGACCTGCCGGCCGGCAGCCTGTTCGTGCCCATTGCCCAGCCCAAGGCCCAGCTGCTGATGGCCTTGCTGGAACCGCTGGCGCCCGATTCGCTGCTGGCCTGGGGATTCTTCAACAATCACTTCGAGCGCAAGGAATACATGGAGGCCTATGTTGCCGAGGCGGTGGCCCGCGAGCAGCTGGCGGCCGATCCGGCCCTGGCCGCGGCCTTTCGCGACAAGCTGCGCGCCGAGCCGGAGTTCGCCAAGAGTGCAAGGGCGCGTTTGGAGTTCTTTGCCCGCCGACACAGCTCCTGGGACGAGCGCTGGGCCCTGTACCCGGTGCTGCGCACCGACAGGGTGCCCGCCGCACCATGAGCCGCGATTGAACCGCAAGACCTGTCCCTGATATGACACAAGTGGCAAACCGAAGGGGACTGTGCTTACAAATTTCATCGACAAGCTGCGGTGATCACTCTTGCGGAGGATGAGAGGCTCGGGCAGACTTTGCTTGACTTTGCGAAGTTCGGTCCCTCCCCCGTCCAAAGCACCCTTCTATGTACAGCCCTCCAAGACCCCTGCATCTGCGCACCGCCTTCGCCAGGCTCACCGATATGGCGGGGATGGTGCTGGTCTGGCTGGCCGTTCTGCTGCTCGCCTTCGCCTGAGCCTTCAGACGCCGGCTTGAGCCCTGGGCCACCGGCCCGCTCGGCCCGCTCGGCCCGCTCGGCCCGCTCGGCCCGATTTCCCGACCCTGCCCTCGCGCCGCTGGCGCCGGGCACAGCTCGTCGTGGCTTGCCCGCAACCGTTGCCGGGCGCTTTGCGCACGGGTGTTCTGTCAAGCAGCAATCGAAACAAGGGCGGGTTTTCCCTTTTGCTGAGGCGCAACATCCATTGGAATTCCCTATGCCGCTTGCGCATGGCGGAATCCGAAGATCACGGCCCACGGGTTGAAGTGGCCGGACGCGGCAAATCATGAGTTTGCCGCCCGCTACTCGACACCCGTCGTCCCACCCACGATTGCACAAGGAGTTCGCTGATGTTCAAAAAAAGCAGAATAGGCGTTGCCGCACTGGCCGCCCTCGGTGCCGGCCTTGCCGCGCCGCAATTCGCCCTGGCGCAAGGTCAGACGCTGGAACGCGTGACCGTGACAGGCTCGTCGATCAAGCGGCTGGAGTCCGAGACGGCGCTGCCCGTGACCGTGATCACCCGTGACCAGATCGAGAAAACCGGTGCCACCAACGTCGAGGAATTGCTCAAGCGCGTCTCGGCCAGCGCCGCGGCGATCTCCGACACCACCCAGGGCGCGGGCTATGCCACGTCCAATGCCAATCTGCGCGGCCTGGGCGCCAACTCGACCCTGGTGCTGCTGAATGGCCGCCGCCTGGCCAACCACCCCTTCGGCAGCATCGGTGGCAATGCCGCGGTTGACCTGAACAGCATCCCCTTCGCCGCCCTGGAGCGGGTCGAAATCCTGCGTGACGGCGCCTCGGCCGTGTACGGCACCGACGCCGTCGCGGGCGTGATCAACTTCATCACCAAGCGCGACTACCGCAGCGGCGAGGTCTCGGTGCGCTACGGCAACACCGAAAGCAATATCGGCGGCGCTGAAAAAGGCGCCAGCATCGCCATCGGCTTCGGCGACCTGCTGAGCGACAAGTTCAATGTGCTGATCACCGGCAATGTGCAGAAGAACACCCGCCTGCGCGCCATCGAGCAGCAGTTCTACAACCGTGGGGCCCAAGAGATCCCGGGCGCAGGCCCACCGACCTCGGGCGGTGGCTTCCCAGGCCGCTTGGCCGAGTTCGGCGTGAGCCCGGGCGCCCACACCAATCTGGGCATCGGCAGCCAGTTCGAGAAGTGTGATCCGACCTTCACCACACTGCGCGCCACCGGCAAGTCGCCCAACGGTACCGACACCTTCATCTGCCGTTTCATCTACGCTGCCACGCTGGACAATCTGCCCGACCAGGACAAGGGTGATATCTACGGCCGCGCGACCTTCAATGTGTCCAAGGACCACCAGCTGTTCGCCGAGGCATCATTTGCCCGCAACCACAGCATTGGCCGCATCGCGCCGACGCCAATCTTCTGGGGCGCTACCAGCCTGGATCCGGTCAAGGGCGACTATGCGCACCCGATGATGCCGATCACGAGCAAGTATTTCCCGCGTGATCTGCTGCTCAAGCTGGGCTATACCGAAGCCGAGCTGAACCCCAATGGCAATGGCCTGGTCGAAGTGGCCCTGCGCGCCATTCCGCGCGGCAACCGCATCAACGACAACACCAACACGCAGACCCGCTTCGTGTTCGGCGCCAATGGCGTGCTCGGCGGCTGGGACTACGACACCGCCGTCAATATCTCGCGCGCCAAGGGCTCACTGTCCTATCTGGGCTATGTCCACGAGGGCCGCTTCCTGGAAGCCCTGGAAAAGGGCCTGATCAACCCCTTCGGTCCCAGCGACGCCGCCGGCGAAGCCGCCTGGGCCGCTTCGGCACTTGACGGCCTGATGCGCGAGTCAACCAGCACGACAACCGAGTTCGACTTCAAGGCCAGCCGCGAGCTGACGCCCATGGCCGGCGGCAATATGGCCCTGGCCCTGGGCGCCAGCGCCCGCAAGGAGAAGGCCGAAGACCGCCCGGTGAATGCCGACTACTCGGCCGGCAAGCATATCGGCGGCGAGGGCACGGTGCCCACGACGATTGCCTCGCGCACCATCACGGCCCTGTACGGCGAGCTGAGCATGCCCTTCGCCAAGGGCTGGGAGGCCGGCATCTCGGCCCGCTACGACAAGTACAGCGACTTCGGCAACACCTTCAATCCGCGCGCCACCCTGCGCTTCCAGCCCAGCAAGGAGCTGGTGCTGCGCGCCGCCGCCGGCACCGGCTTCCGCGCCCCGACGCTGTGGGACGTCAACAGCCCGGTGTCGACCACGAACACGGCCAACAGCCTGAAGGATCCGGATTGCCCTCCCGGCTCTGAAGCCGATCCGAAGTGCGAGATCCAGTACAACGTGCGCCAGTTCGCCAGCCCGACGCTGAAGCCCGAGAAGTCGCGCCAGTTCAGCGCCGGCGTGGTGTTCGAGCCGGGTCGCAGCGTGTCGATCGCGGTGGACTACTGGAACATCCTGAAGAAGGACCAGATCAGCACCATCGGTGGCGACGCGATCTTCTCGGATCCCAAGCTCTATGCCAAGTACAAGAGCCGCATCAAGCGCAACGCGCAGGGCTTCGTCTCCTACATCGAAAGCCCGGTGGACAACCTCGGCGACCTGAAGACCTCGGGCATCGACGTGGACCTGCGCGGCAGCCTGAACCTGCAGGACGGCTTCAAGCTCGGCGCCAGCTTCGTCGGTACCTATGTGCTGGAATGGAAGCGTCAGGCCGACAAGGGCGGCGAGTACACCAGCTATGTGGGCACCGCCGGTGACGGCTCGGCCGTGCAGCCGCAGCCGCGCTGGCAGCACACCGCGGCGCTGGACTTCCAGCGCGGCGCCTGGACCTTCACGGTGGAGAACCAGTTCGTCCGCGGCTGGACCGAGTCGGCCACGCTGGTGGAAAACAACGTCGGCCCCTTTGTCGAGCACCGCGTCAAGGACAGCTCGCGCTTCAATATCGCGATGGGCTACAAGGGCATCAAGAACCTGAACGTGCGCTTCGGCATCAAGAACATCACGGCCGAGGAGCCGCCGTTCACGGCCGTCTCGTCCTACGGTTCGCACGCTGCCGGTTATGCCGCCTCGTTCTCCGACCCGCGCGGCCGTTTCCTCTACGGCTCGCTGTCTTACCAGTTCAAGTAAGACTTGTTGCTGCGGGGCTGCGGCCCTGCAGCTACTCCACGAAGCGGGGCGCGAGAGCGCTCCGCTTTTTCTTTGGGGGCTCTCAGCATGTTGGGCGAGGCCAGGGCGGAGAAGCCCGCCGAGGCCGCTCGGCAGCCAGTCGCAAGGCCCGCTGGAACTCAGCCACCGCCGCGCCCGGATCGGCCGCCTGGGTGAGCCCGCTGAGCACCGCCACACCCCGCGCGCCACATTGCAGCGCCGCACCGGCACGCTCGACATCCATGCCGGCAATCGCCACCACCGGCTCGGCCAGCGCCGAGCACCAGTAGGCGAGATTGCTCTCGCCCTGCGGGCGCCAGGGCATGTTCTTGGTCTGGGTCGCATGGATGGGACCACAGGCGATATAGCTGGGGTTCAGGGCGCGGGCGCGGGCCACCTCCCATAGGCTGTGGGTGCTGATGCCCAGGCGCATTCCGGCGTCGGCAATCGCCTGCAGATCGGCCGTCGCCAGATCCTCCTGGCCCAGGTGCACGCCATAGGCGCCCAGCTCGATGGCCAGGGCCCAGTGGTCGTTGATGAACAGCTGGGCACCGGCAGCCTTTGCTGCAGCAATGCTGCGAGCGATCTGCTCGCGCAGATCGGGCGTGGTGGCGTCCTTGATGCGCAGCTGCAGCGTGCGCACGCCGGCCGCGAGCAGGCGCGCTATCCAGTCGGCGCTGTCGGCAATGGCGTACAGGCCCATGTCGGGCTCGCTCAGCGTGGCGAATCGGATATCAGATCTGAGGTCTGCCCACAGCGTGGGCAGATTCTCCAGCCGCAGCGCGAAGCCAGCTTGCGGCCGCACCGGGCCGGCACCGGCACCCGCCGCATAGCCCCGGCGCAGGGCCTCGGCGGTGGCCATCTTGGCCAGCACGGCGGCATCGGCGGCACAGAAGCCCTGGGCCAGCGCGGCCGACAGCGATGACGCGAACACGCAGCCGGTACCGTGGTGCTGAGATGTTGCGATGCGTGGCAGGCTCAGCCAGCCCTGGGCTTGCGGGCTTTGCAGCCAGTCATTTGAACGCTCGCCGCCCGAGTCACCACCAGTGATCAGCACCGCCTTGGCGCCCAGCGCCTGCAGTGCGACGGCAGCTTGCGGCACGGACGTCTCCGTGCCAAGCAGCCAGGCCGCCTCGGCACGGTTGGGCGTGATCACATCGGCCAGCGGCAGCAGCTCGCTGCGATAGACCTCGCGCAGCTCGGCTCCGCTGAGGTCAGCACCGGTGCTGGCGCGCCAGACCGGGTCGAGCACCAGGGCGACCGGCGCGCGTTCACGCAGACGCTTGATCCAGCGGGCCACGACGCGGGCGTTGGCGGCGCTGCCCAGCATGCCGCACTTGATCGCGGCGGGCGGCAGGTCCTCGCTGAGCGCCTGCAGCTGGGCATCGAGCAGCTCGGGTGCGACCGCCTGCACCCGCCGCACGGCCAGCGAGTTCTGCGCCGTGATCGCGCTGACGGCGCTGCAGCCGTGGACATCAAAGGCCTCGAAGGCCTTCAGATCGGCCTGCAGGCCGGCGCCGCCGCCGCTGTCGGAGCCGGCAATGGTCCAGACGATGGGTTTACTGGAATTCATGATGTCCTCGTAGCCCGGATGCAATCCGGGGTCCCGGATTGCATCCGGGCTACAGATGAAACGGGCGGGCGCTGACGGGCGTGCTGGCCACGGCCATGTCCTGCGGCACCAGCAGACCCGCCTCGAAACCGGCACGACCACCAGCAATCGCGCCAGCAAAGCCCGCCGCCATACGCACCGGATCGACCGCCTGGGCCACGGCGGAGTTCAGGAGCACGGCGTCGAAGCCCAGCTCCATCGCCAGCGCCGCATGCGAAGGCGCGCCAATGCCGGCATCGACCACCAGGGTGGCCCCAGGCAGGCGGGCGCGCAGCGTGCGCAGCGCCCAGGGATTGAGCAGGCCCTGACCCGAGCCTATCGGTGCACCCCAGGGCATCAGGATGCGGCAGCCGGCATCGAGCAGGCGCTGGCAGGTCACCAGATCGTCGGTGCAGTAGGGGAAGACCTCGAAGCCATCTTTCACCAAAGCTTCGGTGGCCAGCAAGAGCTCGAACGGGTCGGGCTGCAGCGTGTGCTCGTCGCCCACCACCTCCAGCTTGATCCAGTGCGTGCCCAGCAGCTCGCGCGCCATCTGCGCCAGGGTGACGGCCTCGCGGGCACTGCGGCAGCCGGCGGTATTGGGCAGCAGGCGCACGCCGGTGTCCAACAGCGCAGGGATGAAGCCGTTGTCCGAGCCCAGCTGGCGGCGCAACCCCACGGTCACCACGTCGGTGCCCGATGCCTTGATCGCGGCATGCAGGATCTCGGGCGACGGGTAGCCCGCGCTGCCCAGGAAGAATCGGCTTGTCAGCGCCACATCGGCAATCGTCCAGCTCATGCTTTCACCCTCCCACAATCGCTTGAAAACCCAGCACGGTGTCGCCGGCCTGCAGACGCCGCTCGTTGCGCTGGGTGCGCGGCACGAACTCGCCGTTGACGGCGGTGGCCAGCGCCTGCGCATCGACGCCAGCCCGTTGCAGCAACTCGGCCAGGCAGGTCTCGGCCGGCAGCTGATGCGCCTGGCCGTTCAGCGTCACGGTGATCTCGTTCATCTCGACAAATCTTCCAGTTGGGTCAACGCCTGCTCGGCCAGGGCCGGCGCAATCAGCCAGCCATGGCGGAACAGGCCGTTGATGCGCGTGAGGCCCGGCTCGCTGTGCAGCAGCGGCAGGTTGTCGGGCAGGGCCGGGCGCAGATTGGTTTCGCTGTGCACGACGCGGGCCTCGGCCAGCTCCGGGATCACGCTGTGCGCGGCGGCCAGCAGTTCGACGGTGCTGCGCAGGCTGATGGACGAGCGGTCCTCGCTCTCGATCTCGCTGGCGCCGACGACGATCAGATCACCGGGCCGCGGCACCAGATAGACGCGATGCCGGGCATGCAGCAGGCGCAGCGGCCGGTGCAGCGGCACGCCGGGCGCTTGCAGCCACAGCAGCTCACCGCGCACGCCGCGCAGCGGCAACTCGGGTCGGGCGCCGAGGCCACGTGCGTCGATCACGCAATCGAAGCCTTGCCAGTCGCCTTCGATGCGCAAGCGTCCGGCCTCGATCGCATCAACCGTTTGGCCCCACCGCCACTGGACACCCGCCTCGCTTGCAGCAGCGAACAAGGCCTGCATCGCTTGCACGCTGTGGATTTGCCCCTCGCCGGGCAGCAGCCAGGCCAGCAGCTGGCGCTGCAGACCGGGCTCCAGCGCGTCGCGGTGGGCGGCATCCAACGCCTCGATGGCCACACCGGGCGAGCGCGATTGCAGCAGACCCAGCAGCCGCTGTGCCACGCCACGGTCGCTGGGATGGGCCAGCAGCAGGCTGCCGCGCTGGGCGAAGAACACCGGCTGCCCGCACTGCGCCAGCCACTGCGGCCACAGCGCCAGCGAGCGCTGGCCCAGGGCCGCGACGGCGGCATTGGCGCACTCCAGCTCGGCCACCGGGCTCAGCATGCCGGCGGCCGTCCAGCCGGCAGCGCGTGCCTCTCCGGCTGCAGGCTCGGGGCCGGAGGCTGGATCGAACACGGTGACACGATGACCGGCCAGGGCCAGCCGCCAGGCCAGCAGCCGGCCCATCAACCCGGCGCCGGCCAGGCCTATCTGCAGCGAAGGCATGACTTCAAGCCTTGCTGATCGGAATGTAGATCTCCGAACCCGCCCGCTTGAACTCCTCGCTCTTGGCCAGCATGCCGGCATCCGCATCGAGCTGAGCCGAGTAGTCACGCACCTCCTGCGAGATCTTCATCGAGCAGAACTTCGGGCCGCACATCGAGCAGAAATGCGCCACCTTGGACGACTCCTTGGGCAGGGTCTCGTCATGGAACAGCCGTGCCGTGTCCGGGTCCAGGCTGAGGTTGAACTGGTCGTGCCAGCGGAACTCGAAGCGAGCCTTGGACAGCGCATCGTCGCGCTCGCGCGCGCCCGGATGGCCCTTGGCCACGTCGGCCGCATGGGCGGCGATCTTGTAGGCGATCAGGCCCTGCTTCACATCGTCACGGTTCGGCAGACCCAGATGCTCCTTGGGGGTGACGTAGCACAGCATGGCCGTGCCCATCCAGCCGATCATGGCCGCGCCTATGGCGCTGGCGATATGGTCGTAGCCGGGCGAGATGTCTATGGTCAGCGGGCCCAGCGTGTAGAACGGTGCCTCGTGGCAGTGCTTGATCTGCTCGTCCATATTGGCCTGGATCATGTGCATGGGCACATGGCCGGGGCCTTCGATCATGGTCTGCACATCGTGCTTCCAGGCCACCTGCGTCAGCTCGCCCAGGGTGCGCAGTTCGGCGAACTGGGCCTCGTCATTGGCGTCGGCCAGGCAACCCGGCCGCAGGCCGTCGCCCAGTGAGAAGCTGACGTCGTAGGCGGCCATGATCTCGCAGATCTCCTCGAAGTGCGTGTAGAGGAAGTTCTCCTTGTGATGGGCGATGCACCACTTGGCAAGAATTGACCCTCCCCGCGACACGATGCCGGTGCGGCGCTTGGCCGTCATTGGCACAAAGGGCAGGCGCAGGCCGGCGTGTATGGTGAAGTAGTCGACGCCCTGCTCGGCCTGCTCGATCAGCGTGTCGCGAAAGATCGCCCAGGTCAGGTCCTCGGCCACGCCACCTACCTTCTCCAGCGCCTGGTAGATGGGCACCGTGCCTATCGGCACCGGCGAGTTGCGCACGATCCAGTCGCGGGTGGTGTGGATGTTCTTGCCGGTGGACAGGTCCATCACATTGTCGGCACCCCAGCGTATCGCCCACACGAGCTTTTCCACTTCATCCTCGATGCTGGAGGTCACTGCCGAGTTGCCGATATTGGCGTTGACCTTGACCAGGAAGTTGCGGCCTATGGCCATGGGCTCCAGCTCGGTGTGGTTGATATTGGCCGGGATGATGGCGCGGCCGCGAGCCACCTCGTCGCGCACCCACTCGGGCGAGATGATCCGCGGCAACAGTGCCCCCATGGGGTTGCCGCGCAGCCGCTGCTCGCGCTCGGCGTCGCTGCCGTACTCGTCCATCCACTCGCGCTTCAGGTTCTCGCGCAGGGCAACGAACTCCATCTCGGGTGTGACGATGCCGCGGCGCGCGTAGTGCATCTGCGTCACCTTGGCGCCGGCCACCGCGCGGCGCGGCGCGCGCTGCAGGGCGGCCGCCTGGGCGCGCAGCTCCAGCAGCAGGCGTTCACCCTCGCGGCCGTCGTCCAGCGGCACCGGCGCGCGGCCGGCATAGGCCTCGGTATCGCCACGCGCGGCCACCCAGGCCGAACGCACATCGGGCAGGCCACGCCGCACATCGATGTCGGCGCTCGGGTCGGTGTAGGGACCCGAGGTGTCGTACAACGTGATGCTTTCGCCATTGCTCAGCGCGACCACGCGCTGCGGCACGCGGACATCGGGGCGGCTGCCCTGGGCATAGGTTTTGGTCGAGGCGGGAAAGGGCTCGCGTGTCAGCGAAAGGGCCTGGGCGAGCTTGTCGGGTGCATTCATCGGGTCGGTCTCCTGCGGATGTTGGTGCTCCGAAGGCGAGACCCGGGCCCTCTCACGGCCCTGTGCGGCTATCCGCCCGGGTGTTTGAGGTACTGGTGCTGCTGGCTCTTCTTACGCCGGTATGAACCGGATCAAGTTCGCGGGTTTGGTCTCTATTTACAACCATCTCAGTCCATCGAGGACACCCCGGAGCGAGGCGCAGTGTAGCGCAGCGCTTGGCTTCGTCAAGCCCTGTGCAACAGATGCTTGACCAGCTGGCGCACCGCCGCGCTGCCGTTGCCCTGGCGGCAGGTCAGCACGATGTCCTGCGCGTAGCTGAAGCGTTCGGGCTGCACGGCGCGAAAGCCCGCCAGCGGCGCCACGGCCAGCACCAGATGGTCGGGCAGAAAGCCGGCATAGCGGCCGCTGGCGATCAGCAGGGCCACGCCCTCGATGCTGTCCGCATGGGTGCGGCTGTGGCGCATGCCGGCCAGCTCGGGGTGGGGCAGGTCCACCGAGTACGGGTCCATCACGAAGGCGGCCTGCTCCAGTTCGGCAGTTTCCAGCGGTCTGTCGCCCAGCCCGTGCCAGGGATGGCCGGGCGCAACGAACAGGCTGTTGGGCTCGGCGTAGAGGCGGTGCTGCTCCAGCCCCGCCGCTGGTGCGTGCGCGGCCAGGATGCCGGCGTCCAGCTCCTGGTTCAGCAGCCGCCGTTCGATCTCGATCGGGCGCAGGGTCAAGACCTGGACCTGCAGGCCCGGCAGGGCATCCGCGCAGGCGGCCAGCGCGGCTGGCAGGCCCAGCGGGCCGGCGGTGTGGGGGGCGGTCAGCAGCGCATCGACCAGGCCAAGGCGCAGCAGCGGCCCGGCCTGGCGCGACAGCCCCGCCACCTCGCCGCGAAAGGTCTGCAGCGCACCGAACAGATGGCGCACGCTGCGGTGCAGCTGCTCGCCCTGGGCGGTCAGCGCGAAGCCGCCGCGGCCCCGCTGTGCCAGCCGCGCACCCACGCGCAACTCCAGTTCCTTGAACTGCCGGCTCACCGTCGACAGATCGACCTGCAGCTCGGCCGTGGCCGCCGAGAAGCCGCCTGCGGCCACGACCACGCAGAACAGGCGCAGCTGGCGCAGCTCGGTGTCGCTGACCGGCGCGATGTCGCGCACGGTATCGCCTGCAAACAGGTGCTCTGGCTCAAGTGAACTTGCTTTTCGGGTCATTCCAAGTCGTCCTGCTGGCATCTAGTCTGACGTCCGTCCATGGGCCACCGATTATGGTGCCGCCCGCAGCAGATAACACCACACATGACAGCCTTCGCCTTCCTCAGCGACAGCACCTTTTTGAAGGTCGACGCACCTGGCACCACTCCCCGCCCCTTCGGCCTGGCCGGCTTGGCCTGGGATGGCGCCACCACCAACCGCCCCGGCGCCCGCTTCGGCCCCGCCGCGATACGCACGGCCAGCCATATGCTGTGCGACGGCATCCACCCGCTGTTCGACTGCAGCCCGATAGGCCAGCTCGACGACCTCGGCGATCTGCCCCTGCCCAACACCGGACTGACCCAGATGCGCGCCGCGCTGGCGCGACAGCTGACCGCCCTGCTGGCGGCCCGCCATATGGTCTGGCTGGGCGGCGACCATTCGATCACCCTGCCCATCCTGCGGGCCCAGCGCGAGCGCTGGGGCCGGCCGCTGGCGGTGATCCATTTCGATGCCCATTGCGACACCTGGAGCGACCATTTCGGCGAGCCCAGTGGTCATGGCACCTGGGTCTCCGAAGCGATGCAGGAGGGCCTGGTGGTCGATGCCTGCTTCACCCAGATCGGCATACGCTCGGCCGGCGAGCGCGCGGCGCGCGACTACGTGCATGAGCGTGGGGGCGTGATACACACCGCCCGCGATCTGCGTGGCTTGGAGAACAGCGCCCAGCTGGCCGGCGTCAGCCAGGGCATACGCGAGCGGCTGGCCCGCCACGGCAAGCCGCCCGTCTATCTGAGCCTAGACATCGACTGCCTCGACCCCGCTTTTGCCCCCGGCACCGGCACGCCCGAGCCCGGAGGTCTGAGCACGGCCCAGGTGCTGACCCTGATCGAGGACCTGGCCGATCTCGACTTCGTCGGCATGGACTGCGTAGAGGTGGCCCCGGCCTACGACCATGCGGAGCTGACGTCCAACGCCGCGGCGAACTTCGTCTGGACCTATCTGGCCGGCCGCCTTGCCCATCGCAGGACGACCGGCCGCTGAACCGACCCACCCGTCAACAAGGAGCCCTCCTATGCCTGTCGTGTCGAAGTCGTATTTCCTCTCCGCTCTCAGCCTGTCCGCGCTGACCTTGCTCACCGCCTGCGGCGGGCAAGACCCGGCCCCACCGCTACCGCCAGCCGATATGGTGCTGAAGAACGGCTATGTCTACACGGTGGACGCCACGCAAAGCGTGGCCCAGGCGGTGGCGGTGCGCGAGGGCCGCATCGTCTATGTCGGGCAGGACGCCGGCGCACAGGCTTATGTCGGCGGCCAGACCCGCGTCATCGACCTGGGCGGCCGCATGCTGATGCCGGGCCTGGTCGACGGCCACATCCACCCGCTGCAGGGCGGCGCCGAAACGCTCAAGTGCAGCCTTGAGTATCTGCCGCTGACCGTGGCGCAGATGCGCAGCAAGCTGCAGGCCTGCCTCGATGCCAGCAAGGACAAGGAGCCGGGCGCCTGGCTGGAGGTCGTCAGCTGGGACCGCCAGGCCATGAGCACGGCCGACCGCGATCCGGTGCGCGCCGATCTGGACAGCCTGGTCACGCAGCGGCCCATCGTCATCACCTCGATCGACCACCACACCAGCCTGGTCAACTCGCGGGCCCTGGCCCTGGCCGGCATCACCGCTGCCACGCCTAATCCGCCTGGCGGCAGCATCATCAAGGATGCCCAGGGCCAGCCCACCGGCATTCTCGAAGACGGTGCCAGCAGCCTGGTCGCTGCGGCGATGCCGCAGCCGACAGAGGCCGACCGGGCCCAGCATGCGGGCATCGCGCTAGACCTGCTGCGCCGCCAGGGCGTGACCAGCTTCATGAGCGCCATCAGCGACGAGGACGATCTGAAGGCCTTCTCCAACCTGGCTCGCAAGGGCGAGCTGACGGCACGGCCGCAGTTTGCGATGCGCTTCGGCACGGCACAGTCGGCACAGCCAGCACAGGCGATGGCCGCCATCAAGGCGGTGGCCGACCGCTACCACCAGGCGGCGACCGGCGCCGCACCGGTGATCAGCGTGCGCCACATCAAGCTCTTCATGGACGGCGTGCTGCAGGCCCCGGCGCAGACCGCCGGCCTGCTGGCGCCGTACAAGGTCAACGCAGGCAGCGCTGCCCATCCGCACTGGGTCGACGGCGGTAGCAGCGGCCCGCTGTACCTGTCGGCAGACAACGTCAAGAGCGTGGTACTGGAGGCGGTCAAGGCAGGCTTCGACCCTCACGTGCACGCCATCGGCGATGCAGCGGTGCGACGCTCACTGGACGCCTTTGCCCATGCCCGCGAGCAACTGCCCGGCAACAAGTTCCGACCGGCCATTGCGCACGCCGAGCTGGTGGACCCGGCCGACTATGGCCGCTTCAAGCTGCTCGACGCGGTGCCGGTGATGTCCTTCCAATGGGCACAGCAAGCGCCCTACTCGGTCGAGGCGGTGCAGGACCAACTCGGCCCCGAGCGCTATGCCCGCATGGAGCCCGAGGGCAGCCTGTTTCAGGCCGGCGCCACGATTGCCTACGGCAGCGACTGGCCGGTGGACCCGATGGCCTATTTCTACAACCTGAGCGTTGGCGTCCTGCGCCGCGGCCAGCCCACGCACTGGGCCAGCTTCGGCCCCGCCTATGCTGGCCGGCTGAACGAGGATGCGCTGCTGTCACGCGCCACCGCGCTGCGGGCGATCACGATGAATGCCGCCTACCAGCTGAGACTGGAACGCGAGCTCGGTTCGATCGAAACCGGCAAGCTGGCCGATCTGATCGTGCTCGACCGCAATTTCATGACCGTTGCCGACGACCAGCTGGCCTTCACCGAGGTGTTGCTGACCCTGGTCGGCGGCAGGGTGGTCTGGGCCAAGGCGCCGTTCGCCACCGGCGCCCTGCTTACTCAGCGCCAGGCGACGAACCCGGTGCCGGTGCCGGTTCCGCCCTCGGAGCGGTAGCAGGCCACCTGGTCAATCAACTGGGCTTTCAAGCCACCGCCGGCCAGGATGCCGGCGGTGGTGATCCAGTTCTTGCACTCCGAGGTGCCGGCCTGTAAGAGCGCCTCGTCGATGCTGCACAGCGCCTCGAAGTCATCGCGGACGATGGCGTCCAGAAAGCACTTGTCGAAGTCCTCGTCGATGACGAAATGGCTCAGGCCACCGGAGCCGAACACGGCCACGCGGGCATCTGACTTCCATTCGCGCAGCGCCCGGCCCAGGCTGCGGCCGAACTCGAAGCAGCGGCGCGCGGTCGGCTGATTCGGCGGGTAGAAGGTGTTCAGTATCACCGGCACGTGAGGAATCACCTCGTCGCCCATGATGTTGCGATAGACGAAGCCATAGGCGTGCGGCGCGCCAGTCGAGAAGCTTATCTTCTGGTCGGCCTCGCGCAGCCACTTCGAGGCCGCCACATCGAAGCCATCGCGGATGCTGTGCTGGATCAGGTGCAAGCCCAGCTCAGGATGGCAGGGATGGGTCAAGGCCTCGGGCGGCGCATGACCGCGCTCGGCCAGATGGATGCCGGCGGGCATGCGCACCGACTGGTCGGCGCGGGCCGGCGGATTGACGATGCTGTCGCCCCAGTAGATGGTCATCGCCGGCATCACGTCTTCGACGAACAGCTCATGCTGGTCATTGCCGACGATCACCGCCACGTTGGGCTTCACCTCGCGGTAGATCTGGGCTAAGCGCTCGACCGCGGCATTGCCCTGGCTCAGACGGCGCTGCTTCTCCTCCACATTCAAAAAGCGGCCCAGCTGCTCGGGCGCGCGCAGCGCCAGCAACTGCTCCCAATCCATCGTCTGGCCGCGGAAGTGATGGGCCTTGTTGCGCTTGTCGGCCTCCAGGCGTATCGCCCACTGCTCGGCGGGCGTGTGCAGCTGTGGGGTGTGGGACAGGGCCATGCCCAGAACGATTTCAGCCATGCATATCTCCGATTGCTTCCGATTAATGCCTGCGCAAAGCGCCAGCCGGGGCTGGTCAGCGCGATGGGTCTATCGTATAGTTGTTACGCTCTGCGAGTCAAATGTATTGATTAGCGATACCAACAGGATTGATCCCCATGCAACTGATCACCTTTGAAACCGCCCGCGGCCCGCGCCTGGGCGCGCTGCTGAACAGCGAGCTGGTGCTGGACCTGGCCCAGGCCGCAGAACGCCAGGGCGAGCATGGCGCCTGGCTGAGCTCGATGCTGGCGCTGATACAGGCCGGCGAACCGGCCCTGGCCCTGGTGCGCCGCCTGCTGCGTGCCAGTGAGCCGGCGCAATGCCTGGAACTGGCCAGCCTGCGCCTGCTGGCGCCGCTGCCTAGGCCTGAGCAGATACGCGACTTCGCCAATTACGAGCTGCATGTGCGCCAGGCCCTGGCCTCCAGCATGCGGCTGCGCGCCCATGCCGCGCCCGACCCCGAGGCGGCGCTGCAGCAGCTGCAGGCCAGCGGCATGTTCGCCATTCCGCCGGTCTGGTACGAGCGGCCGCTGTACTTCAAGTGCAACCGCTTCAGCGTGGTCGGCCCCGACGCGGTCGTTGAGTGGCCACCGTTCGCCACGAAGATGGACTACGAGCTGGAGCTGGCCGTGGTGATAGGCAAGAAGGTGCGCGATGTGTCGGAGGCCGAGGCGATGGACGCGGTGTTCGGCTACACCATCTACAACGACTTCAGCGCCCGCGACGTGCAGGCGCACGAGTCGCAGTTCCGCATGGGCCCGGCCAAGGGCAAGGACTTCGATACCGGCAATGTGTTCGGTCCCTGCATCACCACCCGCGACGCGATTGCCGACCCCTACGCCCTGCAGATGAGCGTGGCCGTCAACGGCGAGGTCAGGACGCGCACCACGGCCGCCGGCATGCAGCACAGCATCGCCCGCTGCATCAGCTTTCTGTCGCAGTCGGAGACGCTGTACCCGGGCGAGATCCTGGCCATGGGCACGGTGGGCAATGGCTGCGGCTACGAGTCGCTGAGCTTTCTGAACGACGGCGACGAGGTCACGCTGGAGGTCGAGGGGATAGGCCGGTTGAGCAACCGGCTGCGGCGCGTCCCCTATTGATGTGAGGCGAGCGCAGCAGGCGCTGGGCATACTGGTGGCTCCCAGCTCTGGAGTCCACCATGCCCGCTCTGCGTCTGTTGACCCGTCTTTGCTGTCTCGCCGCGCTGGCCACGGCCTTGCAGGCCCAGGCCGCGCCAGAGATCTATCGCAGCCTCTGCGACGCCTCGGCCGCGGTGGCACTGGACGCCGGGCACTTCGTCGTCGCCAATGACGAGAACAACACGCTGGCGATCTACCAGCGCGGGCGGCCCGAGGCCGTGGCCACGCTGTCGCTGGCCGACTTCCTGGACAGTGGCGACAAGGAGTCCGACATCGAGGGCGCGGCCCTGGTCGGCAGGCGCATCTACTGGATCAGCTCGCATGGCCGCAACAAGAATGCCAAGGAGCGGCCCGAACGCTACCGCTTCTTCGCCACCGACATTGATGCTTCCAAGAGCCCGCCAAGCTTGAAGCCAGTGCCCAAGCGCTACGAGAAGCTGCTGGATGATCTGGTCGAGGCCGATGCGCTGAAGCCCTTCAAGCTCAAGGATGCCGCCAAGCTGGCGCCTGAGGCGCCTGGCGGCTTGAACATCGAGGGCCTGGCCGCCCTGCCCGATGGGAGCTTGCTGATCGGCTTTCGCAATCCGATACCCAACGGCAAGGCCCTGCTGCTGCCGCTGAAGAACCCCGACGAACTGCTCGAGGGCAAGACCGCCAAGTTCGGTGCGCCTGTGCTGCTGGCCCTTCGCAACCGCGGGGTGCGCAGCATCGAGCGCGTGGCCAACCAGTTCCTGATCGTCGCCGGACCGACGGCCGACAAGGGCACCTTCTCGCTCTACCACTGGAGCGGTAAGGCCGGCGATGCGCCCAAGCTGGCCCAAGGCCTGGACCTGGCCGATCTGCGGCCCGAAGCACTGTTCGACATCGGCGGCAGCCAGGTGCAGCTGCTCAGCGACGATGGCGGCATCGAAGCCGGCGGTGTGGCTTGTAAAGACAGAAAGCCTGCGGAGCAGGCTTTCAGAAGCATCAGCGTCAAACCGTGATTATTCACGCCGCGTGCGCCGACTCCTCACGGTGGAAGCGCAGCTGCGGCCGCAGCGCACGCTGGCGCTCCATCTCGGCCATCATTGGCCCAGGGCCGCAGACATAGACATGCGTGCCTTCGGCGGCCTGGTCCAATAGTTCTGCCAGCGACAAAAAGCGCCCGGCCTCGTTGTCCACATGCAGTTGCACCCGCTCGCCATAGGCCCGCAGCGGCTGCAGAAAGGCCGCACCGTCGCGTGAACGCACGGCATAGATCAGGCGCCAGTCGCGGCCCTGCTGCTGCAGCGCCTCCAGCATCGCCAGGAACGGTGTGATGCCTATGCCGCCGGCAACGAACAAGATCGGTGCGCCATCATCCTCGTGCAGTTTGAAGCTCTGGTGCGGCCCGCGTATCGCCACCTTCTGGCCGGCATCGAGCTGCTCGGTCAGCCAGGCCGCGCCGGCACTGGCGCCGCGCTGCACGGCCACGCTGTAGCGCTCGCTCTGGCCCGGGCTGCTGACCAGCGAGTAGCTGCGCCATTCGCCATTGGGCAGGGCGATCTCGATGTGCGCGCCGCAGGCGCTGGGCGCAAAGGGCTCGGTGGCGCCCGGGCGCAGATGGATCAGGCGCACGCCGGGAGACTCCCAGCGCGTGTCGGCAACAATGGCATGGCGCATGGGCGTCTCCATCCGAGGCTGTTGACCCGCTTACTTGCGGTTGTCTATGGTGTTGAACAGCCGGCCCAGGCCTTCGACCTCGACCTCGGTGTTCTTGTAGTCGGCCAGGAAGGTTCCGATATTGCCCTTGGGGAACTTCTCGGTGCCCTTGCTGGCGGTGCCGCAGTGCACGCAGTCGCCCGGCTCCATCGTGAACCAGATGTTCGCCTCGGCCAGCACCCGCTCGACGCTGAAGTGGTAGTTGGCGGTGCTGTCCTCGCAGTACATCTCGCCGTCCACATAGCCGCGCATCATCAAGTTGTTCGGGTTGGCGATCTCGTCCTTGGTGGTCAGCCAGGGGCCCATGGCGGCAAAGGTGTCCGCCGCCTTCGAGCGCGAGTGATAGACGAAGTAGAGGTAGTTGTCTTCCGCACCGAACTTCTCGCGCCAGGCGAAATGGTGCGGGGCGGTGAACTTGGGGTCCATATTCAGCGCGATCGAATCCTCGCTGAACTTGATGCCGCTGGCGGTGATGTCATTGGTCAGCGTGTAGCCGAACACGTGGTCCATGATGCGGTCTTCCGGCACGTCCTTGGCCAGCTTGCTGAACACCACCACCGGCTCGGGCTCGGGGATCGAACGGCCATGGCGCGGCAAGATCACGATGGGCTTGTTGTGGCCGGTCAGTGCCGAGCGGGCCTTGGTGAAGAACATCGGCGACTTCATGGGCTTGAAGGCGTTTTTGTTCAGGTTGTTGTTGTTGACGGCGCAGCCCAGGATTTTGGACGCCTTCGGATTGGGGGCCATCCAGTCGGTGGCGGCGTCCAGCGTGATGGTGGCGGCCTTGCCTTCGCGTGCGGCCGCTATCGCTGTGGCGGCCTTGTCCAGACCCGCGTTGCCTGCCGTGATCAGGTCTTCCATATCGTGCACGGGCACGGCGACGGCGGTGTTGTCGTCCAGACGGGCGATGACGGTGGGTTTGCCTTGCAGGCGGATGGTGCCGAGTTTCATGTGTGGGCTCCTTGAATTTTGTAGGGGGTCAGACCTTGCCGGCCTTGGCTTGCAGATCGGCCAGCAGATCCTTGATGCGGCCGGTGAGTGCGTCCTTCGGGTACTCGTTGTAGAGCAGGCCGGCCTTGCGCACCGGGTCGCCCTGGTAGTAGCGCTCGTACAGCGCCTGGCGGCCGGAGAAGGCCGAGATCGAGGCGTCGGCGGCCAGGCGCATCAGCGCGATGCGCTCGCCCGACTCCAGGGTCGAGGTGGCGAAATACTCCTGCACCAGCGGCGCGATGTCGCCACCGAGCTCGGCGTACGAGGGCACGCCGACCAGGCTGCCGGCACCAATCGTGCGCACCGTGTCAATCATCGTCGCGTAGCGGTCGTAGAAATGCAGCTGGGCGGCATGCAGCGGCCACTTGCTCGGCGCGAAGGTGCCGTAGCCGGTGGCGCCGGACTGCTGCTCGGCCCGCTCCACCATCGCCTTCTGCATCTCGATGAAGATCAGCATCTCGGCCAGCTGGCCCTGCACATTCGGGAAGCCGTCGACCTTCACCGCCTTGGCCATATAGCAGGCCAGGCCGGCCATGAACTCGGCCTTGGCCAGCGCCCGTGTCATCGTCTGGTGCGAGTAGTGCTCGGACAAAAACGTCTTCTTGTAGATCGCATTGCACATCGCCGGGTCGCGATAGACAAAGGTGCGCTCCCAGGGCACGAACACGTTCTCGAACACGATCACCGCATCGCCCTCGTCGTACTGCGACGACAGCGGATGGTCCAGGAAGTGGCCGGCGTTCTGCGGCACGACGCTGGGCCGGCTGATGATCTTCACGCCCGGTGCCGCCACCGGCGTGGTGAAGGCGAAGGCGTAGTCGGCGGCCGAGGCGTCATTGGCCACCACCACCGAGGGCATGACGACGATCTCGTCGGCGAACTGGGCCAGCGTACCGACAAGGCGCATGCCATTGACATAGAAGCCGGCATCGGTCTCCTTGACCACCTTCAGCGCAATGTCCTTGACCTGATCGAACACCGCCTTGCTGCGGTCCACCTGCGGATTGACCTGCACATGGGTCATGGCCAGGTCTTCGCGGCAGCAGCGTGCATAGAAGGCCTGGACATTGCGTGCCAGCTCGCGGCCGCTGGCCGAGTTGTCGAACACCTCGCTGGCGGCGGCCAGGGCGGCCACGCCCAGGTTCATGAAGTCCGGCGTGCGGCCGAACATGCCGTAGGTGGCGTCGGCCACCAGCTTCAGCGCCTGGCCGCGGCGCTGCACATCGACCACCGAGCGCGGCTGCGCGTAGGAGGTGGCGATGCGCTCGTCGGTCGCCGGGTCCAGCGTGGTCAGCACGTCGCGGTAGCGCGGGTCGTGCTGCATGTCGTAGAGGGCCGCCACACTCAGCGCGGCCGTGCCCAGGCGGGCGTCGTTGGTGACGTCCTTGACCAGATGGCCTTCCAGATAGACCTTTCGGTCGTCCCTCAGCCCTGCCAGGTATTGCGCGCCGGTTCTCAGTCCCATGAATCAGTCCTCATCATCAAGCCACTAGGGGTGCGTCGTTCGGCGTATCTGCTTGCCATTTTTGTCTCGCTAAACGTGACGCGGTATCGCATAGTAGTTGTTTGATTCATATCAGATCGATCCGTGTTTACCCTATATTCACGGGCCGAGGCGCGATTGCACCCAAAATGGAGTCCGTCGCAAACCCCGAGATCAACGTGCCCTCCAGCCCCCCGACAGAAGCCGCCGAAGAAGCCCCCAGCTCAGCGCCCGCGCGCTCCTCCACCGTGCAAAGCGTCGAGGTGGCGGTGCAGATCCTGGAAGCGATTGCCGAGAGCGGCGGCGCGGTGCGCGTGACCGAGCTGTCCCGCGTGCTGCACATGACCAAGGCGCGGGTGTCGCGCCATCTGCAGACCCTGCTGAGCCTGGGACTGGTCGAGAAGTCGGCCGGCGTCGAGGGCTATACCTTTGGCTGGAAGCTGATGCAGCTGGGCCGCGCCGCGGTGCGCGACCGCACCATCACCGAGCTGGCCAAGCCGCATCTGATGGCGCTGCGCGACACGGTGGGCCAGACGGTGATCCTGTCGCTGCCGTCCAAGGATGGCAGCGTGGTGGTGCTCTGCGTCGAGAGCCACCAGGGTGCCTCGGTGGCCGTGCGGCCGGGCACGTTTCTGGAGTATCCGAAGTCACCGGCCGCGCGGCTGGCCGTGGCCTTGGCGGGCGACGCCGCCAAATCACTGGCCGGCAAGCGCGGCGCCAAAGATCCCCATGCCGCGGCGGCGCTGGCCTCGCTGGCCAGGCTCAACGAGGTCGGCGCCGACTATGAGTTGGACACCCAGGGCACCGGCCTGGGCGGTGTCGCCGCCCCGGTGTTCGACGACAGCGACAAGCTGGCCGGCGTGGTCTCGCTGGTCATGCCCACGCGTTTTGTCACGCCGGCGCCGAGCGCCGAGATGCTGGCCGCGCTGAAGGCCTGCGTCGAGGCGATCGAGGCCGAATACAAGCGCGGCGGGCCTGGCTGATTCCTCAGTCCAGATAGCCCAGGTCTTTCAACGCCGCCCGCACGATGGGCTCGCGCTGCTGGCCCAGCTCGTCGCGCGGCAGATCGATGTTCAGCGCGAAGTAGGTCAGGCGCTCGCCGCGCTCCAGCCAGCCGACGAACCAGCCCAGGGCCGGGTCCTTGTCATTGCTGACCCAGCCGGTCTTGGCATAAAGGCGGTAGCCGGGGCCGCTGTCGCGCAGCATCAGTCGGCGCGCCGCGGCCTCGGTGCGGGCCGAGATCGGCAGCCGGCCCTCGTTGAAGCGGCGCAGGAAGTCGATCTGCTCCACCGCAGAGACACGGAGATCACCGTCGAGCCAGAAGCTGTCGCCCTTGGGGCCGGCCACCGCATTGCCGTAGCGGAAGTCGCGCAGGTACTGCTGCATGCGTGGCTGCCCCACCGTGCGCGCGATGTGCTGGTGCACCCAGACGGCCGAGACCTTGAAGGCCGAGCTCAGGGTCTGGTCACGGTTCCAGTCCTTCAGCCAACGTTCCTTGCCGTCCCAGGCGAAGCGCTGGTTCTCATCGGCAGCCACGCCGGACTCCAAGGCGATCAGGCTGTTCGGGATCTTGAAGGTCGAGGCCGGCAGGAAGCGCTCGAAGGCGCGCCTGGAGTCGGCGGCGATCCAGCGCCGGTCCTGGCTGTCCAGCACCACCAGCGTGCCGGTGGCGCCGCGTGCCTTGAAATGCTGCAGCAGGGCGGGCCGGTCCTCCCAGGCCTCACGCAGATCGGCGGGCTCGGCATGGCTGGGTTTGCAGCCGCCGAGGACCAGCAGCAGCGCAGCGAACAAGGGGCGAATGAAGGTCATGGCATCTCACTGAAGTTGGGGATCTCCAGTGTCAGCGGCGCGGCCATTTCCGCCGCGCCGATCTGGCGTTACGCCTGTTGCCCGCGCTCGGCATTCAGACGGGCCCGCAGCGCATCGGCCTCGCGGCCATAGGCCCGGCGCGCAGCCACATCGCGCAGCTTGCGGCTCAGATGCCGCACCCGGTCGCACAGCTCCAGCGCGGCAAAGACGTCGCCCTCGCGCGCCGCGTGCTGGGCCCACATCAGGAAGAAGGCGCAGCGCTGCGCCGCCGGAATCTGCGAGTGCACGCCGCGGCAGGCGGCCCAGCGGCGCGCGGCCAGGTCGGCGAAGCTGCTGCCCGGCAGCGTCTGACCCTGGGCGGCGGCCAGTGCGGAGACCTCGCCGAAATCCAGCGGCATGGCCATGCGCAACAGGAAGACCGCGTTCAGCAGCGAGCTGGCGCCCAGCTGCCAGCGTGCGCAGACGGCATCACTGAGCAGCAGCCAGCCCAGCGCATCGCGCAGGTCCTGGCCCGCGCCGCCGGCCAGCCCCGCCTCCAGCAGCTGCGCCAGCGCATTGGCCAGATTGGCCGCAGCGATCTGCAGCGCGTCCGGCAGGCCGGCCAAGGAGGCGCAGCGCAACGCCTCGGCCAGGCAGGCTAGTGCCTCACCGGCCTGGGCCCGACTCTGCCCGGCGATGGCCAGCTCGCGCAGCACCAGGCCGCGCAGATTCAGGTACTCGCCGCGCAGGCCCATGTCCCAGGCCAGGGCCCGTTCGTCCACCTGCTCCAGCCGCTGCAGCGCGGCGCCGGCCTGGCCCAGGCTGCCATAGCAATGCCAGGCCTCCAGCACCTGCAGGCGCAGGCCCAGCTGGGCGCGGGCCTGGGCAGGCATGCGCGCCTGGCGCAGGCTGGCACCGAGCTCGCGCAGCTCGTCCTGCAGCGCGGCCCAATCGCCCAGGCGCCGAGCGATGCGAGCGCGGCGCAGGCCCAAGGTGACCGCCGCCATCGCATCATCGGTCGGCAGATGAGCGGCGGCGGCCTGCAGGGCCAGCCTGGCCGGATAGAGCTCGCCACGGTCGAGCAGGAAGTCGGCACGCGCCAGGCCCTCGACGCAGGCCAGCGGCAGGCACGCAGGCGCCGCCGGTCGGTGCGCCGCTTCTCGGGCCTGGCCCAGCAGCGCAGCCAAACCGTCGGACGTGACCGGCCGGCCATCGATCACGAACTTGCACTGCGCCAGCCGCTCGGCGACCAGCCAGAAAGGCCCGCTGCTGCGCGCCTCGGCCGCTATCAGCCCGGCCAGCGGCGTGGCCTCCAGCCGCTGCAGCAGCCGCCACAACTGCGTGCGGTGCAACTCGGCCAGGCCGCTGATGCGCTCTCGCAGATCGACCCGGCTGCAGGGCGCACGCAGCGTGGCCAGGCCCTCGCCATGGGCCTGCAACAGCGCGGCCAGCAGGCGCGACAACAGGCTGCCGCGCAACAGCAGCGCGTCAATTTGCAAGGCATCGCGACGCAGATGGACCTGGATCAAGGGCGGCTCGAAGGGGAGAAAAGCCCATTGTCGCGGCTCCGCCGGCGGCGGCTGCAACCCAGGCGCCGTAACAGGCGTTACACCGGGCTCATGCCTTGAGTTTTTCTCAAGTCGGCTGCAGAAAGCCTCGCGCCGCCGGCCACGGGCCTGCCTAGAATTTGTTGCAGATATCAATCAATTCGGAAACCCATGCAGACCAAGAACTTGAAGACCGATGTGTTGATCGTCGGTGCCGGCCCGGTGGGCCTGACCCTTGCCATGACACTGGCCGCCCGCGGCCTGCAGGTGCTGGTGGCCGAGCAACGCCAGCGCGGCGAGCCGCCCGAGGTCAAATGCAACCACATCTCGGCGCGCTCGATGGAAATCCTGCGGCGGCTGGGCGTGGCCCAGAAGCTGCGCAATGCCGGCTTGCCGGAGGACTATCCGAACGACATCTCCTACCGCACGACGACCACCGGCACCGAGATCACCCGCATCAAGATCCCCTGCCGGCGCGACCGCTACACCGACACCAGCGGCCCCGATGGCTGGTGGCCCACGCCGGAGCCGCCGCACCGCATCAACCAGCTGTTCATCGAGCCCATCATGTTCGCTCATGCCGAGGCGCAGGCGGGCCTGACGATACTGAACAGCACCCGCATCGAAGGCTTCGAGCAGAGCGCCTCTCAGGTGTTCGCCCAGGCCAGCGATCTGGCCAGCGGCGAGACCTTCGCCATCGAGGCCCGCTACCTGGTCGGCTGCGACGGCGGGCGCTCGGCGGTGCGCAAGAGCATTGGCGCAAGCCTGGTCGGCGATGCGGTGGTGCAGCGCGTGCAGTCGAGCTACATCCGCGCGCCGGGCCTGATCAAGGCACTGCAGTCGCCACCCGCCTGGGCGATGTTCTCGCTGAACCCGGTGCGCAGCGGCAATATCTATGCGATCGACGGCCGCGAGACCTGGCTGGTGCACAACTATCTGCGCGACGACGAGCCCGATTTCGAGTCGGTGGACCGCGACTGGGCGCTGCGCGCCATCATGGGCGTGCGCCCCGACTTCGAGTTCAGCATCATCAGCAAGGAAGACTGGTTCGGCCGCCGCCTGGTGGCCGACAAGTTCCGCGACCGCCGCGTCTTCATCTGCGGCGACGCCGCCCATCTGTGGGTGCCCTATGCCGGCTACGGCATGAACGCCGGCATCGCCGACGCCGAGAACCTGGGCTGGCTGCTCGCCGCCCATCTGCAGGGCTGGGGTGGCGAGGGCATGCTCGATGCCTACGAGGCCGAGCGCCTGCCCATCACCGAACAGGTGTCGCGCTTCGCAATGAACCATGCCCACGAGATGGCCAAGCGCCGTCGCGCCGTGCCTGCAGGACTGGAAGGCACCGGCCCCGAAGCCGAGGCGCTGCGCGCCCAGGTGGGCCAGGACATCTACGACTTGAACGTCCAGCAGTACTGCTGCGCCGGCCTGAACTTCGGCCACTACTACGACAACTCGCCACTGATCGCCTATGACGGCGAGGCCGCACCCGAGTACGGCATGGGCAGCTTCACACCATCGACCGCGCCCGGCTGCCGCGTGCCACATCTGTGGCTGGCCGATGGCCGTTCGCTGTATGACGCGCTGGGCCGGGGCTATACGCTGCTGCGCAGCGACGCCAGCCTGGACGTGCAGGCCCTGCTCGATGCTGCCGCTGCCAAGGGCGTGCCGCTGGCGCTGGTGGATCTGCCGGCACGGGACCGGCCCGCGGAGTACCGCCACAAGCTGCTGCTGGCGCGGCCCGATGGTCAGGTCGCCTGGCGTAGCGACTCGCTCGATGCGATGCAGGCGGCCGCACTGATCGAGACTGTGCGCGGCGCCGCACAGTGACGACTTCTACTTCATGTCGAAGATGAAGCAGGTCGTGGTCGCATGGGCATACAGCTTGCCATCCGGCCCGACCAGGCGGCCTTCGGCCGTGGCCATGCGGTTGCCGCCATGGATGACGGTGCCGATGGCACGCACCAGCGGTATGCGCTCGCTCAGCGGTCGCACGATATTGAGCTTCAGCTCGGCCGTGGTGTAGCTCTTGCCCACCGGCATGGTCGTGTGCACGGCGCAGCCCACCGCTGAATCGAGCAGGGTGGCGAACCAGCCGCCGTGCACCGAGCCCAGCGGGTTGTAGTGGCGGAACATCGGCTTGCCCTGGAACACGGCTCGGCCGAAGTCCACTTCGATCAGACCAAAGTCCAGGGTGTCGGCAATCGGCGGGTAGGGCAGCTCGCCGGACAACATCGCGTTCATCACCTCCAGCCCAGTCTTGCCCGCTACCTGGCCCAGCTCGGCCACGCCGCTGTGGCTCAGGCGTGCGCGCACGGCCGCCTCTTGCTCCCGCCATTGCTGCAACACTGCGGCGGCGTCAGCGGAGTCAACGGCTTCTGTCTTGGCTTGCATGGAAAACCCCTTCGGTTGTAGTTGCAACAATTGTAGCTACAATCATTTCCATTATTCAAGCAGGGATCCGTCATGACATCTCCGCCTCGTTCCTCAGCCTCCGCCGCCGCACCGGTCGGCTGCACCAATCTCAAGCTGCGCCAGCTGACGCGCCGCGTAGGTCAGCACTACGACCATATCGTCGGCGCAGCCGGCCTTAAAACGACGCAGTATTCGCTGCTGTCCTATGTCGTCAAGCTGGCGCCGGTGCGGCCCAGCGATCTGGCCAAGGTCATGGAGATGGATGCCTCCACGCTGACGCGCAATCTGCAATCACTGATCGCCGCCGGCTGGGTGGCAATCGGCCCCGGCGTCGATGGCCGCAGCCGCGTCGTCACCGCCACCGATGCCGGCCGCGCCAAGCGCGCCGAGGCGCAAGCCGAATGGAAGCGGGCCCAGCTGGCCCTGAATGAACGCCTGGGTATCGACAAGGTGCTGCAGCTGCATGCCCTGCTCGACGAATGCCTCGGCCTGATGAGTGACACCTCCGGAGCGTGCGATGACTGACTCTCTCACCCCACAACGCCAGGTCGCCATCGGCATGGTGCTGCTGGCCGCCGCCGGCACCTTTGCGCTGACCATGGGCGCACGGCAATCAATGGGCCTGTTCCTGGGCACGATCAATAGCAGTACCGGCCTGGGCCTGGGCAGCATCAGCCTGGCCTTCGCCTTCGGCCAGCTGTGGTGGGGCCTGACCCAGCCCTTTGCCGGCATGGTGGCCGACCGTGTTGGCGCCGGCCGGGTGATCTTTCTGGGCGTGCTGCTGGTGGCGGGCGGCACGGCGCTGATTCCGTTCATGCACACGACCTGGGGCTTGATACTGGCCATCGGCATGCTGGCCGCCGGTGGCGCCGGCATGGCCGGACCCTCGGTGATGATGGCCGCGACCACGCGGCTGATACCGGCCGAGAAGCGCGGCATGGCGACCGGCATCGTCAACGCCGGTGGCTCCTTCGGCCAGTTCCTGTTCGCGCCGCTGGCCCAGGGCATCACCGCCGCCGCGGGCTGGGTTGTCGCCTTGCAGAGCCTGGCCGCCATCACCCTGCTGGCCCTGCCCGCGGCCTGGATTTTGCGCGGCAACTCGCGTCATCTGGCGGCCAAGGTGGCGCCCGGCGCCAAGGCGCAGACGACGCGCCAGGCCATCGCCGAGGCGCTGCGCAACCCGAGCTACCGGCTCTTGAGCCTGGGCTTCTTCGTCTGCGGCTTCCATGTGGCCTTCATCGCCACCCACCTGCCCGGCGTGGTCGCGGCCTGCCAGCTGCCGCCGTCGGTGGGCGCCTGGTCGCTGGGCATTCTGGGCCTGTTCAATATCGTCGGCAGTCTGGCCATGGGCTGGGCGATCTCGTTCCAGGGCGGGCGCTGGCGCATGAAGTCGCTGCTGTCGCTGGTCTATGCGGTGCGTGCCGTGGCCGTGGCGTTGTTCATGGTCGCGCCCAAGACCGAGTTCACCTTCTTCGCGTTTGCGGCCGTGATCGGCGTCAGCTATCTGTCGACCGTGCCGCCGACGGCCGGCCTGGTGGCCAAGTTCTTCGGCCCGGCGAATATGGCGACGCTGTTCGGCGTGGTCATGCTGGCCCACCAGCTGGGCGGCTTCCTCGGCGCCTATCTGGGCGGCAAGGCCTTCGAGTGGACCGGCAGCTACGACTGGATGTGGTACGCCGACATACTGCTGGCCGTTGGCGCTGCGCTGGTGCATATGCCGATACGCGAGGCCTCGAAGCCGCGGCTGGCGGCGGCGGCCGCTTCTTGATCAGTCGCCCAGCTCACGCTGCAAGGCCTGCATCAGCCCCACCGCCGCTGGCGGCAGGCTGCGTTCGGCCTTGCTGAGCAGGCAGATATTGCGGGTGATGACGGGGTCGATCAGCGGCAGGGCCACCAGGTCGGGGTGGCGTGCAAAGCCCAGCATGAAGGCCGGCAGTATGGCCGCGCCCAGGCCCTGCTCGGCCAGTGCGATGGCGGTGCTGAACATCGCCACCTCGTAGGCGAAGCGCACCGGGGTCAGGCTTTGCGACAGTGCCTGGTCCACCAGGTGGCGGATGCCGTTGCCGCGCCGCACGGTGATCAAGGTATGGCCCTGCAGCTGCTGCCAGCTCAAAGCCTCGCTGCGTGCCAGCAGATGGTCTCGGCGCAGTATCAGGCTCAGCTGATCGCGCAGCAGCACCTCGCTGCGCAGCGCTGGGCTCAGCGGCTGCTCGGGCGTGCCCAACGCGAAGTCCACACTTTCATCGAGCACCCGGGCAATCAGTTGGTCTGGCGCGCAATCGTCGAGCACGATCTGCAGTTGCGGATGGCTGGCCGCAAAGCCGCGCATCACCGGCGGCAGCAGATAGCTGGCCAGCGCCGGCGTGGCGGCCACGGCCACGCGGCCCTGATGCAGATTGTCCAGCGCGCTGACGGCACAGCCCAGCCGCTCCACTTCCATCAGCGCGCGCCGCGCCTGGGTGATGGTGGCGTGCGCCGCCGCGGTGGGCTGCAGGCCCTGGGGGCTGCGGTCGAACAGGCGCACGCTCAAAGACTCTTCCAGCTGTTTGAGCAACAGGCTGGCGGCCGAGGGGGTGATGCTCAGCGCCTGCCCGGCCGCGGCCAGCCGGCCCTCCTGGTAGATGGCCACGAAGGCGCGCAGCTGGCGCAGGCTGACGTTCATTGCCGGTCAGCTCAGCACTTGCTTGAGCGCCCCCAGGAAGGCCACGTTGTCGTCCGGCAAACCCACCGTCACGCGGATGAACTGCGGCAGCTGATTCGCCCCCAGCGGCCGGATGATCACGCCGGCGGCGAGCAGCTGCTGGGCCACCTCGGCGCCGGTACGGCCGGTGCTGCTGACGTCGATGGCGATGAAGTTGGCGTGCGAGCGGATGAAGGGCAGGCCCAAGGCCTGCAGGCCCTGCTCCAGCTGCACCATGCCCTGGGCGTTGTTGCTGCGGCTGCGCTGCAGAAAGTCGGCATCATCGAAGGCCGCCTCGGCCGCGGCCTGGGCCATTGCGCTGGTGTTGAAGGTCAGGCGCAGGCGGTTCAGCAGATCGGCCACGGCCGGATGCGCCACGCCATAGCCCACGCGCATGCCGGCCAGGCCATAGGCCTTGGAGAAGGTGCGCAGCACCAGCAGGTGCGGATGCTCGGCGATCCAGTCGCAGCTGTGCAGCCCGTCCGCATCGGGCAGGAACTCGCCATAGGCTTCGTCCAGCACCACCAGGATGTGGCGCGGCACAGATGCAACGAAGCGCTGCAATGCCGCGGCATCGAGCAGGGTGCCGGTCGGGTTGTTGGGATTGGCGATGAAGACCAGGCGGGTGCGCTCGGTGATGGCGGCACGCATCGCATCCAGGTCGTGGCCGTAGTCGCGTGCCGGCACGCAGACCGGCGTGGCACCGACCGCATGGATGGCGACCGGATAGGCCTGGAAGGCGTACTGCGAGTACACCGCCTCGTCACCAGCGCGCAGGAAGCATCGGGCGGCCAGGTCCAGCAGCTCGCTGGAGCCATTGCCCAGCACCAGCTGCTGCGCCTCGACACGCAGCCGCGCGCTGAGCCGCGCCTTCAGCTGATGGCCGCTGGGGTCGGGGTAGTTGGCGGCGTCGGCCATCACGGCCTGCATGGCGGCCAGCGCCTTGTCGCTGACGCCCAGCGGGTTCTCGTTGGAGGCCATGCGGTGCAGGCGCAGCGGTTTGGCCTGCTCGCGCTTGACCTCGGAGGCCGGCTTGCCGGGCACATAGCGCGGCAGGTTGCGGATGTAGTCGGGGGCCGTGTCGGCGGGATTGCTGAGACTCATTGGGGTTTCCGTTTGATGCATGAACTCAGGCCGCGCCTTGCAGCGACTTGAGATGGAAGAATTCTTCGAGGCCGACGCGGCCGTACTCGCGCCCCAGGCCCGATTGCTTGACGCCGCCGAACGGCGCCAGCAGGTTCAGCGGGCTGCCGTTGAGCACCACCTGGCCGGTGTGCAGGCGCCTGGCCACGCGCTCGGCATGGGCCAGATCGGCAGACCAGACGCCGCCCGACAGGCCGTACTCGCTGTCATTGGCCAGGGCCACGGCCTGGTCTTCGTCGTCATAGGCGATCAGGCAGATCACCGGGCCGAAGATCTCTTCGCGGGCGACGCGCATGTCATTGCGCACATCGGTCAGCAGCGTCGGCCGCACATAGGCGCCGCGCTCCAGCCCCTCGGGTGCGGTCACGCCGCCGGTCAGGCAGCGCGCGCCCTGCTCCTGGCCGGAGGCAATCAGCCCGCGCACCCGGTCGCGCTGGGCCAGCGAGGCCACCGGCCCGAGCTTGACGCCCTCGGCCAGCGGATCGCCGACGATCCAATCGCGTGCCAGCTCCACCAGCAGGTCCTGCGCGCGCGCCAGCTGGCTGCGCGGCACCAGCAACCGCGACAGGCAGGCGCAGGCCTGGCCCGAGTTGGCCCAGCCCTGCTTCAGCACCACCGGCAGCGCCTCTTCCAGCTTCGCATCGGCCAGCAAGAGATTGGCCGACTTGCCGCCCAGCTCCAGCGCCACTTTCTTCAAAGTGGGTGCCGCCAGGGCGGCGACGCGCCGGCCGGCGCCGGTGGAGCCAGTGAAGCTGACCATGTCCACCAGTGGGTGCGAGACCAGCGGTTCGCCGACCCGCGCGCCGGTGCCCATCACCAGATTGAACACGCCCGGCGGCAGGCCCGCAGCGGCAATCACCTCGGTCAGCAGGCAGGCGTCCAGCGGCGTCAGCTCGCTGGGTTTGAGCACCACGGTGCAGCCGGCCAGCAGGGCCGGGGCGATCTTGGCGGTGATCTGGTGCAGCGGAAAATTCCAGGGCGTGATGGCGGCCACCACCCCGACCGGATCACGCACGACCCGGGTGCTGCCCAGCACCTCTTCTTCCATCGCCTCCAGCGCGCGGGCGGCGAAGTCCAGGTTCTTCAGCGGCATGCCCAGCTGGGCCATGCGTGAGAACCACAGCGGCGCGCCCATCTCGGCGGTGATCAGCGCGGCCGCCTCCTCGGCGCGCGCCTGCAGGCCGGCGCGGATGCGGTCCACCCGCGCGATGCGTTCGGCGCGCGGCAGGGCGGCCCAGCCGGCCTGAGCGCGGCGGGCGGCCTGCACGGCCAGCTCGACATCCTCCGCACAGCCGGCCGGCGCGCGGCCAATGACCTGCTCGGTGGCCGGGTTGACGACGTCAATCAGCTCCTTGCTGGCCGAGGGCCGCCAGGCGCCATCGACATAGATAAGACTCTTGGTTTCCATCAATGGCTCCCGATGTTCAGGCTGCGACCAGCGGCTCGCCCAGCGGATTGGGCGGCGCCGCATGAGGGGCCTTGGAGAAGCTGTGGATCAGGTGCCATGCGCCCGGCATGGCGGAGACCTTGACCTCGATGAAGGCCGGGCCGTCGCTGCGCAGCGCGGCGGCCAACTCGCTCTCCAGGCCCTCGGGTGAGTCCACACTCACCGCCGGCAGGCCGAAGGCACGGGCCAGTGCCACGAAGTCGGGGTTGCACAGATCGGTGCCGATCTCGCGCTTGAACACATTGGCCTGGATGCGCCGCACATTGCCGAAAGCGCCATCGGCAAAGACGATGGTCACCAGGCGCGGGCGGTACTTGGCCACGGTGGCCAGCTCCTGCAGATTCCAGCCGAAGCCGCCATCGCCATTGATGGACACCACAGGCCGGTGGGGATTGCCCAGCGAGGCGCCGATGGCCGTGGCAAAACCATAGCCCAGCGTGCCCTGGTAGCCCGGGGTGATCAGGGTGCGGCGCTCGTAGATCGGATACGAGATATTGGACATATAGCCGACCTGGGTCAGCTCGCTGACCAGGATGCCGTTCTCCGGAATCAGCCGGCGCAGCACCTGGGCATAGGCCCGCTGCGGCTGGATCTGGTCGAACTGCTGTTCGCACCAGGCTTTCACTTGGGCCACCGCGCCTTCACGCGACTCGGCCGGCCGGTGGCCCTCCACCAGCTCGGCCAGCGCCGCCAGCACCGCGCGGGCATCGCCGCTCAGCGCCGTGCCCGGCTGGCGCGGTGCGCCCAGGTGCGCGGCGTTCAGGTTCACATAGGCATAGCGGCAGGCGGCCGACGCATGCGTGGGCCGGCCCATGCCATCGACAAAGCGGCTGCCGACGACCAGCACGAAATCGGCATGGGGGAACAGGCAGCGGCTGCCCAGCAGTGTGGTCGCCAGCGGATGGCGGCTGGAGATGGTGCCGCGGCCGTTCTCGCTCATCACCACCGGGGCGCTGAGCCGTTCGGCCAGGCGTTGCAGCGCCTCACCCGCCTGGGCGGCCAGCGCACCGCCGCCGACATAGATGACCGGGAAACGCGCTTGCTTCAGGTCCTGGGCGAGCTGCTCCAGCAGGGCCGGTTCGATGTCCAATGAGGTATCGCCGACGGCAGGCGCCAGCAGCTCGATATCCGCACGGGCCTGCAGCACATCGGGCGGCACCTCGATGCCCACCGGCCGCGGCTGGCCGGTGCGCATCTGGCGGAAGGCCTCGTTCACGAGACCGGGGATGTCCTGCGGCTTGGTCGCCAGCGCATTCCATTTGGTGACCGTGCCGAGGGTGGCCGACTGGTCGCGCACCTCATGCAGCATGCCCAGATCGCGACCGATGTGGTGCGAGGGAATCTGGCCCGAGATGCACAGCACCGGCGAGTTGCAGGCATAGGCGGTGGCCAGGCCCGACATCGCATTCAGCAGGCCCGGGCCGGGCACCACCATGCACACGCCCTCGCGCCCCGAGGTGCGGGCATAGCCGTCAGCCATGTACGAGGCCGCCTGCTCGTGGCGGGGGGTGTAGTAGCGCAGCTTGTCGGCCACGTCCAGCAGGCCGTCGGTGGCCCAATCCAGCTGCACACCAGGAATGCCGAACATATCGCGCACACCCTCGGCCACCAACTGCCTGGCCAATGCCTGGCCGCCTGTCATCTCCATGCCTATCACCTCTTGTTGACTGTCGTTCTTGAACTGCAGTGAGGGCGATGCGCGCACCCGCGCCGCACCGCCCTGAACCCCGTATGAACCCCTAGATGAAGTGCCCTCAAAAAAGTTGACACAGTTAAGGAGTTGCATAGAATCATCGCCAAGGTGCTTAACTTTGTCAAGCATACTGGCGGGCAGAAACAGAAAGGCTTTGCGGTATCTTTCTGGCTGCTACGACGGAACTTGCAAGCGAGTCCAGCAGTCACTCGCAGCACCCCAACAAGGCGCGCGGCCTGAAGTCACAACAGGCCGGCGCAAGCCAGAACATCAATCAGACAGGAGACCCGTCCATGCATTCCAGAATTTGCGCCAAACCCCTGCTCGCGGTGCTGCTCGGCGCCGCCGGCCTGCTCGGCAGCGCCCAGGCCCAGGAAGTGAAGTACGCGATCGCCGCCGAGGTGGCGTCGATGGATCCGCAGTTCGCCAATCTGCCCGGCAATATGATGGTGGCCAAGCAGATGTTCGAGGCCATCAGCGATGTCGATGGCGACGGCCGCCTGACGCCGAAGCTGGCCGAGAGCTGGAAGCGCGTCAGCGCCAATGTCTGGGAGTTCAAGCTGCGCAAGGGGGTGACCTTCCACGACGGCTCGGCACTGACCGCCGAGGACGTGGTCTATTCCTATGCCCGCCCGGCCATCATCCCGCCCGGCCCGGCCACCTTGAATGGCTTTCTGACCAATATCGTCAAGACCGAGGCTGTCGATGCGCTGACCGTGCGCATCACCACCGACAAGCCGGTGGCCGTGCTGCCCAACTTCCTGTCGGCCATACCCATCGTGTCGAAGAAGATCTCGCAGAACCTGAAGCCCGAGGACTTCGAGGCCGGCAACGGCGTGATCGGCACCGGCCCCTACAAATTCGTCAAGTTCCTGCGCGCCGACCGCGTCGAGCTGGTGCGCAACGAGGCCTACTGGGGCAAGAAGCCCTTCTTCGCCAAGGCCACCATTCGCTTCATCCCGAACCCGCCGGCGCGCACCGCTGCCCTGCTGTCGGGCGAGGTGGATGCAATCGCCCAGGTGCCACCGGCCGACATGGCGCGGCTGAAGCAGACGGCCAATATCGAGGTCATCACCAAGCCGCTGGGCCGCTACTCCTTCCTGGTGCTGAACCAGGCATCGGACGTGCTGCCGCTGGCCTTTGACGCCGCCGGCAAACCGCTGACCACCAACCCGTTCAAGGATGTGCGCGTGCGCCGCGCGATCTCCAAGGCCATCGACCGCCCGGCAATTGCCTCGCGGGTGATGGAGGGCATGGGCGTGCCCACGCAGAACCCGATTCCCAGCACCATGTTCGGCTACAACAAGGACCTGGCGCCCGAGCCCTATGACCTGGCCGGTGCGAAGAAGCTGATGGCCGAGGCCGGCTATCCGAACTGCTTCACCTTCTCGCTGCTGGCTCGGAACGACAACCACCCGACCGACTCGGCCCATGTGCAGGCGATCGGCCAGATGCTGTCGCGCCTGGGCTGCAAGGTGAATGTCGAGGCTCTGCCGACCAGCGTGACGATGAGCCGCGCGAACAAGCTGGAGCTGCCGATGTTCCTGCAGTCCTCGGGCGCCGACCATGGCGATGTGGGCGTGGCGCTGGAGTATGTGTTCAGCCACCCGAAGAACAACCCCTTCCGCAAGGTCAATATGCAGACCTACGACTCGGAGCGCTTCTTCAAGCCGCTGTACGAGGCCCTGGCCGCTACCGACGACAGCCAGCGCGAGGCGCTTTACCGCGACACGCTGAAGGTGATGCATGAGGAGGTCGGCGTGATCCCCTCGCAGCTGATGATGGGCACCTGGGCTGTGCGCAAGGGCTTCAAGCTGACCGGCCGCTTTGACGAACGGCTGTACGCCACCGACCTGTCGCAGTAATTATCATTGTCAACAATGATTGAAAGTTTGGCTGTTTGAGAGCGAGCCTTCCGTGGCCGGCCTTCTGGGCGGCCACGGTTTTTTCTGATTTGACTTGGAACGTCCCGGCCCCATGCTTGGTTTCTTGATTCGACGCGTGCTCCAGAGCATTCTGGTGCTGATGCTGGTGTCCATGCTGGTGTTCATGGGCATCTATGTGGTGGGCGACCCCACCGCGATGATGATCCCCGACAACGTCACGGCCGAAACGCGGGCCGCGATGATTGCCTCGCTGGGCCTGGACAAACACCCGCTGCTGCAATACCTCGATTTCGCCCAGCGTCTGCTGCAGGGCAGCCTGGGGCGCTCGTTCGCCACCGGCCTGCCGGTGGAGGAGCTGATCGCCTCGCGCTTCCCAGCGACGCTGGAGCTGGCCTGCGCCGCGATGGTGCTGGCCACCGTGGTCGGCCTGCCGCTGGGCCTGGTGGCAGCGGTCAAGCCCGAGAGCTGGATCGGCCGCGCCATCACCGCCTGCTCCAGTCTGGGCTTCAGCGTGCCGACCTTCTGGGTGGGCCTGGTGCTGATCATGGTGTTCGCCGTCAGCCTGGGCTGGCTGCCGTCGAACGGCCGCGGGCCCACGCAGTCGCTGCTGGGCGTGCAGGTCAGCTTCATGAGCTGGGAGGGCCTGCGCTACATGATTCTGCCGGCCTGCAATCTGGCCCTGTTCAATGCCGCGATGATCATCCGACTCACGCGATCGTCCGGCGGCGAGGTGATGCTGATGGACTACATCCGCTTCGCCCGCGCCAAGGGCCTGAACGAGCGGCGCGTCATCGGCGTGCACCTGCTGAAGAACATCCTGATCCCCATCATCACCGTGATGGGCATCAACTTCGGCGGCATCATCGCCTTCTCGGTCGTGACCGAAACCATCTTCGGCTGGCCCGGCATGGGCAAGCTCTTGATCGACTCGATCAATGCGCTGGACCGCCCGGTCGTGCTGGGCTACCTGATGTTCGTGGTGGTGATCTATCTGGTCATCAACTTCGTCGTCGATCTGATGTATTCCTGGCTGGACCCGCGCGTCACGCTGGTGGAGGCCAAGGCATGAGCGCCGTGATCAACAACCCTGTCAGCCGCCCGGTCAGCAGCCCGATGAACGAGCTCTGGCGCGACTTCATCTCCAGCCGCATGGCCTGCATGGGCCTGGCCTCGTTCGCCCTGGTGTTCGCACTGTCGCTGCTGGCGCCCTGGATCGCGCCGCAGAATCCCTATGACATGCAGCAGCTGAGCGTGCTCGATGCGCGGCTGCCGCCGGGCGCCCAATCGGGCGACGGGCTGATGACCTTCTGGCTGGGCAGCGACGAGCAGGGCCGCGACATGGTCTCGGCCATCCTCTACGGCCTGCGCATCAGTGTCTTCGTCGGCCTGCTGTGCACCCTGCTGGCCTTTGTCGTCGGCACCACACTGGGCCTGCTGGCGGCCTATTTCGGCGGGGCGGTGGACAGCTTCATCATGCGGCTGACCGACGCCCAGCTGTCCTTCCCCTCTATCCTGATCGCGCTGATCTTCCTGGCCCTGTTCGGCAAGGGCGTGGACAAGATCGTCATCGCCCTGGTGCTGGTGCAATGGACGTTTTACGCCCGCACCGTGCGCAGCTCGGCCATGGTGGAGCTGCGCAAGGAGTATGTCGAGGCGGCGCGCGGCCTGAAGTACTCGCACCTGCGCATCATGTTCCGCCATGTGCTGCCCAATTGCATGCCGCCGCTGCTGGTGGTGGCCACGCTTCAGGTGGCGATCGCCATCGGCCTGGAGGCCACGCTGTCCTTCCTCGGCCTGGGCCTGCCCATCACCGAGCCCTCGCTGGGCCTCTTGGTCGCCAACGGCTATGCCTACATGCTGTCCGGCAACTACTGGATCAGCATGTTCCCCGGCCTGGCCCTGGTCTGGGCCGTGCTGAGCATCAATACCGTCGCCGACCGCCTGAGCGACCTGCTGAACCCGAGGTTGCGCAAATGAGTACCCCTCCCCTGCTGGAAGTCTCCAACCTGCGCCTGCAGTTCGACACCCCGCGCGGCCTGGTGCAGGCCATCGACGGCATCAGCTTCACCCTGGACAAGGGCGAGATCCTGGGTCTGGTCGGCGAATCGGGTTCGGGCAAGTCCCAGACCGGCAACACCATCATGGGCCTGCTGGACCGCGGCGCCCGCATCACCGAGGGCAGCGTCAAATTCAAGAGCCAGGAGTTGCTGGGCCTGCCGCATGAGCAACTGCGGCGCATTCGCGGCAACAAGATCGCGATGATCTTCCAGGACCCGATGATGACCCTGAACCCGGTGCTGCGCATCGACACGCAGATGGTCGAGGCGGTGCTGGCGCATCAGAGCGTCGGCCTCGAGGCGGCCATGAAGCTGGCCCTGCAGGCGCTTGAGCGCGTCGGCATTGCCGCGCCCGAGGAGCGGCTGAAGTGCTATCCGCACCAGTTGTCGGGCGGCATGCGCCAGCGCGTGGTGATTGCCATCGCCCTGCTCAACAGCCCCGAAATCTTCATCGCCGACGAGCCGACCACGGCCCTGGACGTGACGATTCAGAGCCAGATCCTGTTCGAGGTGCAGAAGCTGTGCCGCGACACCGGCGCGGCGCTGATCTGGATCACCCACGACCTGGCCGTGGTGGCCGCCCTGGCCGACCGCGTGTGCGTGATGCATCGCGGCAAGATCGTCGAACAAGGCACGGTAGATCAAATCTTGGACAACCCCCAACACCCCTACACCCGAGGCCTGATGGACGCCATCCCCAGCCGCAGCAGCCGCGGCCAGCGCCTGCGCACGATGCAACCGCAGGACGGCAGCGCATGGAGCGCAACGACATGAGCGCGACCACCCCGCTATTGCAGCTCGACGGCGTCTCCAAGACCTTCCACCGCCCCAATGATCTGGTCGGCCGCCTGCTCGACAGAATCGCCGGCCGCAGCGCCGGCGGGGCCGTGCAGGCCCTGCAGCATACCGACCTGAGCCTGCAGCAGGGCGAGGTGGTCGGCCTGGTCGGCGAGTCCGGTTGCGGCAAGTCCACGCTGGGCCGCATCGCCGTGGGCCTGCACCGCGCCAGCAGCGGCCGCCGGCTCTGGCAGGGTCAGGACCTGGCCCTGGTGCCGGAAGGCCAGCGCAAGCGCCTGGAGCTGGGCATACAAATGATCTTCCAGGACCCGCACGCCTCGCTGAACCCGCGCATCCGCGTGGCCGACGCGATCGGCGAGGGCCCGGTCATCCACGGCCTGATCGAAGCCGGCCAGAAGCGCGAGCTGGTCGAGAAGCTGTTCCGCCAGGTCGGCCTGGACCGTGCCAGCATGGACCGTTTCCCGCACCAGTTCTCCGGCGGCCAGCGGGCCCGCGTGGGCATTGCACGGGCGCTGTCGGTAAACCCGAAGCTGCTGGTCTGCGATGAATCGGTGGCGGCGCTCGATGTGTCCATCCAGGCCCAGGTACTGAACCTGTTCCTGGACCTGCGCGAACAACTGCAGCTGACCTATCTTTTCATCAGCCACGATCTGAGCGTCGTGCACCACATCGCCGACCGGGTGGTGGTGATGTACCTGGGCCGCATCGTCGAATCCGGCCCCACGGTGGCGCTGTATGCCGAGCCGGCCCACCCCTACACCCGGGCCCTGATGGACGGCGTGCCGCGCATCGACATGCGGCACAAGGCATTTGTGCCGGTGCAGGGCGAAATTCCGTCGCCGCTGAACCCGCCCACCGGCTGTCACTTCCACCCGCGCTGCGGCGATGCGATGCCGCGCTGCCGCGACGAGGCGCCGAAGCTGCAGGAAGTGGCACCGGGCCGGCAGGCGGCCTGTCACCTACATGACAGCAGCGCCGTGACTTGGCACAAAAAAGCCAGCGCCGCACCCTCGCAAACGCTGGGGTCCATGGCCGCCGCGGCCTGAGAAAATGGCAAGAGCGCAGCGATCCACTTCCAACATCACGATGAGTTCACCAGCCCCCAAGAAAGCCGTACCTGAGGCACCAACGATCCGGGAACTGGTCACCTACCGCCTGCTCAAGGCCACCTACTACACCACCAAGCCGGCGTACATGCTTTACAGCCGCAAGTACAAGGTGACCGGTGTGGAGTGGCGGCTGATCGGCAATCTGTTCACCGACGGCCCCCTGACCCTGGTCAAGCTGGCCGAGGAAGCCGACATCCAGCTCGCTCAGGCCAGCCGCATGATCACCGCACTGATCAAGCGCGGTCTGGTGCTGGGCGTGGCCAACGAGAACGACGGCCGCAGCGTCAAGCTGTCACTGACCACCGAGGGCAAGGCCCTGTACCGCAAGATCTTCGCCGAGGCCCAGAGCCGCCACAACCGCCTGCTCGAAGGCCTCAACAAGACCGAGCAGCAGTATCTGTATCAGGCACTGGACAAGCTGGCCGACATCGGCCGCGAGATGCTGGAGGAGGAGCGGTTGGCGGACAAGTAGACCCCCTCCGCCCGCCTATCAAGCAGCGCCGCGTCTCACGATGTGGCGCTGTTTTTTCTTCCGCGTATGAAGCGGCAGGGACGAGGGCGCGCCGGCCGCTGCGGGCTGAAGCATCGTCCGGCCCTGAACGGACCGGACTTCGGCTTCTTTATGCCCGCTGCGACCGGCACACCCTCATCCCTGCTGCAGCGGGTGTGCAGTTTCGCCGGACAGAAAGACACGCGCACTGTTCGGGATTGGCAGCCACCAGCACATCCGCAGAGGGGGTGGGGGGCCGGTCACGGAGGGCATGAAGAAGCTGGAGGTCCGTCCGTCCAGGACGGGCCCAAGCTTCAGCCCGCAGTGGCCGGCCCCCCGCCCCCTCTGCCACCACCAAACAGCGAGTACAGATCAGAAATTGTGGCGGATACCGAGGGCCAATGAGCTCTGCGACTCACCCGCCTTCAGGCTGCCGAAGGCAGCGTAAGTCGCCTTGGCATCGTTGTTGACGCCGGTGTAGAAGCCATAGACCTTGGTGCGCTTGGACAGCTTGTAGTTGTAGCCCAGCGTGTACTGGCGGGCACCGGTGTCGGCACCGCCTCGGTCGCCGGCAGCGCCGAAGTTCAGGTGGAACTCATGCTGGTCCATCGCATACATGCCGACCAGGCGGACGTTGTTGCGCTTGACGCCGTTGAAGCTGTCGCGCTCGTAGTAGCCGCCGAACGTGAACGCGCCCATCTCGTACAGGCCGCGCGCCACAAACATCCGGTTGACATCGCGCTTGGCCACGCCAAAACCCAGGTGCAGCGGGCCGGCGTCGTAGTTCAGCACAGCATTGGTCGAGCCGAAGGCACCGTCTTCTTTCAGCGCATGGCTGATCTCGGCCTGGAAGCCATTGACCACCGGCGTGGCGTAGGCAATCGTGTTCTGCTTGGCGCCGAAGTTCACGCCGAAGGCGAACAGCGTGTCCGACGAAGTGCCGGTGTCATGGTTGTGCATGCTCACATAGTCGGCCGAGGTCAGGTAGGTGATATTGGTCAGGTTGCCGATACGCACCTTGCCAAAAGCCCCCTCGATCGCCAGCCATGACTCGCGGCCCCAGAAGGTGCCGGCGGCCGTGCCGTTGCTGGCGTCGAAGCCGCTCTCCAGCTTGAACGAGGCTTTCAGGCCACCGCCCAGGTCTTCGACGCCACGCAGGCCCCAGCGCGAGGAGCTGTTCTCCAGCGCGACGAAGTTGCCGGCGCTGCCGCGCTTTTGCGACTCCACGCTCAGATTGACGCGGCCGTAGACGGTGACGCTGCTCTGCGCCCAGGCCGATGAGGCGGCCAGACTCGCCAGCAGGCCGATGGCAGCCCAGGTGTGATGCTGTGATTTCATGTTGTGTCTCTTGTGAGTAGGTGTGTGACGCCAAGCACCCATGCTCGGGCACCAACGCAACATTACTTAACATCATCAATTAATTGCATGGGTGCAAGTCCCCCTTGCGCAAAACTGTAATTTGTTTATATGTTCATAGTTGCTAAAGTCAATTACAAGCCAAGGAAGCCATCGCCATGAACGACACCCCCCTGGTCCTGCACCTGGCGCACAGCCGGCGCAGCATTGAGGTTGCGGCCGCGCAAAGCCTGCTGGACGCATTGCTGGAGGCCGGCATCGACGTGCCCCACTCCTGCCGCATGGGCATCTGCGGCACTTGCGAGACCGTCGTGCTCGATGGCGTGCCCGACCATCGCGACCAACTCCTCAGTGCCGAAGAGCGGGCCGCCGGCCTGACCATGCTGCTGTGCTGCTCGCGCTCATGCACCCCAAGCCTCACCCTGGACCTCTGATGACGACCACCATCCCCATCCGCAGCGCCTACGACCTGCCCACGCCCAGCAGCCGCGATGATCTGACCCGTGTCGGCCGCGGCACGGCCATGGGCGAACTGCTGCGCCGCTACTGGCACCCGGTGGGCCTGAGCAGTGACGCCTCCGCCACGCCGAAGGCGGTGCGCGCGCTCGGCGAAGACCTGGTGCTGTTCCGCGACGGCGCGGGCCGCGCCGGCCTGCTGCATGCCCGTTGCGCCCACCGCGGTGCCTCGCTGTTCTACGGCCGCGGTGAGGCCCAGGGCCTGCGCTGCTGCTATCACGGCTGGCTGTTCGATGTGCAGGGCCATTGCCTGGATCGGCCTTGCGAGCCCGCCGGCACCAGCCACGGGTCGGTGCGCCAGCCCTGGTATCCGGTGGAGGAGCGCTACGGCCTGGTCTTCGCCTACCTGGGCCCGCCGGACCGGCAGCCGCTGCTGCCCCACCATGGCTTGCTGGAAGAGAACCTGCAGCCGGGCGAGCTGATCGAGGCCGATGACCAGAGCATTGGCAGCGGCGGCCCGGCCATCGTGCCCTGCAACTGGCTGCAGCATTTCGAGAACGTGATGGACCCCTTCCACGTGCCGATACTGCATGGCTCGTTCAGCGGCCCGCAGTTCGTGCCGCAGATGGGCCTGATGCCGGAGGTCACTTTCGAATACCACGAACTCGGCGTGCGCAGCACCCAGCTGCGCCGGCTGGAGAATGGCCAGGTGCACCGCCGCATCACCGAGACGATGGCGCCGACCCTGCGCGTGGTCGCCAGCCCGCGAGTCGAGCACTACGGGCCCTGCACGATGATCGGCTGGGTGCTGCCGATGGACGACACGCACTTCCGCATCTACTCGGCCGGCCGCGTCACCGAGCCCGGCGCCTTGAGCCGGCTGCGCGCCAGGCTCAACGGCAAGGCCTGGCAGGAGCTCAGCGAGGCCGAGCATCAGGCCTTCCCGGGCGACTATGAGGCCCAGGTCGGCCAGGGCCCCATCACACTGCATTCCGAGGAGCATCTGGCCAGCAGCGATCGCGGCGTGGCCATGCTGCGGCGCTTCCTGGTCAAGCAGCTGGCCCTGCTGCAGCAGGGCGGGGATCCGGCCGGGGTCACCCGCACCGAGGGCCAGCAGTGGCTGCGCTCACTGGCGGGCAACTTCCTGGACCTGTAACAAACGCTTTGCGCACAGCGCCAATGGCCAAGGAGCAGAACGCCTAGCATTGCCGCCCGCTCGCTGCTACGCTGCGCCCACGATCCCAACCGATGGAGCGCGCAGATGAGCAAGCTGATGGTCAACGGTCAGGTGCGTGAGTTCGAGGCCGAGCCCGACACACCGCTGCTGTGGGTGCTGCGCGAGCAGCTGGGGCTGACGGGCACCAAATACGGCTGCGGCATCGCCCAGTGCGGTGCCTGCACCGTGCACATCGACGGCGTGCCCACACGCAGCTGCGTGCGGCCGGCGTCCACGGTCACGCCCACGCAGAAGATCATCACCATCGAGGGCCTGTCACCCGACAGCTCGCATCCCGTTCAGAAGGCCTGGGCGGCGCTGGATGTGCCGCAGTGCGGCTTCTGCCAGAGCGGCATGATCATGGCGGCCGTGGCCCTGATCAAGGCCAAACCGAAGCCCACCGATGCCGACATCGACGCGGCGATGAGCAATATCTGCCGCTGCGGCACCTATAACCGGGTGCGCGCCGCGATCAAGCAGGCAGCGGGGGTGCAATCATGAGCGCGGTCGTTTCACGCCGCGGCTTTCTGGCCAGCGGCGCGGCCACGGCCGGCAGCCTGGTGATCGGCTTCCACATCCCCTCGGCGCTGGCCCAGGGCGCCAGGCCCGACGAGATCAATGCCTGGGTGGTCATCAAACCCGATGACACGGTGGTGGTACGCATTGCCCGCTCCGAGATGGGCCAGGGCACCCTGACCGGCCTGGCCCAGTTGGTGGCCGAGGAGCTGGAGTGCGACTGGGCCAGGGTCACGACCGAGTACCCGACGCCCGGCCAGAACCTGGCCCGCCAGCGCGTCTGGGGCAGCTTCTCGACCGGCGGCAGCCGCGGCATACGCGAGTCTCACCAGTACGTGCGCGAGGGCGGGGCCAAGGCCCGAATGCTGCTGGTGCAGGCCGCCGCCAATGGCTGGGGCGTGCCAGCGGGCGAATGCATAGCGGCCAACAGCCGAGTGAGCCATCAGGCCAGCGGGCGCAGCGCCACTTACGGCCAACTCGCCGCCGCCGCGGCCCAGCTGCCGGTGCCGGCCACGGTGACCCTGAAAGACCCCAAGGACTGGCGCGTCGCCGGCAAGCCGGTCAAGCGGCTGGACACCAAGGACAAGCTCAACGGTGCGCAGATCTTCGGCATGGACTTGACCATGCCCGGCATGCTCAACGCCGCCATCAAGGACTGCCCGGTGTTCGGCGGCAAGCTCAAGAGCTTCGACGCGACGGCCGTGTTGCAGCGGCCCGGCATCAGACGAGTGATGCGTGTCGGTGACAGCGCCGTGGCCGTGGTGGCCGACACCTGGTGGCGCGCCAAGACCGCGCTGGACGCCCTGCCCATCGTCTGGGACGAGGGCGAGCACGCCAAGGTCAGCAGCGCCAGCATCGCGGCGATGCTGAAGGCGGGTCTGGACGCACCCGATGCCGCGGTGGGCACCAGCAGCGGCGACGCCAAGGCCACCCTGGCCAGTGCCAAGTCCGTGGTCGAGGCGGTCTATAGCTACCCGTTCCAGAACCACGCGACGATGGAGACCATGAACGCGACCGCGCGCTGGACGCCCGAGCGCTGCGAGGTCTGGACCCCGACGCAGAACGGCGATGCGGCACTGGCCGCGGCCTCGGAGGCCTCGGGCCTGCCGCCGGCCAAGTGCGAGGTCTACAAGCTGCATCTGGGCGGCGGCTTCGGCCGGCGCGGCGCGGTGCACGACTGGGTGCGCCAGGCGGTGGCCATCGCCAAGGAGCTACCCGGCACGCCGGTCAAGCTGATCTGGTCGCGCGAGGAGGACATGCTGCACGGCCGCTATCACCCGGTCACCCAGTGCAAGCTGCGGGCCGCGCTGGACGACGCGGGAAGCTTAAGCGCCCTGCATATGCGCATCTCGGGCCAGTCCATCATCGCCGGCATATTTCCGCAGAACATCAAGGACGGCAAGGACCCGGTGGTGTTCCAGGGCCTCAACGCCGACGGTGCCGAGGGCAGGCTGGGCTACAAGATCCCGAACCTGCTGATCGACCATGCGATGCGCAACCCGCACGTGCCACCGGGCTTCTGGCGCGGCGTCAATCTGAACCAGAACGCGATCTATCTGGAGTGCTTCCTCGACGAGGTGGCCGTCGCCGCAAAAAAAGACGCGCTGGAGTTCCGCCGCGCGATGCTGGCCGAGAACCCCAAGCATCTGGCCGTGCTCAATGCCGTGGCCGCGCGCGCCGGATGGGGCAAGCCGCTGCCCAGGGGGCATGCCCTGGGCCTGGCCCAGATCATGGGTTTTGGCAGCTATGTGGCGGCCTGCGCCGAGGTGTCCGTCACCAAGGGCAAGCTGAAGATCCATCGCATCGTCGCCGCCACCGACTCCGGCCATGCGGTCAATCCGCAGCAGATCGAGGCGCAGGTCGAGGGTTCCTTCGTCTATGGCCTGTCGGCGGCGCTGTTCGGCGCCTGTACGGTCAAGGACGGCCGCATCGAGCAGGACAACTTCGGCACCTATCCGGTGATGCACATGGAGCACATGCCCAAGGTCGAGACCATCGTCATGCCCTCGGGTGGCTTCTGGGGCGGCGTCGGCGAGCCGACGATCGCGGTGGCCGCACCGGCGGTGCTGAATGCGATCTTCGCCGCCACCGGCGTGCGCATCCGAGATCTGCCGCTGAAGGACCAGAGCCTGGTGAAGAAGGCCTGAGGCGGTGTGGCGCCGGCTTGCCTGGATGCTGCTGGCCATGGCCCAACCCGCCCCTGCTGCCAGCGACACGATGGCCGAACCGCTGACTGCCGTCGCCGGCGACGCCGCCCGTGGCCGGGCGCTGGTCGCCAGCCGCCAGCAGGGCCTTTGCCTGCTGTGCCACCAGGCGCCCATCGCCGAGGAGCGCTTCCAGGGCAATCTGGCCCCCGATCTGGCCGGGGTCGGCCGGCGGTTGAGCGCCGGCCAGCTGCGCTTGCGCCTGATCGACAGCCAGCGTCTGCGGCCCGACAGCATCATGCCCGCCTATTACCGCAGCGACGGCCTGAACCGGGTCGCGCCGCAATGGCAAGGCAAGACGGTCTTCACGGCCCAGCAGGTCGAGGACGTGGTTGCCTATCTGCAGACGCTGCGGGAGTGATGACATGACGCCCCGCCGCCGCTGGATGCTGCACACCACGGGCCTGGGATTGAGCCTTTGGCTGCGCCCGGCCAGTGCCACGCCCGAGGCCATGGCCGCCGCCCTGCGCGAGCTGACCGGCGGCGTGCGGCCACAGACCGGCAAGGTCAAGCTGGACCTGTCCGAGCTGGTGGAAAACGGCAATGCGGTGCCGGTGAAGGTGACGGTGGACAGCCCCATGACCGCCGGCGACCACGTGCGCCGCATCGCCCTGTTCACCGAACGCAATCCGCGGCCCGAGGTGGCGGTGTTCCAGCTCGGCCCCGCCGCCGGCCGCGCGCGGGTGGACACACGCATCCGCCTGGCCACCTCGCAGCAGGTGCTGGCCCTGGCCCAGCTGGGCGACGGCACATGGTGGCAGCACCGCGTCGACGTGATCGTGACCCTGGCCGCCTGCATCGAGTCCTGAGCGAAGACATCCCATGGCCCGCACCGTGATCACCCTGCCCGAACGCGCCCGTCGCGGTGACATCGTCGAGGTGCGCTGCCTGATCGCCCACACGATGGAGACCGGCTACCGCAACGATGACCAGGGCCAGCGCCTGCCCGCCGATCTGATACGCCGCTTTACCTGCCACTACCGCGGCGAGCTGGTGTGCGGCGCCGACTTGTTTGCGGCGATCTCGGCCAATCCGCTGCTGGTGCTCTTCGTCCACGCCACAGAGTCCGGCCCGCTGGACTTCGTCTGGGAGGGGGACAACGGCTTTGTGCAGCGCGAGAGCCGGACGCTGACGGTGACATGAAGCGGCTGCTGGCAGCCCTGCTGCTGTATGCGCTGGCGGCGCAGGCCCAGCCCGACACCCGCCGTTCGGGCTTTGCCGACATGAGCCCCGCCACCCAGGCCATGCAGCGCGACGACGGCCTGAACCCGGCCTGGCTGTGGGTCAAGGACGGCGAGGCCTTGTGGACCACCACCGCCGGCCGCCGCGACAAGTCCTGCGCCAACTGCCACGGCCAGGTCAGCTCGCTGCGCGGTGTGGCGGCGCGCTACCCGGCCTGGGACGCGGCGCTGGGCCGCGCACTGAACCTCAACCAGCGCATCCAGCAGTGCCGCACGCGCCATCAGCAGGCAGAGGCCTGGCCGGCCGAGCAGGCGCAACTGCTGGGCCTGGAAGCCTATGTGGCCATGCAGTCGCGCGGCATGCCCATCGCACCGTCCAAGGCGCCGGAGCTGCAGCCCTTGCGCGAGCAAGGACTGGCCCTGTTCACCCAGCGCATCGGCCAGCTGAACCTGTCCTGCGCCCAATGCCATGACGGACTGGCGGGAGGGCGTCTGGCCGGCAGCGTGATTCCGCAGGGCCATCCGACCGCCTATCCGCTGTACCGGCTCGAATGGCAGGGCCTGGGCTCGCTGCAGCGGCGGCTGCGCAACTGCATGACAGGCGTGCGGGCGCAAGCCCCGGCCTACGATTCACAGGAACTGCTGGCGCTGGAGCTCTATCTGAAGCAGCGCGCCGCCGGCATGGCCTGGGAGGCGCCGGGGGTGCGGCCTTGATGCCTGATTGACCCGGATTGCATCCGGGCTACAAGTACCCCGGATGCAATGCGGGGCCGCCGTCAAACCCGCAAGGTCACAGGAATCGTTCGAGCAGCCGCCGCGACGCCTTGTCCAGCGCCCAGCGATCCCGCACCAGGAACTGGATGCCATGGCTGTCGGTGATCAGCAGATCCGGGCCCTCCAGGCGGCGGATGTCCTCCTCGGCCTTGAGCACGAACTGGGTCTCGCCGCGGTCGGTTTCGACCTGCCAGATGCTGGGCGTCGAGAAGGTGGAGACGCTCTGGATGCGCCTGACCACCGGCACGAACTCGCGCTGGGCCAGCTCCTCATCGAGTAGCGTGCGCGCAGCGGCGGGCAACTCGGCCAGCCGCACTATCCAGGCCAGCTCCCGGCCATCGGCGCTGATCAAGGAAAGGCCCTCGTCGGGTGCGGCGATCGGAAAGGCGCGCACCGGCACCACGCCCTCGTGGCGCTGGCCGGCGGCGTCGATCAGCACCAGGCGGCCAAAGTTGTTGCGTTCGAGTTGGAAGTCCATATCCATCAGTCCTTCGCCGCCGAATGGGCGGGCGCGGTGGGCAGCGGCCCCGCCGCGTCCTCATCGCCATCGCTGTCCACCCGGCGCAGCTGGGCCTCGTACAGGCGCCAGTAGGCCCCCTGCTTGGCCATCAGCTCCTCGTGCGGACCGACCTCGACCACCTGACCGCGGTCCATCACCACCAGGCGGTCGGCCTTGCGCAGCGTCGACAGCCGGTGGGCGATGGCAATCGTCGTGCGGCCCTGGACCAGATTGTCCAGCGCCTTCTGGATCTCCTTCTCGGTCTCGGTGTCCACCGACGAGGTGGCTTCGTCGAGTATCAGGATGCGCGGATCGATCAACAGCGCGCGGGCAATCGAGATACGCTGGCGCTCGCCGCCCGACAAGCCCTGACCCCGCTCGCCGACCAGCGAGTCATAGCCCTGAGGCAGGCGCAGGATGAACTCATGCGCATGGGCGGCCCGTGCAGCCGCCACGATCTCGGCACGCGTGGCATCGGGCTTGCCGTAGGCGATGTTCTCGGCAATCGTGCCGAAGAACAGGAAGGGCTCCTGCAGCACCAGGCCGATATGGCGACGGAAGTCAGCCAGGCCGATGCGGCGCAGGTCCACCCCATCGACCTTGATAGCACCCTCGGTCACGTCATAGAAGCGGCAGATCAGGTTCACCAGGGTGCTCTTGCCCGAGCCGCTGTGGCCCACCAGGCCTATCATCTCGCCCGGCTTGATGTCCAGGCTCAGGCCACGTATCACCGCGCGGTTGCCGTAGCGGAAGCCGATGTCCTGGATCTGGATGCCGCCCTCGACCTTGGGCAGCGGCAGCGGGTTGACCGGGTCGGGCACGTTCGAATGGTGGTCGAGGATGTCGAAGATGCGCTTGGCACCGGCGGCGGCCTTCTGCGTCACCGAGACGATGCGGCTCATCGAGTCCATGCGGCCGTAGAAGCGGCCGATGTAGGCGATGAAGGCGGTCAGCACGCCGACGGTGATGTCGCCATCGGCGACCAGGTAGATGCCGAAGGCCCAGACCACCAGCAGGCCCATCTCGGTCAGCAGCGAGACGGTGGGGGTGAACAGGCTCCAGGTCTTGTTGAGCTTGTCGTTAACGTCCAGATTGTGCTTGTTGGCTTCAACAAAGCGTTGCGCCTCGCGCCGTTCCTGGGCAAAGGCCTTGACGACGCGTATGCCGGGAATGGTATCGGCCAGCACCGAGGTGACCTCGCCCCAGACGCGGTCTATCTTCTCGAAGCCGGTGCGCAGCCGGTCGCGCACCAGATGGATCATCCAGGCGATGAAGGGCAGGGGCACCAGGGTGGCCAGGGCCAGCCAGGGGTTGATGGAGAACAGGATGGCGGCCGTCATCAGCAGCATCAGCACGTCGGTGATGAAGTCCAGCGCATGCAGGGACAGGAAAACGCTGAGCCGGTCGGTCTCGGAACCGATACGGCTCATCAGGTCGCCGGTGCGCTTGCCGCCGAAATAGTCGAGTGACAGCTGCAGCAGATGCTCGAAGGTGGCGGTGCGCAGGTCGGCGGCGATACGCTCGGACACCAGGGCCAGGATATAGGTCTTGGCCCAGCCCAGCAGCCAGGACACCAGGGCCGCGCCGAACAGGCCGCTGAGATAGAGGGTGACCAGCATCGGGTCGATGCGCTGGCCGCTCTGGAACGGGATCAGCACCTTGTCCATGATGGGCATGGTCAGGTAGGGCGCCACCAGGGTCGCCCCGGTCGAGCCCAGCATCAGCAGAAAGCCCAGCAGCAACTGACCCTGATAGGGCTTGGCAAAGCGCCACAGGCGCAGCAGCACCCAGGTGGACGGCGGTGTGTGCAGCTCGCGCGCGCAGCTGGGGCATTCCTCGCTGTCGGGCGGCAGCGGCGCCTTGCAGGAGGGGCACAGCAGCAGTTCGTCGGCGGCCGACACGATCGCACCACCGGCCTGCAAGCGCAGCTGCTGCTGCTCGAAGGCCGTCGTCCAGCGCAGTGCCAGCACATTGGCGCCCAGCGTGAAGCGCCACAGGGCCAGCCGCTGGTTCGCGTCATGCAGCTCAATGCTGCCCACCCCGCCATGATCGGCATGGCGCAGGCTCAGGCCCGGGTGCAGCGGCCACTCGGACCAGGGGCCTTGCGCGCTTTCGCGTGACAAAAGTCGCTGATTGGTCAGCAGCAGCTGGCCCCGGCCATAGCGCAGCCGGGCATCCAGGTCAACGTCCAGGCTGGCGACGACGTTCTCGTCGGGCGCAAGCCGTGCCTGCAAGGCGCTGTCGGCGCTAGGATCAGTGACCGTGACGGGGGGGTGAGATTGCATTTTCTTTGATTGCCCTGGGCGGGACTCCGACCTGGATTCTCGCCGAAGCACGGCGCCAACAAGCCTCGACGCTGCAATATTTGCCACTCCGGGCGCACAATTGAGCCCAGCCTCCCTCGAACTCCACGGCTCGCACCACCTCGCAAACATGAACCGACACGACGACATCAAGCTGCTTCGCATCAACTATCTGCGGGGCCCCAATGTCTGGACCTACCGCCCGGTGCTGGAAGTCTGGCTGGACCTGGGCGAGCTGGAGCACTTTCCGTCCAATCTGCTGCCCGGCTTCACCGAGCGCATCACCACCCTGCTGCCGGCACTGGCCGAACACCATTGCGGCGTCGGCGAGCGCGGTGGTTTCCTGCAGCGCCTGATCGAGGGCACCTGGTCCGGACACACTCTGGAACATGTGGTGATCGAGCTATTGAATCTGGCCGGCATGCCCACCGGCTTCGGCCAGACCCGCTCGACCAGCCAGCATGGCATCTACCGCATGGTGTTCCGCGCCCGTGACGAACAGGTCGCCCGCACCGCGCTGGAGCAGGGCCACGCACTGTTGATGGCCGCCATCAACGGCGACAACTTCGATGTGCCGGCCGCCGTGGCCAAGGTGCGCGACAAGGTCGACGACTGCTATCTGGGCCCCTCGACCGCCTGCATCGTGGCCGCCGCCACCGATCGGCGCATTCCGCACATTCGCCTGAACGACGGCAATCTGGTGCAGCTGGGCCATGGCGCCCGCCAGCGCCGCATCTGGACGGCGGAGACCGACCTGACTAGTGCCATCGCCGAGGGCATTGCCAGCGAGAAGGACCTGACCAAGAGCCTCTTGAAGGCCTGCGGCGTGCCGGTGCCCGAGGGCATAGTCGTCGCCGACAAGGCCGCCGCCTGGGCCGCGGCCGAGGACATCGGCCTGCCGGTGGTCGTCAAGCCCACCGATGGCAACCACGGCAGAGGCGTGACCCTGGACCTGCGCGAGCGGACCGATATCGAGGCCGCTTTCGAGCTGGCCGCACGCCATGGCAGCGAGGTCATGGTCGAGCGCTATGTGCGCGGCCATGAGCACCGGCTGCTGGTGGTCGGTGGCAAGGTGGTGGCCGCGGCACGCGGCGAGACCGCCTGGGTCACCGGCGACGGCCACTCGAATGTGGTCGAGCTGGTCGACCACCAGATCAACACCGACCCACGCCGCGGCACCACCGAGGACTTCCCGCTGGGCCGCATCTACGCCGACAGCGACGGCGCCGTGCTGCTGGATCTGCAGCGCCAGGGGCTCAAGCCGACCGACATCCCTGCCGCCGGGCGCCAGGTGCTGATACAGCGCAACGGCAATGTGGCCATCGACTGCACCGATGAAGTGCACCCGGAGGTGGCCCATGTAGTGTCGCTGGCCGCCCGCGTCGTCGGCCTGGACATCGCTGGCGTCGATGTCGTTGCCGAGGACATCTCCAAGCCTTTGCAGCAGCAGGGTGGTGCCGTCGTCGAGGTCAATGCCGGACCCGGCCTGCTGATGCATCTGAAGCCCGCCGAGGGCATGCCGCGCCCCGTGGGCCGGGCCATCGTCGATCACCTGTTCCCAGAGGCCGAGACGGGAGAAAAGTACGGCCGCATTCCCATCGTCGGCGTGGCCGGCAGCCGTGGCACGCACACGATTGCCCGCCTGGTCGCCTGGCTCTTGCACCTCAGCGGCCCCAAGGTCGGCCTGGCCTGCCGCGACGGCCTGTATCTGGACCGCCGCCTGCTCGAGCGTGGCGACTGCGCCCACTGGGAGCCCGGCCACCGCCTGCTGATGAACCGCGCCGTCGAGGCGGCGGTGTTCGAGAACGGCGCGAAGACGATTCTGCGCGACGGCCTGGTCTATGACCGCTGCCAGGTTGGCGTGGTCACCGATCTGGCCCGCTCGGCCGATCTGGCCGAATTCGACGTGCTCGAAGACGACCAGATGTACAAGGTCATGCGCACCCAGGTCGATGTGGTGCTGTCCTATGGCGCGACGGTGCTGAACGTGAACGATCCGCTGCTCGTGGACATGGCCGAGCTGAGCGACGGCGAGGTCATCTTCTACGGCCTGGACGGCAACGACACGAACCTGCAGGCCCATGCGGCGGCCGGCCGGCGCGCGGTGTTCCTGCACCAGGGCCGCGTCGCGCTGGCCACCGGCGGCAATCTCGAAACCCTGGACGAGCTGGGCGACATCACGCCCTGGCTGGCGCACACCCGGGCCGACTCGGCCGACACCCTGCTGGCCGCGATTGCCGCCGCCTGGGGCATGGGCCTGTCCGCCGACCTGATCACCGCCGGCATCGAGACCTTCGACCCCGATATGCAGGCCCCGCGCGGCACCCAGATCAGCCCGGCCAAGGCGCACTGAGCGCCCTCCCCGCTTGCACAGCGAAAAGCAGAAAGAACTAGCGATGGAAGTTTCACGCATACGCGCCCTGCGCGGCCCGAATCTCTGGAGCCGCCACACCGCCATCGAAGCGGTGGTCAACTGCCCGGCGGCCGAACGCAGCATGGCCGATCTGGCCAATTTCGAATCGGCGATACGCGCCCGCTTTCCGGCCATAGGCGCGCTGGAACCGGTCGGCCACCAGGGCCCGATCTCGATCGCCCATGTGCTGGAGGCCGCGGCCCTGGCTCTGCAGGCGCAGGCCGGTTGCCCGGTCACCTTCAGCCGCACCAACATCACCTCCGAACCCGGCATCTACCAGGTCGTGGTCGAGTACAGCGAGGAAGACGTCGGCCGCCTGGCCTTCGATCTGGCCATAGGCCTGGTCAATGCCGTGCTGGGCGATGAGCCCTTCGATGGTGCCGCCGCCGTGGCCCGGCTGCGCGAGCTGGATGAAGACGTGCGCATGGGCCCGAGCACCGGCTCCATCGTCGAGGCCGCCGTGGCCCGAGGCATCCCGTTCCGCCGGCTGACGCAGGGGTCGCTGGTGCAGTTCGGCTGGGGCTCTCGCCAGCGCCGCATCCAGGCCGCCGAGATGGACACCACCAGCGCCGTGGCCGAATCGATCGCCCAGGACAAGGACCTGACCAAGAAGCTGCTGCATGCCGCCGGCGTGCCGGTGCCCCATGGCCGGCCGGTCTCCAGCGCCGATGATGCTTGGGCCTTGGCGCAGCAGATCGGCCTGCCGGTGGTGCTCAAGCCTCAGGACGGCAACCAGGGCAAGGGCGTGACCGTCAATGTCGCCAGCCGTGAGCATCTGGAGGTGGCCTACAAGGCCGCCGAGGAGATCGGGGAGGTGATGGTCGAGAAATACCTGCCCGGCAACGACTTCCGCCTGCTGGTGGTCGGCGAACGCCTCGTGGCCGCCGCAAGACGTGACCCTCCCCACGTGATCGGCGACGGCAAGCACTCGGTGCGCGAGCTGGTCGACATCGTCAACAGCGACCCTAAGCGCGGCAGCGGCCACGCCACCTCGCTGACCAAGATCCGTTTCGACGATATCGCCGTGGCGCGGCTGGGTCTGCAGGGTCTGGCGCCGGAGTCGGTGCCCGACAAGGGCCGGCGTGTGATTTTGCGCAACAACGCGAACCTGAGCACCGGCGGCACCGCCACCGACGTGACCGATGATGTGCACCCCGAGGTCGCGGCCAGCGCCGTGGCGGCGGCGCGCATGGTAGGTCTTCATATCTGCGGCGTTGACGTGGTCTGCGAAAGCGTGCTGATGCCGCTGGAGGAGCAGGCGGGCGGCATCGTCGAGGTCAATGCCGCGCCGGGCCTGCGCATGCACCTGAGCCCGTCCTACGGCAAGCCGCGCCACGTCGGCGAGGCCATGGTCGGCAATCTCTACGGCTATGGCGACGACGGCCGCATTCCGGTCGTGGCGGTCACCGGCACCAATGGCAAGACCACGGTGTCGCGGGTGATCGCGCACCTGTTCGCCACCAGCGGCCTGCGCGTGGGCATGACCAATACCGATGGCGTCTATGTCGAAGGCCGGCAGATCGACAGCGGTGACTGTTCGGGCCCGAAGAGCGCCCGCAATGTGCTGATGCACCCCGATGTGGATGCGGCCGTGTTCGAGACCGCCCGCGGCGGCATCCTGCGCGAAGGCCTGGGCTTCGACCGCTGCCAGGTGGCCGTGGTCACCAATCTGGGCGCCGGCGACCATCTGGGCATGAACTACATCAACACGGTCGAGGAGCTGGCCCTGCTCAAGCGCGTGATCGTGCAGAACGTCGCCCCCAGCGGCTATGCGGTGCTCAATGCCGCCGACCCTATCGTGGCTGCCATGGCCTCGGTCTGCCCCGGCGAGATCATCTATTTCGCCGCCGACCGCCACCATCCGGTGATGGCCACGCACCGAGCCCAGGGCAAGCGCATCGTCTATGTCGAGGGCGACTGCCTGATCGCCGCCCAGGGCGCCTGGCGCGAGAGCGTCAACCTGCGTGACATCCCGATCACCCGCAACGGCAGCATCGGCTTCCAGGTCGAAAACGTGATGGCGGCCATGGCCGCCGCCTGGGGTGCGGGCCTGAACTGGGATGCGGTGCGCCGCGGCCTGTCCAGCTTCGTCACCGACGCCGACAACGCGCCTGGCCGCTTCAATGTGATGGACTACCGCGGCGCCACGGTGATCGCCGACTACGGCCACAACGCCGATGCGATGCGCGCCCTGGTCGGCGCCGTGCAGGCCATGCCGGCCACGCGCCGCTCGGTGGTGATCAGCGGGGCCGGTGACCGCCGCGACGAGGACATCACTGAGCAGACCGTGATACTCGGCGGCGCCTTCGACGCGGTGATTCTGTTCGAGGACGCCTGTCAGCGTGGCCGTGAAGACGGCGAGGTCGTCGCCCTGCTGCGCAAGGGCCTGGAGGGCGCCACACGCACCAGCCAGATCGACGAGATCCGCGGCGAGTTCATCGCGATCGACACCGCGCTGTCACGATTGCAGCCGGGCGAGCTGTGCCTGATCCTGGTGGATCAGGTGGAGGAGGCCCTGGCGCATCTGGCCAAGCGGGTGGCGGAAGGCTGAGCCCGGAGTCCGAGCCCGGACGGACAAGGCAGAAGCCTTGGCCCGCCTGGCGAGGGACTTGCTGCGATACAAGCGGCAAGTCAAGGCCTGCCTAGAAGCCCAACGAAGCCAACAAGTCGTCCACATCGTCCTGCTTCAGCGCCTTGTCCGGCACCTGAGGGCCTTGCAGGTCTTCGGTGCTGCCGGCCTCGGCCTTGACTTCTATCTTCTCGGGGGCGGTGTCCACCAGCACCATCACCAGCTGTTCTTCGGTGCGGGTGATGATGTCTATGACCTTCTTGATCACCTGGCCGGACAGGTCCTGGAAGTCCTGGGCCATCATGATCTGGGTCAGCACCGAGTTCTGCTTCTCCATGAAGTCGGAGGACTTGCTCAGGTAATCGCCGCACAGCTTCATCATCGCCCGGGCACGCTCGACGCTGATGTCGGGCGAGGTGGACAACCGCGCCAACGCCTCTGACAGCTCGCGGCCGCGGCTGGTGACGCTGTCGAACTCGGGCTTGGCCGACTCGACCAGGCTCAGCACCTTGTTGGCCGCGTTCTCGGTCATCCGAGACACATGATCGAGCCGCTCGCGCGCGTTCGGGATCTCCTGCATGACACGGTGCAGCTCGGTGTCGGCGCCCAGCGTGCGCAGGCCCTCGTGCAGTTCGCGGGCAATGCTGCCCAGCCGCGCGCGCGCGTCCGGCTGAATCACGGCGGCTTCATTCGGGGAGGTCATAGTGAACCCTGGCCTTTCTAGTGCGATGGAGTGGCGCAGCAGCGCCGCTTCGGCCCGAGCCTTCCAGGTACCGGCAGACCACGCCGCCAACCCCCGCTCAGACCTGATTGACTGCCATCATAGAGGGCTTTCCCGTACCGGCAGTGACAAAGCTCGGCACAGCGATGCCAACTGCACAGCTGCGTGCCATTTGATGTTGACAGCCTTCGGCGACCAATGGCCCGACGCCTATCAGCCCGGCCCGGTCATGCGCGCCGCCTGCACCCAGGCGTCGAAGTCGCTGCCACTGACATGGCCCAGCCGCAGCGCCGCCTCGCGCAGACTGCTGCCGTCCTGGTGGGCCTGCTGAGCGATCTTGGCCGCACGCTCGTAGCCGATGTGCGGCGCCAGCGCCGTGACCAGCATCAGCGAGCCCTGCACCAGGGCGGCGATGCGTGCCTCATTGGCCTGCAGGCCACGCAGGCAGTGGGCCTCGAAGCTGAGGCAGCCATCGGCCAGCAGGCGCGCGCTCTGCAGGAAGTTGTGTATCAGCAGCGGCTTGTAGACATTCAACTCGAAATGCCCCGAGGCACCGCCGAGGCCGATGGCCAAGTCATTGCCCATCACCTGTACGCAAAGCATGGTCAGCGCCTCGGCCTGGGTCGGGTTGACCTTGCCCGGCATGATGGAGCTGCCCGGCTCGTTCTCGGGAATCTGCAGCTCGCCAAGACCCGAACGCGGGCCCGAGGCCAGCCAGCGGATGTCGTTGGCGATCTTGGTCAGCGCCACCGCCAAGGTCTTCAGTGCGCCATGGGCAAACACCATCGGCTCATGGCCGGCCAGCGCGGCGAACTTGTTGGGGGCGGTGACGAAGGGCAGCTCGGTCGCCTCGGCAATCGCCCCGGCCATCAATTCGCCAAAGCGGGCGTCGGTGTTAAGGCCCGTGCCTACCGCCGTGCCTCCAATGGCCAGCTCGTACAGCCCGGCCGCGCTGGCCTGCAGCGCCGCCTCGGCATGGCGCAGCTGGGCCGCGTAGCCGGAGAACTCCTGGCCCAGGGTCAGCGGCGTGGCGTCCTGCAAATGGGTGCGGCCGAGCTTGACGATGGCGGCGAACTCGGCCGACTTGGCATCCATGGTCTGCAACAGCTGTTGCAGGGCCGGCCGCAGGCGCTGCTGCACGGCCCGCGCGGCGGCGATATGCATCGCGGTCGGGAACACATCGTTGGACGACTGCCCCAGATTCACGTCGTCGTTGGGGTGCACCAGGCGAGCCGAGCCGCGCTCGCCGCCCAGCAGCTCCGAGGCGCGATTGGCCAGCACCTCGTTGACATTCATATTGCTCTGCGTGCCCGAGCCGGTCTGCCACAGCGAGAGCGGAAATTCCTCGCGATGGCCGCCCGCCAGCACCTCGTCGGCGGCCCGCTGTATTGCCCCGGCCTTGGCCTCATCCAGCAGGCCCAGCTCAGCATTCACCCCGGCGGCCAGGCGCTTGACCAGCACCAGGGCCTCGATCACGGCCAGCGGCATTCGCTCATCCGAGATGGCGAAGTACAAGAGGCTGCGCTGGGTCTGCGCGCCCCACAGGCGGCGGGCATCGACCTCGATCGGCCCCATCGAGTCTTTTTCGGTGCGGGTGGGCTGGGTCATGGGAGGCTCTCTTGGCTGGCACGTCCGTCTTGTATCCCATATCTCCATGCACACAGAGCCAGGGAGGGCATTCAGCCTGCCGGGTCGGTACCCGCCGGCATCACGCCCTGGTGTCGCGACGACAGCCTGCGCAGCAGCGCGTAGCCCAGCGCAGCCACGGCAATCGAGTCCAGCGCCGGCACCGGGGTCAAGGCCAGGCCCCAGCGCGGCGCCAGGGCCGCCCAGCCGCTGCCCAAGGCCCAGGCGATCAGCGCATCGGCGCGCCACCCGCTTGTCGCGCCCGAAGCACGCGGCCTCAGCTTCACATTGACCAGATAGATGCCGGCGATCGGCGGAATGCACACGCCCAGCCACAGCAGATAGGGCACCAGCATGTCACTGATGCCGGCCAGCCCCAGCACCGTGCCGGCGGCGCCGGCGATCAGGGTCAGCTGCCAGGGCGGCTGCTGCGGCCTCAGGGTGCTGCCGACCAGGGTGGCGGCATAGAGGTTGAAGCTGTTGGTGGACCAGGCCGTCAGCGCGACGATCAGCAGCGCCGGCACGCCCAGACCCAGGGTCAGCATGATGCGCACCAGGTCCTTGTCGCCGCTGGCCAGGCTGGGGAAGCCGGCCAGCATCAGCACCAGCGGGAAGCCCAGGCCATAGGCCAGCGCACAGGCCAGGGCGGCATGGCCCGGCGATCTGGCAAAACGGCAGATGTCGGGCGACAGCACGGCGCCGACCATCAGCCCGCCGGCCACCATCGACACGCCCAGGCCCAGCGGCATCGCGCCGGCCGGCACAAAGGCCCAGACCGGGTCCAGCCCGCCACGCAGCGCGGCGCCGAAGGTCCAGATCAGCAGCAGGAGCTTCAGCGGCGTGGTCACGGCCGACAGCAGATCGAGCGCGCGAAAGCCGACCATCGTCGTCACCGTCGTCAGCACGCAACCGCCCAGCGCCAGCAGCCACAGCGGTGCACTGGCCAGGGCCGGGCTGACCGAGGCCAGCGCATGGCCGAACATCATCGCCACCACGCCATACCAGCCGAGCAGGCTCAGGCCCAGCACGCCATTGGCCAGCCGTGCGCCCTGCGGGCCGAAGGCATCGGTGATCAGCTCGTAGGTGGTCTTTCGCGTGTGCGCGCCGGCAGCACCCGTCATCGCCGAGATCAGCGCCAGGATGGCCGCACCGGCAAGGCTGGCCTGGATCGCGCCGACCGCACCCAGCGCATGGCTCAGCTCGGCGCCCATCACGAAGGCTGGCAGCGCGATCATCACCGCCAGCAGTATCAGCACGATGCGCCAGGCGCCGACGCGGGGCGAGGTGGTGGTGGTGATCTGCATCGCTCAGCGATCCATCACGGTCTGCTCGACCGGGCGGAAGTCGTGGTCGTAGCCGAAGTAGCGCGGCCCGACCAGGGCGATCGCCTCCGGCGTGCGCCAGGCCGGCACGCAGGGCAGGCCCAGCACCGCGGCGCGCAGCCCGAAGCGCGCCTGCTCGGCGGTGATCGGCTCGCCGGTTTCCAGGTCCACCAGCACGATCAGGTCCGGCGTGGTGCACAGCACGGCGTCATCGGTGCGGGCCATCAGGAACTCATTCTGGAACAGCAGTTGCAGGCGCTGGCCGGCGTAGTCGTCCAGGCCCTGCAGCTGGGCCACACCGCGGCCGAAGCGGCCGTCCGTCGTGCGCTGCACATCGGCGAGCTTGCCCTTGAACAGGCAGAAGCCCTCGGTCACGCGCACCAGCTCGGCCACCGGGTCGAGGTGGCGGGCGCGGGCATCGAATAGCGCCTGGCCGGCCCGCTGCGTCATCGTGATCGAGCCGCGCACCAGCGCCTTGCGGGCCTGGGCCACCGTCATCGGGTAGATGGCCATGCAGCAGGAGCCGCCCATGTCCATCGTGATGCTGCGCACAAAGCGCTCGGTGAAGGCATTGCTGATGGTGTTCATCGTCAGCGCATTGCCCTTCTCGTCGGCCAGGGCCAGCGGACTGGCCGCAATGCCCTGCAGGGTGCACAGCGTCATCTGGATCTCGGGAAAGGCCCGGCCCATCGTGTCGCCATCGACCAGGGGCAGGCCGGCGGCGCTGGCAATGCTGAACGGAATCGTCGAGTTCAGGCCGCCGACCTCGATCGACATCACCGCCTTCGCTCGTCTGCCCAGCAGCGCTTCGAGGCTGCGCAGCGCGGCCATCATCGGGCCGATCTCGGGCAGCTTTTCCAGCATCACGGCCGGTGCGCCGGCCATGGCCACCGGCACGATCAGGTCGTCGTCATTGAGTTCATCGATGTCGATCAGCCGCACGGGCCCGTGCTCGCGGATCGCGCGCTGGGCCAGCAGCTTGCCGAGGTAGGGGTCGCCGCCGCCGCCGGTGCCATAGACCGCGCCACCGATGGCGATGGCCTCCATGTCTGTTGCTTCTATCAGTGTCATGCCGCAGTTCCAGTCGCAATGCCAGTTTCGTTCAGGTCGCCGATCACGCGCACGCGGATGCGGGTGGAGTTGCCGCCGATGTAGGCCAGCGGCACGTCCTCGACATCGAGCAGGGTCAGGGTTTGCGGGTTGGCGCCGGCCTGCACCGCCCTCAGCTCGGCATCGGCCCGCACCTGGGAGATCGCCTGCTCGCGCGTCAGGCCTTCTTCGAGCCGCACGACGCGGTCGATCTCGCCGCTGACCTGGGCCATGGCCGCGCCGACCGCATTGGCCACGCCGAAGTGCGGTGGTATCGTCACCGCCGCATCGCCGACGCACTCGCGCAGCAGGATGCTGCCGCCGCCCACCACCACCACGGGCAGCACCGTCGCCGAGGTGCGCATGCGCTCGACGGCATCGAAGACCATCTGCTGCAGCCGGGCATGGCAGCGCTGCACCGACTCGGGTGCCAGATGCGCCACCTTGGCCGCATCGCCCAGGCTGGCCACGCCCGCCGCCACGGCGATGTCGGTGGCCGTCAAGGTGCGGCCGCCGAACACCAGCGCCTCGGTGTGGATGTTGTAGCCGACGCTGCGCGGGCCCAGCGTCGTCATGTCCGCATTGACCAGCGAGCCCCCGCCCAGGCCTATGCTGTAGACATCGGGCATGCGGAAATTGGTGCGCACGCCACCGACCTCGACCGCAATGCCGGCCTGGCGCGGAAAGCCGGCCTGCAACACGCCGACATCCGAGGTCGTGCCGCCGATGTCAACGACGATGGCGTCGCTCAGGCCGGACAGAAAGGCCGCGCCGCGCATCGAGTTGGTCGGGCCGGAAGCCACCGTCAGGATGGGGAAACGCGCCGCCTGCTCGGCGCTCATCAAGGTGCCGTCGTTCTGGGTCAGGTAGAACGGTGCGCTGATGCCGCTGTCCTTCAAGGCCTGTTCGAAGGCGGCCACCACGTCCAGGCCCAGCGGCCCGAGGCAGGCATTCAGGATGGCCGCGTTCTCGCGCTCCAGCAGGCCGATGCGGCCGATCTGCGACGACAGTGTGATGCGTGCGTCGGGCATCACCTCGCGCACCAACGCCGCAGCGATATGCTCCTGCGCATCGTTGATGAAGGAGAACGCGCCGGAGATGGCGACATCGCGCAGACCCAGGGCCGCGAACTCGGTCGCAAAGCTGCGGATCTGTTCCGGCTGCAAGGTGCCCAACTCGCGGCCATCGAACTCATAGCCGCCCTGGGCCAGGCGCCAGTGCATGGGCACGGCCGCCAGCATGTCCTCGGGCCAGGCCGAGGTAGGAGGCAGGCCGCTGGTGGCCGGCAGGCCCAGGCGGATCATGCCCACCGGTGCCAGGCGCCGGCGCTCGACCAAGGCATTGGTGAAATGCGTCGTGCCTATCATCACGGCGCCGATGCTGGAGCGTTCGACGGCAGCGCCCGCAACAACCTCCTTCAGCGCGTTGACCACGCCGCTCATCACATCGGCGGTGGTGGCCGTCTTCAGCCCGAACAAGACCTCGCGGCCGCGCATCACCACGGCGTCGGTGTTGGTGCCACCGACGTCTATTCCCACTCGAATCATCACGCTCCCCTTACAGACGGAACTTGGCTTCGAGGCCCACTGTGCGGCCGGTGGCCAGCGAGCCGATGTCGTAGGGCAGGCCGCTGTAGCGGGATGAGTTGTAGTCGGCGTAGTAGCGCTTGTTGCCCAGATTGCGGCCGACCAGGGTGACCGACCAGCGATCCTTGGCGTCACGCACGCCGATGCGCAGGCCCAGCAGGTCCAGCGCCGGCGACACGGCCACGTTGTCCGGGTGCCAGTACTTCTTGTCGCGGTGCTCGTAGTCGGCCCGCAGCAGGCCTTCCACGCCGTTGCCCAGCGGCTGCGTCCATTGCGCGCCGAAGTTGATCTTGAACGGCACCGTCTTCGGCGTGTGGTTGCCCACCGTGCCCGGTTCGGCCGTGCTGCGGCGGATGCTGCTGTCGGTGATGCCCAGACCGCCGTCGAACTCCAGGCCCTTCATCGGCAGGAAGCGGAAGTCCAGATCCAGCCCCTTCAGCGCCACCGAGTCGATATTGGTGATGACCTGGGAGCCGGTCGCGATGTCCACCTTGAAGAACTGGAAGTCCCTGGAGCGCGAGAAGAACAGCGCCGCGTTGAACAGCAGCCGGCCGTCCATCAATATGGTCTTGGCGCCGACCTCGGCATTGCTCAAGGTCTCGGCCTTGAAGTCCGGTATGCCCGGCGCGTTGAAGCCGCCGGAACGGAAGCCCGTGCTCACGGTCGCATAGGCCAGGGTGTCGCGGCTGTACTTCTGCGTCAAGGTGAACTTGGGCTGCCACTTCGAGTAGCTGGCCGAGCGCACCGCGCCATTCAGCACATTGTTCTGCTCGCGCTGGTCGCGGTCGTAGCGCAGCGCGCTGGACAGGGTCAGCTGCTTGCTGAGGTCCACATCGACCTGGCCGAACAGGGCCGAGGCGCGGTTGTGGTTGGACTCCTGCAGGTGGACGATGGTCTTGCCGGCCTCGTCCCACTGGCCGGTCGTGCCGTCGACATCGACGAAGGCGCGTGTTTCCAGATCACGCTTGGTGTCCAGGTAGTAGACGCCACCAATCCAGCGCACCGGCTGGTCGTCCGGCGAGGTCAGGCGCAGTTCCTGGCTGGCCATGCGCACGCCCAGGTTCTGGCCCTGGCCGGCCTGGAAGCCCAGGCCCAGAAAGCCGCCGGGCGAGTCGGTGGGGTTCGAAAAATCGACGTCGCCGCGGTAGCGTTCGGTCAGCTTGGTGTAGCCGGTGATCGCCGTCAAGGTGCCCACATTCAGCTCGTACTGGACCTTGGCGCTGAAGTCATCGGTATGGCCCTCGGTGGTGCCCAGGATGTTGGAGCGCGGTGCCCCTATCGTGGCCGGATTGCGGTCGGTGACGATGCTGTCCCAGGTGGCGCCGGCGGCGTAGTCGATGACGTTGGCGCGCAGATCGACCTGCAGGCCGGTGCCGGCCTTCAGCAGCAGCTTGGCGCGCAGCGAGTTGTCGTGATCGACGGCATCGACCTTCGCGCCGCTGAAGGTGTTGGTGATCAGGCCGTCGCTGCTCTTGGTCTGCGCAACAACGCGGAACATCGCCGTGTCCGGCACCAGCGCGCCGCTGACGCCGCCCGACAGCTCACGCGCGCCGCCGTTGCCCAGCTCCAGGCCGACAAAGCCCTCCAGCTTGTTGCCGGGCGCCTTGGTCTCGATATTGATCGCCCCGCCGATCGCGTTGCGGCCGTACAGCGCGCCCTGCGGGCCCTTCAGCACCTCGATCCGTTCGACGTCGAACAGATTCATCTTCATCTGCTTCTGGTTGTTCTGCGGTACGCCATCGACGACCACCGCCACCGGCGAGTCGGCATTGTTGATCTGGGTCACGCCGCGCAGCACGACAAAGGAGTTGCCGTAGGTGAACGAGTTGTCGAAGGACATGTTCGGCGTCAGGTTCACGAAGTCCTGCGTGCTGCTGATGCCCATGTTCTCGATCTGCTTGGACGAGAAGGCCTTCACCGCCGCGGGCACGTCTTGCAGGCGCTCAAGCCGGCGCTGCGCGCTGACGACCACCGTCTCCAGCTTGGCTGGGTCGGCGGCCGGGGGTTCGCTGCTCTGGCTCCAGGCGGCCGTGCTGGCCAGGGTCAGCGCGGCCAGGGTGACCGGCGTCAGCCGGTGGCGGGCTTGCGTCGCGTGCTTCATGCGGAAGTCCTTCGGGGAGTTTGATGGAATGGCATTGGGATGAATGAAGTCTCGGTGACCGCCCCTTGGCCCGCAATGCAATCGGCGGGGGGCATGGCCGGCAAAAACGGGGGATGGGGCAAACCCGGTCGCAATGCGCACAACCGTGGCCAGGGGTGCCATGCACAATCAACCGTCATGACCCTGCCCGCCGACCCCGCCCTACGCTTCGAGCCCATCGTGCATGTGGATGAGGCCCTGTGGCGCCAGCGCGTGATGGACCGGCTGCTGGCCACCGCGCCCAGCTCGGCGCGGCTGACCCTGCTCAGCGCCCCGGCCGGCTTTGGCAAGACCACCGTGCTGGCCCAATTGGCCGAGCAGAAGCGCCGCGAAGGCACGCAGGTGGCCTGGCTGAACTGTGATGAGCGTGACAAGGACCCGGCGCTGTTCGCCGAAAACCTGCTGGCCGCGCTGGGCCGCTGCACCTTGGACCGCGGCACGGCTCAAACTTCGCCGCCGGCGCTGCGCCTGGCCGAGCTGCGTGAGCCACTCCTGATCTGCATCGACGACTACGAATGCGCGTCCAGCGTCGCGGTGGACGACATCGTCGAGGAGATGGCCCTGGCCGCGCCGCCCAATGTGGGCATCGTGCTGGCCAGCCGCGAGGCGCCCCATCAACACCTGACCCGGTTGCAGCTGGCCGGCAAGGTGCGTCTGGTCGATGCCGAGCTGCTGCGCTTCACCCGCGACGAGTCGGTGCTGCTGCTGGGTGATGCGCTACCCGAGGCGGCGGCACAGCAGGTGGCCGCCTATGCCGATGGCTGGCCCTTCGCGCTGCAGCTGGCCCGGCTGCGCGCCAGCGGAGGTGCCTCCACCACAGACTGGACGGTGGACGCCCGCGCCAAGATTCCGCGCCGCCAGATCTTCGACTATCTGGCCGAGGAGGTGCTGGCCACCCTGCCGCCGGCCATGATCGAATTCCTCGGCGATGTGGCGGTGCTGGACACCGTGGACGTGGCCAGCGCCAATGCGCTGCGCGGCCGCGACGACAGCCTGGCCCTGATACAGCAGCTGGCGCGCATCAAGCCGATTGCCGTGGTCGAGGAAACGCCCTGGTCGGCACGGCTGCACCCGCTGCTGCGCGACTATCTGATCGACGCCGCCGAGCTCAGCGCACCGGGCCGCATGGCCGGCCAGCATCTGCGCGCCGCTCGCCACCTGGCCGAGCGCGGTCAGTTGCACGAGGCGGTGGCCCATGCGGTGGCCGGCGGGCGGCTGGACATGGGCGCCGACCTGATCGAGGAGGCAGGCGGTTTTCTGCTCGTCGCCAACGAGGGCGCGGTGCGCTCGCGCCTGCTGTTGCAGCAGCTGCCCGAGGCGACGATACGCAAGCGCCCTCGCCTGCGCCTGCTGCAGCTGGTGCAGCAGGTGCTGGAGGCCGATCCGGCCAGCGCGGCGCTGGAGTTCGAGCGGCTGGAGCAGCAGATACGCGAGGCCGACACCGGCCCCGATGATCCGGCACGCTTCGACCTCGAGGTCTCGCGCTGCATGATGCAGATGAACCCGGCCGAGCACCATCTGCGCTTCTCGCCCTGGTCGGTGCTGGAGCAGGCGCGGCAGCTGGCGCGCGCGCACGCGGGCCAGGATCAGCGACCGCTGGGCTGCACGGTGCCGATCGAGATCTTCTTCCTGCACCGCTACGGCCCGGTCGAGCGCTGCGAGCGCCGCATACGCGAGGTCGAGGAGGTGTTCGCCAGCGGCGCCTACACCTACAACAGCCCCTGGATCTGGACCTATCACGCGCGCAGCGCGCTGGCCCGCGGCGACCTGGAGCAGGCCGAGCGCGACATCCGCCAGTCGCTGCAGCAGGACGCCAACTTCCTCAACTTCCGCCAGGGCTCGCTGAGCCGGCTGGTCAGCAGCCTTTTGGGCCATATCGCCCGGCTGCGCGGCGAGGCCGAGGCGGCGCTGGAGCATTTCTCGGCGATGGCGCCCTGGGAGCCGACACGGCTGCTGGAGGTGCTGCATGCCGGCCATGTGGAGACCGCGCTTTGCGAGTTCGCACTGGGTCATGCCGAGCGCGCGATGGAGCTGCTGGAGAGCGCCCGCCATCTCGCCTTCGAGGAGAACCTGCCGCATCTGGAGGTGCTGGCCGGCGCTGCGCAGGTGGAGCTGCTGGTGCGGCTGGGCGATGGGGCCGGTGCCCAGGCCCTGGCGGTACGGGTCAAGCTCGACGAGCTGTGGGCGCTGGCCCAGGAGCCCTTCGCCCTGCCCTGGATCTCGGTCGAGGCGCTGGCACGGGCCAGCTTCTTCGTGCAGATGGGGCTGGGCGATGCGGCAGCGGCCGATGTGACTGCTGCCGCGCTGCTGGCATCGGCCAGGCGCTCCGGCCATCGACTGTCCGAGCTGTGCGCCCACCTGATGGCCGCCCGCGCGCGCGAGTTGTTGGGCGACGCTGCCGGTGCGCAGCGCGCCTTGCTACAGGCGCTGGCCCTGGCCGCACGCAGCGGCGCCATCCAGCCCTGCCTGGATCTCGGCGCCGAGCTGATCGCCCAGGTGCGCGTCTGGCTCTTGGCCACGCCGGCCGCAGGCCATGTGCCCGAGGTGCAGTGGGCGCAGACCCTGGTGCGCACCTGGGAGCAGCGCTTCCGCACCCGTGCGCTGGGCGCCGCGGCCAGCCCGCTGACACCTCGCGAGGTCGATGTGCTGTGCGAACTGGCCAAGGACCACACGACCAAGCTGATCGCCAAGAACCTGCTGCTGTCACCGGAGACGGTCAAGCACCATCTGAAGGCGATCTTCTCCAAGCTGGGCGTGCGCACCCGCGAGGACGCCATCCTGGAAGCCAGGCGGCGGGCCTTGATGCCGTGAAGCCCGCTCTCAGCAGGACATCTTCTTCATGGCAAAGTCGATGCCACGCAGCTGGCCATTCCTCATGCCCTCGATGCGGGCCGCGAGGCGATCGTCGGGAAGCAGCCGGTAAATCACGCGCTGCGGAAAGTCATGCTGCAGATTCTCAAACGTGACCGCACCCTCGGCCGCGCTGGCCAGCGTGAAGGTGGTTTCCTTCTGACCCGACGGCAGCGCAATATAGACCAGCCTGCCCTCGGCATTGGCCCGGATCTGCAGGAACTCATGCGCAACGGTCTTGCCCTTCCTGACCGTACGGCTCAGTCCGAGCATCGTGCCTCCGGCGGGTGGCAACCAGTGCTCGACCGAGCCCGGCTCGCCGCCCTCGGAGGCCCAGCAGCCGCTGAGCCATGAGAGCGCGGCAAGTTCGGTCTGTTGGGCTTCAGCCGGCAGGGCGAAAACCACCACAACTGCGGCGACAACTGAGATGAAACGGATCGAATCGCCACTGGGTGCCGGTGCTCGGCGCCTTGCGATGTTGGCGCGGCAGAGGGGGCGGGAGGCCGGCCACGACGGGCTGAAGCTTGGGCCGGTCCGTCCAGGGCCGGGCAAGGCTTCAGCCCGCAGCGGCCGGCGCGCCCTCGGTCCTGCCGCCTCATGTTTCATGTGTCGAAGGTCGCGCGCAGCGCTATGGATAACTGAAATGAATCGGTTTGACTTGCCAGTGGGTGGCGATGCTTTGCGCTTCTCTGCTATGGGGTGGCAGAGGCGTCGGGGGGCCGGCCACCACGGGCTGAAGCTTGGGCCGGCCCTGGACGGACCGACCTCCAGCTTCCTTATGCCCGCCATGACCGGCCCCCCGCCCCCTCCGCGTATGCGCTGGTGCCTGCCAACACCCCATGCAGCAGGGGCGAGGGCGTGCCGGCTGCTACGGGCATCAGGAAGCCGGAGCTCGACCCGTTCAGGGGCGAACAAGGCTTCAGCCCGAGGCAGCCGGCGCGCCCTCGTTCCTGCCGCCTCATGTTTCATGAGTCGCGTGTCGCGCCGGGCGCGGCGAGGAACTGATATGCACATCATCGCGTCACCCCTCAATCCGCTCCACATGATGGCAAGCCACCTGATGCCCGCCAATGGGCCGCAGCTCCGGCACCTCGGCGCTGCAGCGCTCGTCGGCGTAGGGGCAGCGCTTGTGGAAGGTGCAGCCGCTGGGTGGGTCCAGCGGCGAGGGCAGTTCGCCGACGATGCGGATCTTGTTCGCGCGGCGGGCGGGGTCGATGCTGGGCGTGGCCGACAGCAGGGCCTTGGTGTAGGGGTGCAGGGCTTGCGTGAACAGCGTCGCCTTCGGCGCGAACTCGACCACGCGGCCCAGATACATGACCATCACGCGGTTGGCGATGTGCTCGACGACGCTCAAGTTGTGCGAGATGAAGACGTAGGCGATTTGCGTGCTCTGCTGCAGGTCCATGAACAGGTTCAGGATCTGCGCCTGGATGGATACATCCAGCGCCGAGGTCGGCTCATCCGCCACCAGCAGTTTGGGCCGCAACATCATCGCCCGCGCGATGGCGATGCGTTGGCGCTGGCCGCCAGAGAACATATGCGGGTAGCGCTGCGCATGCTCGGGGCGCAGCCCGACCTGATTGAGCATCGCGGCCACCTGCTCGCGGCGCTCGGCGGCCTTGGCCTTGGAGTTCAGCTTCAGCGGCTCTTCCAGCATCTGTTCGATGCGCTTGCGCGGGTTCAGCGAGGCGTACGGATTCTGGAACACCATCTGCACCGTCTGGCGCAGCGCGCGCAGATGGGCGCTGCTGGCATCGGCCACATCGGTGCCGTTGATGCGCAGGGCGCCGCCGGTGGGCTTCTCGATCAGGGTCAGCGCGCGGGCCAAGGTGGACTTGCCGCAACCCGACTCGCCGACGACGGCCAGCGTTTCGCCGCGCTGCAGGGTGAAGCTGACGCCATTGAGCGCCTTCACCATCGCCGGTGGCTTGAACATGCCGCGCGGCACCGCGTAATGGCGCGACAGGTTCTGCGCCTCCAGCAGAGGCTGTTGCGGCTCAGTCATGGTGGGCGGGTGCAGCGGCAACGGCCTGCACATGGATCGGCTTGAGGCAGCGCACCAGGGCGCCGTCGTTGAGCATGCCCAGCTGCGGATGGGTGCTGCGGCAGGTCTCCATCACATAGGGGCAGCGCGGCGACAGCAGGCAGCCCTGCGGCCGCTCATGCTGGCCCGGCACGACACCGGCCAGCGTCGGCAGCCGGGCGGCGCCGCGCGAATGCTCGGGGATGGAAGCCAGCAGCGCCTCGGTGTAGGGATGGTGCGGGCGCTCGAACAAGGCCGGTACGCCTTGAGTTTCCACCACCTCGCCGGCATACATCACGGCAATGCGCTTGGCATGCTCGGACAGCAGGGCCAGGTCATGCGTGATCAGTATCAGTGCCATATTCTGCTGGCGCTGCAGATTGACCAAGAGGTCCAGCACCTGGGCCTGTATCGTCACATCCAGCGCCGTGGTCGGCTCGTCGGCGATCAAGAGCTTGGGCGCGCAGGCCAGGGCCATGGCGATCATCACGCGCTGGCTCATGCCGCCCGACAGCTGGTGCGGATAGGCCTGCAGCCGCGAGCTGGGGTCGGGGATCTCGACCAGTTGCAGCAGCTCGAACGCACGGTCGTGCATCTTCATGCGGCTGGCCTTCTGGTGCACCTTCAGGGTCTCGATGATCTGGAAGCCCACCGTGTAGCTAGGGTTCAGGCTGGCCATCGGGTCCTGGAAGATCATCGCCATGTCACGGCCCACGATCTTGCGGCGCTCGCGCGGCGGCAGGGTCAGCAGATCGTGACCATCGAAGCGCATCACATCGGCACGCACCCGGCCTGGCGCGTCGATCAGACCCATCAGCGCCAGCATGCTGACGCTCTTGCCCGAGCCCGACTCGCCGACCACGCCCAGCAGTTCACCGCGGTCCAAGGTGATGTCGACGCCCTGCACGGCGGCGAAGGGGCGCTCGGCGCTGCCGAACTCGACCGTCAGATTGCGTATTTCCAAAAGACTCATGACAGCTTCTTCAAACGCGGGTCGAGCGCGTCGCGCAGACCGTCGCCCATCAGATTGATGGCCAGCACGGTGCTCAGGATGGCCAGGCCGGGCAAGGTGACCACCCAGTTGGCCCGTTCGATATAGTCGCGCGCCGAGGCCAGCATCGTGCCCCACTCGGGCATCGGCGGCTGGGCGCCCAGGCCCAGAAAGCCCAGGGCAGCGGCGGTCAGGATGGCGTCCGAGAAGCCCAGGGTCGCGGTCACGATCACCGGCGCCATGCAGTTGGGCAGCACGGTGTCGAACATCAGCCTGAAGGTGCCGGCACCGGCCAGCCGCGAGGCGATCACATAGTCCTTGGCCAGCTCGGACATCGCCGAGGCCCGCACCAGGCGCACATAGCCGGGAATGCTGACCAGGGCGATGGCCAGCATCGTATTGACAAGACCCGGCCCCAGCACAGCGACGACGGCAATCGCCAGCAACAGGCTGGGCAGGGCCAGCATCACGTCCATCAGGCGCAGGATGACAGTGCCCAGCTTGTCCGGAAAGAAGGCCGCCAGCAGGCCCAGCGCAATGCCCGGCAGCATGGACAGAATCACCGCCACCAGACCTATGCTCAGGGACAGCCGCGCACCATGCAGCAGGCGCGACAGCATGTCGCGGCCGATGTCGTCGGTGCCGAGGAGGAAGCGGCTCGTACCCTCGCCCCAAACCGGAGGCGTCAGCAGCGCATCACGGTACTGCTCGATCGGGCTGTAGGGCGCCAGCACGTCGGCCAAGAGCGCGCACAGCACGACGATGACGAAGAAGGTCAGGCCCAGGAGCGCGCCCTTGTTGGACGAGAAGCTGCGCCAGAAATCGGCAAACCCCGAGGGCAAGGGGGCCAGCGGCTCGTTGTTGTTGCCGACGGCATTCAGCACCGGCCCCTGCTTGGCCGCATCGCTGGGCAATTGACTATTTGGCATGGCGGATCCTCGGGTTGATCCAGCCATAGAGCAGGTCCACCAACAGATTGACGATGATGACCAGGGTCGCGGAGATCAGGATGCCTCCCTGCACCACCGGATAGTCGCGCCGGCCGATCGCATCGATCAGCCATTTGCCGACACCGGGCCAGGAGAAGATGGTCTCGGTCAGCACCGCGCCGCCGAGCAGGGTGCCGACCAGCAGGCCTATCACCGTGACCACCGGCACCAGCGCATTGCGCAGCGCGTGCACGAACACCACGCGCGCCGGCGACAGGCCCTTGGCCCGGGCGGTGCGCACATAATCCTCGCGCAGCACCTCCAGCATGCTGGAGCGCGTCATCCGCGCGATCACCGCCAGCGGCACCGTGCCCAGCACGATGGACGGCAGCACCAGGTGCGACAGGGCCGACTTGAAGGCGCCCGCCTCGCCGGACAGCCAGGCGTCGATCAGCATGAAGCCGGTGCGCGGCGCGATGTCGAACTCCAGCGCCATGCGGCCCGACACCGGCAGGGCGAAGTCGGGTGCAATGTCGCGCATGGCCACCGAGAAGAACATGATCAGGAGCAGCCCCCACCAGAAGATCGGCATCGAGAAGCCGGTCAACGAGATGCCCATCACGCCATGGTCGAGGATGGTGCCGCGCTTGATCGCTGCCAGCACACCCGCCAGGATGCCGACGATGGTGGCGAACAGCAGCGCGCACAAAGCCAGCTCCACGGTGGCCGGGAACAGCTTCAGGAACTCGCTCCACACCCCCTCGTGGGTGACGAAGGACTCGCCCAGGTCCAGCTGCAGCGCCTTCCATAGATAAATGCCGTACTGCTCGTACAGCGGCCGGTCCAGCCCCAGGCGGTGCAGCGTCTCGGCATAGAAGGCGGGGTCGAGGCGGCGCTCGCCGGCCATTACCTGCACCGGGTCGCCGGGGATCAGGTGTATCAGCGAGAAGGCCAGCAGGGTGATGCCGATGAAGGTCGGAATCACCAGGCCCAGGCGCTTGAGGAAGAAACTGAACATGGTCTAGGCTTGGAGCTCTCAGGGCAGGGACACACCGCGAAAATCGAGGTCGGCAAAGGGGCTGGACTTGAAGCCTCTGACCTTCTGGTTCACCGCCGTGAAGTACTGGGGATAGACGGTGGGAATCAGCGGCACCTCGTCAAACACCATGCGCTGCGCCCGGCCGTAGAGCTGGCTGCGCTGGCCTTGATCGTTGTTGGTGCGGGCCTTGGCGAGCAGCGCATCGAAGGCCTTGTTACACCAGCGGCTCTTGTTGTTGCCGGCACTGACGCCCTCGCAGCTGAGGTTGGGGTTGAAGAAGCTGTCCGGGTCGCCGTCGCCGGCCCAGTTCAGGAAGGTGATGTCATGCTCACCGGCGCCGGTGCGCCTGAGCATCTCGCCCCATTCCATCATCTGCACCCGGACCTTGACGCCGATCTTGGCCCAGTCGGCCTGCATCAGCTCGGCCGCGCGCTTGCCATCGATGCTGCCGCCGATGCGGGTGAACAGCAGCAGCTCGGCGCCGTCATAACCCGAGGCCTTGACCAGGGCTCGTGCCTGTTCCACATCGAAGCGGCTGGCCAGGCCGGTGTCATGGCTCCACTGCGAGGGCGGCAGAAAGCTGGAGGCCGGCAGCGCCCGCCCGCCATAGACCGACTGGATGAAGCTGGCCCGGTTGAAGCCCAAGGCCAGCGCCTGGCGAAAGCGCTTGTCGGACAGGAACTTGCGCTGCGTGTTCAGTGCGATATAGCCGGTCAGCAGGCTGGCCTCGGCTTGCACCTTGACGGCCGTGCCATCGAAACTGCCCAAGGTCTCGCCGCGCATGTTTGCGCCTATCAGGCATTCGCCGGCCTTCAGCCGCTGCACGCGCACATTGGCATCGGGCGTGATGGCCACCACCAGTTGCTCGAACTGCGGTTTGCTGCCCCAATAGCCCGGGTGCGCGCTCAGGCGCAGCACGGCGTCTTTTTGATAGCTCTTCAGCACGAACGGGCCGGTGCCCACCGGCTGGGTGTTCAGCAGCTCCGGCTTGCCGGCCTTCAGCAGCTGCGCGCCATACTCGGCCGAAAAGATCGAGCTGTTGAATTGATTCGCCAGCAGGGTCAGCAGCGGCGCGGTGGGCCGGTTCAGGTGGATGCGCACGGTCAGCCCGTCGACCTTCTCGACCGACTTGATCGCATCGGCCATGCCCGTGCCATGCCACATCAGGAAGCCACCCTTGGCCGCCGCCTGCCAGGGGCTCTTGGCCTCGGCCATGCGTTGAAACGAGAACAGCACGTCATCGGCATTCATCTCGCGCGTTGGCGTGAACCAGGGCGTGCTGTGGAACTTCACGCCGGGGCGCAGCTGCAGGGTCAGTTGCAGGCCATCGGCGCTGAAGGTCCAGGCCTTGGCAAGACCCGGCACAAACTCGGTCGTGCCGCGCTTGAACATAAGCAGCTGGTCAAAGATCGTGTTGCCCACCGCATCGACGGTCACCGCCGACTCACTCTGGGCGATGTCGAAGCCATCAGGCGCCGCCTCGGTGCACACCGTCAGCGGCGCCGCATGGGCCGCCGCCAGGCAGAGGGAGAGTCCCAGCACCAGGCCGACCCGCATCACCTCAGTTGCTCCACCGCGCTTCGCGCGTCCCACGACCCATGAAACCGGGTATTCGGCCCGAGCGCCGGGCCGTTCCCAAGCCGGCCCGCTGGGCGATGTGCGGGCCGGTCGATCCGGCACGCATCGCCGTCCCCTCGGGGGACCGTCTGGGCTCGCCCGCGTTCAGCGGGGCGAGACTGGGCGAGGGGCAGTTTCACTTCAGGCTCACACCATAGAACTGGTTCAGACCGAAGGGGCTCATCTTGTAGCCCTCGACATTCTTCAGCATCGGGTAGTAGACGACCGAGTGGGCCAGCGGCACCCAGGGCGCCTCGCGCTTGAAGACCTGCTGGGCCTGCTCGTAAAGCTTGGTGCGCTCGGCCAGCACGGTGGTCTGCTTGGCTTTGGTGATCAGGCCGTCGAACTCCTTGTCGCACCACTGTCCGTAGTTGGAGCCGCCGACGCCCGAGCAGCTCAGCAGATTGCCCATGAAGTTGTCCGGGTCGCCGTTGTCACCGGTCCAGCCGAACATGCCGATATCACTCTCGCCCGCCTTGGCCCGCTTCAGGTACTCGGCCCATTCGTACTTCTGGATCTTGGCCTTGATGCCGACCTTGGCCAGATCGGCCTGTATCAGCTCGGCCATCTGCTGGCCGTTCGGGTTGTAGGGCCGCTGCACCGGCAGGGCCCACAGCGTGGTCTCGAAGCCGTTCGGAAAGCCCGCCTTGGCCAGCAGGGCCTTGGCCGCCGCCGGGTCATGGGCATAGTCCTTGACCGCCTTGTTGTAGGACCACATCGTCGGCGGAATCGGGTTCTTCGCCACCTCGCCGGTGCCCTGGTAGACGGCCTCGACCAGCGACTTCTTGTTGATGGCCATATTGATGGCGCGCCGCACATCGGCATTGTCAAAGGGCTTGTGCGCCACGTTCAGGGTCAGGTAGCCGACGTTCAGCCCCTGCAGCTGCATCAGCTTGACCTTGGCCTCCTTCTTCAGCACCTCAACCTCGGCCGGCTTCGGATAGGAGGAGATATGGCACTCGCCGGCCCTGAGCTTCTGCATGCGCACGGCCGAGTCCTTGGTGATGGCGAACACCAGGTTGTCGATGGGCGCCTTGCCACGCCAGTAGCCGGTGAAGGCGGAGTAGCGAATCTGCGCGTCCTTCTCGTAGCGCCTGAACACAAAGGGGCCGGTGCCCACCGGCTTGTTGTTCAGCTCGGCGGCCTGGCCGGCCTTCATCAGCTGCTCGGCGTACTCTGCCGAGTGGATGGAGGCAAAGTCCATCGCGAGATTCGCCAGAAAGGCCGCATCGACGCTCTTCAGCGTGATGCGCAGGCTCATCGCATCGGGCTTTTCCAGCTTGACGATATTGGCCGGCAGGCCCATGTCGTTGGCGTACTCGTAGGAGGCCGGGGCCGCCTTGTGGAAGGCGTTGTCCTTGTTGATCATGCGGTCGAGGCTGAACAGCGCATCGTCGGCATTGAAATCGCGCGTCGGCTTGAAGGTCTCGCTGCTGTGGAACTTCACCCCCTTGCGCAGCTTGAAGGTGTAGACCAGGCCGTCGGGGCTGACGGTCCAGCTCTCTGCCAGGCCGGGCACCACCGTCGTGCCGCCGCGCTCGAACTCCACCAGACGGTTGAAGATCGTCTGCGAGCTGGCGTCCATGGTCGTGCCGGCGGTGTAGCGCGCGGGGTCGAAGCCCTCGGGGCTGGCCTCGGAGCAGTAGATCAGGGTGGTCGCCGCCTGGGCGCCGACGGTAGCCAGGGCCAGGGCGGACAGGGCAAAAAATGCGTTCAATTCGGACCGCTTGTTCATGCAATCGCTCCCGGGGATGTGTCATGTGGTGCCGCAGTCTAGGACCATTGATTGACACCACTGTCAGGGATTACTACTGATTGCACAAAGCGTGCCCGTCACCGCCTCAGAGGTAGATGACTCTGCTTCAGTTGCCTAAGCACAAAGCTGGACTTGCTGTGCCGTATGCCCGGAATCTTGTACAGCCGCTCGCGCAGCAGGCGCTCGTAGTCTCGCGTGTCACTGACGGCGATGCGGATGAAGTAGTCGTAGTCGCCCGAGACCAGAAAGGCCTCCAGCACCTCGGGTATGCCCTCAAGCGCGCGGCCGAAGTTGAACAGCGCCTCATCCGAATGGCTGTCCAGCGTGACGTGAACGATGACGGTGTCCGACAGCCCCACGGCCGCGGCATTGACGCGCACCGAATAGCCCTCGATCACGCCAGCCTCCTCCATGCGCTTGACGCGGGTCCAGCAGGGCGAGCTGGTCAGGCCGACCTTGGCGCTGAGCTCGGCGAGGCTGATGCGCGCGTCCTGCTGCAGCGCTTCCAGTATGGAAATGTCGAACTTGTCGAGTTTCATGCTGCAATTATGCAGTTCAGCAGAAATTCTTCCCGAACATTCAAAAATCATCGGAAAACAAAGAAACCTTTGCCGAGACTATCTGGGCACAGTAGCGCACATGAATGCCCTGCTCGAATCCCCCGCCCTGACCGCCCTCCCCGAGGTTCCCGCCCCGCGCGAGGCCAATGGCGCCGACGCCTTGATCGCCACCCTGCTGAGTCTGGGCGTCGACACCGTGTTCGGCTACCCCGGCGGCGCGGTGCTGCCCCTGTATGACGCCCTGCATGCCGAGCCCCGGCTCCGCCACATCCTGGTGCGTCACGAGCAGGCAGCGGTGCATGCGGCCCAGGGCTATGCCCGCACCACGGGTCGCGTCGGCGTCGTGTTCGTCACCTCGGGCCCGGGCATGAGCAACACCACCACCGGCCTGCTCGACGCGCTGTGCGACTCCATTCCCGTGCTGTGCATCAGCGGCCAGGTGGCGACCACGGCCATAGGCACCGATGCCTTCCAGGAGTGCGACGCGATCGGCATCTCGCGCCCGGTGACCAAATGGAATGCCCAGGTGCTGAGAGTCGATGAGCTGAGCGCAACGATTGCGCGGGCCCATGCGACGGCCGCCGCCGGCCGGCCCGGTCCTGTGCTGGTCGATGTGCCCAAGGACGTGCAGCTGGCGCCGCTGGCAGCCACGCCACAGGGTCGGGTCTTGATGCCTGACCTGCCCGCCGTGCCGCATAAGCAGGTGCTTGCCGCGCTTGAGTTGCTGAGCCAAGCCAGGCGCCCGATCTTCTACGGCGGCGGCGGCCTGATCAATTCAGGTGCGGCCGCCTGCGAAGCCTTCAAGCGCCTGGTGCAGATCAGCGGCGCGCCCTGCACCCTGACCCTGATGGGCCTCGGTGCCTACCCGGCCTCGGACCCGCAGTTCCTCGGCATGCTGGGCATGCACGGCACGCTGGAGGCCAATCTGGCCATGCATCATGCGGACCTGGTGGTATGCGTCGGCGCCCGCTTCGATGACCGCGTCACCGGCCGGCTGGATGCCTTCTGCCCTGGCGCGAAGGTCATTCACCTGGACATTGACGCGCGCTCCATCGGCAAGGTCGTCAAGGCCGATGTCGGACTGCTCGGTGACTGCCATGCCAGCCTGCTGGCCCTGCTGAACGCATGGGACCAGCACGACGCGACGAAGGCAGATCTCGCCAGCTGGTGGTTGCGCATCGAGGGCTGGCGCGCCCAGCAGTCACTGGCGTTTGACGACAGCACCGAGCAGATCGTGCCGCAAGCCTTGATGAGCCGCCTGCAGCATCAGCTGCAGGGCCGTGACGCCATCGTCGCCACCGATGTCGGCCAGCACCAGATGTGGGCCGCCCAGCACATCAGGCTGGAGCGCCCGGGCCGCTGGCTCAGCTCCGGCGGCGCCGGCACCATGGGCTATGGCCTGCCTGCGGCCATTGGCGCGCAGATCGCGCACCCGGACGCACTGGTGGTATGCGTCAGCGGTGATGCGTCGATACTGATGAACATCCAGGAGCTCAGCACCGCCACCCAGCACCGCACGCCGGTCAAGGTGGTGCTCAGCAACAACGGCTATATGGGCATGGTGCGCCAGTGGCAGGAGCTGAACCACGGCGGACGCTACAGCCACAGCTATACCGAGGCTCTGCCAGATTTCGTGGCCCTGGCCAGGGCCTTCGGCTGGCAGGCCGCAAGGGTGGACAGGCGCGAGGACCTGGACGCCGCGCTGCAGACCTGCCTGGAATCAGACACTGCGTATTTCCTTGACGTGCGCGTGGCCGCCGAGGAGAACTGCTTCCCGATGATCCCGGCCGGCGCCGGCCATCACGAGATCATGCTGCGCAAGTGAAAAAGTCCTCAGCGCGCTTGAAGCACGCTGAGGACCGGATGTTGGCGACGGTGCCGACACTGGATCACTGTCGTTCTGCTTGGTGCGGATGCACTGGCTCGCCTCACCACCGTCGATTCCATAGTAGGTCGCCGCCGTGGCCACCGAAACCCCCTGCTTGAGGGGCTGTCGTGTCATCGGTGCAAAACATCACGACGGCTCGGCACTGCCCCTATAGTCCGCCCATGCCGCGCCTCACCGACCTTGTAACCGCCCCCGCCATTGCCGAAGCGGGCAAGCCCGCCCGCATCAAGGGCCAGGCGCAGCCGTCTGCGCGGTTTGCGCTGACGGTGGCGCCGTCGGAGATCGACGGTCTGGGCCTGTTCGCCGCCGAGGCCATACCGGCGCGGCGCAAGCTCGGCGAGTTGCGTGGCGAGAGCATCTCGGTCGTCGAGGCGCGGCGCCGGGCCAAGGGGCGGGAGCGCATCCACATCGTCGAGATCAGCGACAAGCGCGCCATCGACGCGACCGACTCGACCGACGCGGTGCGGCAGATCAACCACAGCTGCGGCCCGAACGCCGTGCTGCGCATACGCCAGGGCCGAGTCGAGTTCTATGCGCTGCGCGATATCGCCATCGGCGAGGAGATCACGGTGCACTACGGCGAAAGCCACCACGAGGGCCGGCTGCGTTGCCGCTGCGGCGCAGCCAACTGCAGCGGCAGGCTCTAGTCAACGCAAGCTCGCATTGAGTCGGGCCAGCGCCGCTTCGCCCGGGCACAGCACCGCTTCGTCCAGTGCATTCAAGGGCCGCGCCGAGGTATTCAGCGCCTCATGCAGATCGCCGGACTCGGCCTCGACGTAAAGCAGGCCGGTCACCACCTCACCCTGGGCCTGCAGCGCCTGCACATGGGACATGGCCGCCACGCGGTCGGTCGGGTCGTAGTCGGCGTGGAGCTTTCGCAGGCGCAAAACGGTGCCGTCATGCTGCTCGACATCGACAAAACCACCGGGCTCGACCTCGGCCGTGATCTCGTTGCGCGGGCTGATGAAGTCGATGCGGCTGACCGCCTCGTTGTGCTCGCGCACATAGTCGTAGCTGCGCGTGCTGCCGGCATGGTTGTTGAAGGCAACGCAGGGGCTGATGACGTCGATGAAGGCGGCACCCCGGTGGGCGATCGCGCCCTTGATCAGCGGCACCAGCTGCTCCTTGTCACCCGAGAAGCTGCGCGCGACATAGGTGGCGCCCAGCTGCAGCGCCATGCCGATCAGATCCACCGGCGCATCGGGGTTGATGACGCCCTTCTTGGACTTGGAGCCCCGGTCGGCGGTGGCCGAGAACTGGCCCTTGGTCAGGCCGTAGACGCCGTTGTTCTCGACGATGTAGACCATGTTGACGCCGCGGCGCATCACATGGGCGAACTGGCCGAGGCCGATCGAGGCCGAGTCGCCGTCACCCGACACGCCCAGGTAGAGCAGATCGCGGTTGGCCAGGTTCGCGCCGGTCAGCACCGAGGGCATGCGGCCGTGCACGGTGTTGAAGCCGTGCGAGGCGCCGAGAAAATAGTCTGGCGTCTTGCTGCTGCAGCCTATGCCGGACAGCTTGGCCACGCGGTGCGGTTCGACATCCAGCTCCCAGCAGGCCTGGATGATGGCCGCGGAAATCGAGTCATGGCCGCAGCCGGCGCACAGCGTCGAGACCCGGCCCTCGTAGTCGCGCCGCGTGTAGCCGACCTTGTTGCGAGCCAGGGTCGGGTGGTGCAGTTTCGGTTTGGCGAGATAGGTCATGGTGTCTCGATGAGATTCAGTCGTCCGAACCAACCTGGCGCAGCGGCTTCACCGCCATCGCATGCACCTGGCGCGTGATCGCCGCGGTGATGAAGCGGGCGGTGATCGGCGTGCCGTCGTAGTGCAGCACCGCGATCAGCACCGCCGGGTTGATCTCCAGCTCGTTGATCAGCATCGTGCGCAGCTGGCCATCGCGGTTCTGCTCGACAACGAAGGTGCTGTCATGGGCGGCGATGAACTGCGCCACCGACTCCGGGAACGGAAAGGCGCGCAAGCGCATCGCGTCGACATGGATGCCGGCCTCGCTCAAGGCCTCCAGCGCCTCGCCCATGGCCGGGCTGGTGGAGCCGAAATACAGCACGCCCAGGCGCGTGGGCTGCTCCGCGCGGCGCAGCACCGGCTGCGGCACCAGCTTGGCGGCGGTGTCGAACTTGGTCAGCAGCCGGTGCACGTTGTACAGATAGTCCTGCCCGGCCTCGGAGTAGCGGGCGTAGGCATCGCGCGTCGTGCCGCGGGTGAAGTAGGCGCCCTTGCTCGGGTGCGTGCCGGGCAGCGTGCGCCAGGGAATGCCGTCGCCGTCCACGTCCTTGTAGCGGCCGAAGTCGCGGCCGGCCTCCAGTTCCTCGGCCGTCATCACCTTGCCGCGGTCCAGGCGCCGCTCATCGTCCCACTCGAACGGAGCGCTGAGGCGCTGGTTCATGCCGATGTCCAGATCGGTCATCAGGAACACCGGGGTCTGCAGCCGGTCGGCCAGGTCCAGCGCGGCGGCGGCATGGTCGAAGCATTCCTTCGGGTCTTCGGGGAACAGCAGCACATGCTTGGTGTCGCCATGCGAGGCATAGGCGCAGCTCAGGAGATCGGCCTGCTGCGTGCGCGTGGGCATGCCGGTGCTGGGGCCGCCGCGCTGCACATTGATGATGGTGACCGGTATCTCGGCGAAATAGGCCAGGCCGATGAACTCGGTCATCAGCGAGACGCCGGGCCCCGAGGTGGCGGTGAAGGCCCGCGCGCCATTCCAGCCGGCGCCGACGACCATGCCGATCGAGGCGATCTCGTCCTCGGCTTGGACGATGGCGTAGTGGTGCGTGCCCGTGGCCTTGTCGACCCGGTACTTGGCGCAGTACTTCTGAAAGGCCTCGGCCACCGAGCTCGACGGCGTGATCGGATACCAGGCCGCCACCGTCGCGCCGCCGTACACGCAGCCCAGCGCCGCCGCGCTATTGCCATCGACAAAGATCTTGTCGCCGACCGCATCGCGCGGCTCGACGCGCAGGCCCACCTGGCCGGCCAGGTGCTCCTGGGCAAAGTCGCGGCCCAGCTGCAGCGCCTGCATATTCGAGGCCAGCAGCTTCTCCTTGCCGAGGTACTGCTCCGAGAACAGCTTCCTGATCTGCTCGGCATCGATATTCAGCAGCACCGACAGCGCGCCAACATAGACGATGTTCTTGAACAGCTGGCGCTGGCGCGGATCGTCGTAGGTGGCATTGCAGATCGCCGTCAGCGGCATGCCGATCACATGCACATCATCCCTGAACGCCGACTTCGGCAGCGGCTTGGTGCTGTCGTAGAACAGATAGCCACCGGGCTCCAGCTCGGCCACATCCTGCCCCCAGGTCTGCGGGTTCATCGCCACCATCATGTCGATGCCGCCGCGCCGTCCCAGATGACCCGCCTCGCTGACACGCACCTCGTACCAGGTCGGCAGGCCCTGGATATTGCTGGGGAAGATATTGCGCGGGCTGACCGGCACGCCCATGCGCAGAATCGCCTTGGCGAACAACTCGTTGGCCGAGGCCGAACCCGAGCCATTGACGTTCGCGAACTTGATGACGAAGTCGTTGACCGCCTCAAGCCGCTTCATGCCATCACTCCCATTGCCGAGTCTCGGCATGCGGGGCCCGCCTTCGTGGTGTTGAGCAGGAACTTCTGCATGTCCCAGGCCCCGGTCGGGCAGCGCTCGGCGCACAGGCCACAGTGCAGGCAGACGTCCTCGTCCTTGACCATCACGCGGCCGGTCTTCAGCACGGGCGACACGTACAGCGCCTGGCTCGTGTTCAGTGCCGGCGCCTTCAGCCGCGTGCGTAGATCGGCCTCCTCGCCATTGGCGGTGAAGGTGATGCAGTCGGTCGGGCAGATGTCCACGCAGGCATCGCACTCGATGCAGGCCGGGGGCGCAAACACGGTCTCGACATCGCAGTTGAGGCAGCGCTGCGCCTCCTTGAAGGCAGTGGCCACATCGAAGCCCAGTTCGACCTCGACCTTGATGCTGGCCAGGGCCTTGGCGGCATTGGCCCAGGGCACCTTGAAGCGGTCGTCATTGGACACCGCGTTGTCATAGCTCCACTCGTGAATGCCCATCTTCTGCGACACGAGATTGAACTGCGGCGGCGGGCGCTGGCTCAGCGCCTCGCCGTGCAGCAAGCGGTCTATGGACACCGCCGCCTCGTGGCCGTGGGCCACCGCCGTGATGATGTTCTTAGGTCCGAACGCCGCATCGCCGCCGAAGAATACCTGGGGCAAGGAAGCCTGAAAGGTCTTGGCGTCCAGCACCGGCAGGCCCCATTTGTCGAAGTCAATGCCGCTGTCCCGCTCTATCCAGGGGAAGGCATTCTCCTGGCCCACGGCCAGCAGCACGTCGTCGCATTCGAAGAAGGCATCGGCCTCACCGGTGGGCACCAGGCTGCGCCTGCCCTGTTCGTCATAGCGGGCCGCGACGATCTCGAAGCTCATGCCCACCAGCCGCCCGCCGGAATGCACAAAGGCCTTGGGCACATGGAAGTTGATGATGGGTATGCCCTCGTGCTGCGCGTCCTCCTTCTCCCAGGGCGAGGCCTTCATCTCCTCGAAGCCGCTGCGCACGATCACCTTGACGTCATCCGCCCCGAGCCGCCGCGCCGAGCGGCAGCAGTCCATCGCCGTGTTGCCGCCGCCGAGCACGATCACGCGCTTGCCGATCTTGTCCACATGGCCGAAGGACACCGAGGACAGCCAGGCGATGCCGATGTGGATATGGCTGGCGGCTTCCTGCCGGCCCGGGATGTCCAGGTCGCGGCCGCGCGGCGCGCCGCAACCGACGAAGATGGCGTCATAGCCCTCGGCCAGCAGCGCCTTCATCGAGTCAATCCGGGTGCCGCTGCGGAACTCGACACCGAGATCCAGGATGTAGCCGGTCTCCTCGTCGATCACCGATTCGGGCAGGCGAAAGCGCGGAATCTGTGTGCGGATGAAGCCGCCCGCTCGTGCCTCGCCATCGAACACGGTCACCTCATAGCCCAAGGGGGCCAGGTCGCGCGCCACCGTCAGCGAGGCCGGGCCGGCGCCTATGCAGGCCACGCGCTTGCCATTGCGTGCGGCGAGCTTGGGCATGCGGCCGTGAACGTCATCCTTGAGATCGGCAGCCACGCGCTTGAGTCGGCATATGGCCACCGGTTCCGGCTTGTCGCCGTTGTTTTCCTCGACCCGGCCTCGCCGGCAGGCGGGCTCGCAGGGCCGGTCACAGGTGCGGCCCAGGATGCCGGGGAAGACATTGGACGCCCAGTTCACCATATAGGCGTCGGCGTAGCGCCCCGCGGCAATCATCCGTATGTATTCGGGCACCGGGGTGTGGGCCGGGCAGGCCCACTGGCAGTCAACGACTTTGTGGAAGTAGGACGGGTCGGCAAGCTCGGTCGATCGCATGCAGTCTCCTGTGCGGGGCTGCCGACCGTGACCCTACAGAGCGGTGACGTGCCGTGCCCTCTGGCACAAATACTACGCCCACATTCGGTGCGCCGGCACTGGCGGCAACCCTTGGCGCCGCCTCGACATATCAAGCATGCCCGCCCGGCAGCTTGAAGCGCCTCACCACATCGGCCAGCGCATGGGCCTGCACCTTCAGGCTGTCCGAGGCGGCGGCCGATTCTTCAACCAACGCAGCGTTCTGCTGCGTCATCTGATCCAGATGGGTGACCGAGGTATTGACCTGGCCTATGCCCATCGACTGCTCGGTGGCCGCACCGGTGATCTCCTCGATGATGGTGCTGACGCGCTGCACCGAGCTGACGATGTCGGCCATGGTCTGGCCGGCCTCACCGACCAGTTGCGAGCCCTGGCCCACCTTGTCCACCGAGTCGCCTATCAATGTCTTGATCTCCTTGGCGGCCTGGGCGCTGCGCTGGGCCAGGCTGCGCACCTCGGCGGCCACCACGGCGAAGCCACGACCCTGCTCACCGGCCCGGGCGGCCTCGACGGCCGCATTCAACGCCAGGATATTCGTCTGGAAGGCGATGCCATCGATCACGCCAATGATGTCGACGATGCGCTTGGACGAGCTGTTGATGTCGTCCATCGTCGCCACCACGCGAGACACGACCTGCCCCCCGCGCGCGGCCACCTCGGCGGCCGACACGGCCAGCGTGCTGGCGGTCTTGGACGAGGCCTCGGACTGCTTGACCGTGGCGGTGATCTGCTCCATCGCCGCGGCCGTCTGCTGCAGGCTGCTGGCGGCCTCCTCGGTGCGCGAGGACAGGTCCAGGCTCCCGGCCGCGATTTCGCCGCTGGCGGTGGTGATAGACTCGGTGGACTGGCGCACCTGGCTGACCATGGCGCCCAGCGAGCCCTGCATCTGCTCCAGGCTGCTCATCACCTCGCTGACCTCGTCCTGCCCCTCCACGGTGATGCGCTGAGACAGGTCACCGTCTGCGATGCTCTGGGTGGCGGCGGCCACCAGGCGCAGCGGCTGGGTCACCGAGCGGGTGATGAACCAGGCGCTGGTGGCACCCATCGCCACGCTGGCCAGGGCCAGCAGCAGCAGCATGGTCTTGACCCGGCCGGATTCGGCGTGCGATGCGGCGATGGCCGCCGCGGCCAGTTCGCGCTCGTAGACCTGGAAGGTCTCGATGGCGGCCAGATAGCCCGCTGCGGCGGGCAGCAGCTTGGCGTCTATCTGCGTCTGTGCCTCGGCGGCATCGCCACCCGCCTTGAGCTGGGTCAGGATCTCGTCGCGCATGGCGATATAGCTCTTGCGCTTGGCGCCAATCTCGGCAAACAGGGCCTTGGCCTTGTCGGTGTGCAGCTCGGCTTCGAGCGCCTTCTGCACCGCGCTGATGCGCTCGGTGGTTGACTTCATCATCGGGTTCATGAAGGCCGTCAGCTGCGGGTTGGCGCCGGACTTGGCGATCGCCAGGGTGCGCGCCACATTCAGCTGGGTCAGGCCTTCCCACTCATCGGTCCTGGACACCAGGGACTGGGCCTCCACCACGCTGTCCATGCGCGCATTCATCTTGTTGATGCCCACATAGGCCACCGCCACCAGGACGGCCAACAGCAGCAGCACGGCACCGAAGCCGAAGCCCAGGCGCGGACCCAGCTTGATTCTGTTGAGCTTCATTCTGGTGCCTTTCCGAAGTTGAATGCCAGCCAAGCATAGGCCGATACGCACCAGGCGTGGGCGTTTTTTCGCCACAAGCGACCTGACCCCGGGCCCGCAGGCCCACCCCATTCGCAGTGTCCAAGTGATGCCGCCAGCTACGGTCGCCTGGGTTACTATTTCCCTGCACCTGTCGTCGCCCACGGTTGGGCGCAGAGCGAACCGCGGGCTGAGTCTGAGTCCTCTTTCAGGGTCGCCAGTCATGTATTCGAGCCTCACCCCGCGCAGCTTTCTCGGTCTCGCGCTGATTGCCGGCAGCAGCCTGGGTGCGGTGCATCCGGCCCTGGCCGCCGAGCCACCGACTTCTGGTGACTGGAACTACCGGGTCGCGCCGGGCGACACCCTGATCGGTCTGCAACAGCGCTTTCTGCAGCCGCCGGCCGACTGGCGCGGCCTGCAGAAACTCAACCGCGTGGCCAATCCGCGCCGGCTGATGCCGGGCAGCAGCCTGCGCATGCCGGTGGCCTGGCTTCGGCAGGATGCCACCGTGGCCGAGGTCGTCCATGTGCAGGGCCAGGTCGGTCTGCAGCGCGGCCAGGCACCGGCCAGCGCGGTGGCGGTCGGTGACAAGCTGCTCACCGGCGACGCCCTGCAGGCCCCGGCCGATGGTTCGCTGACCCTGCGTTTCGCCGATGGCTCACGCCTGCTGGTGCGGCCGCAGACCAAGCTGATGCTGGAGCGGCTGATGGTCTATGGCCAGAGCGAGGTGCACGACACCCGGCTGCAGCTGCAACAGGGCAGCCTGGACTCGCAGGTGCTGCCACGCGCCGGTGGTCTGCGCAGCTACCAGATCAAGACACCCACCGTGACGCTGGGCGTGCGCGGCACCGACTTCCGCGCCCGGGCCGACGCCCAGGGTGCCAGCCTGGAGGTGCTGGAGGGCAGGGTGGCGGCCAGCGACGGCAGCGCCAAGCCCGGCGCCGAGCGCCTTGTCGAGGCAGGCTTCGGCCTGCGCGCCCAGGCCGGACAGGCCACGGGCATGCCGGCCAAGCTGCTGCCCGCACCGTCGCTGCAGGGCCTGCCCACTCTGCTGGAGCGGGTGCCGCTGCGCTTTGCCTGGCCTGCGCTGAGCGGCGCCACGGCCTATCGCGCCCAGGTCACCGAGCCCGAAGGTGGCCTGCTGCTGGATGGCCGCTTCGACACTCCGGCCGCGCGCTGGGCCGATCTGCCCGATGGTAACTATCGCCTGCGCGTGCGCGGCATCGATGCCATCGGCCTGGAGGGGCTGGATGCCGGCCAGGCCTTCCGCCTGAAGGCCCGCCCCGAACCCCCCTTCATCAGCCAGCCGGCGGCGAATGCCAAGGTCTATGGCGACAGCGCCACCCTGGCCTGGACCCGTTCCACCGCCGCCGCCCGCTACCACCTGCAGCTGTCGGACAGCGGCGACTTCGGCAAGCCCCGGCTGGATCTGGCCGACCTCACGGCCACCGAGCACCGCCTCGCGCTGCCGCCCGGCAGCTACCACTGGCGCGTGGCCAGCATCCGCGCCGATGGGGACCATGGCCCCTTCGGCGATGCGCAAGCGTTCACCCAGAAGCCGGTGCCCCCCAGCCCGGCATTGGAGCCGCCACAGATCAGCAGCGACAACCTGCTCTTGCGCTGGCAGGCCCAGGAGCCCGGCACACGCTTCGAATTCCAGCTCGCGGCCGATGCCGATTTCAAGCAGGTCCTGCAGCAGCAGTCCAGTTCCGAGCACCAGATCACGCTGGCCAAGCCGCCCGCCGGCCAGTACTTCCTGCGCGTGCGCAGCATCGACGCCGACGGCTTTGTCGGCCCCTTCGGCGGCACGCAGCAGATCGAGATCCCGCGCTCGCCGTGGTGGTTGGCCGCGCCGCTGCTGCTTCTGCTGCTGGCGCTCTGAAGCCCCCACCATGCGCGAACCCGAGGGTCCGGACCCTGCAGCCTCTTCCTCGGCGGCAGGGTCACGCATCGGCCTGGCCTGGGTGCCGCTGGGCGCCCTGCTGCTGACCGGCCTGCTCTGGCTGAGCCCCTGGCAGCGCAACGCCTCGGCCTGGCTGGCGGATGCCCAGGCGCGCCTGCTGGCCCGGCCCGCGGCGCTGCAGGATCTGGTGGTGGTCGACATCGACGAGGCCTCGCTGCAGCAGCTCAAGCCCTATCTGGGGGCCTGGCCCTACCGGCGTGACGCCTATGCGCTGGTCGTCGGCTACCTGCGCGAGGCCGGCGCCAAGCTGATCGCCATCAACATCGTGTTTGCCGACGAACGCGAGGGCGACGCCGCGCTGCGCCGGACCCTGCAGGCCCCGGGCGCGCCGGTGCTGCTGGCCGCGCGCAGCCTGCTGCAGCCGCTGGAATCGGAGTCCACCCATGCCCAGCGGATGGAGCGGGTGTCGCGCCCGGCGGCCGATGGCACACCCGCGATGCACTGGCCGGGCCTGCTGCTGCCCGCCGACTCACTGTTGCTGGCACCGCCAGGCGTGATCTCGGCGCCGCTGGATGCCGACGGTCTGCTGCGCCGGCTGCCGGTGCTGCACCAGGTCGAGGCCTTTGGTCTCAGCCGGGTGCTGCCGGCCCTGCCGGTGGCCGTGCATCTTCGGCTGCAGGCCGAGGCCGAACCGGTCTACCGGCCGGGCCGCTTCCTGGTCAAGGACCGAGACTGGCCGGTGGATGAGGCCGGCATGGCCGCCATCGCCCCGCCGTCGAATGCCCGCGAGCTGACCCAGCTGCCCTTCGGCCAGTTGGCCCAGGCGGCGCTGGGCACGCCGCTGGGCAGCGTCAGCGATCTGCCGACCCGGGCCGCGTTCAAGGATCGCATCGTCTTCATCGGCAGCAGCGCGCTGTCGGGCGATGGCGTGATGACGCCGGCCGGCCAGTTCTCCGGCACCGCCTGGCTGGCCCTGGCCTATGCCCAGCTGCGCGAGGGCCGGGTCACGCGCCCGCCCGACTGGGCCGCCGACAGCCTCCTGCTGGCCCTGGCCCTGCTGCCCGCGCTGAACCTGTGGCGGCGGGGTCGGCCTGACGCCCGGCAGGATGCGATGGCCACCGGCCTGGCCCTGACGGCCGTGGCGGGCCTGAGCCTGGGCTCGCTGGCCTGGCTGCAATGGCAGACGCAGCCGCTGCCACCGCTGCTGCTGATCGCCAGCGGCGGCCTGCTCGCCGCACTGGCCCAGCAGCGCCACACCCATGCGCAGAACCTGCTGCTGGCCCAGCAGCGCGCCATGGCCGAGGCGGCCAACCGCGCCAAGACCGAATTCCTGGCCAATATGAGCCACGAGCTGCGCACGCCGCTGAATGGCGTGATCGGCGCTGCCCAGCTGCTGCAAGACCAGGGCGATGACCCGCAGCGCCGCCAGGAGCTGGTCGACATCATCCGTTTCAGCGGCGCCAGCCTGCTGGACATGATTGACAGCGTGCTCGATCTGGCCCGCATCGAGGCCGGCGTGCTGGAACTCAGCGCCAGCGACTTCAATCTGGCCGATTGCGTCGAGGCGGCCGTGGCCACCGCCGCGGTGCCGGCGCGCGGCAAGGGCGTGCAGATGGCCTGCATCCTGGCGCCCGAGCTGGAGCCCTGGCGCCATGGCGACGCCGCCCGGCTGCGCCAGGTCCTGCTGAACCTGCTGGGCAATGCGGTCAAGTTCACGCTGCGCGGCGAAGTCGTGCTGCGCATCAGCGCCGGTGAGGAAAGCCCCGAGCAGCTGCGTTTCGAGATCAGCGACACCGGCATCGGCATGGACGAGGCGGCGCTTGCCCGCGTGTTCGAGCCCTTCCGCCAGGCCGATGCCGGCACCAAGAAGCGCTTCGGCGGCTCCGGCCTGGGCCTGACCATCTGCCGCCGCGTGGTGCTGAACATGGGCGGGCAGATAGCGGTCAGCAGCACACCGGGCCAGGGCTCGACCTTCAGCGTCAGCCTGCCGCTGCCGCTTGCCGCCACGCCGGTGCCCGAGGCCGCGCCGCTGGGCCTGCGCGTGGCCTTTTTCGAGCCCCATGCGCCCTCGGCAGAGGGCCTGGCCAGCCTGCTGCAGCGCATGGGTTGCACGGCACTTGCCTGCGACACCGCAGAGCAGCTGCGCGGGCTGTTCGACGGCGTGCCGCCGCACCGGCAGCCCTCCTGGTTGCTGGTCAGCGCCGACAGCCCGCAGGGCCCGCCGCTGCTGGAGGCCGCCGAGCCCTGGCTGGACCCTGAGCGAGTGGTCGGCATGACCCAGGCCGACTGGTACCGTGCCGATGCAGCGCGCGAGCAGCTCCGGCTGCCGCGCAGCCTGATCAAGCCGGTGCTGCGCGCCCAGTTGGTCAGCCGTTTCGGCACCGTGCCGCGCCTGGCCTCCGAGCGGCCGGCCGCGCCGGTGACGACGGTGCCCAGCCGCATCCTGATCGTCGAGGACGATCTGGTGAACCAGACCATTGTCTCGGCCATGCTCAACCAGGCCGGCTTCCAGACCCTGGTCGCCGGTGACGGGCAGACGGCGCTGCAACTGGTCAACGAGCAGGAGTTCGACCTGCTGCTGATGGACTGGCAGATGCCCGATATGGACGGCTTGGAGGTGACGCGACGCCTGCGCAACGGCGCCGCCGGGCCGCGCGGCAAGACCGTGCCCATCGTCGCGCTGACGGCCAATGCCTTCGCCGAGGATAGAGCCACCTGCCTGGCCTCGGGCATGAACGACTTTCTGACCAAGCCGGTGGTGGCGAGGGATCTGGTGGCGATGGTGCTGCGCTGGTCAGGCATGAACCGGACTTGACGCGGCCCGGCATACTCGCGGGCTGTCTCAGCCCCGCACCATGACCTCACAAGCTCCGATCCAAGCCCCCACCGATACCGACCGCGTGCTCGACGCCCTGCTGCTGCTCGGCGGCACCCGCGGCGCCACCGGTCTGAGCCTTTGGCTCGCCGCGCTGGGCTGGCAGCGGCGCGACGGCGGGCCCTTCGAGCCGGCCGATGTGACGCGGGGCCTGCAGACCCTGCTGAGTGGCGGCGCGATCGCCCAGCACTATGGCAAGGGTTACGCCGCCGACCCACAGCGCCATGCGGAGCGCCTGCAGGCCCTGCTGCTGCGTCCCGAAGCGCCGCGCTACTGGCGGGTGATGGTCTGGGTGCTCGGGGGTGGCCATGGCGAAATCGAACGCCTGCCGGGCTGGCTCAGCTTTCGCGCGGTCGATGAACGGCTGAACCTGCTGCGCCTGCTGCTGGCCTCGGGCCTGGCACTGGCCGAGTACCAGCGCCTGCTGGACGGCCTGCTGCTCGATCTGTCCGACGAGGCGCTGCTGGTGCCCGCCCTTCTTCAACCCTGGCTGCCCGAGGTCGTCGCCGCGATGGACCCGGCCCTGCGCGACCAGGTGCTGGGCCAGCTGCTGGCGCTGCTGCCGGCCGGTTCGGCGCCGGGTCTGATGCTGCACTACTGGCTGCTGCAGCAGTTCCACAGCGCCCCGGAGGCCCTGGCCCCGGCGCTGCGCGCCCGCCTGGCCGACGATGCGCTGCAGGCGCTGGCCCTGCCTCTGCTGGATGATTTGCTGAAGGGTCTGGACGGCATCGAAGCCAGCCCCTTCGAGGCCGCGAAGCTGATGCTGGCCGGCCGCTGGCCCGAGGCCGCCGCAGGCTACGAGCAGGCGCTGGTCGATCTGCGCAAGAAGCGCGGCGTGCGCCGCGGGGTGCTGGGGCAAAACCATGGGCGCTTGTACGTGCTCAGCCTCTTGGCCCAGGACAGCCCCAAGCTGTGGGAGGCGGCGCGCAAGTTCTGCATCGCCGAGTCGGGCTCGCGCAAACCGACGGCCTTCGAATGGTGGGGCCTGTGGGCCCATGGAATCGGCGTGCGCCTGGGTGAGGAGGCCCCCATTGAAGCCGCGCTGGCCTTCATCCCCGGCCTTGAGGCACGCGAGCACGTGCTGGACGCCGCCTGCAACCGCCTGCTGCTGGCCGCCTGGCTGGGCCGCGACGCGCCGGGCTGGGAGGGGCCGGCCGTGCAGGCGGTGGTGACCCGCCTGCAGGCACTGCAGCAGCACTGGCTGGCGGCCCTGGTCGCGGCGGCGGCAGAGGCACTCGACCTCGGGCCGATCCGCTTGGAGAAGGGCCAGCGCCCGCAGCCGGTCAGCTTTCTCGGCGGTCCGCGCGAGGCCTGGCGCGACGCGCTGGCGGCGATCGCTGTGCTCGATGAGGTTGCGGCGCCAAAGGCCGCCGCTGCCCAGATCGAGCTGGCCTGGCAGTTGGAGCTCGACGCCCAGGGCCGCGTGCAGGACATCCTGGCGCTGGAACGCAGTCTCGGCGCGCGCGGCCAGCTGAAGCTGAAAGCGGTCGGCTGGGCCAAGCTGAAGAAGAGCAGCGCCCTGTTGCCCCGTGACAGCGTGGTGCTGCGCCATGTCGAGCGGCCCGCCTACGGCGCCAGCACCACCTACCAGATCGACGTCAGCCAGGCGGCGATTGCGCTGGTCGGCCATCCCGGTGTGATGTTTGCCGACGCTCCGGGCCAGTGGGTCGAGCTGGTCGAGGCGCAGCCCGAGCTGGAGGTGTTGAAGAAGGCCGGCGCCGATGGCCGCGAGCAGTTCGAGTTCCGTATCCACCCGCCGCTGGTCGCCAGCGAGCCACCGCGCACCACCGACTGGTTGGGCAGCAACTACGAGGTGGAGGTCGAGAAGCGCAACAGCATCCGCCTGCTGCGCGATGGGCCGCAGCACGCCAGGCTGATACGTATCAGCGCCGCCCAGCGCCGCGTGGCCGAGCTGGTCGCGCAGGGCTGGGCCGTGCCGGCCGAGGCCACGGCCGAGCTGGGCGCGGCACTGCAGGTGCTGAGCGGCCACTTCCAGCTGCACAGCGACGCCGCCGCCGGTCAGCTGGTGAGCGGCGACAGCCGCCTGCGCGCCCGCCTGAGCCCGCTGGGCGAGGGCCTGCAGCTGCAGCTGGTGGCGCAGCCGTTCGGCGACTTCGGCCCGGCCGTCACGCCGGGCCTGGGCCGCGCCCGGCTGATGTGCATGCACGAGGGCCTGAGCCTGGCCACCGAGCGCGATCTGGCGGCCGAACAGACGCACCGGCTGGCGGTGCTGGACGCCCTGCCCTTTCTCGACCCCGAGCTGGGCGCCGACGCGCCCTGGCTGCTGGACGACCCGGAGCAGGCGCTGCACGCTGTCGAGCTGCTGCCCGGCCTGCCCGGAGTCGCGGCGCTGGACTGGCCCAAAGGCCGACGCTTAAGCGTGCAGCCCCTGGCCAGCGCGGCGCTGACAGTCAATGTGGCCAGCGGCCGCGACTGGCTGGCGCTGCAGGGCCAGGCCCAGCTGGACGAGCAGCGGGTGCTGGGCCTGCAGCAGCTGATCGCGCTGGCGCGGGCCTCGCGCAGCCGCTTCGTCAGCCTCGGCGACGGGCAGTATCTGGCCCTCAGTGAACAGCTGCGCCAGCAGCTGCGCGACCTTGATGCGCTGGGCCAGACCAAGAAGGACCAGCTGCAGCTGCCCAGCGCCGTGGCCTCCTGGCTGGACGAAACGCTGGACGGCATGCAGGTCGAGGGCGACTCGCCCTGGCGCGCCCGCATGGACGCCCTGGCCCAGGCCGCCGCGTTGCGGCCCGCCGCCCCGCCCGGTCTGCGCGCCGAGCTGCGCGACTATCAGCTGGAGGGCTATGCCTGGATGAGCCGCCTGGCCCACGCCGGCCTCGGCGCCTGCCTGGCCGACGATATGGGCCTGGGCAAGACCGTGCAGACGCTGGGCCTCTTGATCGCCCGCGCCGACCTCGGCCCGGCCCTGGTGCTGGCGCCGACGTCGGTCTGCGCCAACTGGCTGGCCGAGGGCGAGAAGTTCGCACCGGGCCTGCGCTGCAGCCTCTACGGCGAGGACGGCGACCGCGAGGCACAGATCGCCGCCGCAGGCCCCGGTGATGTCTTGATTGCCTCCTACGCCCTGGCCCAGATCGACGGCGAGCGCTTTGCCGACAAGCACTGGGCCACCCTGGTGATGGACGAGGCCCAGGCGCTGAAGAATGCGGCCACCAAACGCGCCAAGTCGGTGGCCGAGTTCAGCGCCGGGTTCCGATTGGCACTGTCGGGCACGCCGGTCGAAAACCGCCTGTCCGATCTGTGGTCCATCATGAATCTGATCAACCCGGGGCTGCTGGGCAGCGCGGCGCAGTTCAATGAGCGTTTCGCCGGGCCTATCGAGCGCCAGCAAGACCCGGTCGTGCGGGCGCGCTTGCGCCGGTTGGTCTCACCCTTCCTCTTGCGCCGCACCAAGGCCCAGGTGCTGCAAGACCTGCCCCCGCGCACCGAGATCGTCCACCTGGTGCAACCCGGGCCCGAGGAGCGGAGCTTTCTGGAGGCGCTGCGCCGCAATGCGCAGGACAGCGTCAAACAGGCCGGCAGCGACGGAAAACCCGCCACCATGCAGGTGCTGGCCGAGCTGATGCGCCTGCGCCGCGCCGCCTGCGACCCCCGCCTGGTGTCACCCGAGCTGGGTCTGGCCGGCGCCAAGATGGCCGAGTTCGAGCGCATCGTCCGCGAGCTGGTCGACGGCCAGCACAAGGCCCTGGTCTTCAGCCAGTTCACCGATTTCCTGAAGCTCCTGGCCGAGCGCCTGGACAGCATGGGCCTGGCCTACCAGTACCTGGACGGCAGCACGCCCGCCCCCGAGCGCGCCAGGCGCGTGGCGGCCTTCCAGAAGGGCGAGGGCGAGCTGTTCCTGATCAGCCTGAAGGCCGGCGGCTTCGGTCTGAACCTGACGATGGCCGACTATGTGCTGATCGTCGATCCCTGGTGGAACCCCGCCGCCGAAGACCAGGCCATGGGACGCGCCCACCGCATGGGCCAGCAGCGACCCGTCACCGTCTATCGCCTGGTGACAGCCGGCTCGGTCGAGGAAAGCATACTGGCCCTGCACCGCGACAAACGCGGCCTGGCCGACGGCATCCTGGAAGGGCAGGACGAGGCGACGGTGCTGGATGCACGGGCGCTGGCGGAATTGCTGAGGGGATGAAATGAGTGGCCGCTATCAAGTCACCGGTGCCGAGGGCGAATTCGAGCCCGGGTCGAGCCAACTGGTGCTGCGCAATCTGGTGGGCATCACCTCACCCGACGACATGGACGAGCTTGAGTTGCGGCTGCTAGCTGACTTGTATGGCGAGGTGCTGGTCCAGGATTTTCCCGACAGGGCAATTGCCGTGGCGGACCTGAAGCACTGGCACCGCCTGTGGCTGGGCAATGTGTACCCATGGGCCGGGCAAGAGCGCTCGGTGAACCTGGGCAAGGGCGGCTTTCAGTTCGCCACCGCGGGGCTGCTGCCGGGTCTGCTGCGCGACTTTGAGCGAAAGTATCTCAGGCCATGGACGCCCTGCGGACACCTTGCCCCAGACGAGGTGATCAAGGCCATCGCCGTGACTCATGTGGAGCTGATCGTGATACACCCGTTCCGCGAGGGTAACGGGCGCTTGTCTCGCCTGCTGGCAGATGTGATGGCCGTGCAGGCCGGCCATGAGCCGCTGGACTACAGCAGCTGGGAGCAGCGCAAGCCGGCTTACATCGGCGCCATCCATGCGGGGTTTTCGGGGGACTATGCCCCCATGGGCCAGTTTGTCGCCGAGGCGATGGCCGCTGGCGATGCCAGCGTCAGTGAAATCAGCGAGCCAGCTTGATGTGCGCGAAACGCGCGGCGGGCGCTTGCCGCAAACTCTGCTCCAACTGCGCCACGCTGCGGCCCGTTTCCACAGCAGTGGAACTGGCCACTGCACGTTGCACGGCCTTGATGCTGGGCGTTTTGCGCTGGGGCTGTGGAGCTTTCAACATGGTTTGCGCTGGTGATCTTGGTGGCATGATTTTATCGGGTTCCCATCGTTTGTGGCCCATCACTCGATCAGCGCCCCACCCTTGGCCCGCTCGTCCATGTAGCGGTTGATGCGCAGCCGGTCCTGTTCGTCGAGCGACTCGCCGCGCCAGGCCCGTATCCAGCCCTCGCGCTGCGGGTCCTGGGCCAGCTTGCGCACGGCCAGGTCTATGGCCTCGATCTGCCTGCGGCCCTCGGCATTGCGGGTGCAGGCGGCGGTGGCGACGGTGGTGCTGCGGCCTTCGGCCAGGGGCAGCTTGATCAGTTCGGGGCCAGGCTCGGCATTGCGCAGGTACTCGTCGACGGTCGAGGGGTACTCCAGCGTGTAGTCCATGCGGCCGGCGCGCAGCATGGCCAGCAGTTGCTGGCTGCGCGTGGCGACCACCGTCTGCGGGGCGTTGAAGGCGGCGGTTTTCAGCAGCGCATCGATCTTGGGCCCGAACGAGCGGTCGCGCGGCAGCAGGCCCTGCAGCTCGGGGCGCTGCAGCAGCTCGCTGAGTTGCAGCGGCTGGCCGCCAGCCTCGAACTGCGCCGCCTTGTCGCGCCGCACGATGACATGCAGCTGGCGCGAGAACAGCGGCGGGTGCAGCTGGGTGAAGTAGAGCCAGGCCATGCGCTCGGGGGTGCGCAGGTGCAGCACCGAGCACAGCGTCTGGCCCTGGCGGGCCAGCGCCTCGAAGCGCGGGAAGCCGGCATCGACGAACTCGTGTCTGAACTGCGGCATGTTCGCGATCAGCAGGCGCAGAAAACCATCGAGCTCGCCATTGGCCAGATCAGCCACACGCTGCGGCGGCCGGCCATTGATGTAGCTGAAGTGCGGCGGAAAGTCCTGAGTCATCCAGCGCACCGCGCCGACGGGCTCCAGTGCGCGGGCAGGGGCCGACAGACCCAGGCCCAGGGCAAGCAGCCAGCACAAGAAAAGGCCGCCGCGGCGGCACTCAGCAGTCACGCAGGGGCCTCAGTCGCCTTCCACCCACTCGATGCGGGCGCCGAGGGTGCAGATGTTCTCGACGAAGTGCGGATGGGCGCGGCGGATCGGCGTGGCATTGCGAATCACCGAGCGGCCCTTGATGCTGGCCGCCACCATCAGCAGGGCGATGGCCACGCGGATGATGTAGGGGCTCTCGACCTCGGCCGGGGCCAGCGGCTTGCCGCCGAAGGTGACCATGCGGTGCGGATCGGACAGAAAGGCGTGGGCGCCGAACTTGCTCAGCTCCGAGGTCCAGCCCATCGCGCCGTCATAGACCTTGTTCCAGAACATCACGCTGCCCTCGGCCTTGACGCCCAGGGCGACGAAGATGGGCAGCAGATCGACCGGCAGATAGGGCCAGGGTGCCGCCTCGACCTTTTGCAGGATGTTGCGGGTGAACGGCTCCTTGACCTTCAGCGGGCCGTCGGTGATGGCGCGCGACCAGCCGTCCTTATGCTCGATGCGCACACCGAACTTGGCGAAGGTGCGGTCGATCAGCGGGAACTGCTCGGGCGTCGAGTTCTTCACCTGCACGTCGCCGCCGGTGATGGCGCCCAGTGCCAGGAAGGTGACGATCTCGTGGAAGTCTTCGGCAAAGGTGAATTCGCCGCCCTTGAGTTTGTCGACACCGCTGATCTTCAGCTTGGAGGTACCCAGGCCGTCGATCCTGGCGCCCAGCATCAGCATGAACTGGCAGAACTCCTGCACATGGGGCTCGGAGGCGGCGTTCATCAGGGTCGAGGTGCCATCGGCCAGCGCGGCGCAGAGCACGAAGTTCTCGGTCGTGGTGACCGAGGCGTAGTCGGTCCAGTGGTCGTTGGCATGGAGCTTGGCCGCCACATGCAACAGCAGGCCATCGGGTTGGCGCTCGACCTGGGCACCAAAGCGCTCGAAGACCTCGACGTGCGGGTCGATTTCGCGCATGCCCAGCGTGCAGCCCTTGACGTCGTCCTCGATGCGCGCCGCACCAAAACGGGCCATCAGGCCGGGCACCAGCATGATGGACGAGCGCATTTCCTCGGGCAGACGGTCCTTGGACGCATCGAAATGAGTGTCGCGGTGGTGCACGTCGAGCACACCGGTCTTGAAGTCCACCTCGACGCGGCTGCCCAGATTGCGGAACACCTCGAGAATCTTCTTCACGTCGGTGATCTCGGGCACGCCATGCAGCCGGATCGGCTCCGCGCTGAGCAGGGTCGCGCAGAGAATGGGCAGTACGGCGTTCTTGTTGGCCGAGGGGATGATGCGGCCGGCCAGCGGGGTTCCGCCGTGAACAATCAGATTCGACATGTGAGGGGGCTGCGCGGGGCGGCTGAAATTGCAGCCCCGATTATCAGTCCTGTGCAGCGCCCCCAGGCAAATGATGCCTTTGCTGCACTCGTTCCCGGCCGAACGGCTGGTATCGCCGTTCGGCCTTCGCCAGGCACGAGGCCCTTCCGGGCCTCGTGTCCGGGCTCAGCCAATTTTCACCGGCACAAAGATCTTGTCGCCGCCGCGCTGTATCAACAGCGCCACCGACTTGCCCGACTTGGCGACAACCTCTTTCACCTGCTCAGCCGATTGCACAGGCTTGCCGTTGATGGCCAGCAGCAGGTCGCCCGGGTTGATGCCGGCGCGTGCGGCCGGGCCAGCCGCGTCTTCGACCACCAGGCCCTGGGCGCCGTTGACGATGCGCTTCTCGTCCGGCGTCAGCGGCCTCAGCGCCAGACCCAGTTTGCCGTCCTGCGGGCCGCCATCGTTGGCAGCCGCCAGCTTCTCGCCAGCATCGGCGCCACCCAGCCTGGCCTCGATCTCATGGCCCTCATGGTCACGCCAGACCTTGAGCTTGACCCGCTCGCCCGGCGCCGACAGGCCGATCAGGCTGGACAGATTGCCCGAGCGCACCACCGGCTCGCCATTGACCTCGGTGATCACGTCGCCAGCCTTCAGACCGGCCGCTGCAGCAGCGCTTCTTGGCGCCACGTTGGCCACCAGCGCGCCATCGGGCCTGGGCAGGCCGAAGGAATCGGCCAGGGCCTGGGTCAGGTCCTGCACATTGACGCCCAGCCGGCCATGCTGAGCCTTGCCGGTGGCAACGATCTGGTCCTTGATCTTCAGCGCCACATTGATAGGAATGGCAAAGCTCAGGCCCTGGTAGCCGCCCGACTGCGAATAGATCTGCGAGTTGATGCCCACCACCGCGCCGCCGCCATCGAACAGGGGGCCGCCCGAGTTGCCCGGGTTGACGGCCGCGTCGGTCTGGATGAAGGGCACGACAGCATCGCCGGGCAGCGAGCGGCCCTTGGCGCTGACGATGCCCTGCGTGGCCGTCTGCTCCAGGCCGTAGGGTGCGCCTATGGCCAGCACCGGGTCGCCGACCTCGATCTGGCGCGGGTCACCCAGGCGCACAGTGGGCAGGTTCTTGGCTTCGATGCGCAGCACGGCGATGTCGGTAGCCTTGTCGGTGCCCAGCACCTTGGCGGCGAACTCGCGCCGGTCGCTCAGCTTGACCGTCACCTCCTTGGCCTCGTTGACGACATGGGCGTTGGTCAAGATCAGCCCGTCGCTGCTGATGATGAAGCCCGAGCCCTGGCCGCGGAACGGCTGCTGCGGCTGGCCGCGGCCGCGCTGCTGGAAGCCCGGCAGGCCGCGGAAGAAGGGGGCGAACGGGTCGGCCTCGGCGCCGGGGCCGCCCTGCTCCTCGCGGCTGACCCTGTGCATGCCCTCGACGGTGATGCCCACCACGGCCGGCCCCGCCTGCTTGACGATGGCCCGGTAGTTGGGCACACCGGCATCGCGCAGCAGCGGCACCGGGGCCTGGACCTGAGCCTGGGCGGAAGGGTTGGCGGGCGCCGGCTCGGCGGCGGCCAGCTGCTGCGGGGCCGTCGCTGCGGCCGGCACCGGCTTGGGCTCGCCCTTCAGCCATTGCGGCAGATTCAGCGCACCGGCGGCACCGCCGGCCAACAGGCCTGCCGTCAGCAGGGCCGCATTCAGGGGTTTGATGTTCATGCCACGTTCTCCGTCAAGGCGTGCGGGGGATTCCGCATGACAGGAACGATAGGGCGGCAGCGTTAGGCCTTGGTTAGCCGAGATTTAAGCGAAAGTTAAACGGCGCGGGGGAACAGCCATTTGGTAGCCCGGATGCAAGCCCGGACGACGGTAACTGCCTCTTGGCCCCGGATTGCATCCGGGCAACGGCTCAAGTGACCGCTGCCGGAAACACCAGGCTGACCTGCAGCCCGCCCAGCAACGAATCGCCCAGGGTGATGGCGGCACCGTGGCGCTCGGCCACCTGGCGCACGATAGCCAGACCCAGGCCGGAGCCGCCTTCGTCGCTGAGATTGCGGCGGTAAAACCGGTCGAACACATGCGCGCGCTCGGCCGGCGGTATGCCGGGGCCGCTGTCATCCACCTGCAGGCGGGGCCGGCCATCGACCTGTTCGACGCGCAGCTCGACGCGGGCGCCGGACGGCGAGTAGCGCAGCCCGTTGTCGGCCAGGTTGCGCACCAGCGCGGTCAGCGCCGCGCGATCGCCCACCACCGTCACCGGCCGCTCGGCGAAGAGCTGCAGCTCGCTGCCGCGCTGCCGCGCCAGCGGCACGCAGTCGGCCACCGCCTCGCGCACCAGCTCGCTCAGGTCCAGCGGCTGCGGGGCCACGGCCAGCGCGCCGGGCTCGGCGCGGGCCAGGGCCAGCAACTGCTCGACCAGGCGGGCGGCCCGCTCGATGCCGGCGGTCAGCGCCGCCATCGCCTCCTCGCGGGTCACCGGGTCGGTGGCACGGGCCAGCAGCTGGGCTTGCAGCTTCAACGCGGTCAGCGGAGAACGCAGCTCATGGGCGGCATCGGCGACAAAGCTGCGCTGCTGCTCCAGCGACTGGCCCAGCCGTTGCAGCAAGGCGTTGAGTGCCGTCACCAGCGGCGCCACCTCATCGGGCAGGCCCTCGCTGGGCAGCGGCGCCAGCGACTGCGCGTCGCGCTCGCGCACGCCGGCCGCCACCTGCTGCAGCGGCCTCAGGGTCAGCGCGCTGAGCCACCAGCCCAAGAGCGCCATCAGCGGCGCCAGCAGCAGCAGCGGCACGACGCTGCGCAGCGCCGCCGCGGCCGCCAGCTGCTGGCGTATCTGCACCGGCTGGGCGACCTGGATGATGCGCTCGGGTGTGGCCACGCTGAAGGTGCGCCAGGCCTGGCCGTTGACGTTGATCTCGGCCAGGCCCAGCAGGGCGCGAGCCGGCAGATTGCTGTGCGCCCGCGAGGCGTAGATGCTGCGGCCGTCCACCGTCCAGATCTGCACCACGAAGTCGAGTTGCTCATCGGCCAGCGCGCGGGCCTGGTTGGCGGCAATCTCGCCCTGGTCGCGCAGCGCCAGGGCCATCTGGCGCAGCTGATAGTCGAACAGGGTCTCGGTCTCGGCCAGCACGCTGCGATAGGTGCTGAGGCCCATCACCAGCGCGGCCGCGGCCAGCAGGCCCAGCAGGGTGATCAGCAGGCGGGCGCGCAGTGAATTGATCATGGCCCCTCGGCCTTGGCCGAGCCGACGTAGTAGCCCACGCCGCGCACGTTCTGGATGAAATCGGCGCCCAGCTTGCGGCGCAGCTGGTGGATGTAGACCGAGACGGCATTGCTCTCGATCTCCTCGCCCCAGCCATAGAGCCTGTCCTCCAGTTGCGCACGGGAGAGCAGCGCGCCGGGCCGCTGCAGCAGGGCCTCCAGCACCGCCAGCTCGCGGGCCGACAGCACGACCGGCTGGCCGTTCAGCGTCACCTGGCGGGTGGCCGGGTCCAGGGTCACGCCGCCAAAGCTCAGCAAGGCCTGGCCGCGGCCGCTGTGGCGTCGCATCACGGCGCGGATGCGGGCATTCAGTTCGTCGAGCTCGAATGGTTTGACGATGTAGTCGTCGGCGCCGCTGTCCAGGCCCTTGACCCGCTCGCCGGCACCGTCTCGGGCGGTGAGCACGATCACCGGCGTCTGGTCCTGGCGGGCGCGCATGCCCCGCAGCACGGTGAGGCCGTCGGCCGTGGGGTCGGTTGCGGCAGCCGTGCCACCCGGCGGCAGGCCCAGATCGAGCAGCACCAGGTCAAAGCGTTCGCTGGCCAAGGTCGCCTGGGCCGCGGCCACATCGCGCACCCAGTCCACCGCGAAGCCCTCCAGGCGCAGGGCGACGCGCAGGCCCTCGCCAATCATGCGATCGTCTTCCACCAGCAGCAGGCGCATAGCAGCAGGAAACCCAAGTTGCAACAGCCGGGAGCATAGCGGCCGCCGGCCGTATCACTCAGGTCTGCGCCCGGGCAAAGGCCATCAGCTGCTCGGCCGGCATCGGGCGGGCGAAGTGATAGCCCTGGCCATATCCGCAGCCCAGGTCTTTCAGCAGCTTCGCGACCTCCGCCGTTTCCACGCCCTCGGCCACGCAGGCCAGGCCCAGATTGCTGGCCAGACCGATGACGGCCTCGACAATCATCTGCCCCTGGCCGCGACCGCCCAGGTCCTGCAGAAAGCTGCGGTCTATCTTCAGCTTGTCGACCGGAAAGCGGGTCAGGTAGGAGAGGCTGGAATAGCCGGTACCGAAGTCATCGATCGACAGCATCACGCCCTGCGCCTTGAGCCGGGTCACCGCCGCCAGCACGCTGGCCGGGTCGCTGATCAGGATGGACTCGGTCAGCTCCAGCTCCAGCCGCCCCGGCGCCAGGCCGCTGTCACGCAGCGCCGCCGCGACCAGCGTCTCCAGCCCGCCCTGGCGGAACTGCAGGGCCGACAGATTCACCGCCACCCAGGGCGCGTGGCCATCGGTGGCCGGCCACAGGCTGGCCTGCCGGCAGGCCTCATGCAGCACCCATGCGCCGATGCACACGATCAGCCCGCTCTCCTCGGCCACCGGAATGAACTGGGCCGGTGGCATCAGGCTGCCGTCGGGCAGGCGCCAGCGCAGCAGGGCCTCGGCACCGACCATGCGGCCGGTCTTCAGTTCGATCAGCGGCTGGTAGTGCAGCTCGAATTCGTTGGCCTCGATGGCGCGGGCCAGGCCCACCTGCATGCGCATGCGGTCCTGCACATCGCCCTGCATGCTGTCGTCGAAGAAGCGGTGGCAATTGCGGCCACTGGCCTTGGCGTGGTACATGGCCGTGTCGGCGCGGCGCTGCAGCGTTTCGAGGTCGCCCCCCTGCTCGGGGAACATGACGATGCCGAAGGAGGCCGAGACGCGCAGCTCGGCGCCGTCGATCAGCACCGGCTCGCTCAGCCTGGCCTGCAGCGAATCGAGCACGGGAGCAATCGATTCACGGTCCTTGACGCCACGCAGCAGTATCAGGAACTCGTCGCCGCCGAGGCGGCCCACGGTGTCGCTGCCGCGCAGGGCGGCCTGCAGGCGCCGGGCGGTGGTGGCCAGCAGCTGATCACCAGCGCCATGGCCCAGCGAATCATTGACGGTCTTGAACTGGTCCAGGTCCAGCAACAGCACCGCCACCTGGGTGTGGCTGCGCCGCGCGTCGACCATGGCCTGCTCCATCCGATCATGCAGCAGCGCTCGGTTGGGTAGGCCGGTCAGCGGGTCGTGATAGGCCAGAAACTCCAGCCGCTGCTCGGCGCGCTGGCGCTCGGCCACCTCCTCGCTGAGCCTCGCATAGGGCTCGCGCACGGCGACCACGAACACGGCGCGGTAGATGAACCAGTAGGCGACGATCTTGTAGCCATGGCCCAGCAGGCTGAAGATGTCATTGACATTGGCATACAGCGTGAAGCACAGCTCGCTGAGGATGGTGATCAACGCCGCCAGCGCCAGATCGGCGCTGCTGTACTGGTTGCGCGCGGTCTGCCGCACCAACAGGCCGGCCGCTGCCAGCAAGAGCAGCACGATGCCGTACTCGGCCGCGATCTTGGTGCTCGTCAGGCCCATACCCGGCACGAACAGCGTCGGCCAGATCTGCGGCCAGGCCAGCTGCGAGGCATAGCCCAGGGCTGCGAGGGCCAGAAAAGCCATCAGCAGCAGGCGCCGCTGCGCGACGTCAAGCAGCGGCGACACCGGCCGCAGGGCCACCAGCAGCAGCACGATCGCGGCCGTGTAGCGGGCGCTGAGCCAGAAGGCGATGGCCTTCTGTGGCGCGGCCTCGGTGACGAAGTCGGGCATGCCCTTGTAGGACAGCAGATGGCCCAGATCCAGCAAGCCCACGGCCAGAAAGCCGCAGCCCAGCAGCATGACATTCAGCCGGCGCTCGCGCCCCTGCGCATGCCAGGCGGAGACGAAGACCAGGCCCGCAATCACCACCGCGGCCAGCTCGCTGACGGTATGCAGCCAGACCGGAAACACGCTTTCGCTGCGCTTCAGGAAGTCCAGCGAGGGCATGGCCCAGAACAGCAGCAGCGGCAAGGCCAGAACCAGCACCAACACCCAGGGCCGGCGCTGCGGCCCCGGCGTCGGGATGATCTTGCGAGGCTCTGTGGTGTCGGGCACGACATCACCGATGCGGCTGGGGACTTGGGCCATGGCGCCAAGCATAGCGCCGGACAGCTTCAACCCGCGCAAGCGAGGCCCATGTCACCCGGGCTGGGATGCGGAAAGTCACCGAATCCCCCTGGTCAAAGCCGGGCTGAGGCGATTCAGTAGGCCGAAGCCCCCGCCGCCGCCAGGCTGGCCGAAGCCCCCAGCCCGAAGTCACCGGCCAGCTTGCGCGCCGCCTGGGCCAGCAGCACCACGTCGATGCCCACCGCCACAAAGGTGGCGCCCAGCTCCAGGTAGAGGCGGGCCAGCGCCTGGTCGGCGGTCAGGATGCCGGCGGCCTTGCCGCTGGCCACGATGGTCTTGATGCCCGTGGCTATGGCTGCCTGCACTTCCGGATGACCCGGATTGCCACGGTGGCCCATCGACGCGGCCAGGTCGGCTGGGCCGATGAACACGCCGTGCACGCCATCAACGGCGCAGATCTCGGGCAGATTGCCCAGCGCCGTGGCGGTCTCGGCCTGCACCAGCAGGCAGACCTCGTCATCGGCCACATCGACATAGTCGCGCCGGGCGCCAAAGCGCGCCGCACGGGCCGCCGCGGCGCCGACGCCGCGCATGCCCAGCGGCGGGTAGCGGGTAGCGGCCACCAGTCGGCGTGCCTGCTCGGCCGTGTCCACCATGGGCACCAGCAGGTTCTGCGCACCGATATCCAGCAACTGCTTGATCAGCACCGGGTCGCCGGCCACCGCGCGCACCACCGGCTGCACCGGATAGGCCGCAACCACCTGCAGCTGCGCCAGCATCGAGCGCACGTCATTGGGTGCGTGTTCGCCGTCGATCAACAACCACTGGAAACCGCAGCTGGCGCAGATCTCGGCGCTGTAGGTCTGGGCCATCGACAGCCAGAGGCCGACCTGCTTGTCGCCGCGCTGCAGTGCGGCCTTGAAGGGATTGCCGCTCATCAGAGGCCTCCCTGGCAAAGGTATTTGGTGTGCATGTAGTCGTCCAGGCCGTGCGTCGAGCCCTCACGACCATAGCCCGATTCCTTGACGCCACCGAATGGCGCCGCCTCGGAGGCCAGCGCGCCCTCGTTGATGCCGACGATGCCGGTCTCCAGCGCATCGGCGACGCGCCAGACGCGGGCGATGTCTCGCGAGTAGAAATAAGCGGCCAGGCCGAACGGCGTGTCGTTGGCCAGCTTCACCACCTCGTCCTCGCTGGTGAAGCGGAACACCGGCACGACCGGGCCGAAGGTTTCTTCCTGGGCCAGCAGCATCGCCGTGGTGGCGCCGCTGAGCACCGTCGGTGCGACATAGTTCGGGCCCTCGCCCTGCAGCAGGCGCCGGCCACCGGTGACCAACTGCGCGCCCTTGGACAGCGCGTCGTCGATATGGGCCATGATCTTGTTCACCGCGCGGGCATTGATCATCGGGCCGATCTGCGACTCGGCGCGGGTGGCCGGGCCGACCTTCAGTGCGCCGACGCGTGAGGCCAGCTTCTCGACGAATTGGTCGTGGACGGCGTCGTGGACGAAGACGCGGTTCGGGCAGACGCAGGTCTGGCCACCGTTGCGGAACTTGGAGACCATCAGCCCATCGACGGCAGCGTCCAGATCGGCGTCCTCGAAGACGATGAAGGGGGCGTTGCCGCCCAGCTCCAGCGACAGCTTCTTCAGGGTGGTGGCCGATTCACGTGCCAGGTGCTTGCCCACCGGCGTGGAGCCGGTGAAGGTGATCTTGCGCACGCGCACGTCCTTGAGCCAGACATCGACCACGGCCGGCGTGTGCTCGCGCGAGGCGCTGACGATGTTAAGCACGCCCGCCGGAAAGCCTGCCAGCTCGGCCAGGTGCACCAGGGCCAGCGAGGTCAGCGGCGTGTCCTCGGCCGGCTTGGCGACGACCGTGCAGCCGGCGGCCAGCGCCGGGGCGATCTTGCGCGCAATCATCGCGGCGGGGAAGTTCCAGGGCGTGATCGCCGCGACCACGCCGACCGGCTCCTTCAGCGCCATCATGCGGCGGCCGCGCACCGGCGCCGGGATCAGCTCGCCATTGGCGCGGGTCGCCTCCTCGGCAAACCATTCGACGTAGCCGGCCGCGTACAGCACCTCGCCGCGGCCCTCGGCCAGCGGCTTGCCCTGCTCGGTCGAGATGATCAGAGCCAGGTCTTGCTGGTGTTCGAGAATCAGCGCATGCCAGCGCTTCAGCAACTGCGCCCGCTCGCGGGCCGGCGTGGCCTTCCAGGCCGGAAAGGCGGCCTGGGCGGCATCGACCGCGGCCTGCGCATCAGCGGCCGCGCTGTCGGGCACGGCAACGATCAACGCGTTGTCAGCCGGGTTGAGCACCTCAAGCTGCTGGCCTGAGGCGGCGGCCATCCAGCGGCCGGCGATGAAGTTGTCGGCACGCAGCAGCTTGGCTTGTTGCAGGTTCATGGCTAAGTCTTTCAGGTGACGATGCCGAGTTGCCAGGGCACGAATTCGTTGTCGCCCAGGCCCAGCTCTTCGCTCTTGGTGGGCTGGCCGGAGGCGACGCGCAGGATCTCGTCGAAGATCTGCTGGCCCATCTCCTCGATGCTCAGCTCGCCATCGACGACCAGGCCGCAGTTGATGTCCATGTCTTCGCTGAGGCGGTCGTACATGACAGTGTTGCTCGCCAGCTTGATCGACGGCACCGGCTTGGCGCCGAACATCGACCCGCGGCCGGTGGTGAAGCAGATCAGATTGGCGCCGCTGGCGATCTGGCCGGTGGCCGAGCAGGGATCGAAGCCGGGCGAATCCATGAACACGAAGCCGTGCTGGTCAATCGGCTCGGCGTATTCATAGACCGCCTGCAGCGGTGTCGTGCCGCCCTTCATCGCCGAACCGAGCGATTTCTCGAAGATATTGGCGATGCCGCCGGCCTGGTTGCCGGCCACGACCACGCCATTCATCTGGCCGCTCTGGCCGAGCGAATATTCCTTCCACCACTCGAGCCGGTCGAGCAGCTTCTGGCCCACGGCCTCGCTGACCGCGCGGCGCGTCAGCATGTTCTCGACGCCGTAGATTTCGGGCGTTTCGGACAGTATGGCCGTGCCGCCGTGGCGCACCAGGATGTCCATCGCCGCACCCAGCGCCGGGTTGGCGCTGATGCTGGAAAAGCCGTCCGAGCCGCCGCATTGCAGGCCTATGCTCAGGTGGCGGGCGCTGACCGGCTCGCGCTTGACTGCGTTCGCCTCGGGCAGCATCGCCTGCACGGCGGCCACGCCGGCGGCAATCGTCGCGCGGGTGCCGCCGGTGTCCTGCATATTCATCGTCACCAGCTTCGGCCCATAGTCCAAACCCTGGCTCTCCAGGAGAGAGCTGATCTGGTTGCGCTCACAGCCCAGGCCGACGATCAGCACCGCGGCCAGGTTCGGGTGGCGGGCGAAGCCGGCCAGGGTGCGGCGGAACACATCGAAGTTCAGGCTGGGCGTGGACATGCCGCAGCCGGTGTTGTGCGTGAAGGCGACGACGCCATCGACGTTGGGAAACTCGGCCAGCCGCTCCTCGGTGAACCAGTCGGCAATGCGCCGCGAGACCGTCGCCGAGCAGTTCACCGACGAGATGATGCCGATGTAGTTGCGCGTGGCGATGCGCCCGCCGGGCCGCTTGATGCCCATGAAGGTGGCCTGCTGCGCCTCGGGCAGATAGTCCACAGCTTGCACGTCGGTGCAGAACTCGGGGTCGCGGTCGAACTCCTCGAAGCGCAGATTGTGCGTGTGCACATGGTCGCCGGGCTCGACGTCTCGGGCGGCAAAGCCGATCACGGTGTCGTACTTGCGCACCGCATCGCCGGCCTTCAGCGCCACGGCGGCGATCTTGTGCCCAGCCGGCACCTGGGCGCGCACGCGCAGGCCGAACTCGGGCACCTCCTGGGCCAGGGCCACCGGGGTGCGGGCGATCAGCACATTGTCATTCGCGTGCAGCAGTATCAGCGGCGAGGCGGTGATGGTGGCGGCCATCGCGATCAGCCCTTGGCCATCAGCTCTTTGAGCTTCAGGCGTTCGATCAGCAGCGTTTCCTTCTTGTAGGTCGCGGCGATGTACTTTTCGTAGTCAGGGCCGTCGAGGTACATCAGCGGCGCGTCGATCTTGTCGCAGGCGGCGGCAAACTCGGGGCTGGCCGCGGCGGCCTTGAAGGCCTCGCGCAGACGAGCGGCGACGGCCGGCTCCAGGCCCTTGGGCGCGCCGATGCCGTTAGGCGCATCGACGACGACGTTGTAGCCGGCGTCCTTCAAGGTGGGCACCTCCTTGAAGTCGGTGGTGCGCTGTTCACCCCAGGTGGCCAGCAGGCGCAGCTTGCCCGAGTGCACATGCGGCGCCCAGGAGCTGGAGTCGGCCAGCACATCGATGTGGCCGCCCAACAGCGCCTGCAGCGCGTCCGAGCCGCCCTTGAACGGGATGTGGTTGAACTGGGCGCCGGCGGCCATCGCGAACTCTTCCATGCCCACATGGGTGGCGCCGCCGATGCCGGCGCTGCCGTAGTTGACCTTGCCCGGATTGGCCTTGGCATAGGCCACCAGCTCCTTCAGCGTCTTCCACGGCGCGCTGGCCTGCACGGCGATGCCGAAGGTCTGGCCCGAGGTGCGGGCGATGTACGTCAGGTCCTTCAGCGGATCGATCTGCACCGAGCCCAGCTGCGAGAAGCGCGTCACCGAGATCGGGATCTGGCCAATCGTGTAGCCGTCCGGCTTGGCCGAGGCCATCGCGCGCAGGCCCAGCATGCCCGAGGCACCGGTGCGGTTTTCGACCACCAGCGTCTGGCCCAGGTTCTTGGCCGCTGCGGCGCACAGCGCGCGCATCGTCTGGTCGGCCGTGCCACCGGCCGGCCAGGGGCAGATAAAGGTGATGGGCCGCTCGGGAAAGGCGGCGGCAAAGGCGTTCTTCGGCAGCAACGCGGCTGTCGCGCTGGCCACGACGCCAGCGCTGGCCAGCAGCCAGTGGCGGCGGCTCAAATGCATGTCGGTCAGGGTCTTGATGGATGTGTTCATGTCTCGCTCCGGGGGATGTTCTGGGGTCAGGCCTGGGCAACCAGCGCGGCAATCGCCTCGCCCATCGCCGTGGTGTTGGCGGTGCCGCCGAGGTCGCCGGTGCGCGGGCCCTGCACCAGCACGGTCTCTATCGCCTTGACGATGGCGTCGTGGGCGGCGCGGCCGGCGCCGCTGCTTTCGGTCAGGAAGTCCAGCATCAGCGCGGCTGACCAGATCATGGCCACCGGGTTGGCGATGTTCTTGCCGTAGATGTCGGGCGCCGAGCCGTGCACCGGCTCGAACAGCGAGGGGAACTTGCGCTCCGGGTTCAGATTGGCCGAGGGCGCCAGGCCAATGGTGCCGGTGGTGGCCGGCCCCAGATCGGACAGGATGTCGCCGAACAGATTGCTGGCCACGACCACATCGAAGCGGCCCGGCTGCAGCACGAAGCGGGCGCTGAGGATGTCGATGTGCTGCTTATCGACGGTGACCGCCGGGTAGCCCTGAGCCATCGCATCGGCCCGGCCATCCCACCAGGGCATGCTGATGGCGATGCCATTGCTCTTGGTGGCCACCGTCAGATGCTTGCGCTCGCGGCTGTTGGCCAGCTCGAACGCGTACTTCATCACCCGGTCGGTGCCGAAGCGGGAATAAACCGACTCCTGGATGACGATCTCGCGGTCGGTGCCGGCATACATGACGCCGCCCAGATTGGTGTACTCGCCCTCGGTGTTCTCACGCACGACGAAGTAGTCGATATCACCGGCCTTGCGACCGGCGAGCGGGCAAGGCACGCCCTCGAACAGGCGCACCGGGCGCAGATTGATGTACTGGTCGAACTCGCGACGGAATTTCAGCAGCGAGCCCCACAGCGAGACATGGTCGGGCACGGTGGCCGGCCAGCCGACGGCGCCGAACAGGATGGCGTCCATGCCGCGAATTTGCGCCTTCCAGTCGTCCGGCATCATCTGGCCATGCTGGGCGTAGTAGTCGCAGCTGGCCCAGGCGATGGGCGTCAGCTCCAGGTCGATATCGAAGCGCTGCGCTGCGGCCTGCAGCACGCGCAGGCCCTCGGGCATGACTTCCTTGCCGATGCCATCTCCGGGGATGACTGCGATTTGGTAGCGCTTGGACATGGTGCGGGCCTGGTTCAGTGGGGATGGCTGAACTGTAGTTGTGCACGAAAAAACTACAATGGCCGCATCGGTTAATTCATCCTGCACATTTCGTGAATGATCAAGTCACCAAACACTGACGATCTGCGCGTGTTCACCGTGGTGGCGCGCAAGTCCAGCTTCGCCGGCGCGGCCGAGGAGTTGGGCGTGTCCGCCGCCTATGTGACCAAGCGCATCCGGATGCTGGAAACCGATCTGGCGACCAAGCTCTTGCACCGCACGACGCGGCGGGTGGTCGTCACCGAAGACGGCGAGCGTGTCTATCTGTGGGCCCAGCGGGTGCTGGACGATATCGACCACCTGATGCAGGAGGTGTCGGTGACGCGGGCCATGCCGCGCGGCCTGCTGCGCGTTTGCTCCAGCTTCGGCTTCGGGCGCAATCTGGTCGCGCCGGCAATCTCGCAGCTGGTCGAGAAATACCCCAGCCTGGCGGTGCGCTTCGAGGTCTTCGACCGGCTGGTCGATGTGGCCAGCGAGGGCTTCGATCTGGACGTGCGGGTCGGTGACGAGATCGCCCCGCACCTGATCGCCAAGCGCCTGGCCTCCAACCACCGCGTGCTGTGCGCGGCCCCCAGCTATCTGGAGCGGCGCGGCGTGCCGCGGGCACTGGCCGACCTGTCCAACCACGACTGCATGGTGATCAAGGAGCGCGATCACCCCTTCGGCGTCTGGAAGCTGACGACGGGCAACACCGAGCAGACCGTCAAGGTGACCGGCCCGCTGTCGACCAACAACGGCGAGATCGCCGTGCGCTGGGCGGTCGATGGCCGCGGCATCGTCTTGCGCTCGGTCTGGGACATCGCCCCGTTGCTGGCCAGCGGCGAGCTGGTGCAGGTGCTGCCCGGCCATGAGCAGGAGGCGAACGTCTGGGCCGTCTACCCGTCGCGGCTGGGGACCTCGGCCAAGGTCAGGGTGTGCGTCGAGTACCTGGAAACCTATTTCGCGAGGATCGCGGCGCAGACCTGGCCGGAGGGACGTTGAACTATCAAGACGCCCAGCTGCCGCCGATCGCCCGCACCAGTCCCACCGTCGCCTGGTACTGCGCCGAACGCACCTGCAGCGCCTGGCGGCGGTTGCGCAGCTCGCTGCGCTGCGCGTCCAGCAGCTCCAGCTGGCTCACGAGCCCGTTGCGATACCGCGAGTCCGACAGCTTGGTCGCACGGCTGGCCGAATCGACCGCGCTGGTCTGCAGCTCGGACTGGCGGGCCAGCAGCTGCAAGGCAGCGAGCTGGTCTTCGACGTCCTTGAACGCGACCAGCACCTGCTGGCGGTAGTTGACCAGGGCCACGTCCAGCTCGGCGCTGGCGTTCTGCACCTGCGCTTCGCGGCGGCCGCCGTCAAGAATCGGTAGCGACAGCAGGGCGCCAACGCCCCAGGCGCGGGCCGAGAGCTTGAACAGATCGCCCAGCTCGGGCGAGGCGCCGCCGCCATTGGCCGTCAGCGCGAGACTCGGGAACCAGGCGGCCTTGGCCACGCCGACGCGGGCCTGCGCGGCCAGCATGGCCCGCTGCGCCGCCGACACATCAGGGCGGCGCGCCAGCATCGTGCTGGGCAGGCCGGCCGGGATCTGCGGCAGCGCCGCGTTCCAGCCGTCCAGGCCCAGCTCGAAGTTCGAGGCCACCTCGCCGACCAGCACGGCCAGCGCGTTCTGTAGCGCGGCGCGCTGGCGGTCCAGCGCAAAGGCCTCGCTCTCGGTCGCCGCCGCCTCGGTGCGCACACGCATCACGTCCAGCTCGGCCACGTCGCCGGCCTTGAAGCGCCGCTCGGTCAGTTGCAGGGTATCGCGGTAGGCGGCCACCGTGTCGCGCACCAGCGCGCGTTCGGCATCCAGCGCGCGCAGCGCCAGATAGGTCTGCGCCACCTCGGCCTGCACCAGCAGCTGGGTGTTGCGCAAGAGGGCCTCGCGGGATTGGGCGTCCAGCGCTGCGGCATCGGTGGTCTGTTTCAGCTTGCCGAACAGGTCCAGCTCATACGACAGCCGCGCACCGGCGGTGATGCGCGTGGTGGCGTTCGGCGTCACGCCGGGCTCGACGCCGCGGGTAGCACCACCACTCAGGCCTAGCTGCACCGACCGATCGGCATCGGCGCTGCGCACCAGCGCATTGGCTTGCGCCAAGCGCGCGGCCGCCACCTGGATGCTGGCGTTGTTGGCCGTGGCCTGCACTTCCAGCGCAGTGAGCACCGGGTCGGCAAAGGCCAGCCACCATTGGCCGCGGGCCTGCGCCTCGGCCGGGGCGGCGGCGGTCCAGCGGCCGTTACCCGATTTGAACGCGGCCGGGGTAGCGGGCAGCTCCTGCGCCACCGGCACGGTGGCCGTGGCGCAACCGGCTAGCAGCAGGGCGGCAACCAGTGGGGTCAGCGCAGAACGCCGCCAGATATTCAACAATGTTTTCATGTGATGTCTCTCAATCATTCACTCATGTTTGGAGATGGGTGCTGCGGGCTGCGGCTTCAGGCTGCCCCCTGCGGAGGGTCCGAAGTCAGCGTGGACGAACGCCTCCAGATGCGGCACCTCGCCATGCAGCTTCAGCGGGCGGTTGCCGGTCAGCTGGCGCAGCAACACATAGAACACCGGCGTCAGGAAGAGACCGAACAGGGTCACGCCAATCATTCCGAAGAACACGGCGATGCCCATGGCCTGGCGCATCTCGGAGCCGGCGCCGGTGGACAGCACCAGCGGCAGCACGCCCATCACAAAGGCCATCGAGGTCATCAGGATCGGGCGCAAGCGCAGGCGGCTGGCCTCGATCGCGGCCTGGCGCGGCGTGCGTCCGGCGAACTCCAGCTCACGTGCGAACTCGACGATCAGGATCGCGTTCTTCGCACTCAGGCCCACCAGCACCATCAGCCCGATCTGGGTGAAGACGTTGTTGTCGCCATTCGACAGCCAGACGCCGGTCATCGCTGCCAGCAGGCCCATGGGCACGATCAGGATGATGGACAGCGGCAAGGTCAGGCTTTCGTACTGCGCGGCCAGCACCAGGAACACCAGCAGGATAGCCAGCGGGAACACCCACATCGCCGAATTGCCGGCCAGGATCTCCTGGTAGGTCAGCTCCGTCCATTCGAAGGTGATGCCCTTGGGCAGCGTCTCGGCGGCGATGCGCTTGATCGCGTCCTGGGCCTGGCCCGACGAATAGCCGGGGGCCGGGCCGCCGTTGATGTCGGCCGACAGGAAGCCGTTGTAGCGCATCGCACGTTCCGGGCCGAAGCTCGGCGAGACCTTCATCAGGGTGGACAACGGCACCATCTCGCCCGAGTTGGAGCGCACCTTCAGCTGGCCCACGTCTTCGGCGCGGGCACGGAAGGCCGCATCGGCCTGCACGCGCACCGAGTAGGTACGGCCGAACTTGTTGAAGTCGTTGGCGTACAGGCTGCCCAGATAGATCTGCATCGTGTCGAAGATGTCCGTCACTGGCACGCCCAGCTGGCGGGCCTTGGTGCGGTCGATGTCGGCATACAGCTGGGGCACATTGACCTGGTAGCTGGAGAACATGCCCGCCAGCTCCGGCGTCTGGTAGGCCTTGGCCATGAAGGCCTTGACCGCGCCGTCCAGCGCTGTGTAGCCCAGGCCACCACGGTCTTCCAGCTGCAGCTTGAAGCCGCCGGTGGTGCCCAGGCCCGCCACCGGCGGCGGCGGGAACATGACGATGAAGGCGTCCTTGATCTGACCGAACTGTGCGTTCAGATTGCCGGCAATGGCGCCGGCGCTGAGCGATGCGTCCTTGCGCTGATCAAACGGCGTCAAGGTGGTGAACACGATGCCCGAGTTCGAGCTGTTGGTGAAGCCGTTGATCGACAGGCCCGGGAAGGCCACCGAGTGCTCGACACCGGGCGTCTTCGAGGCGATCTCGCCCATGCGGCGAATCACGTCCTCGGTGCGGTCCAGGGTCGCGCCATCGGGCAGCTGGGCGAAGCCGATCAGGTACTGCTTGTCCTGGGCCGGCACGAAGCCGCTGGGCACGATCTTGAACAGACCCACGGTCACGCCGGCCAGGGCCAGATAGACCAGCACCATCACCGTCTTGCGCGAGATCGCGCGGGTCACGCCACCACTGTAGGCGGCCGCGCCACGGCCGAACAGCTTGTTGAAACCGCGGAAAAAGCGGCCCAGCAAACGGTCCATCGCGCGGGTCAGCCAATCCTTGGGCGCGTCGTGGCTCTTCAGCAGCAGAGCGGCCAGGGCGGGCGACAGGGTCAGCGAATTGATCGCCGAGATCACCGTCGAGATGGCGATGGTCAGCGCGAACTGCTTGTAGAACTGGCCGGTCAGGCCGCTGATGAAGGCCAGCGGCACGAACACGGCGATCAGCACCAGGGCGATCGCGATGATGGGGCCGGAGACTTCGCGCATCGCGCGGTAGGTGGCGTCTCGCGGGCTCAACCCCGCCTCGATATTGCGCTCGACGTTCTCGACCACGACGATGGCGTCATCGACCACGATGCCGATCGCCAGCACCAGGCCGAACAGGCTCAGGGCGTTGATCGAGAAGCCGAACAGATGCATCACCGCGAAGGTGCCCACCACCGACACCGGCACGGCCAGCAGCGGAATGATGGAAGCGCGCCAGGTCTGCAGGAACAGGATCACGACCAGCACCACCAGGGCGATGGCCTCAAGCAGCGTGTGGACCACCGACTCGATCGAGGCACGCACGAACTGCGTCGGGTCATAGACGATCTCGTAGTCCACGCCCTCGGGCATGCCGGCCTTCAGCTCGGCCATCGTGGCGCGCACGCCGTTGGAAATGTCGATCGCGTTGGAGCCCGGGGCGGCGAAGATGGGCACGGCCACCGCGTCCTTGTTGTCCAGGAGCGAGCGCAGCGAGTAGCCCGAGGCGCCCAGCTCGATGCGGGCGATGTCGCGCAGACGCGTCACCGCGCCGTCGGCGCTGGTCTTGACGATGATGTCGCCGAACTCTTCCTCGCTCTGCAGGCGGCCCTGCGCGTTGATCGACAGCTGCACATCGACCCCGGCCAGGCCCGGCGAAGCGCCGACCACACCGGCGGCGGCCTGCACGTTCTGACCACGGATGGCGGTCACCACGTCGCCGGCCGACAGGCCGCGCTGCGCGACCTTGTTCGGGTCCAGCCAGACGCGCATCGAATAGTCACCCGAGCCGAACAACTGCACATCACCGACGCCCTGCACCCGCGCCAGCCGGTCCTTGACATTGAGCAGCGCGTAGTTGCGCAGGTACGTCATGTCGTAGCGGCCGTTGGGGCTCAGCAGGTGCACGACCATGGTCAGGTCGGGCGAGCTCTTGATCGTGCTGACACCCAGGCGACGCACCTCCTCGGGCAGGCGCGGCTCGGCCTGCGAGACGCGGTTCTGCACCATCTGCTGGGCCTTGTCGGGGTCGGTGCCGAGCTTGAAGGTGACGGTCAGTGTCATCAGGCCGTCGGTCGTCGCCTGGCTGCCCATATAAAGCATGCCCTCGACGCCGTTGATCGCTTCTTCCAGTGGCGTGGCCACCGTTTCGGCAATCACCTTGGGATTGGCACCCGGATAATTGGCGCGCACCACCACTGAAGGCGGCACGACCTCGGGATATTCGGAGATCGGCAGACTGCGCACCGCAATCAGGCCGGCGATCAGCATCAGCAGCGACAACACGCCGGCAAAGATCGGCCTGTCTATGAAGAATTTGGAGAGGTTCATGGCGGTTCTTCTTTCCTGTCAGGCGTTCACGCGGGAACGCCGGGGGCCGGCCTGATGCTGCCCTCCTATTGAAAGGAGTGGCAGCCTCAGACCGGACGGCCTTGGTGAGGCTGGGTCTTGCTTAGGAGGGCTTGGCGTCTTCCCGGCGGGCCTGCAGTTCGGGCTTGGCGTCCATCGCCACCGCCTCGGGCTTCAGCACCGCGCCGGGGCGCACGCGCTGCAGGCCGTTGACGACGATGCGCTCGTCCGCCTTGAGTCCGGTGTTGACGACACGCAGGCCGTTGACATTGGCGCCCAGGGTGACCTCGCGGTACTCGGCCTTGTTCTGCGGCCCGACCACCATCACGAACTTCTTGCTCTGGTCGGTGCCCACCGCGCGTTCGTTGATCAACAGGGCCGGGGCGTTCTTGACCTGGCCCATGCGCAGCTTGGCGAACTGGCCGGGCATCAGACTACCGTCCTTGTTGTCGAACACGGCGCGCACACGCACCGTGCCGCTCTTGGCGTCCACCTGGTTGTCGACCAGCTGCAAGCGGCCCTCGAACGGCGTGTCGGTGGTGGCCGCCGTGCCCATCAGCACCGGAATCTTCTCCAGCTGGCTGCGGCCACCGGCGCTGGCGGGCAGGCTCTTCAGCGCGCGGGCCACGACCTGCTCATCGGCGTCGAAGCTGGCGTAGATGGGGCTGACCGAGACCAGCGTCGTCAGCACCGGGGCGCCCGGGCCGGCGGCGACCAGATTGCCGACGGTGATCTCCAGCTTGCCGACGCGGCCGGACACCGGCGCACGCACCTGGGTGTAGCTGAGGTTCAGGCGGGCCGACTGCAAGGCGGCCTGGGCGGCACGCAGATTGGCCTCGGCCTCGCGGTAGGTGTTCTGGCGCTCGTCGTACTCGCGCAGGGCGATCGCATGCTCGTCAAGCAGACGCTGGGCACGGGCCTGGTCGCTCTTGGCATAGGTCTGACGCGACTGCGCGGCGGCGACCTGCGCCTCGGCGCGCTCGACCTCGGCGGCAAACGGCGCCGGATCGATGGTGATCAGCAGATCACCCTGCTTGACCAGCGCGCCTTCCTTGAAGTGCACCGCCTGCACGGCGCCGGCCACGCGGGAGCGCAGGTCGACGCGTTCGACGGCTTCGAGACGGCCCGAGAACTCGTCCCAGGTGGCGACGTCGCTCTTCACCACGGTGGCCACCGACACCGGCGTCGCCGGCGGCTCGGCCGATGCTGCAGGGGCGCCGGCTTCGGCCGAATGCAGGCCGAAGAAGGCCGCCGAGACCGCCACCACGGCGGTGACGGCCGTGCCCACCGCCCACATGCGGGTGTTCGAGCGCTGCGGGAACGGGACATCGGGTGTGAGATTAGGGTTCTGACTCATGGGAACTCCGTGAAACTGTGTGACTGTGTTGACCACGCCCAGCGTTGCTGATTGCGTCGGCCAAACGGGCTGATCTGATGTTTTTGTTGCTGCTGCGGAACAATTGCGTACTCAGCAGGTCTTGAATGTCAGGATGAACAGCAGCAACTGCTGCTTGGCGGACAATTCGTTTTGACTGAATTCATCGATTTCTCCTTAATTCCGTAACGACCGTTCTGGAATGATGGGGACTGTAGCGAGCTTGCACAAGGCCGTCAACAAATTTAATATCGATCGTTATGGAAAAGACTCTTGAGACAAAAAAGCCCCGCGCCCGGGGCCGCCCGCTGTCCTTCGACCGGGACCAGGCGCTGGAGAACGCCATGCATGTGTTCTGGCGTTTCGGCTATGAGGCGGCATCGATCAGCGAGCTGACCGCGGCCATGGGCATCACCCCGCCCAGCCTCTACTCCGCCTTCGGCGACAAGGAGCATCTGTTCTGGGAAGCGATCGAGCGCTATGCCGTGGGCCCCGGCAGCGGCGCACCGAAGGCGCTGGCCGAAGAGGCTAGCGCCTATGCCGCAATCAAACGTCTGCTCGAAGAAGCCGCCGAGGAGCTGACCCGCTCCTGCCACCCGCGCGGCTGCATGATGGTGATGGCCGCGACCAACTGCTCGGTGGCCTCGGCGCACATCGAGGCCGCGCTGGCCAAGCGCCGCGCCGGCGCCGTGACCGGCATCCGCGACCGCATCGAGCAGGGCATCGCCAATGGCGAGTTGCCGGCCGACACCGATGCCGGCGCGCTGGCCAACTTCTACGCCACCGTCTATCAGGGCATGTCCATGCAATCCAAGGACGGCGCAACCTTCGAGAGTCTGATGGCCATCACGGCCGCGGCGATGCGCGCCTGGCCGGCCAAGCAGCCGGCGTGAGCCCAGAGAACGCAGATCAACCGATCGGAATCGCCATGCCCGTAACACTTCAACTCAGCGGCCATGTCAAGGACCTCGGCGGCGGTTTCGTGGTGCGGCGTTTGCTGCCGTCGGCACCGCGTCAGGCGGTCGGACCCTTCCTGTTCTTCGATCACTTCGGCCCGGTCACCGTCGAGCCCGACAGCCACCACGATGTGCGGCCCCATCCGCATATAGGCCTTGCCACCGTCACCTATCTGTTCGAGGGGGCGATGATGCACCGCGACAGCCTGGGCACCGAGCAGCGCATTGCCCCCGGGGCGATCAACTGGATGACGGCCGGCAGCGGCATTGTCCACTCGGAGCGCCGGCCCGCCGACCTGCGCGACAAGACCTTTGTCAACCATGGCCTGCAGCTGTGGGCGGCGCTGCCGGAAGCGTTCGAGGAAGTGGCACCGAGCTTCTCGCACACGCCTGCCGAGGCGATCCCAACGCTGAACGTGGGGGCCGCACAGGTGCGCGTGCTGATCGGCGAAGCCTTCGGCCTGCACTCGCCGGTGCCCACGTTTGCGCCGACGCTCTACCTCGATGTGCGCTTCGCTTCGGCGGGTGACATGGAGTTGCCCGCGCTGGCCGAAGAGCTGGCGGTCTACACGGTCGATGCAGCAGTTCAGGTCGATGGCGAAACCGTGCCGCCGCACACGCTGGCTGTGCTGGCGCCCGGGCAGACCGTCAGCTTGCAGGCCGAAGGCCCGGCGCAGCTGATGGTGCTGGGCGGCGCCTCGCTGGGCGCGCACCGCCACATCTGGTGGAACTTCGTCTCCAGCCGCAAGGAGCGCATCAGCCAGGCCGCCGATGACTGGCAGGCCCAGCGCATGGGCCAGGTCATCAACGAGACCGAGTTCCTGCCGCTGCCGGAGCGCCGCCCGGCGGGGATCTGACGGGCCAGCGGGGTCAGGCCAAGGCCCGCAACACCCGCCCGAAGAATCCGTCGGCATGGTCCGCATTGATCCAGCGCACCACCACCACCAGGCGCTGCGCAGGTGCCACCCAGGTCAGGGAGCTGCCGGCGCCGACAGCGAAATAGCTGTCTTCGGGAAGACTGGGGAAGACGCTGTGGCCCGGGTTCAGAAACACCAGGCAGCCATAGAACGGCGCGATTGCACAGGGCGTGCGCATGCGTTCCACCCAGGCGGCGGGAATCACCTGGCGACCATCAACGCGGCCCTGGTCGAGCAGCATGTGCCCGATGCGCGCCTGATCGACGCTGCTGATCGACATGCCGCCACCCCAATGGCTGCCACCGGGCACCGACTGCACGCGCTGGCCATTCGGCAACTCGACCCATGAGTTGTCATAGCCCACCCAGCGCCAATCAGAGCTTGCGCCGATGGGCCGCATGATGGCCTCGTCAAACACCTCGGGCAGCGCACGGCCGAACAGGTGCAGCAGCGCCAGCGACAGCTGGTTGATGCGCACATCGTTGTATTCCCAGTAGCTGCCAGGAGCCTGCAGCGGGCGGGCGTCGCCCTTGGTGCCGCTCACCTCCTTGGCCTGGAATTTGACACTGCGGTAGCGGTCCACCTGGTCAGGGACGCCAAAGCAACTGCCCTCCCACTCGCTGGTTTGCTGCAGCAGCTGCAGCCAGGTCACCTGGGCGTTGTGCTCGCCCTCGAAGCCAATGCCCGGCACCCGTTTGTGCACCGGCTCGTTCAGGTTGGGCAGCAAACCGCGGTCCTGGGCCACACCGGCCAGCAGGGCCAGATAGGTCTTGGCGATGCTGAAGGTCAGGTCGGCCCGCTCGGGCTCACCCCAGTGCGCCAACAGCTGGCCGTCCTTCACGATCACACCCGACACCGGCCCACGGCCATGCACCGGCCCCAGCAAGCGGTTCCAGGGCGGCGGGTCCTGCTGGTGCACGCCCCAGGCCTGGTTCTCGGTGTCGCGGCTCCAGGCCGTCTCGTGCTCAATGGCGAATTGCACGGCGTCCAGCAAGCGTGGGTCTTGGGGTGTGGCCAGGGACAGATTGAGCATGATGATGATGATGAAGTTGCTGCGGTGAAGGCGGTCTTGATTGTAGAAACGACCACCGAACGCGAAGCTCCGGCAATCGCACCGTCGACGCGGATTCGGCGGAGCCCGGCGCCGTCGGGCCGTGATACTTTCTTCTTACTTTCTTCGCCTCAGCGCCCCACCCTACCCCCACGGAGACACCCGGCATGAAACTGATGCGATACGGCGCCAAAGGCGCGGAGCGACCGGCCCTGCTGGACAGCCAAGGGTGCGTACGAGATCTCGGCGGCAGCCTGGACGATATCGACGGCAGCCACCTCACACCCCAGGGTCTGCACCTGCTGCGCCAGATTGATCCCGACAGCCTGCCCCTGGTCGAGCAGCCGGGCCGCATCGCGCCGCCGTGGAGCGGCATGGGCAAGTTCGTCTGCGTCGGCCTGAACTACGCCGACCATGCGGCCGAGGCCGGCATGGCCTTGCCCAAGGAGCCCATCCTGTTCATGAAACCGACCAGCGCGGTGATCGGCTGCAATGACGCCGTCGTGCTGCCGCAGGGCTCGGTCAAGGGCGACTGGGAGGTCGAGCTGGGCGTGGTCATCGGCAGCAAGGCACGCTATGTCAGCGAGGCAGACGCGCTGCAGCATGTGGCCGGCTACTGCGTGGTCAACGATGTGTCCGAGCGCGAGTACCAGATCGAACGCGGCGGCACCTGGGACAAGGGCAAGGGCTGCGACACCTTCGGCCCGGTCGGCCCCTGGCTGGTGACGGCCGATGAAGTGCCCGACCCGCAGGCGCTGGACCTGTGGCTGGACCTCAACGGCCAGCGCCGCCAGACCGGCAGCACCCGCACCATGGTCTTCGGGGTCGCCCAGTTGGTGAGCTATATCAGCCGCTTCATGACACTCTACCCGGGCGACCTGATCAGCACAGGCACGCCCCCCGGCGTGGGCATGGGCCACAAGCCGCCGCTGTATCTGCGGCCCGGCGACGAGATGCGTTTGGGTATTGCCGGCCTGGGCGAGCAGCGTCAGTGCGTACATGCGTGGAGTTCGGCGTTGATCGACGCCTGAGGCAGAACGCCTTCACTCGCCGGCCCGGCCGCGGCTCAACTCCAGGCCTGAGACATCCGCTTTGCACAATAGCTCGCCTCCGGCACCGCCACACGCCAGGGCCCATGGGACAAGGCATCTCCTCCGGTATGCCGCAACCGGTTCGAAGCAGGGTCTGCAGGATCTGAAGGGTCCGCAGGCTCTGCTGACACTTGCGCCGGGGCGATGCCGGTTGAGCCCCCGCGACGGGGCGCTGATGGCGCACGCGATACCTCCGCAACTCCTGGCCCTGACAGTGGGCCCAGCAGATCCACCGGGCTGCGCACCGCACCGCCCCCAAGCTTCAGGACGTGGGTGTAGATCATCGTGGTGGCGACGTCAGCATGCCCCAGCAAATCCTGGACGGTCCTGATGTCGTAGCCGGCCTGCAGCAAGTGCGTGGCAAACGAATGGCGGAGTGTGTGGGGCGTGGCGAGCTTTCCGATTTGCGCCGACACAAGGGCCCTCTTGAACGCGCGCTGAAAGCCCTGATCGAACATATGGTGCCGCCGAATCTCACCGCTGCGCGGATCCACTGAATGCTTGCCCTGAGGGAAGACCCAGAACCAGACCCAGGATGACGCCGAGCGGGGGTACTTCCGGTCCAGGGCGTCGGGCATGTAAACCCCGGCGTGCTGGCTCGCCTGATCTGCCACCCACAGGCAGCGGGCATGCGCCAACTGGGTTCGCAACGCCGGTATCAAGCTGGTCGGCAGCATCACCACCCTATCCTTGCCGCCTTTGCCCTCACGAACAATGATGGCACCGTGATCGAAGTCCAGGTCCTTGACCCGCAGTTGCAAGCCCTCTGACAACCGTAGACCCGTACCGTAGAGCAGTTGGGCAAACAGGCGGTACTCACCGTCCATCCATCGAAACACCCGCGCGATCTCATCTCGGGTCAGCACCACCGGAAGCCTGCGCTTGCTGCGTGGCCGGCCAATCTGACGCAGCCAGGGCAGGTTGATCTCCAGCACCTTCGTGTACAGGAACAGCAGGGCGGACAAAGCCTGCTTGTGCGTTGATACCGCAACATGACGCTCGTTGGCCAGCCAGGACAGGAAGGCCTCCAGTTCGTCCTGCCCCAGGTCCCGCGGATGGCGCAACTCATGAAAACGCACGAACGCCCTGACCCAATGCACATAGGCTTGCTCGGTGCGCAGACTGTAGTGCAAGGACCGCACCCGCTCCCTCACCTGATCCAACAGTTTGACAGCCTGCAGCGGCGGCAGCGGCGGCAACTCACCCGCAGGGCGCAGCAGTGTTCTTGACGATTCAACCATCTAACGCTCCAATCACCGCCATATAGTTGCAGACTCCGCAGCAAAACGCTGCAGACTTGCGATGCAAGCCAAAGCTGCATTCGGTCGCCCCAATACACTGTACGAAACCACAGCATATGCAATCCAAGGCCTTAGTTCAAGCGGAGAACAACCCACAGACGTTTCCGTGGATACGGCGACAACTAAATGTGTTACGCAGCGTGTCTGTCGCCCGATAACATAGTTCGACCTCTTGAAATCCGCTTCTGGACGGCTATGCGCCTCTGGCGTATAGTTCGGCAATGCTCACAGTCGTCGAAACCCTCCTCTTTCAACGCCAATGGCCGCTCTACTGGAGCGAAGAGGAGCGCGGCGTATTCGCCGCCTACATTGCAGAGCATCCCACTGCCGGAGATGTCGTGCCCGAATCCGGTGGCATTCGCAAAGTGCGATGGGGTCGCGCAGGTTCGGGCAAGTCGGGCGGCGTGCGGGTGATCTATTTCACTCGTACAGCCGAAGGTGAAGTCGTCTTGCTTACGCTTTATGCTAAGTCCAAAACGGACAACCTCACTGGCCCAAAGTTGAAGGAGATTCGCCGTGCCCTCGAAGAGTAAACCCCTGACCGACTCAGAACTCGCCGCGTACGAAGCCAAACGCGACCTCGCCGCGGAGCTTCTGCAGTCTGTGCGCGAGATGAAGGCCGGGCAAGTTCGTGTTGTTTCTTCGCCGGTTATTGAAGCTCGGCACAAAACCGGACTTTCGCAATCACAGTTTGCCGCGCTGATGGGGGTGTCCGTTCGCACCTTGCAGGGCTGGGAGCAAGGTCGGAAGCAGCCGAGCGGAGCCGCGCGAACATTGCTCGCCATCGCCAGCTCCAATCCGAAGGCACTGTTGGCTGTGGCACACAAGTAGGCCGCATGCGCAAGAGGTCGAACCGGTCGTTCGAGCCGACAGCCACCGGCGGGCTCCGTTGTGCCGGTTCGGTCGAGTGGGTGCCGCCTGTGTCTGCGACTCAACTTCGACGTTAGGGCGCCAATCTCAATGCAGCGAGTCCTCTTCATCTGCAGCCAAAACCGATGGCGTAGCCCGACGGCCGAACAAGTCTTTTCGGAGCATCCAGGCATCGAGTGCACTTCGGCTGGGCTGAATCACGACGCTGAGAATCCGTTAACCCCAGAACTTCTCGGCTGGGCAGAGTTGATCTTCGTCATGGAACGCGAGCACAAGACAAAGCTATCCAGTCGGTTCAAGCCGCATCTTGACGGCAAGCGAGTGGTGTGCCTCAACATCCCAGACAACTACAGGTTCATGGACCCTGTTCTAGTAAAGTTGCTTCAGTCAAAGGTTTCTGGGTTTCTGCCTCATGCGTAGCCGGCGCCCTAACCATTCCATCGAGGGGACAGCCAACGGCGAGCATGGTTTGTGCTGGTTGCCAAAGCTGCTGCCGCCGTCGTCTGCCCCTCATGTCAAACGTTGGGCCGCATCGTGAACGATGAGCAATGCACGGGTTGGCTTTCCTTGCCTCTCGGCCGGTGCCTTCTTTCTGCGCGGGAGTTCGCATGAATCGTGCTCCAGCCCTTGCAGTAGTTCGAGGCCTTCTTGGTCTGCAGCGTCAAGCCGCCGGTGGCGAGTTTAGGTTCGGGTTGCCACGAGGCAGTTCGCAAGGCCACAATCCAATCACTTGGTCGCTTGGCTTCGTTCGTGCCCTCTGTTCAAACAATCCTGCCCTGCGGCCCAACCCTGCGCTCAACCGGACCCACAACGGCATGCCTCCTACGGGCCTCATTTCATTCTGGCCCTCCGGCGTCCTGCCGTCGCGGGCCGGTTAGCTTCAACGTTCGGTCTCTTGAGGGGTGGCTGGACTACTATGCTCCTCTGGCGTATAGTTCGGCAATGCTCACGGTCGTCGAAACCCTTCTCTTCCAACGCCAATGGCCGCTCTACTGGAGCGAGGAAGAGC